>ERZ1370068.6275-contig-5269_pt1 | contig 21509 bp, 34 predicted proteins | sample MGYA00561227_ERZ1370068 | MGnify/ENA primary metagenome ERZ1370068 (study PRJEB38410, sample SAMEA6850437) | metagenome | study: Metagenomic assessment of the ecological functions of the soil: analysis of the soil microbiota associated with the... | reverse complement strand
GTAGCCGCCTTTGGTTTCAATTTACGTGTTACTATTCTTGCATGCTGAATTAGACCACCATCAGTTTGGTAGGTTCAGCCAAGCCGATGCCGGTGGTGCTCATTGCCATCGACAATCGCCGGTGCCGTTGCCCGGATGGAGAACAACGTATAGAGCAGCCTCATTCGGGTCCTCCGGCGCGAGACCGTTGTCGCTGCACCGTTTGCATGTTGGGATCGTCCATCCAGTTATCGTTTGTGCGCGATCGCGCGTTGCCGCAATCGACGTCGTGGAGCGTGATCTCCGGATCGGCCAGGTACCGCCGGTAACGCCTCGCGCTTCCAGAGAAGGTCGAGACCGCGCACGATGACTTGCGAAAATCCACCACCGCCTCACCCCAGAATAGTTCCCCCGACGATCATCACGTTATCGCCCGTGTCGGCCAGTGCAGCGCGGGTGCTGATGTTCGCCAGCTTCCAGTCAGGTGCGTCCACGCAGTCGAGGTCATGCGCTTCGACCAACGCGATCCCGGTGCTATCACCAGCGCCTCGGATGATCACCCGTGCTTGTTCAGCTGCGGTCGAGATCTCCTCGACGAAGGGCGCAGTTCAGCGTCCGCCATCGGGCAGAGACCGTTGTCAGTCAGGAGCGGTTTGGTCATCTGACGGCAAATCCATCGGTCATCGTTCGTGGCGATGGTCGCCCCGGTGGAATCATGCCACGGTTCACGAGGTATCGGGATTCCGCGAGCGCGCCCGCCGCGCCCTGCACGGTGGCGAAGGCCCCGACGCGCGGAGAACGACCCAGCTTCGCGCGTCAGTTCGAGTGACGATAGACCCCGCAATGAGCACGGTGTCGCCGGTGCCGACATTCGCCCGCGTCGATATCTCGTTCCAGGCTGCCGCGAGGGACCATTAAAGGTCGCGGCCAGTCGGCTCCAGCTGGATATCCAGCTGCTGAATCAGGAGATCGAGCAGTCACCGTCGGCTGCGCCTGTCGGGCGACTTTTGCCCCGGCCGTGACTCATGGCGTGACAAATCCACATGCAGAGTCCCAGAGATCGCCTGCGTGGGCCGCGAGTCCGGAAACAGCGACACGAGGTTGCTGACGGTTTCCTTCATGAACATGCAAACCCGGGTTCAAGGGTTCCCTGTCGTAGGTAAAAGTTAGCCGGGACGCCCAGGACCGGTCGCCGTTCCCGTGATCGTGTAAGGCGACCCCGGTCGCGTTGTTCAGATCCGCAGAGGCGACGGTGATGAGCCGCGGAGAACTATGTCCCCGGCGTCGGCCGAGAAGGTGCCGCTGATCGCGATCTCTCGGCAGTTCGAAGCTTCGCTTCGTGAGCCGGAGGGCGATGGTCGCGCCACCTATCCACGGCAGCACTTGGCCCGTCGTCGGAGTAGCTTACCATGATCGGCGGTATTGGTGCCAGGCTACCGGCGGCGAGAACGGCGGGCTGCTGGAATCCAGGGTCAGCATTCCGGCGACTGCAGGGCCGGAGAAGAAGAAGGTCACCGCGGCGGCGGTGACAGCGAAAGAAGCAAGAATTTTTTCATAGGGATCGCTTGAGTGTTTGATTTGGGGTTGTTATGTTCTTTCTAGAAGTTGTTAGTAAGCTTCGGGATTGCCTTTCCGTTTGGATGTTTTCCCTCTGAAAACGTGGCCCGGCCAATGCTCTCTTAAGGGTCTGCTATGAAGACGTTTGTTGCGTGCTCGTCTTGACTGGTGACTGCGCTACTGCTACCTCATGGCAGCGGAGATGGCACCGGACGGCTGCCGGCGGCCCCAAGGCGTCAGACGGCGACGCCGACGCTCCAAACTTCGTCGCCCCCGGCCGGTATCCGGAGGGTGACTGGGCAGAAGCGCATTCGATCGATCGGGCGCGCGAAGTGGCGGGGCGGGTCCAGGCGACTCGGCGCGGGAACGAGCAGCCGCCAGGCAGGTTGCGAATCAGGATTTGGCGCGCCACTGTCGAGGCGGTGAACGCCAACCTTTTTTCGCGCAGCCGCAGCGACACCAAGGTTCCTTGCCGTCGCCCTGGGAGCTTTTGGAGCGCACGCGCTCAAGGGGACTGATTGCAGCGAACGGAATGACCGACGTTTGGAATAAGGCTGTCTTTTACCACTTCATTCACGCACTAGTTCTCCTCATCCTTGCCACTTTGCCAAGGAACACCTCAAAGACTGGTGAGCGCTCTCTTCTGCGCTGGGATTCTGCAGTCTTCAGTGGCAGCCTTTATCTTTTGGCATAACGAACATAAGATGGCTGGGAGCGATTACTCCGATCGGCGGCCTCTGCTTCGCACTTTGCGGCTGGTTGTGGCTGGTGATCAGCCCACCAGGCACTAGCAGGATATCTTGTCGACCACGGTCGTATTTGTTATCCTCCTGACCTAACAGATACTGAAAACGCTCTGGCAGGCTCGCGCGCAATCGCGACAGTCGCGATTTCATCGCGACGTTCTTTATCTCCTATCGATCAGGCGGCTGCTGGAGCGACGGGCGGCGTGCGCCAGGATATTTTTCCAGCTCTTTGCTCTCGCTCTGTACTACGCCTCGGCCTGGGTGTGCGGGATGGACTTTCACTGGCGCCATCATGTCGGCGCAGCCGCGGCAGATCTTGGTGAGCACGGCGGTCGTCATCGCTCTGCTCGATCGCTACGGGACGCTAAAGACTTTCCGAGAAGAACCGGCTTGATAGGCAGTTTCCGAAATTGGCACACCGCCGAAGTGGTCGCGCTGGTCATCACTTCTTAATCGCCCTCCTGCTCGTCCTGAGCGTCGGATATCGCGGAGCCCCAGTTGAAGGGTCTGCTCGCGACTTCGGGCGCAGCGGCAATTATTCTCGCCTTCGCCACCCAGAATCTCCTCGGTGGCGTGATCGCGGAGATGTCGCTCCAGATCAACCGACCGTAAGGTCGGGGATTGGCTTCAAGTCGGCAGGCGCTTTGCCGAGGTCATGGAAGTCAACTGGCGCTCCGCTCGCCTGCGCACGAACGACGCGATCTACCTTGATATCGAACAACGAGATCGTTAGGCAGACGATTGTTAATCTCCATTATCGAACAGCTGCGCGATCGGATTCTCGTCGGGATTGATTACAATACGCCTCCGAACAAGGTGAAAGACGCCCTCTTCCACGCCACCCTGCATGCCGAGGAGAGGAGAAGAACTCCGCGGAGCCGAGAAGTGGCGCTCCTAAGGGAACTTCGGCGATTTCGCGATCACTTACGAAATCAAGTTCTGCCATGTCTGATCACGCATGAACTTCAACAACGTCTGTGACGCCGTTCGCACCAATCGTCTGGGTACGACGGCTGAAGCGCCAAAAATTACGACTCCGTACCCCCATCCGCACTCTTGAGATTGCTCGTCGCCAGGCGGTTCGGCCACGGGAAGAGGAGCACGGCCACGCGCAAAGACCATCCTCGAGGGCGAACCCCTGTTCACCTGTCTGACCGAACGCGACCAGCTTGATCATCTGATTCACGCCATTCGCGGTCGGTTCGTTTTGGACGCGGGGAACGAATTATCGAACAGGACGCAGAAGGCGGAAATCCAGTATGCCGTTCTTCTCACGGCGCAGCGGCGGTCTCGGTGACGCAGAACGGGAGCAGGATCCGGGTCGGTTCACTGCGCATGGGTGAGTGTTGTTGGAGAGATGTCTCTCTCTCACCGGCGAAAGACGGTCGGCGACCGTGCGCGCGGAAGACGATTGCGAAGTGATTGAGATTTCAAGCCGGCGATGGCTGCGATTCTGCGCAACTCGCCCGATTGCCTAACGAAATTGAGTGAGCTGCTCGCGGCGCGCAAAGATGGAGACCGATGGGCTGCTCAAGGATCACGCGCAGAGCACTGTTCAGGAAACCACCGCCCGTGAATACCGGGCCAGCTTCCTCCAGCGTCTTCGGTTCGGTCTTTGAATGTGACTTCCAGCGCCAGGGCGTTCTTCCCCGACGGATGAACGCTGTTCCGTCAAGTCACGCTGCCAGCGGCGGGCACGATTACGGTTGCCACCCCCGAAAACCCCTCTAAAGTCCTGCTCTCCTCCTCGCGGGACATTCCTATGACTCTCCTGGCCTTATCCTTTCTTACCTCTGGCGTCACGATCTCAATGGTTTGTGCAGTGATCGGCCTTGATCTTCGCGTTCTTTCCTCATCTTTGCCGTCATCAGGCGCTCCGCGCGGCAATGCCCGAATGAAGGGAAATTTCCGAAGTGCAGCTCAGGAAGGCGCGAAGGCTATCTCAACCGCCAGGTGGTAACCATCAGCGCCATCGCGATCCGTTATCTTTATCCTTTGTTTTTCTTCAAGGATCATCCGACCGCGGTCGGTTTTGGTCATTGGGGCTGCTTGCTCCTCTCAGCCGGTTTCATTGGGATGCGGATCGCCGTGCTCGGCCAACACACGCACGACTCAGGCCGCAACCAAATCGCGCACCGCAGCGATGCGGATTGCCTTTCAATGGCGGCGCAGTCACCGGCCTGCTCGTGGTCGGGCTCGGCGCTGCTCTCAGTTGGAATCTTCTACACCGTGGCGAGCAAGATGATCGGCCACGAAGCCGCGGTCCGCAGCCTGATCGGTGCTAGCCCTCGGGCGCGAGCCTGATCAGCGTTTTCGCTCGACTCGGCGGCGGCATTTACACCAAGGCCGCCGACGTGGGCGCGGATCTGGTGGGCAAAATCGAGAGCGGTCTCGAGGAAGATGATCCGCGTAATCCGGCAACGATCGCGGACAACGTGGGCGACAACGTCGGCGATTGCGCGGGCATGGCGGCCGACGTTTTCGAAACCTACGCGGTCAGTCTTGATCGGCGCGATCCTGGTCGGCGCGCTGACTCTGGCCGCACGATCCCGCGGCGATCATTTATCCCTTCGTTCTCGGCGGTATTTCGGTCCTGGGCGCGATCTGCGGCATTCTCTTCGTCAACTTCAGCGGCGGCAAACCAGGCAACAGCGCTGATGGGCGGCGTCATGGCGAGCGCGGCTTGTCTCCGCGATTCTTTTCTGGCCGGCGACCCACTATCTTTTTCCTGACGGCGTCATCGATCGCGGGTATCGCAGCGTTCGCCTAACGATCTTTATTTTGCTTCACTCGTCGGGTTGCTGCATGACCGGCATCGTGGTCGTGATCACCAATTACTACACCTCGATGAGCTACTGGGCCGGTGCGGAAGATCGCCAAGGCTTCCGAGACCGGCCACGCCACCAACATCATCGCCGGTCTTCGCGATCGGCCAGCACGCCACCGCGCTGCCGGTTGGGCTTCATCGGCCTCGGCGATCCTGTTCAGCTTTCATTTCGCCGGACTCTACGGAATCGCGATCGCGGTCATGAGCATGCTCTCAATGGCGGGAATCATTATCTCGCTCGATGCCTTTGGCCCGATCACCGACAACGCCGGCGGCATCGCGGTCATGAGCAATCTGCCGAAGGAAGTGCGCGGCGTAACCGACGAACTCGACGCGGTCGGCAACACGATGAAGGCCGTGACCAAAGGTTACGCGCATCGCCTCGGCCGGACTGGCCGCGCTGGTCCTCTTCGGTTCCTACGTCGAGGAATTGCGCGCGCATCTGACCGCCGGCGGGCAGACCTTTCGACTTCAATTTCTCGCTGAACTGAGCCGAAGGTGATCATCGGTCTTGTTCATTGGCGGTTTGCTGCCGTTTATCTTCACCGCTTTCAGCATGGATGCGGTCGGCAAAGCGGCCGGCGCGGTCGTGCGTGAAGTGCGCCGGCAGTTGACGGCGAAGCCGGGAATCTTGCGCGGCGAAGACATGCCGGATTACGGCACCTGCGTCGATATCGTGACCAAGGCGGCCCTGCGCGAAATGATTGTTCCCGCGCTGCTTGCCGGTCGCATTTGTGCGTCGCGGTCGCGATGATCAAACCACTCGGCCCGGTCGTTCTGGGCGGACTGCTCGTCGGCACGATCGTCACCGGACTTGTTTGTCGCGATCGCCATGACCTCGAGCGGCGGCGCCTGGGACAACGCCAAGAAATTCATCGAAGAAGGTAACCTACGGCGGCAAAGGCTCTTTCGCCCATGCGGCTTCCGTGACCGGCGACACCGTCGGCGATCCCTACAAGGACACCGCCGGCCCGGCGATCAATCCGATGATCAAGGTCGTCAACATCGTCGCGATCCTGATCATCCCGATTTTCTTCTAGCGAAGGTCGGAAAGCGAGTTCACTTTTCTGGTGCTGCCGCAACCGGTGGTTGACGAAGGAGTAAAGGAAATGGAAGCGATTGATTTCCAGCTTGTGCCCGCCCCGAATCGCGATTTGCCTGCGGTCGCCGACCCCGGCGCGAGTCCTTTCCGGACCGTAGTCGATCCGCAAATGCGGGCTTCAGCCTCGACGCGCCCTGATCGAGTCTAATCGACAACCACTGACGAAGCACTTGCCGCTCATTATTCCGATGGAAAGCTCGCGCTCGAATCCTACAAGGAATACATCGAGGTCTTCTGCGCGAAGCCTTGAAAGAGACAATGGAGAGCCGGGAAGGTGTTTCCTATCTCCTGCGACGCGGTGGGTTTCCGACGTTCCACCGGAAGACGTGAATCTTCGGCCAGAGCTCCGCTGGAAGGCGGCGCCTCGTGCCTAATGATCCGAGATCCTCCCGCAGGCGCGAATTCGCGCCTTGTCTGGCGCGATTTCTCTGAAAAGAATCGCCTACAGCTTCAATGTCTACCGTTCTTGCTGATTGAGGACGACGCCGAGGCCGGCGGAACGACCGCGGAACTCTTCGCCGCGCGAGCACTGGACGACTTTCGAAGCGGGTGACGCGCGAAGCCGGCGTTCAGCTCGCCCTGGAACACAAACCGGAGTTGGTCCTTTGCGATCTGCTTATGCCGCAGGACAAATGGTTTCCAAATCTGTCGGAATATCCGGCAGCTTCTGCACCGGACCAAGATCATCATCGTTTCCGGACGGGATTATGGCGTGGATCGCATGAGCGCGATCGATGCCGGGGCCGACGAATACATCGTCAAACCGATTCGCTGGGAAAAATTGCGCGAGGTCATCGAGCGCGTCCTGCCGCCCGGCTCCGACGGCGCCTCCCCGGATAAACCAGTCCCGGAATTCATTCCCGCCTTCCACGCGGGTGAAGTTTTGGGGCGTGCGTGGATCGATCCCGGTGCCCGGATCATCCACGGTTGGTTTACGGTGGCAACACGAGGCTGTGTCGAAGTGCGGGCCGAAGGCGAGATCATTATTCTCGATGCGGGCTCGGGCTTGCGCGGGCTGGGCATTGCCTTGGAAGCGGAGTTTGCCGATCGGCCAATCCGGTCGACTTTGCTTATCTCGCATTTTCACTGGGACCATATCAGGGCCTGCCTTTTTCTGCCTGCCTACAAGCAGAAGAACTCGCTCCGCGTCCTCGGCTATGAAGGCGCCCGGGCCAGTCTCGCCACCGCCTTGGCGACGCAGATGGAAACCTCGTTTTTCCCGATCAGCCTCAGCGACATGCCGAGTGCGATCGTGATCGAGGAACTGAAGGAGACGAAGTTCGCCATCGGCAAAGTAAAGGTCGACTCGCGCCGTCTTTATCATCCCGGGAAGTGCTTTGGTTATCGCCTAACGACTCGCAACGGATCGATTGCCTACCTACCCGATAATGAACCCTATGACGCTGCGCAACCCTTGCGCCGGGAGCCGACGGGGAACCGAGCCGGGACAGACGGCCTCGATCCCGCCGAGGAGCGGAAGCTAGAGCTGGTCGAATTTCTGCACCGGTCAGAAATTTTGATTATCGATACCCAGTATACCGACGATGAATACAGTCACAAGGTCGGGTGGGGTCATGGCTCTCTTAGCAGTGTCGTGTCGCTCGCGATCGACGCCGAGGTGCGCAAGCTCTTTCTCTTCCATCACGACCCGACTCATGACGATCGAATGGTTGACGAAATGGTGGAGGCGCACGGATGCTGGTGCTCTGAAAGCGGGAAGCCGATCGAGGTCGAAGCCGCCCGGGAGGGAGCGGAAGTCTGGCTGGGAGCAAGCACCGCCATTCCCGCCTAACGATTCAGCTCAGTCGCGGAGCGCGTCCGTGAAACGAGTCAGCTCTCTTGCCACCTGCTCGATTCGATCAACGACCTTTTGATCGGTGATCTTCGTCATCGTCAAATGCGTTCCCGGTTGCGTAAACGAATCGCGGGATAATTACGCAGCGAAAGTCGAGCATCAGGCTGTTGGCATAAGCCATGACCGACATATAACTGGTCGTCCCGCCGGCCGCGCACAGAAACCCGACAATCTTGTCCTCCCAGGAGCTGCCAGTCAGCTCGATCATGTTCTTGGCAGAAGCACTGACGTCAGTAGTGTATAGACCGGTGCAGCGACAATGATTCCCTGGGCGGCTTGGACTGCGGCGTCGAGTTTGCGAGCGGAGGGATGGGCATAACAGGCGTTGGCATCACATATCGGCAGACCCATCTCGGCAAGATCGATCCATTCACAATCCATCTTCGCCTTTTGCAGGTAATTGAAGGCAACCTTTCCCATCATTCGGCTATTACTCGAGGGGTTGCCACTGGTGCTGATAACAAGATATCTCGACATGGTGTAACTTAGAGCCAGCGCCGCTTCTTGAAGTAGATCAATTGCCCGATGGCGATCAGGCACATGAAGAGCAGGCAACCGGCATAACCATAGCGCTCACCAAGTTCCGGCATGTGAGTAAAGTTCATTCCGTAAACCCCGGCGACGAAGGTGAGGGGAATGAAGATCGAAGACACCACCGTCAACACCCGCATGATCTCATTCGTGCGCAAGCCGATGCTTGCGATATATGAATCTCCAGTCAGGCCCGAAAGGACATCGCGATAACTCTCAACCACATCCATCAGCTTGCACACTGTGATCATAACAATCACGAAGGAAGACCTTGGTCTCGGGCCGAATCAAACCTGGATCTTCATGGAGGAGAAGGTTGGTCACGTCCCTCAGCGGCCAGACCATTCGGCGAATCTGTGTCAGAGTGCGTTTGTGTTCATGCAAACTCCCGACCGGCCGCTTCAGTGGGTTATCGATTAACTCATCTTCAATTCCATCGATCTCCGCACCGATCGATTCCAGCACCGGGTAGTAATGGTCAATGATGGAGTCAAGCAACGCATAAGCGAGGTAATCCGCTCCGGCGGTGCGAATCCGGCCTTTGCCACTGCGGATTCGTGCCCGCACCGGTTCGAAGACGTCGAAGTCCGCCTCCTCCTGCAAGGTAATGAGGAAGGTCTTACCCAGAAACATGCTTACCTGTTCACCACTGATCTCCTTCTTGTTGTCGGTCAGGTAGATCATCTTTGCGATGATAAAAGATAGTCATCGTATTGTTCGACCTTGGGTCTTTGGGTCGTCTCCAGCACATCTTCGAGCGCCAGGGGATGAAGATTGAACCGTTCCCGAGAATCCGCAGGACGCTTAAGTCGCCGAGTCCATCGATATTGATCCATGTCACCAGCTCATTATCCAGATGCTGGAGGAGCTCATCGCAACCTGCATCTTTTCGTTCTTCCAGACAATCCGGACCATACTCAATCAGAGTAATCACCGGGGCGATTTGCGGCATGTCTTGTCGGTAACTTCAGAGAACCTGGGGATTCACCCGGAACCAGACGACGTCGTTTGAACATGAATGGATCGTCCGCGCACTGGCGACCCGGCGCAAGCGGGAAGCGCGCTCAGGCCGCGGTGGTGGAGTTAAGTTTGGCGAGAAGAATTTCGCCTACGAGCGCAGGGTTAGCCTGACCGCGCGAAAGCTTCATCGCCTGGCCTTTGAGGAAGTTCAAGGCGGCGGCGTTGCCGGAGCGAAAAATCCGCGACGGACTTTGGATGAGCGGCGATGACCTGGTCGCACAGCTTCTCCAAAGTGCCGCGGTCGCTCAGCTGGGTAAAGCCTTTCTCCTCCACGACCGCAGTGGCGGACTTACCGCGGGCGAACATCTCCGCGAAAACTTCCTTCGCCTGCCGACCGCTGATCCGTCCTTCCTCTATCAGAGTGAGCAATTCATCCAAGGCGGCGGGAGGAAGCGGGCATTGCTTGATTGTTAATCCTACATTCGTTAGGGCAGTTTGCAGGTCGTTCAGGATCCAGTTGGCCAGCTGCTTGGGCTTGCGCGAGGGAGTGGGCGAGCTTTCTCGAAATAGGCGGCCAGGTCGAGATCATTGGCGAGCACGCTCGCATCATAAGGACTCACCTGATACTGGGTGATAAAGCGAGCCCGCTTTGCCGCCGGCAATTCCGGAACTCTTGCTCGAATCTCCGTCAGCAAAGACTCGGTTCGCACCGGGAGCAGATCAGGATCTGGAAAGTAGCGATAGTCATGCGCCATTTCCTTGCTTCGCATTGCGAGAAGGTCGCATCGACGTCACCGTCCCAGCGCCGCGTTTCCTGGAGCAAAGGTTCGCCGCGCTCCAGGGCAGCCGCTCTGTCGATCTCACCTCATAAGTCAGCGCGCGACGGACGCCGCTGATGGAGTTCATGTTCCTGATCTCAATCTTTGCGCCCAGTTCGGACTGCCCTTCCGGGCCGGATCGAAATGTTACAATCGCAACGCAGCTGGCCTTTCTCCATTTCGGCGTCGCTCACCTGGCCATAAACCAGGATTTGTTTGAGTGAAGTCAGAAACGCCAAAGCTTCTTCGGGGAATGAATCTCCGGATGAGTAACAATCTCCATCAGAGGAGTGCCGGCGCGGTTGAAATCGATCGCGGTGTTATTTTCTCCAGATGAAAACTCTTGGCGACATCCTCTTCCAGATGGATGCGAACCAAGGGCACGGTTTTCTCGATCGCCGCCGGCTTGCCCTGAATGTCTTTCGGATAGGCTAATCCATGCAACGGGACTCCACCGCTTTTGCAGAGCGGAACCTCTGTATTGCGAGATCTGGTAATTCTTCGGCATATCCGGATAGAAATAGTTCTTCCGCTCGAAGGTGCTGGTAGGGGCGATCTCGCAGCCGAGCATCACACCGGTCAGGGCGGTGAGGCGCAAAGCCTCGTGATTCATCACCGGCAGCGCGCCCGGCAACCCCAGGCAGGTCGGGCAGGTAAGTGAGTTTGCCGGCGCCCCAAACTCAACCGCACAACCGCAAGAACATTTTCGAGCGCGTCCGCAATTGCACGTGCACCTCCAGACCAATGTTCGTTAGGTAAGTCACGCGTTTCGAGCTTCGGCTTGAGGCGCGTAATCAAGCGTTTCTGGAACCTCAAAGCCTCTGACCTGCGCCGCGAGCGCCGGATCGTTGAGGGCCTCAATCAGCTTTGGATTTTTGCAAGAGTTCGAGAAAGCGCTGTTGCTGAATCAGGGCGATAATCTCCGGATCATTACGCAAGGCGACCAGCTTTGGATTTTCGGTTAACTCTTTCGCTCCGGGATAACTCAGGAAACGCTCGGCGCTCTGCGGGGGTTGAAACGACCGGTGCCGAGTTTGCCCAGAGTCTGGTAGGTCTGGTGGCGGCACGACATCGCACGGCGGTGACGGCTTTGCCAACCGGGCCGAAGTTCGATGGAGTTGTTCAGGCGGGCGAGGGAATTGATCAAAGGATTGGAATCGTTAGGCGGAGTGGTTTGGTGGCTCGGGAACTGGGCGCGGTTGGACGTTTGCGAGCGCAGTTGCGCGTTGGGCGATCGCGCCGAGTGAGCGGAATCCCCACAATCACGAGCCAGATGGTGAGACAGACCGAAGAAGATCCCGAGGAACGCCCCGCAAAGACCGTAAAGAAAGCGAACGAACCCGGCGGGTTGCTGACCGGTGCGCTTGAAAAGGAGGGCACCTAGCAGGTTCACCACCGCATAGATGGCGAAGGCCACGATTGCTCCCGCAATGATGGAAATGAAGAGGTCGGGCAGCCGAAACAAAGGCCGCAGCAGAGGCAATAACATGCGGCCGCCAAAGACCGCGCCGGTATAGGCCAGAATCAAAGCGAGAAGCCGAACGACTTGCCTAACGAGTCCAAGACGCCAGCCGCGGATAACTTCAAAAGGATAAGGAGAACGGCAAAGGAAACAAAAACCGTTTGCCAGAGGGGGTGAGGCGTTGTTCATGAGACTGCCTTTTTGCCGCAAGGCGTGATCGCATGAGCACAAGCAGCGCCATGGCTTCAACCATCGGAACGGCGCGCGGAAGCACACAAGGGTCGTGACGGCCCCGGGCGGCGAGCGTCGTCTCAGTCTTGTCTTTCGTAACCGTTTCTTGTTCGCGGGCAATGGTTGCGGTGGGTTTGAAAGCGACGCGGAAGATCAGGTCTTCGCCGTTGCTGATTCCACCTTGGACGCCTCCGGACCGATTGCTCTTGGTCCGAACTTTTCCCTCTCGAATCTCAAACGGGTCGTTATGCTCCGAGCCTCTCATCCGCGCGGCCGCGAAGCCGGAACCGATTTCGAAACCCTTGGTCGCGGGTAGACTCAGCATCGCCTTCGCGAGATCGGCTTCGAGTTTATCGAAGACCGGTTCGCCCAAACCGGGAGGAAGTCCGCGCACGACACATTCGATAATTCCGCCTAACGAATCGCCCTGGGCCCGTGCCTGTTTGATCGCCTCGACGACTTGTTTCGCGGCCTGCTCATCCGGGCAACGCGCCGGGCTGGCCTCGATCTGTTCTCTGGTTACGTGCGCGGATTCAACCCTGGCAATGGTGTCATGCACCTGGACGACAGTAGGCGATCGTCTCGAAGCGATCGAACAAGCCCTCGAGGACTTTGCGCGCGACCGCGCCGGCGGCGACCCGACCAACGGTTTCGCGAGCGGAGGCGCGCCCGCCCCCTGCCAGTTACGAACACCATATTTGGCTTCATAGGTGAAGTCGGCATGCGATGGGCGGAACGTTTCCTTTAGCGGCAGGTAATCCTCCGAACGAGCATCCTGGTTGCGCACAAGAATGGCGAGCGGTGTGCCTAACGTTCGTCCCTCGAAAATCCCGGAAAGAATTTCGCAGCGATCCGCTTCCTGCCGGGGGCTGACGAGATCGCTTTGTCCCGGCCGGCGGCGATCCAGCTCCCGCTGAATGTCGGCTTCACCTAACGAAATGCGGGGCGGACAACCGTCGATGACTACACCCACTCCGCCACCGTGCGATTCACCGAAGGTCGTAATCCGAAAAAGTTGGCCAAAACTGCTCCCCATCGCGCGGAGCTTAACCGGCGCGGCCAGGAATCACAACGCGTCCCTCGCGGACTTAGTGGCCGCTGAGACTAATCTAGATAGCAGCAAGCGCGTGACGAAGATCGTCCCGCAAATCTTCGACGTCCTCCACTCCGACGGAGAGCCTGACGAGTGACTCGGTGATACCGAGAGCGATGCGTTGCTCCTCCGGGATGGCGCCATGAGTCATAATCGGTGGATAATTGACCAGGCTTTCCACGCCCCCAAGCTTTCGGCCAGGGAAAGAGATGGGTGTTCTCAAGGAAACGCCGCGTGCCCGCGAGGTCGGTGTCGAGAATGATCGTGACCATACCACCAAACTTTTCGCCCATCTGCCGCCGAGCAAGATCATGCTGCGGATGCTTCGTTAGGCCAGGATACTTGACCTCGCGCACCTTCGGTTCCTTTTCCAGCCAGCGCGCCAGCTCGAGCGCATTCTGACAATGCCGCTCCATCCGCAAGGCGAGGGTCTTTAGCCCACGCATGGCGAGGAAGCTGTCGAATGGGCCGGCAATCGCGCCGACGGAGTTCTGCAGGAATTGCATTTGATCCGCCAGGGCCTTGTTCTCACCCGCAACCGCGACTCCGCCGACCATGTCGGAATGACCATTGAGATATTTCGTGGCCGAATGAATCACCATATCGAAGCCCAATTCGATCGGTCGCTGGATCCAAGGCGTGGCAAAGGTGTTGTCCGCGATCGAAATCGCGTTGTGCTTGCGCGCCATCTTCGCGACCGCTTCGAGGTCGATTAGTTTGAGTAATGGATTGCTCGGAGTTTCAATCCAGACCATGCGCGTGTTCGGTTTGAAGGCGGCTTCAATCCCCGCGACGTCCGACATGTCGATGAAAGTAAAATCAAGGTTCGCCGAGCGACGCCGCACTTTTTCGAAAAGGCGATAAGTCCCACCGTAGAGATCATCACTCACGAGCACATGCGAACCGCTGTCGATCGTTTCGAGCGTGGTCGACATCGCGGCCAGACCGGAAGCAAATGCCCATCCGCGGGTGCCACTTTCGAGATCGGCGACGCAACGCTCGTAAGCGCTGCGGGTCGGATTGATCGAGCGCGCGTAATCATAACCTTTGTGCCGGCCGGGACTCTCCTGCACATAGGTGGAAGTAGCGTAAATCGGAGTCATGACCGCGCCGGTTGACGGATCGGGAGTTTGACCGGCGTGAATGACACGAGTGGCGAGTGCGTGTTTTTCTGCATAAGAAAGCAATCAGGAAAGCAGGCACGAGTGGCAGCTATCAGCCAGCCGTGTCCTGTGACTCAAAGTGATGATTAATCTCCGGCAGTCCATCCTAACTCATTCCCTCGTTATTTTGGCATGTGCAGTCGGAGATAGGCGAGAAGATCGACTCGCGTGATCAGGCCGAGGAATCTTGTTCCTTCCATCACGATTGCGACCCGGCCGCGATCGAAGACACCTAACAGGTCGGAGATATTCGCCGAGGGCGAGAGTGTCTCGAGGCGATCGGTCATGGCTGATTTGACCGAGTCATTAAAGTGCGCCGGGTTGTGATGAACTTTCACGAGTAAGTCTGACTCATCGATGATCCCAACCGCGCGTCCCTCGCCATTGACAACTGGAACTTGCGAGACATCTCCCGAGCGCATGCGCTTGAATGCCGTGAGCAAGGTGTCGTTAGGCCCGACCGTGATCACTTCGCCTTTTTCGGCGCGATGCGAAATCAGGTCGCTGAGGTCGCCTTGCGTCGGACGCGTGACAAAGCCCTGCTCCGCCATCCAGAAATCGTTGAACATCTTGGAAAGATATTTATTTCCAGTGTCGCAGACGAACGTGACTACCCGCTTCCTCGATTTCTGCTCGCGGCAATAACGCAGAGCCACCCCGAGGAGCGTGCCGGTCGAGGATCCAGCCAGAATTCCTTCTTTCAGCAAGAGTTCACGCGCGACCGCGAAACTATCGATATCATCAATCTCAAACGCGTCGCTGACCAGCGACATGTCGGCGATGTCGGGAATGAAATCTTCGCCGATGCCTTCTACCGCCCAGCTTCCCGCCTGCTCCAGTTTCCCGGTCTTGACCCACTCGTAGGATCGAGCCGGTCGGATCGGCCAGGATCATTTCCAGTCTAGGCTGAACTTTTGAAGAAACGCCCCAACCCGGTGAGCGTACCGCCGGATCCGACGCCAACGACGACCGCGTCCACGTCGTGTTGCATCTGCTCCCAGATTTCGGGCCCGGTGGTGGTTTCATGGGCGAGCGGATTTGCGGGATTGCCAAACTGATTAACGTAAAAGGCGCCCGGAATTTCCGTTGTCAGGCGCGCGGCGATGTCTTGATAATATTCCGGATGCCCGCGAGTGACATCGCTCCTCGTTAGGCGAACCTCGGCGCCGAGTGCGCGCACGTGGGCGATTTTTTCCTGCGACATCTTGTCCGGAATAACAAGGATGATTCGATAACCCTTCGCGCCGGCGATCAGGGCGAGGCCGAGGCCGGTATTTCCCGCCGTCGCCTCAATGATGGTCCCGCCCGGTTGCAACTTCCCTTCGCGTTCGGCCGCCTCGATCATCGAAAGGGCAATTCGATCCTTGATCGAACCGGTCGGGTTCTGATTCTCCAGCTTAACGAAGAGCTGGCATGGACCAGTATCCATCCGGGTAATTTCAACCAGCGGCGTATTCCCGATCAGAGAAATGATTGCCGGCGGCTTCTCAGGTTTGGAGGCAGGGTTGCTCATCGAAAAATTGTGCGATCAACGACGCTCGGAATCGCACCCGCTATGCAACACCGCCAGGGTAAATCGTCAAGCGCGCCGCAGATCTTGCGATCGAACCGCGACACCGTGAATTTCGATTGCTCCAGTGAAAACTGAAGATTAATTCGCTTTAGCGGAAAGAATAATAATGAAGACGAATCGAGTCTTCCGGATGAACGGCGGTCGCCTTTTCCTCGTGCCGCTGCTAGCCACTGCCGCTTGCACCCATGTCGACTACGCGGACCGGGCGCGCACTCCGCTACGCCCGATGGTCTCCGTGGTTCACAAGAAGTCGGATACCTTTGATACCCCGCCGCGGGTGCTCGAGGGTGCACGACCAGAATATCCTGAGCCGGAAGGAGAGCATCGCGAAAAAGGGTTCGTCAGCATCATCTGCACGGTCGGAGCCGATGGGAAAGCGTCGGACTTCGAAGTTGAGTCCATGACCAGCCCGTCCTTTGCCTGGGAGGCAGTGAAGGCGATCTCGAAGTGGAAATGGACGCCGGCGATGAAGGATGGTCACCCGATAAAACAGAAGGTGCGGGTGCCGATGCATTTCAACGCCACTTGAAACCTGCACTGGCCTAACGACGCCGGGGAGTTTTTGCGGTCCTAAGCGCTCGCCGAGGTCGTCGGCCTAACGAACCTAAGTTGATCGAATTCCGCTCTTGGAATTGACGGCGCCCGGGAAATGCGGTTCATCGTTACTCCGTGAGCCGAATCCTGATCGCCGACGACCAGCCCGACGTCCTCGAGGCCCTGCGCATCCTGCTCAAGAGCGAGGGTTACCAGAATGATGCCGTGACGTCGTTAGGCGCAGTCATGAATGCCCTCGAGAAACGCACCTATGCGCTCTTGATGATGGATTTGAATTACACCCGCGACACCACTTCCGGGAAGGAAGGACTGGAAGTGATCCCGCGCATCCAGACGATCGACGAGACCCTGCCGATCGTGGTTATGACCGCCTGGGCAACGGTCGACCTCGCGGTCGAGGCGATGAAACTCGGGGCCCGCGACTTCGTGACCAAGCCGTGGGATAACGATCGCCTGCTCGCGATTATCCGCACCCAGATCGCGCTCGGCAACGCGCTCCGGAAAAGTCAGCAACTCGAAGCCAAGAACGAACTGCTCCGCGGCAAGATGCCGAACATTATTTCTGAATCACCGCGCATGCGCCCGGTGATGGAATTGGTTTCGAAGCGTCGGACCTTCCGACGCCAACGTGCTGATCACCGGTGAAAATGGGACCGGCAAAGGTCTGGTCGCGCAGGCGCTGCATTCGCTTTCTCCACGGGCGGGGAAATTGATGATCACGGTGAACATGGGTGGATTGTCGGAAGGGGTTTTCGAAAGCGAACTCTTCGGCCACGTCAAAGGCGCGTTTACCGATGCCAAGACCGATCGCGCCGGGCGCTTCGAGCTGGCGGATGAAAGCACTTTGTTTCTCGATGAGATCGCGAACCTGCCCATGAGCCAACAGGCCAAGTTGCTGCGCGTAATTGAGACCGGAGAATTCGAGCGCGTTGGTTCATCGCGCACTCTGCACGCAAATGTAAGGATCGTTTCCGCAACCAACTCCAACCTTCATGATGAAGTCGCAGCCGGACGGTTCCGCCGGGATCTGCTCTTTCGCCTGAACACAATCGAGATCGCACTTCCGCCTTTGCGCGAGCGTCGAGAGGACATCGCGCCGCTGGCCGCACATTTTCTTCGCCAGCATGCCGAGCGCTACCGGAAAAAGCTCACCGGCTTCGAGCCCGGAGCGCACGAGGCGCTCATGCGCCATGAATTCCCGGCAATGTCCGCGAGCTCGATCACGTCATTGAACGCGCCGTCCTCATGTGTCACGGGGCGCAAATCAAGACGAACGATCTTGGCCTAACGACCGTTGGCGATGGTTCGCCCCGGCTCGAGGAAATGAGTCTGGAGGAAGTCGAAGCCTTCCTGATCAAGAAGGCGCTCGCCCGCAATGACGGTAATGCCCGCAAGGCGGCGGAAGCGTTAGGCCTGAGTCGAAGCGCGTTTTATCGCCGGCTGCAACACTATGGCTTGTGAGCGGGAACGCCGATGAATTCCGCCCGCAGATCGCGGCATCGTCTTTCTCATGAGAGTCGGCTGACCTGGCTCACGCTCGGCGCGGCGGTGCCGGCGATGCTTATTGCCGCCGCGTTGCTCTGGTTTGGTGACTACAGCGCAAAGGTCGACTGGACTTTGACCCTGATCATTGTCAGCTGCGCGCTCGGTTTCTCGCGAGCGCGCGGGAGCACGTGGTGCGCCCGCTCCAGACTATGAGTAATCTCTCGCCGCGCTCCGCGAAGGCGATTACTCGATTCTGCGCCCGCGGAGCGCACACCGATGACGCACTCGGGGAAGTGCTGCTCGAGATCAACCAGCTCGGGGAAACCCTGCGCTGCAGCGCCTTGGCGCTTTCGAAGCTACCGCGCTCCTGCGAACGATCATGGCTGAGATCGACGTCGCGGTTTTCACCTTCGATCCCGACCGGCGTCTGCGACTCCTGAATCGGGCCGGTGAAAATCTACTCCGCCAACCAATCGACAAATTGCTCGGCCGGCGTGCGAGTGATCTGGGGCTGGCCACTTGCCTCGACGCAGATCAGGATCAGCCGCTAACCCTAACCTTTCCTGGCGGCTCTGGCCGTTGGGGAGTTCGAAAGAGCGATTTTCGCGAACATGGTTTGCCCCATGAACTTCTTGTCCTGACGGACCTGAGCCGGACCTTTACGAGAAGAAGAGCGTATCGCCTGGCAGCGACTCGTTAGGGTGTTGGGTCATGAAATGAATAACTCGCTCGCGCCGATCAAATCGATCGCAGGAAGCCTGGAAACGCTGTTGCGGCGCGACCCGCCGCCGCCCGACTGGCGTGACGATGCGCGCAGCGGGTTGAATGTTATTGCCGCCCGGGCGGAATCGCTCAGCCGCTTCATGCAGGCGTATGCGCGCCTCGCGCGTCTGCCCCCGCCGCAAAAGGAAGCGATCAATCTTGGTGAACTCGTTAGGCGGGTAGTCAATCTCGAAACCCGGCTGCCGATTCGTCTGGTCGAGGGCCCGGCCATTTCCATTTCTGCGGACGCAGCCCAAATTGAGCAGCTCCTGATCAACATCCTTCATAACGCGGTCGACGCCTCGCTCGAAACCAATGGTGCGGTCGTCGCCGGTTGGCGTCTGCTTGCGGATTGCGCGGAGGTGTTTGTTCGCGACGAAGGCCCTGGAATCCTTAACCCCAGCAATTTGTTCGTGTACTGTTTTTCACGACTAAACCTGGCGGGTCCGGAATCGGCCTGACACTTAGTCGCCAATCGCAGAGGCTCACGGCGGTTCGCTCAACCTCGCCAATCGCAAGGATCGTTCCGGCGGTGAAGCCCTGCTTCGACTTCCTCAATAGGTCCTAACGATTAGGGAGGCGCAGGTTCGCAAAAATGCGTCCTGCATTCGGGACGACCCAATCCCAAGCACGAAGCAGAAATCATGGCCTCTCAATTCTTGTCTCATTCACAAATCACACTGGAAGAATAAGTTACAACTATCTTTTGTGGCTGGCACGGTCATTGCAACAGCTGCCGGCGCTTCAAGAAATTTATTCTGAATCCAAACCCGGGTGCGAACGCATCTCATCGGAAGCAGAAGAAAGAAGAAGAAGGAGATCCCAAAAGATGAAAAACACACCTTATTTTGAACTTCACAAGTCGCGCCACCAATCGGAAGCGCGGGCCTCGGGCCGCGTCCGGTTTTCTCAGCAGGTCGAACCTGGCTATCAAAGCGCCAAACTCATCGGCGGCTGTGGCACCCCGGCCAAGTTTCATGGACCCGCGTTTTTTGAGCTCAGCAATCGCTACTTCGCGGACGAAGCTCCGCGTGGGATTGCGATTGATACCGCGGTTTTGTGGCCCTGATGGGAGCTGCAATCCTCCCAATTGTAAACAACGTGCAGGCCGTGGCGACCCTGATGCACGGTCTGGGCGTGCTTTAAGCATCGAAACCAGTCATGATCCAACGAAGCTTCGAAGTGGTTGGCGGAAATGAAGCCGCGCGCCCGTCGGGGTTTACCGCAGCCACTTCGTCCATGGATGTCCCACGCCCGCATGTCGCTCGTCAGAAACGGAAGCGCCGCCTGATCATTACCGGCGCCTCCGTGCTTGGCCTGATTGTGATCAGCATCGCAATCTCGCGGTTAAAGCCCGCGGCGATGAGTGTCGATCGTGCTTCCGTCTGGGTCGATCTCGGTGAAACGGGGCCCAATGCTGCGCCAGGTGCGCGGCCTCGGCACTCTCGTTCCCGAGGACATTCGCTGGATCGCGTCGAGCAAAGAAGGCCGGGTAGAAAGATCGTCGTTAGACCAGGGCGCAGGTGAAGCCCGGACACGGTTATTCTTGAACTTTCCAGTCCCGACCTCGAACAGGCCGCGCAGGATGCGGAATTGAAACACAAAGCGGCGGAAGCTGAACTCACCCACCCTTCGCGCGACCCTGCAACGCGAATTGCTCGACCAGGAATCGACCACCGCGCAGGTGCACTCGGAATACGAACAGTCCAAAATGCAGGCGGAGACCGACGAGAACCTGAAGAAGAACGGTCTGATCGCCGAGCTCGGCATCAAGACGGCAATCATTAAACGCGACGAGCTCGCTAATCGGGACGCGATCGAGCTGGAACGGTTGCAGTTTGCGCGAGACTCGATCGACCCACAGCTCGCGGCCAAGCAATCAGCCGTCGACCAATTGAAAGCTTCTGCCGACATGGCAGCACGCGAAGTTCAAAACCTGCACGTGAAGGCCGGAATGACCGGCGTGCTCCAGCAGTTGCCGGTGGAAGTTGGCCAGCGCGTCCTCGCCGGAGCAAACCTCGCGCGAGTGGCGGATCCGACGAAACTCAAAGCACAAGTCAAGATCGCGGAGACGCAGGCGAAAGATATTCAAATCAACCAGCCGGCATCGATTGACACTCGCAACGGGTTGTTCCCGGTCATGTCATCCGGGTCGATCCCGGCGGTGGAGCAAGGCACGGTCACGGTTGACGTCGCCCTCGACGGCGCGCCCTGCCCAAGGGTGCCCGCCCCGACCTCAGCGTCGATGGGACGATCGAGCTCGAGCGTCTCGATAATGCGCTTTATGTCGGCCGGCCCGCATTTGCCCAGGACGGCGCTACCGTTGGGGTCTTTCGCCTAACGACTAGCGGCGAGGCCCTGCGCACTCCGGTCCACTTTGGCCGCAGTTCGGTCATACACAATCGAAATCCTGAGCGGCCTGAACGTCGGCGACCAGGTTATCCTTTCCGATACCAGCGCCTACGATTCGCACGATCGCATTCGCCTGAACTAGCCCCTCCAGCCTAACGAATTTCAAACTCCTCACCTAACGATACAATGAACAACGGAAACCAACCACTCATCCACCTCGACAGCGTCACCAAAGTCTTCCCTCACTGATGAAGTTGGAAACTCATGCGCTCTCCGGGCATTCACCTTGACATTCGCCCCGAGCGATGCATGTCTCCATCGCCGGACCTTCCGGCTGTGGAAAAATCGACCTTTGCTCTCGATCCTGGGCCTGCCTCGATACCCCTCTGCGGGCGGAAGCTATTCGCTCAAAGGCGGCGAAGTCGAGCAATACGCAACTGAAATCGCGCTTTACTACC
>ERZ1370068.2777-contig-1906_pt1 | contig 21516 bp, 37 predicted proteins | sample MGYA00561227_ERZ1370068 | MGnify/ENA primary metagenome ERZ1370068 (study PRJEB38410, sample SAMEA6850437) | metagenome | study: Metagenomic assessment of the ecological functions of the soil: analysis of the soil microbiota associated with the... | reverse complement strand
ATCGCTTCCAGGAACGGCAGCCCTTCGATGTCGCCAGTGGTGCCGCCGATCCTCAGTGATCACCACGTCGTATTTTGATCTCGTCGGAAATGCTCGGATGCGCTCTCTTGATCTCATCGGTGACGTGCGGGATCACCTGCACCGTCTTTGCCCAGATAATTGCCATGGCGCTCCGTCGATTGATGACGGTCTCGTAAACCTGGCCGCTGGTGAGGTTGTTGAGCCGGGTACAGCGGTGACATTGGTGAACCGCTCGTAATGGCCCAGGTCGAGATCGGTCTCGGCGCCATCATCGAGCACGTAAACCTCGCCGTGCTGGAACGGGCTCATCGTTCCGGGATCGACGTTGAGATACGGGTCGAACTTCTGGAGCGCCACCCGCAGTCCGCGCAGTTCCAGCAGAGTTGCCGAGGCGCGGCCGCCGCCAGGCCCTTTGCCCAGACGAGCTAACCACGCCGCCGGTGACGAAGATGTATTTCATCGGCCAGCCTCCGTCAGGGTAACTGCGCAGCAAACGCGGCCACACGCTTCCGACATCTGCGAGCGTGTCGACGCCGGTGATCCATGTTTCGTGACGAGCACGCGAACTGTTACACCATTTTCCAAGCGCCGCAACTGTTCGAGCTGATTCAGCGCGCTCCAGCGGCGTGAGTTTCCAACTCGACCAACTGCAGGAGCGTATCGCGACGGATAGCCGTAAATGCCCGCTGGTGCAGAAGGAAACGCAGAAGTACGCGCTGTGTCGCGCATCATCGCGATGCGGAATTGGTGCGCGCGAAAAATAGAGCGCGTGCCCGGCACGAGTTGATGACCACTTTCACGACGTTCGGATCTCATCTACCGCACGGCTCTCCGATGCGCTGCGGTGGCGATGGACGTCGCGATTCGTCTGCCAACGCGCTCAGCACGGCCGTCAATCACACGCGGATCGACCAGCGGCTCGTCCCGCCTGACATGTGACGATGACGGCGAAAATTTCTTCGAGGCCGTTTTAGGCCGCCTCGGCCATGCGGATCCATGTTCCGCGCGTGATGTTTGGGCGGAGCGCGTGGCGTACCTCACGCGCCCCGGCGCGAAACGCTTCCGGCGGCGGCGCGCGCGCAATCTCGTCAGTGGCGATGATCGTAGCGTCGATTTTTCGCGCGCGATGCAGCAGCGTCGCCAGACATGTCGAAGCAAATTGGTTTAGCCCGCAATTTCGCAGAGTGGTTTCCCGGGAAATCGTGATGAATCCCAGCGCGCGTGGGAATGATGACAACGGCGCTCATCACTGTCAGGTCCTGAGCGTAAGTCGAGGGATCCCGTGGTAACCCAAAGGTAACGCACGGGATCCTCGACTCCGCTGCGCTTCTCGATGACAGCGGGGAGGGTCATGATACGGGACTTCGTCAGAATAATAATCCGTCGCTGCCGCCGCGAAATCTTCCGCCAAATTCAATCGGCCGAGCTTATCGTTGCGTTTGTTTCAAAACTGGTGCGGACGCGAATCGCTTTGATTCCGGCATTGTGTCCGCAGTGGACAACGACTTCCTTGTCACCGACAAAAACCGAGGATGCCAGGTCAACGTTATTTTCCCTTGCACCTGCAAACCATTCCGGGCGCTGGTTTGGTGACATTCGACTGGAGCGCCGGGGACATCAGACAAAAATAGGTGGCGCTCACAGCAAAAAATGGTTCACCGACGTTTGCCGAAGCACTCGGCGTGCACCCGGCCATTGCTCGCGGGTGAAACAACCGCGCCGATCCCGCTTTGGTTCGTTGCCATGCGATCAATTTGAATCCAGCCGCCTTAATCGCAGGATCGGGCGATGCGCGGAAAACGTGGACGTCCTTCGGATCGGAGCAATCCCGCACCGTGCATGATGTGGTGCCGCCGGCCAATCGTGAAAGCAACACATCGCTGGGCGTCTTCCATCAACCATTTTCGAAACTCTCGCGCAAATTCGTCGGGCAACCAGGCTGTTCCAGGCTTCGCCCACTGACCACGCGCTGGCGGATTAGCGTGATCTCCGCTGCCCTCGAGGGGCGTAGCACCACCAAAGCGCCAGTAAACAATGCGATCAAAGTCGCCCGCTCCCGAAACGTCAAACCTGGCGTGCTTTCGTCGCCGCGTGTGTGGTTTCGATTGCGCTGAAAAGCATCATCCCTTCCTCACCCAGAGTGATCGCACCAGCCCGCCCGCCATTTTTGTAACAGAGCAGTGCCAACTTTCTTCAAGGCCTTGTTGCCATGTCCGATTCTGCAGCGGAATTCCGGCAGCGTGAAACGCTTCGCCCGATTCTACCACTCCACCGACAGAACCCGCGCCACGGGAACAGCATTCCTGTGGATTCGGATCAGCTGGTGATGATCTTTTCCGGCGCGTGCTGGCGCCACGATTCCGAGACAAGCTTTTCCGCGAGAAACCCCTTTCCATAATTCGAAAATGATGCCGTCGATTTGGGCAACACTTTTCTTCACGCAAGCAACAAACCGAGTCGATCTCGCCTCTTCATTAGGCGCCAGAACCTTTCTCCCGTCGGTTCCGAAACCACCTGCTGCTGCCGCGCAATGATGCGGGTCTTGACAATGGTGGAAAATCCGCTGCGACGGAACAGGCGGAAGTATCGGGATCTTTGTCGGCCAGTAATTGCCGGAGTTACCTGCCGCCGCGATCTCGCCTCGGATCATCCCGGACGACGGCGACGTTGCCGGTGAACTCGCGGTGATTGCGCGCGACGTTGCCGCGCCCCCAGGATAAAACGATTCCCGACACTTCTACCACAGGAACCGGTGCTTCCGGCGAAATGCGCCCAATCCTTTGCCCCAAACGAACTCGTCGAGCATCAGATCGCCAACGACGAGGAGGCGCTGACTGGCGCGACAAGAATCTGCTGTAGTCGTTCGAATTCACAAAAGCCAGCAAATTGGCGCCGGATGTCGGGGTAAATGCGACGGTATAGGAGATCACGGTACTGGGAGTTGAGCTAAAGTTAGTTCTTTAGAGTTGCATTAATCCCTGAATACTGGGTCGAAATCAACAGTCGAAGCAGCCGATGTTGCAGTCTTTAAAAATAGCAAAGTGGGCGGGGGTCTGACAGTGGTCGCGCTCAGCGTCCAGGCAGCGTTTCATGCCGCATATTAACGTCGGGCAGCAAAACGGTGGAGGACGTAGTGGTCCCGTTGCCGGGCGAGGTTCAGCGCCCTGAACAAGCTCGGTCCGGTCAACTGGAAAGCAGCATGTGAGGACCGAAAAGAGCGCCAACTTCAGCGAACGTCCCAGAACGGCGCGCTACTTCTTGGCAATGTCATAGCGGATGGGTTCATCGCAGTCCAGCGGCGCAGGATGCCCCTCGCGGTTAAGGAAATCGGCCAGCGCGTTCTGACTCTGGCCAATGGGTATCGGCGTAGGCGCATCCATTACCCCTGCACGCGAAAGCGATCACGGCAGCGGCCGACAAGCGTAAATGGGAAAATGTCCGCCATGAACTCGACCGCACTCAGAAACAGTGTGCAACAGGCGATGAACGAATTGCAGGACCAAAAGCTTTCACAGCTGGTCAGCCTGCTGGCGGCTGGTTGCGGGGGACCCGGGCTCTCGACTTCCGCCGTGGTGAACCGCCATTTCACCAAGGAAGGCGCGGAATCCTTTGCACCAGCCAGATCTGCTGAAGTGGCTTGGAAGTGCTCGATTAGCCGCCATGCCGGAATAAAGTACAACGTGCCGGTCGTGGAAAGTATCAAGCACGCCCTGGTGGAAGTGCGGCCGTTGGTTGATACCGAAAGCAAACCGATTTCGCCAGATGCGGTGAAGAAAATCAACGATATCACGACGCGCCTGGATAGCGAGGTCGTGACGCGCTAGTGATGAATTCGCGCTACGGGCTTGCATTCATTTTAGCCGGCGTCTCAGTGCTGGCGAGGGTATCGCCGCCTTTGCTGTCGGTGGACGACGCGCCAGTCCTTTGCGCTCCCAGGCGGCCGAGCCGTATGTCCGTGAAGGGTTCCAGGTGCGAGAAGACTATTGGGGTGGAGACCTGGCGGCGGGTGAGAAAAGAGCGGTGCGCCAGCAGCTATTCAAAGGCAATGAATATTGGTTCTGGATGGGTACAGAAGTAAATCGGGCAAAGATTTCTGTGCATATTTACGATAAGGACGGAAAATTAGTGGAACAATCTGATAGCTGGCAGAAAGGGCACTTCGCCGCCGCCCATGTCGTTCCAACCCTCGACCGATAGTTATTTTATTATCGTTGCCATCGAAGAATCGCCGGAGGAGCGGACCCATTGGGCGCTGGTTTACGGGTTCCGCTAAAAGTCGTATAGTCATCCAATGGGCAAGATGGCCGTCGGCCTCGCAAGGTCTGAAGCCGGACTGGCGTAAGATGTCTGTGCGGCGAACGCTGGCGATTTGATCAATGACTGAGACTCGTAGCTGCGAATTTGAAAGCGCGCCGAGCGTTGCAGTCGCTCTACGCCAACGACATTAAGCTATTGAAAAATCTGGAAGATTCCTTGGGGCATGAAGTGACGACACGCGAGGGCTGGGTGAAAATAGAAGGGGAGCCGGCCAAACTGGACCGCGTCCAGCGCGTTTTCGAGTCAGTTGGAGGAAGCGCGCAAACGCGGGCGTCGACATTCAGAAACATGAATTTAAGTTACGCGCTCAATTCCGTGAGTGAAGAACGCGCTGATGGTCTGTCCGGACGCCATCTCGGCCCGACATCGTCACCTCGTCGCGCAAGGCGCCGGTCATCGCGCGCACGGTTGGACAGAAAATTATGTTGAAGCTGATTGAGAAACACGATGTCGTCTTTGCCATTGGACCGGCCGGCACGGCAAAACTTATTTGGCAGTGGCGCATGGCGGTAGCGGCGCTAAAAGAAAGAACAGGTCTCGAGAATCATTCTGGCACGGCCGGCGGTCGAGGCGGGTGAAGCGCTCGGATTTCTCCCGGGCGATTTGCAGGAAAAATCACGCCCTATTTGCGACCGCTCTACGACGCGTTGCACGATATGATGGAAGCGGAGGAACTGGAGCGTGCGCTTTCGCGCGAAGTCATCGAAGTAGCGCCCTCGCTTACATGCGTGGCCGCACTCTCAACAATGCGTTCGTTATTCTCGATGAAGCGCAAAAACGCCACCACCGAACAGATGTTCATGCTTGCTCACTCGCATCGGCACTGAATTCCAAGTGCGTCGTGACCGGCGACGTGACGCAAATCGATTTGCCGGCAAACAAGCGCTCGGGTTTGGTGGAGGCGCTCCAGGCATTGAAAAATGTGCCAGGAATAGCAATGAGCTACTTTACTGAAGCGTGATGTCGTGCGTCACCGCGCTGGTCCGTGCCATAATTAGCGCCTACCAGCAGCACCGGACACCGTCGGGACGTCAGTGATGATCGACTTTTCAAACGCAGCGAATTGGTTCAGCCGCGGGCTCGCCTCTGGAAAACTACGCCGCCGTCGCGCCCGCAACGGGTTGCTGCGCGGACTGGAATATTCGGTGGGGATGAAGGTGGTTCTGCTTCTCGCGCTTCATCGCCGGCCTGGCATTACTCATCTTCAGTGGCAACCAGCGAGGAGCTGACAAAGAACTTCGTCATTGCACTGCTCTTTTTCCCGACTGCGCTGATGATGTTGTGGATCAATCAGCCGCGCACCTTCTCGCAAAGCTCACGCATTCTTCTCGTCTTTGGGGTGATGCTGCGTGCAGCTCGCCCTTACCAAGTTTATCTTCGTTCTTTGCAGCGGCGGTGTTTTGCACCTGCAACCTGAGATGGCGGAATTGCTCGCGCCATATGCCCTCGCGCCCCTGTTGCTGAGCGTGCTGCTGGGCCGCAACCACGGATTGTATGCGGCAGTTTTTGTTAGCCTTTGGAGCAGCGTGCTGTTCGGAAAAAGTGATGCTCCAGTGCTCGTGAATGCACCGGTGCTCGTTACCGGAATGATCAGCGGGTTCACTGCGGTTTATCTCACCCTGCAAGTGCGTCGACGCAGCAAACTCGTTCAGGCCGGACTCGGTGCCGGCGCTGCCATTTGGATTTTGTCGCTTACTTTCGGTTACATCGGGCCGATCAATCTTTTTCGCCCACGGCAAACGATTGGGGAATGATCGGATTGCAAAGCGCCTTCGCCATCGGCAACGGGCTCGTCACCGCCACCATCGTCGGTGGCGTGATACCAATGCTGGAGCCGTTGTTCCAAATCACGACCGACATCTCGTGGTTGGAAGCGTCAGATTTAAACCACCCGCTCTTGCGTCGCATGACCATCGAAGCGCCCGGCACTTATCATCACAGTCTTGTGGTGGCGAACCTGGCTGAAGCCGCCGCTGAAGCGATCGGCGCCAACGCGACGCTCTGCCGCGTCTGCGCATATTTCCACGACGTCGGGAAACTGGTGAAGCCTGGATTATTTCACCGAGAACATGAGCTTCGAGCGAAATCCGCACGAGGACCTGGCGCCAACCATGAGCGCGTTGATCATTATTGCGCATGTGAAAGAAGGGGTCGATCTCGCGCTCAAATACAAACTCAACCAGCAGCATCATTGACATCGTTCAGGAACATCATGGCACTTCACTGGTTTACTATTTCTACAAACGCGCGCTCCAGATGCACGAAGACGCGCGTGCTGGTGGCAAGATTATGAAGATGCGCCCGGATGACATCCCCGAAGTGTGCGAGGAAAGTTTCCGTTATAGCGGGCCGAAACCGCAGACGAAAGAGAGCGCGATTGTCAGTCTGGCCGATGCGGTGGAAAGCGCGTCGCGGAGTTTGGAGAAACCGACGCCTGCGAAAATCGAGCAACTGGTCAACGATATTATTGACCAGCGTATTAGCGATCGCCAGCTCGACGAGTGCAATCTGACTTTGCGCGATATTCGGATCATCGCCGAGCGTTTTCGTTTTACCTTGATGACGATGCTGCACAGGCCGGATTGCCTATCCGAGGCAGGAGACCAAAGCCGCTGCGCCCCGCGACGATTCGCCGCGCCCAGACGTGATGGCAACCACACGTAAGCCGGCGAGCGCGCCCCGGTCTCGGCGGCGTGAACCAAGGTGGAGCGGCCGCTCCGTCGTCCGCCAGTGCCGCTCGCACCGATGCTTATCTTGTATGCGGCTTCGCCGCCTTACTTTTAACGTCGAGGTCCGAGCCGGACTGGCGGTAAGGATTGCTCGATCCACCAATGACTAAAGCGTGCCAGCAACTGCGCAATTGGCAGGCCGAAATCGCAATCATTCTTGGCTCCGGCCTGAATTCGATCGTTCAACAGCCGATCGAATCCATCGATTTCACGGAGTTTTCTGAACTTCAAGGCCGCGCGTTCCCGGACACGCCGGTAAGTTTTCGCTCTGCGAGGTGTCGGGTAAGCGTATGATTTTCGCCCAGGGGCGGGTTCATTTGTACGAAGGTTATTCGTCTGCAGAGGTGACCGCGAATGTCCGAAGGCTCGCGGACGCCGGCATTATGAAGTTGATCGTCACGAATGCCGCCGGCGGACTAAACGTCAGATTCAGACCAGGCGAGTGGATGATGATTAGCGATCATCTCAACCTGACTGGAACGTCTCCGCTGATTGGGAGTGCACAATTTCTTGACCTGAGTAATGTGCACTCACCGCGATTGCAGAGAGCTTTCGCGACGCCGCACACCAGATTGGGATCGTCCTGCGTCAAGGTGTTTACGCTGCGATGATAGGTCCGCACATGAAACCGCGGCCGAGGTCCGGATGCTGCAAAAGCTCGGCGCCGATGTCGTCGGAATGTCAACGGTGCTCGAAGTAATTCAGGCGCGTGCGCTCGGAATGGAAGTGGCGGGATTTTCCTGCATCACGAATTTGGCCACCGGACTTTCCTCGACAACACTGAGCCACGAAGAAGCTTACTGGAAACTGGCCGCAACGCCGCAAAAGATTTTTCGCAGATGTTGAGTGAAGCGTTGCCGCAACTCTGACAAGGAGCGGCTGCTTCCAAACTGCCGTATGTTTTAGGGATACAACACGCGATTTCGAAAATTTGGGCGCCGACGAAAGCGGCGCCCTCCATCGGCAGGAGTGCAAATCCCGCTCAAGTTTCATATCCATCCTGGAGGGACGCGCTTCTGTCGTGTCCCAAACTACCTCCTCCATCACGGCCGAATTTCAATCGCCGTTCCGTCATTCACTGAACTGTAGATCTCGTCGATTTCGGGATCAGTAACGGCAATGCAGCCCGCGGTCCAATCACGCAACCGATAGGCCGCGCCCAACGCGTCGAGACCGTTAGGCCATCCATGAATCATAATGTCACCGCCGGGCGATACGCCCGCCTCTGCTGCTCGCGCATTGTCTTCCGCACTCGGATACGAAACGTGCAACGCTCGATGAAAGGCACTGTCCGGCTTGTGAAAATCGATGGTGTAAATTCCTTCCGGCGTGCGGCCATCTCCTTCGTGTTCTTTCGGCCCCATCGGCGAGAAGCCGAGCGCAATACGATACTCCTTCAATTTCCTACCGGCGGAAAACAAAAGTTAACCGCCGCGCTCCTTTCTCGACCAGGGATCTTGTCCGCCTTCGGCGGCCTGTTTCCTGCCGGTTTCTGCCGCTGTTGACAGATGAAGGCAGTCGCTGCTGCGATCAGCAGTAAAGCCGGTGCAAATAAAAGATAACGCCGCAAGGTCTAACGAGATCGAGCTAACCGATAGCGAATTGAAGGGCTGCCGGCTATGTCTGAAGCTGCGTTAATCATGAAAGACAAGACGCCCAGGGTCGTTTGGGGACCTTTGGAGTGCGGTGGCAAGCGCAGCGCGACACCGCTTTGCATGTCCCAACTTTCCAGTAGTCTTGCAAAGCGCTGTCGTCGCGATGCTCTGCTGGCGCACTCCAAAGGCTTACCCAGCTCTTACGTCTCGCGGGTTCCACTACTGGCTGACTTCAGGCCCTCTCGCCCGCGGCTCGCGGTCTCTTTGCCGTCGCCGTCGACGGTTGAGTGACAAACGGTCCGCCTTCCATCGGAGCAGCGGAAGCAAATGCGACGTCAGGCATTTCACTGGGCAAACCTTCCAGCGGAAAATCCTTTCTCAGTGGAAAGAATGGATAGCCGTCCCACATCAAAATCCGCCGCAGATCCGGGTGATTGTTGAAACGAATTCCCATCATGTCGTAGATCTCGCGCTCGTGCCAATCTGCGGTCGGCCAAATGTCTGACACGGTGTCGACCGCGCAGACCTCTTCGCTTACTGCGAGCTTTATCCGCAGATGAACCGCAAGTGTCATCGAGTAAAGCTCGTAAACAACTTCGAAGCGCGGTTCCTCGCCCAAATTATCGACGCTGGAAATATCGATCAGATAATCGAACGACATCTCGTCTCGACAGAATTTCGTCACCTCACGCAAATCTTCCGGTTGAATAGTGAACGTGGTCTCGTGTCGAAATTCGATTCGGCTTTGAATTTTTGAGCCGAGCAGACGGCTCAGCGATTTCAACACCTCGGGCCCAGTCATCTCATATTACTTTTGATGCCGGGGGCCGTCGCGACGCCGCCGCGGATGTTGGCACGCACGGGAGGTCGCTTTTGATTTCCGGCACCAGCTCGGCTGCGAGTTGGGGTTTCTGAGCCAGGAACGACTGTTCGCCCTCGATCTTTTTCTGCAAACGCATGAGTCCTTCCAGAAGCGCTTCGGGGCGAGGGGGACATCCCGAGATATAAACATCGACTGGGATCAGTTGATCGATGCCTTGCAGGACGGCGTAACTCCGATACATCCCACCGCTCGACGCGCACGCACCCATCGCGATACACCATTTCGGTTCCGGCATTTGCTCCCAGATCCGTTTAACCGCCAGGGCCATCTTGTAGGTGACGGTGCCGGCGACAATCATGACGTCACATTGTCGTGGAGAAAACCGCATCACTTCGGAGCCGAACCGCGCGATATCGAACCGGAAGCGGCTGCCGCCATCAATTCAATCGCACAACAGGCCAGACCCATGGGCATGGGCCAGAGCGAGTTCTTTCGCATCCAATTCATCGCCGCATCGAGCTGGGTGAAAATGACGTTGCCCTCAATCTTTGAATCGTAAGCAGCGACTTGCGGCACAGCTCAACACTAACGTCACCGGGTAGGCATGCAAGACAATGACGGGTCGGCGCTGCGCAAGCGCCACTCCCTGTTTTTGTCGCCTGCCGGCTCGGACACTTCTGAAGCGGATTTCCTTAGCCTGTTTCTTTTAGCGTCGTTTCCCGTGTTTCGTGGCTCAGGATGACCAAGTTACGGCCGAAGAGCGCACAGAACCTTGCTGCATCCGGGGCTCGCGGCCTTTGCAATTACGCTTTCCGAATTGTATAGAACGCGCTCGCAAAAAACTGCAATGACCAATACGACCCGCACACATCTCGATCGGCTAGAAAACCAGAGTGTCTTTATTTTTCGCGAGGCCTATCACTCGTTCAAAAACATCGCGATGCCTTGGTCGATGGGGAAGGACTCAAACGTCTTAATCTGGTTAGCATGCAAAGCGTTTTTCGGCCGGGTGCCGTTTCCGGTTTTGCACATCGATACTACTTATGAGTTTCCGGAGATGCTCGAGTTCCGCGAATGGGCTACGGCACATTACAAACTGAATCTCGTGGTCAAGATCAACGAAGAGGCCCGTGCTCGCGGTGTCGGTTACGAGACGCACGATCCAGTGACGGTGACGCACGAATTGAAAACCGTGGCGCTGCAACAAGCGATGGCCCAGTACAGGTGGGACGCGCTCATCACCGGTATTCGGCGGGACGAAGATCCGACCCGGGCCAAGGAGCGCTACTTTTCGCCGCGCAACGCGCAATTTGAATGGGATTACAAGGATCAACCGCCGGAATTCTGGGGACAGTTCGCAACTACCGCCGCGAAGGGCGAACACGTGCGGGTGCAACCGCTGCTCGATTGACCGAGGTCGATATCTGGTGCTACATCCAGCGCGAAAACATTCCGATCCCGAAAATGTATTTCGCGAAAAACGGCCAGCGTTATCGCTCACTCGGCTGCAGCCCGATCACGAAACCGATCAAGAGCAATGCCGACACCATCGACGCCATCATTGCCGAGCTGGAAACCACGCGAACGAGCGAGCGTGCGGGCCGTGCACAGGACCATCACGAGCGTAATGCGATGCAGAAGCTGCGCGCAAAAGGATTTCTCTAGTTCGCTCGCACATATCGGAAAAATGACGAAACAAAGCCAGCACCAAGCAACGCGCATCCCGCATCCAGCAACCCGGATCCAGGATCGAGACGAAGCTCCGTGTTGTCTTCGTGGGTCACGTCGATCACGGCAAGTCTACTCTCATCGGTCGCATACTAAACGACACGAATTCGCTTCCGAAGGGAAACTCGAGCAGGTGCAGACGCGCGTGCGCGGCGGAAAACATGGAGTTTCGAGTTCGCGTTCCTCCTCGATGCCCTACTCGAGGAACAGGAACAAAACATCACTCATCGATACTACTCAGATTCCGTTCAAAACCGCGAAGCGGAACTACATGATTATCGACGCACCAGGTCACAAGGAGTTTTTAAAAAATATGATCACGGGTGCGGCGAACGCGGACGCAGCCGTGCTTGTGATCGCAGCCAATGAAGGCGTGCAGGAACAATCGAAGCGCCATGCCTATTTGCTGAGCCTGCTCGGTGTGCGGCAAGTTCTGCGTTGTAGTCAACAAAATGGACTTGGCGGATTATTCGAAGCCCGCTTTCGCGAGATCGAAGACAAATACCGCCAATTCTTGAAGACGCTGAATTTGGAGCCGCTTGTTTTCATTCCTGCGTCGGCCCGATTTGGAGAAAACATTACCTCCCGCAGCAAAAAAATGACGTGGCACAAGGGGCCGACGCTGGCCGAAGCGCTTGATGACATGCCGCCACTTCGCTCCGCCGGTCGAGTTACCACTGCGGTTTTGCGTGCAGGATGTTTACAAATTCGACGAGCGCAGAATCATCGCCGGCCGTATTGAAACCGGAACACTTCGAGTTGGCGACGAATTGGTTTTCTCGCCCGCCAATAAAACTTCGATTGTGCAATCGATCGAGAGTTGGCAACCCAGCCCGGATAACGCTTCGGATCGGGCAAACAACGAAATGGCCATCGCCGGGGATTCCGTCGGAATCATGTTGCGCGAGCAAATTTTCGTCGAGCGCGGTTACGTGGGCTCACACTCGAAGAATGCGCCGATCGAAACGAATCGCTTTCATGCCGATCTTTTCTGATCACACGACAGCCCGCACGTTTGTCGCATCTTTACACTGCGCGTTTGGCAACCCAGGAAGTCAAATGTCAGATCGTATCACTCGATGAGGTGATGGATTCGTCCGTCCCTCGAGCGAAGCGCGACCAAGGCCGAGCAGTTGGCGCGCAACGAGGTCGGCCGCCTGACCATTCAAACGCGTGCGCCAATCGTTCTGGATAACCATGATCGCGTTCCGCCGCTCGGGCCGTTTTGTTCTGGTCGATGATGGCATGATTTGCGGCGGCGGACATTATTCACGGCGGCGTTTACACCGATCGCGCTGCGGTGAAGAGCAAGAACATTTTCTGGAGCGAAGGGAAAATCAACGCGCAGGCGCGCGCCGCCCAACACGGACATCGTGGCGCTGTCATCTGGCTGACCGGCCTTTCCGGATCTGGAAAATCCACCATCGCGCAAGCGCTCGAGCGCGAACTTTTCGTTCGAGCAATGCATCCCTACATTCTGGATGGCGACAACGTCCGCCATGGTTTGAATTCCAATCTCGGGTTTCTCGCCGGATGACCGCTTCGAAAATATTCGGCGGGTGAGCGAAGTAGCGAAGTTGATGGCTGACGCCGGCAACGTCGTCATCACTGCCTTCATTTCGCCGTACCGGGCCGATCGGCAGCGGGCTCGCGCGATTGCAATGGAAGGTAATGCCGAATTCGTTGAGGTCTTTGTCGATGCGCCGCTTGCAGGTCTGCGAAGAACGGGATCCGAAAAATCTTTACAAAAAGGCGAGGGCAGGGGAGATCCGCGAGTTTACCGGTATCGACGCGCCGTATGGACGCCAGTCGATCCAGAGATCGTGGTGCAAACTCATCAGCAAAGCGTGGAGGAATCCACCGCGACCATCCTGGAACGCCTGCTTCCGCGGCTGAAATAAGAGAAATCTGGAAACCAGCAAGCCAGGAGAACAGTGGCGCCATGCTGCTGCGTTTCAGTGTCTTGGTTTCCTGGTTTCCACGTCCATTCGGGCTGTTGCCATTTTTCGTTCGCGCGTATGTCCCGAGTCCGGCTCCGGACTTTCGCTCGCCTTTCGCCCATCGTTTCGTCATGCTCCCGGCCAATGCGCACGTATTTGAGAATCTTTAATCCGTTAATTGCTCTCCTGGTTTTTGTTCTGTGCTCATTTGCGGCGATGAAAGAGGACAAAGACAAGCCGATCGTCATCGGCAACGTGGTGGCCGGGGGAATCCCGACCTATTTCTTCGCCAAGGGGATGTTTTGTGGCGTTGCTCTTATTCTGCTCGGCAAAATTCTGGAGAACCAGCTCGGCCGCGACGACCGCTAGCCTTCAAAGGTCGATCGCAAGTAGAGTCAGGAGGGCCTTCGCTCTGATTCGCAATGAGTTAGTAGCGAACGCGGACCAAATAAAGCCCCTGCGGGAGCGACAAAACGGCTAGCGCCGCGCGAGGGGCGCTCCAAACGCAATTCTATCGATTGCAGTGCTCTCTTTCCCCAGGGCGCAGCGGACGATCGATCCCACCATCAATCGCACCATCTTGTACAGAAATCCGTCAGCCAAGAACTCGATCTCGATCAAATCGCGCCGGCTAGTCACTCGAACGTATTCTACCGTCCGGACGCTACTTCGCTCCTCTTTTCCGCGATTTGCAGCAAAGGCAGCGAGATCATGCCGGCCAGGGAATAGCGCTGCGGCGCGCACCACCAAATCACGGTCGAGCGAAGCCGCGACATGCCATGCCCGACCGATCTCTAATGGTGGTCGGACCAATCCATTTATGATCCGATAACGATAAACTTTGCCCTTGGCGGAAAAGCGGGCGTGAAAACTCTTGAGAACGAAACGAGCGCGCAAGATTCGAATCGTTTGTGGAAGCACGCCGTTTAAGGCTTTCAGCCAGCGATCGGCGACGAATTGCGCAGCCGGCACGTCCACATGTGCACATTGCCCGAGGGCGTGAACGCCGGAATCGGTTCGGCCAGAGCCAGTCACGGTTAGGCGTTGTCCGCAGACGTGTTCGAACGCGGCTTCGAGATTGTCCTGATAGTGTTTCCCGTTTTTGACTCTGCCAGCCGGCGAAATCTCGCCCGTCGTAACTGATGATCAACTTGAGCCGGCGCGATTCAGGCATTAAGCCGGTCAGAGATAACTTTGCAGGATGATTTGCGCCGCCACTTGATCGCGAATGCCGCGTGTTTCGCGCGTTTTCTTACCCGCGTCGCGCAATGCGCGCTCGGCCGCGACAGTCGAGAGCCGTTCGTCCCAGGTCACAACTTCGCAGGAAACGAGTGAGCGCAATTTTTCGACAAAACGTTGTGCATTTTTCGCGGCCGGACCAAGTGCACCATTCATCTGGCGCGGCAGCCCGACCACCACACAATCGACCTGTCTTTCCGCGACGATCTTTTGCAGCCGCTGTGCGACCGTCTTCGGCGACGCGCTTGTCGATCGTCTCAAATGGATGCGCCAGCACCCGCAGGTCATCGGAGAGAGCGACTCCGGTGCGCATTTCCTCGAGATCGACGCCAAGAACCGGCTTCACTGCAATCCTCCGGCAACTGCGCGACCAAATTCTTGATCTTCTCGGCGTGATGCCGATTACATACCAGCACCGCGTCCCGCGTTCTAACGACAATTAGATTATTCACCTCAAGCAACGCGATGTTTCTGCCACTATCATCGAAGACGATGTTGTCGCTGGCATCGAGCGCGGTCAGACCGCAGTTGGCGGCATTGCCGCGGCTATCTTTTTCAAAATACCGCGCTACCGCCTGCCAGCCACCGACATCGTCCCAATCGAATTCCGCTTCCAGCACCAGAACGCGATCGGCATGTTCCATGACCGCATAGTCGAACGAAGTTTTCGAAAAGCCGGGAGAATTTTTCAGTCCAGTTTTCTCGAACGCGCCGGGTGCGCTCATCATCGCAATAAATCGACTGAACTCGGGCGCGTGCCGGTTGAACTCCGTCAGAATAGTCGGCACCGTCCAAACAAACACGCCTGCATTCCAGCGAAAATTCCCTTTGTGAATAAACGATTCTGCCAGGTCGACATTTGGTTTTTCCCGGAAGCGCACCACGCGAGAAAGACCGGGTTTGCCCGAAACGGGCTCGCCCACTTCAATGTAACCCGAACCCCGGATGGGCCGATGTTGGTCGAATGCCAATCGTGATCAGCGCGCCTTTAGCTTGCGCGGCTTCGACCGCATCCCGGAGAATTTTTCTGAAACGCGGCGGTCTCCTTAATCACGTGATCGGCCGGCAGAACAACCATTGCGGCGGTGGATCGCGCGCTGCTACCCAAGCAACACCGAGCGCGACGGCAGCGGCAGTATCGCGTTTTGAAGGCTCAGCAATGATATTGCAGTCGGGAAATTTCTTGAGGGCTTCGCGCATCACACTTTTCCTGATCGACGTTGGTTAGAACGAGAATGCGGGATGGGGAATCAACCCCTTCCAGGCGCGCAATCGTCGCTTCCAGAAGCGAACAGCTCGAGACCAGGCGCAGCAATTGCTTTGGTAAAGCGCGTCGGCTCAAGGGCCAGAACCGTTCGCCAGCTGCCGCCGGCAAGAACCAATGCGTAAATTTCCATGTCCGCTCAGACGTTCGTCGGTTGTTTTTTACATGCTTGCAACAATTTCCCTATTTATTTTTCGCCGCCGCGACGTATAGAAATACGCGAATGTCACTAACGATTCCCATTCCCAAACCGCCTGGCGATCTACCGGTCGATCCGCTTCTGGCCCTGACTCGGACTGCCCTCGGGCTCGGCCTTGGTTTGCTTGTGGCAGACCGGATCAAACGTCCCGCACGTCAAGCTACCGCCATCGCCCTCATGTCCCCTCGGCACGCTTGCGGCCATTCCGTTTCTGGTAAAGGTGGCGGTCGGCTGCTTCAATCGGGCCGATTCCGAACGCGGCAGCCGCAATGCGCTTGCGCAGCATCCGCGGCGGCTCCGGTTACCATTCCGACTCGGACGCTTTTTAGGCGCGAAGTAGCCCGGATCGATCAGTCGTCACAGTCCGGCTCGACCCGAGATGTTTTGGCGGCGAACCCGCAATCCTTCGACATCGCCTTACGGAGCGGCCGATCCACCGTGACTCTCCGATGCGCGTGGCGCCCCACGAGAGCGGTGAGCTCCGCGAGTCCGTTACCCGTGCTTGAAGTAACGCGCGCGCCGGATTAAGCGTGCACCCATGTCGTCACGAACTGGCGAAACGCTGCGCGATCGCCGCGAACAAATTCGTGTCGAAGAAGCGCAGCTGCGCGGAAGGCGGCGGGAAGGCGGGCCAGGAGCGACAGCACAAGCTGGGGCGGTTGATGGCGCGTGAGCGCCTGAGCACGTTTGCTCGATCAGAGACTCGCAATTTTTCGAAGTCGGACTCTGGGCCGCTTACAAAATGTACGAACAGTGGGGACACGTTCCCGCCAGCCGGTGCGCGTCGCCGGCATCGGCAACGTCGCCGGTGTCCCGTGCATGATCATCGCCAACGACGCTACCGTGAAAGCCGGCGCGTTCTTTCCGCAGACGGCGAAGAAGCTTATCCGCGCGCAACGGATCGCTTTCGAATACGCGCTGCCCATCGATTTACCTGGTCGATTCCGCCGGCGTGTTTCTTCCGATGCAGGATGAAATTTTTCCGGATGAAGACGATTTCGGCCGCATCTTTCCGCAATAACTCCGTCATTTCCGCCGCCGGCATTCCGCAGTTCGCCGCAATCATGGGCAATTGCGTCGCCGGCGGCGCTTATCTGCCGGTGTTGTGCGACAAGATTCTGATGACTGAAGGGCAGCGGCCTCGTATCTCGCCGGGCCCTCTGCTGGTCAAAGCTGCCATCGGTCAGATCGTCGATGCAGGAAGAACTGGGCGGCGCAAAAATGCATGCGGAAATCAGCGGCACGGTCGATTTCTTCGAAAAGGACGATGCATCCTGTCTGAAACGCTGCGCTCGCTTGTCGCGCTGCTGCCCGGAAGCGAACGAGAACGTGAAGACGCCGCACGAGGCAACGAAACCGGCCAAAGCGATCCGCGATACGATTTACGATCTGATCAGCTCTCGACGGCCAGAAAAATTACGATGCGCGCGATTTGCTCGCCACGATCATCGATGCAGAGTCGCTCGATGAATACAAGGCCGATTACGGCAAGACGATTGTCACCGCTTACGCGCGCATCGGCGGGCGCCCGGTCGGGAATCGTCGCCAACCAACGTCTGCAAGGTTCGCACCAAGACGGAAGGAATTCAGATGGGCGGCGTCATTTATTCCGATAGCGCCGACAAGGCGGCGCGCTTCGTGATGGATTGCAACCAGATCGGGTTGCCGATCATTTTTTCCAGGACGTAACCGGTTTCATGGTTGGGCGCGACGCGGAACAAAGTGGAATCATTCGCAGCGGCGCGAAGCTGGTGAACGCGGTCAGCAATTCGATTGTGCCCAAGATCACGGTCGTGGTCGGCGGATCGTTCGGCGCCGGGAACTACGCGCATGTGCGGCAAGGCATACGACCCGCGCTTTATTCGTGGCCTGGCCGAACTGCGCGCTACGCCGTGATGGGCGCCGCGCAGGCGTCGCGACACTGTGTTTTCCATTCTCGCCCGCGCCCGCGAACGCGGAGACAAGAAAGCGACGCACGGAAGAACTGGAGGAACTTACGCGCGAAAGTGAAAGCAGAGTTACGAAGAGCAAACCGACATTCGTTACGGCGCGGCGCGCGGCTGGATCGATACCATCATCCAACCGCACCGAAACGCGCGATGTCCTCGTTCAGCTCCTCTGCGCTATGTCGCGCGACCGCCCGCGAAAGGTCGCTTCCACATGGGAGTAGTGCAGGTTTAGAAGCAACTTCATAAACCCCAAGGCGATGTAGTCACTGGCGCTCGGTCGCCGTGATTCTCTTCCAAGCATGTAGCCATGCTCTCGATTGAGCCGGGGCACTACACAGCCAGCGGAAAATTCGTCGCTGGATCGCGGTGTTCATGGCCATGACATTCAGAGTCGTTCGCCGAGCGGCAGGGTCACGCCGCGCTCTTCAACGCGTCCGTAAAACGTCTTCCGTCGGAATATTCCCGACCAAATCGTCTTGTGCGAAAGAGGGCATCCGCCAAGCCCTCCTATGGCGGAATCGAACCGGCGGCATCCGGCATCGTAGGCCGCGCAAGACTTTCGCGTGCTGCTTCCACACGAGTGCTGTGCATGTGGACGCCGACTTCACGTTCGGCGCAATTACGGATGACTGCCTGCAATACGCGACGAATCAGGTCGGGCGTGGCAGCTCCCACCGTGTCGGCAATTGAAATAGAATGAATTCCCAAGCCCGCAATGTTTGCGAAGCAGCCTGCGCAACCTCGTCTTCGCTCCATGGATCGCCGTAGGGATCTCCCGAACGCCATTGAAATGTACACGACCATTCCAAGGCCCGCTTCGTCCGCCTGTTGCTTAATCTTCTTCAACAGTGCCTGATTCTGCTTTAGCGATTGGTTCTGATTTCGGCGCAGGAATGTCTCCGAGATCGAACACGGATATCCCAGAGTGCTTACCGCACCGGTCGCGATGGCACGCTCCGCGCCTTTTTCGTTAACGACGATGCCGATAATCTCCACACCCTCGACCGGTCCAAGCTGCTCGAGCGCTTTTTCGCTATCGGCCATTTGCGGGACCGCTTTCGGTGATACGAAGCTGACCGCATCGATGTGGCGGAAGCCCGCCGCAACCAAGGCACGCAAATATTGCACCTTCCGCTCCGTCGGAATTTGAAGCTTAAGCCCCTTGCCAGGCATCCCGTGGACACTCGATAAGCTTGACGGATTCCATCGCTGAAAGTTACTAGCAGATTAAGTCGAAAGTGCGACGTTTGCCCGGCCCGTAACCCAGGAGATCATCCCATGCCGGTCGTTCTTACTGAAAAACATTCGCCGCACATTACGATCGTCACTTTAAATCGCCCAGAACGGCGCAATGCGCTGTCCATTCAGCTTCTCACCGAACTGATTGCAGCGATTAAACTGCGCTTCCGGATCAGCCACACGAGCGGATCATCGTGTTGGCGTGGCGCTGGTGCCGCATTCTGCACGGGTTTGGATTTGAAGGAAGCCCAGAATCAAACCAAAGCGCACGCGACTGCGGACCTCGGGTTGCACACGTGCTTGGCGCGCTGAGCGAGGCGCGTCCGGTCACCATTGCGGCTGTTCACGGAGCTGCAGTTGCCGGCGGCGCTGGCATTATGTCAGCCTGCGATTTCGTCGTGGCGGCGGAGGGAACCAGCAGATCGGTTATCCGGAAACGCGACGCGGGCTGGTTGCGGGCTTGGTTTTGACATTTTTGCGACGACAATTGCGAGAACGCGATATTCGCGAGCTGTTGTTGGGCGGCGAACTGGATCGACGCGAAACGCGCTCTGGCGATGGGCCTCGTCAACCGTGTTGTGCCCCGTGATGCAGTCCTTACTGAAGCGTTAAAGTTCGCCGACTCTGTTTTGCAAGGCGCACCGAACGCGATCCTGCAAACGAAGCGGATGATCGAAGAGCTTGGGTCAACCTCGGTGAAACATGATCTTGAGCTGGCATTGGAAACATCACATGCAAGCTCGTGGTTCTGCTCGAAGCGCGCGAAGCGCATCGGGGCCTTCGTCGAAAGCGCAAGCCGAACTGGGCCGGTTAAGGGAACTCTAGAAGAACCACCCACAGTGCCGCTTGCGCGTGCGTCTCCCAACGGGAGAGAGTGGCACTCTGCTGTTTATATTGCACAGAAGTTGTTCCTTCTCCCACGGGGAGAAGGTTAGGATGAGGGTTATTCGATAACCTACTCAACAATCCGTTAACGTCCGCTAGACGGGCCCTGGTATTGCGCACTGCCAAAGCCAAGAATCGGGTAAAAGATAAAGCTGAGAAAGACAAGCCCGAGGCCGAAACCCACGCCTTTGGCGAAACTCTTTGCCAGGATCGATGCAAAGAATGATCCCGATGATGAAGTTTACGAATGGGATAAACATCAAAATCACCCACCAACCGGGTCGGCCTCACGATCTTGCATAAAATGTAAATGTTGTAGATCGGAATGAGACAGGCCCACCCGGGCTGTCCGGCTTTCGTGAAAATTTTCCACATCGCCGCGATCACGATTACGGCAATGAGTAACCCCAACAATTGCGCTCTGCCGGGCTGCCGGCGCCCGACGGATGTTGCTCGGTTTGCGCGAGAGACAGCTGAACTGGCAGAAGAGCTAACGATGATGAAGTCACGCGCATTCTCGTTAACAGACCGAAAATGCCGGCAAGCAGAATCGATCAGGGCAGTTCCAGCCACTTTGGCTGACTTCAGGCTAAAGTGCTCGATTTGCTCTTTTGACCTCGTGAGCAAAATTGGCCGCTCCAGCGCCGTTCACCACCCGATGATCAAAGGTTAGCGGAGAGTGTAATCACTTCCGCCGTTTCGTTCTTCTTGCCATTAGGCAAGATCTCGCGATGAGCTGAACCAATAAAAAGCGTTCCGACTGAAGGCGGGACTACGATCGGCGCACCCGTTCCCGCACGCCAAAGGCTCGAGGCTGCTGATGACAACAGGTGCATTCATGGCGTCGACGCGGCCGCCGCGGGTTTCGTCAACAATCTTGCGATAAACCTCGGCGAATTCCCTCCCAACTCTTGCCAATTTGCCTCCGTGATAACAGCGGTGGTCGCCAGGCGATCGCCTTCGATCGCTACCGCAATCCCGAGATCGAAATCGTTGTTCTCTACAATGCATGTGTCGTCGTCCAAAATCAAACGGCGAAATGGCGCGCGTGTTTTCCATCGCGCGGACAACCGCCCACGCTATCATGACGGAAGGGGAGGGCATTGCGGCCGTTTTTCTTTTCGCGGCGTCACGCGCTTTGCGAATAGCATCCCAGCGCGCATCGATTTGCAGGTTTGCGGGAATGACGCACGGCTTAGTTTGCGCGTAATGATCGTAGGGGAAAGCGCGCAGGGTCGATGCTGCTGCGGCGGGCGTGTCGCCCGCTGTCGATCGCACCAGCGGCCGGCACGGCCGCCCTACATCTTTCTGGTTGAGCAGCGCCCACTAAAATCGTCTCCGCGGCTGCCTGACCTAACTCGGCCGTGCCAAAGCCGACACTCGACCTTCCATTCGCCCATTGTTCCCAGCGAAGGAAGACTCAGTCGGATAAACGGCTACATCGGTCTCCGCCCGCATCGTGGCGTCGTCCAGTGCGATGGCATCACCCGGCTGTTTCAGCAATAATGCACCACGATCTTAGCCGCGACCGAATTCCTTCGCCCCACATGATCGGAACGGAGCAATACGTAACTGAACGAAGTACAAC
>ERZ1370068.2721-contig-1854_pt1 | contig 21517 bp, 36 predicted proteins | sample MGYA00561227_ERZ1370068 | MGnify/ENA primary metagenome ERZ1370068 (study PRJEB38410, sample SAMEA6850437) | metagenome | study: Metagenomic assessment of the ecological functions of the soil: analysis of the soil microbiota associated with the... | reverse complement strand
CCGTATTGCTAAGGACGCATAGTGTCGTCGTTTCATGGACGGTCGCTCGAACCTGCGCTGATACCAAAACCAACACCGCCTACATTCAGGAACAGGTGATCCCACCCAAGGTCAACGTGCTACTCATTGACGATGTAGAGAGTCCCGCTGTCAGAGTGGCCGGAACCTTGTGGGTTGACCCACAGCTCCAAGACGGTTTGTCGGCGATCCCATTTCTAGCGCTCGTCAAGCAGTCGCCGATCCTCGGCGGGATTATTTGAAGCATTAAGGCTTGTGAACGTCGACACAACACGATACGTATGGGGTGAGGACGCCCACTAGGCCACGCTTAGTTTGCTGCCTCACTCTTCTTAGTGTTTGTGAGAGACACTCTAGAACCATTCGCTAGAGGCCGGATCGCCCGCGTTGACCACGTTGCGGAAGCGGGACACGTCCTCCATGCCTGGTGGACTGGGCAGCGACACAAGCGTTGACCGCTTCCCTCGACCATTTGGCTGATCGAGGAGGGGCAGCCATTCGAGGCCGGCAGACTTTGGTCGGCATCCCCCACGGCGTGTGCGGCCTCCATGATCTGCTTTTCCTCGCTGTCTGACGCGCTGCCGTAGAGGACGGCTCGTTCATGAGGAGTGAATGTCTGCAGCTGCGCCGAGCCATCGCCTCGACCTTTGCTCGCATCGGGCTGCGGACCCAGTCCGCACCAGCGCGGCACGCTGGGCAGCGAGATCCGCATCGAGGCCAGGGAGTTTGACTCCTCCCACTTCTTGATCGCCGCGAGGGCGGCCACGCCGGCCTGGACCTTTGGGCATCTCGGCCTGCGCCGTAAGGTGTGGATCCTTCCTCGATGGCCGCCTTCTTTCGCGATCAGCGCGTCCACGATCGACGCTACTTCCCCGGAGAGGATTGCCGACGATGAAATCCAGGCGTTCGCCGCCCGCCGGCCTTGATGAACATATCTGAGACTTGAGCCTGAAGGGTCGCTGCGTCCCCGCAGCCGCATCAGCGGCAAGCCGGTAATAACGGTGCTGGGCTACGAGCCGCCGTCACCACGAAAGGTGTCGGCGGCAGGTGCTCGGCCGCCCATGCTTCCTTGGCCGGCTCGTCGGTGTCCAGACACCCAGCCAGTCGGCCAAGCGGACGCCGTAGTTTGAACCCTGCAGCCTGCGCCCTCGTGGCCTGGAAGGTGGACCACCGGTGCATTGACGATCGATAGGTCTATGACAGCAGCATCCAGGTGCCGATATGCGGAGGCAGATGACAGGTGAAACTGACTCAAAACGCCCAACGGATGCCAGGCGATGAAGGCTCTCTTATGACATCCCACGCGAGCCGCGAAGGTCACGTGAATGCGATTGCCCAATTTCTGAGCGCGGCATGATGCAGGCTGGCGAGCCTTCCGTGGCACGCCGTCGATGCTGGTTGGTCACGTCCTTTCGACCACGCCCGATTGATACAACGAGGGCGCGGACAAATCAACTGTTTGTCCGGTCCTGCTGATGCTTTTCGAACCCGCGAGAATGGGGCGCGAAAAGTCGAGCCCGGCAGTGGGATTGTCCGTCACGCCCGGCAGAGGCGGAGCGCGCCCCCTCCGCAATCCACTTCGCCGCTGTCGTCTTCGACACGCCGCCCCAGACGGCCGCCGACGCTCGCACGGTGCCTCCAGGAACGTCACCGATGGCGGCCAGACGGACTCCTCGGTCTTCCCAGCCGCTTGCCCTGCGTCTTGGCCTGCTGTAGACCGGCCTCTTACGCGCTTCCTGAATGCCTGCCCGTTCGAACCCGCCAGCGCCGGTGTCGTGCAGCGGACTACCTCCGTGCCACAATCTGCGGTCCCGCAAGGCGCCTGTTGCATGCTGAGCAGAACACTTGATCCGCACGGGCCTGGGAACGTGGCCGGAATGGTTGGCGTGTGCGCGCGTTATGGGCCGTGAATACGTGGATCTATCGGGTGCGGAAACCGCGTGACCGCCGCGTTCTAGCGTCTCAAGAAACCGCATCGAGCGGCGCGCTTAACGAGCGCGTCTCGTTTCTCAAGCCATATGTAGAACAGCGAGCGATTTGCCATGGTGTCGTGCGGTTCCCGTTCTGACACGCCTTCTGTGTCCACAAGCCACTTCTTGTAGTCCGCCAAATCATTTGACCTTGTTCTGATTTCACCTGATCACGCCACCGTTCACAGTAAGCTCGGTCGTTCAACGATGAATTTCGCGCTCTTGTCGAGTGCTTGAAATGATTTCCGGGCTTCGGGTCGCGCGTTGGTGATCTTCCGGTCGAACTCCTTCATGGCCTCTCTGGCGAGTAGGTCCGCGAGTTCAAGGCGCGGCTCTTGTCCACCTTCAAACGATACTGTTGTATCGAAAATCGATGAATCAGCCCACCGGCAACCTGTGAAACATCGTGTAGATCGTTCCGGCGGTTCCGTCGCTTTCAACGCGGGAATCGAACGTAATCTTCGAGCCGAGCGTCATCAGGTTCTTCGGTCCGCGTTGAACCGACGCGCGAGTTGCCCGGATATCTCACCAGCAAATCGGTGAAGCATTTGAAATACGGAATATTGGGAGGTAGACCGGCAGGCACTGCTCTGGCTCTGCAGGTCGAGCGACACGGCCATGCCCACGAGATGGCTTTCTGCGAGTATCGTTACCGCCCTCGATACAGCTTCAGATCTCCGCGTCGTGCTTGGCGCGGTCCCTCATCGCACCTGATTCAACCTTTGTTTCCGTGAAACGGAAGGCCGCGCATGGCGTAGCAATAACGCATCGCATCCATTCGTCGTCGGTGCCCGCGATCAGCGACTGTGAACACACGGCTCTTGATCCGTCGGCGCTTTCATCGCCGCACAATTTGAGCGTCAGCACTACATCCCACCTCCGACAGGTGCTCATTCTGCGCCTCCGTAGCGGTCAGGTGGGCTAGTATGCCGCCCTACTTGGAAACGTTCTGAGACAACGCTGTTCGGGGGAGAAACCGGCGGGGATGGACAAGGGAGGAGCCAGCGCAAGTGGCGAGTCCAGTCGAGAGTCTCAGGCAGGCTCTGTGGACGTGCATGGGCCGTATGTACGTGCCAGATGTCACCTTGACGGTTCCGGGCGAAGAGGGCGCCATCGTTTTCCGTCACGAGATCGCAGCCGAATGCGGAAGCAGAACTCCGCGCGGCGATCTCTTGCAGGTTGTGACGGATTCATCGGCGTCATCAATCCCGGTGCGCCGGATGGTAAACCGCAACGAGCGGGACGTCAGAAGACGATGAAACAGCCAAAGTAGGAGGTCAGTTGTCGACAAAGCGTAGATTGAAGCCGCTTTGGAGTGATGTGCGATCCGGGTCTCTTTCCTCCTTCCGCTTCTCCTGAACAACTGAATCTGAAGACTTCGCCTTCCAGACGCCCGACGTTTGTCTGGTGGCGAGAGTGACGGGGATTCGTCTGTGGGTTCAACCCTAGCAGCAGGCCGAAGCTTATCTTCATTGGAGGACAGGAAATGAATCTTGAGGAGATGAGACAACACCCAGCCAACCACGTTGCCGGGGAGGAGAAGCGCCGGGTTCGAGACAGCTTGGCACCGTCGTCAGCGTTTTGCGCCAGCATTACTTCGAAACCTGACGTTAGCCGGCAAAGGTCCTATACGCCGCTGTTGCGGCTCATGATCCAGAAGGGACAACCGGTCTGGCCCGTGGCCGTTGCGCTGCCTTCAACGATGAAGACCGGAACTGATCCGGTGCATTGACGGCCTTCCTCGGTCCACTCGATTGACACTCTCACGCCGGAAGACCTTATCAGCGGATCGATCCGCGAAGAGAAAGACGATGGTCTTCCATCTTCAGCCTGCTCCACCGGATCGGCCCGAGTGGCATCGTGATGCGGTGCTGACTTCAGCACGATCTTGGCGATTAAGGCCGATGAGCGGAAGGCGATCCTCGCGGACCTGCGCCGGATTTACGACGGCGAGTTAGCGCAAGCAGTTCGGAACGTCGGATGTTGTCGCTCCATGGAAGGGCATCACACTGCGTGGCTGCCGTCACGCCAGCCATTGATCAGCACTACGGTTCGTGGTTCAGACGCGGCAACTCTGTGTCCAACGGTCAGAGTGGCGTGGACACGCTCACGTGCGCCTAAGAGCGGCAGGCTGCGCGAGGGTGCCGCTGACCAGTCGTCTAAGCAGCAGCACTCGACAACATCGTCATCTCGGGGACCCCGCGCTGTCAGAAGACGACGGAACGCCGCTGACGCCGAAAGTCGTCTCGGATCATGTTCTGCTGTCCAGCGAGGAGAGCCGGACTTAGCAATCGAGGCGTTCACGTTCTTGCGACACTCTTTCGTTCGCACCTGACGGCGAGAAGAAGCACCAGCAAGGGCGATTCAGGGGTTAGCAGGACACCAGGGAACTCGGGACAACGCAGCGATACATGCACTTGAGTCCGGCAGCACTTGACGCGGCGATTCGTCTGCTGGACCTGCACGGGCAGCGTGGAGACAGTCTGGAGCAGCTGCGGGTGAATCCGCGAAGGGCTTGACCTAGAACAAGTTGCGTCGGTGGGTGACGGGTTTCAACCCGCGACTTGGATCCACAATCCGGCGCTCTACCCACCTGACACCCACCGCGCAGGGAACACGCAATTATAAATGATGGGCGCCATTTCCGCAGCGCTTTGCGTTCAACGCGCCGGCGCAACCAACCACTGAACCACGAACTGGCGCAACCACGAACCGGCGAACCCACGAACCCACGAACCCACGACCAACGAGCTGACGACCAACGACCAACGACCAACGAACCCCACGGCCCCCGGCCTCGCCTTTGCAGGCCGCGAATCAAACGGACCACAATCCGGCATCTTGCCCATGAGACGCAGCAGCGATCGTTTTCTCACTCACGCACCGGAAGCCTGCTGCGTCCGGAAGATCTCATTCGGATGATGTTCGCCAAGGAGGAAGGCGTCCCGGTCGAGCCGCGCGCGCTCGCCGTGCGCATCCGCGACGCCGTGGCGGACATCGTGACGCGCCAGTCCACCGCCGGCATCGACATCGTCAACGACGGCGAGATGTCAAGCCAAGCTTACGCGACCTATATCAAGGATCGGCTGAACGGATTCGGCGGCGAGAGCCAGCCGCCGCCTACCCGGACCTCGTGGCGTTCCCGGCCTGCACCAGAAGGTCTACGGCGATCGCGGCCGCGCGCGGCGGAAGATGCCCGGCTGCAACGCGCCGATCAACGTTCGCGATCCGCGACGCCGTGAACGTGGACATCGAGAACCTGAAGGCGGGTGCGGCGGTAGGCAAGGGGCGGGTAAGGCCGGTAGGGCGGGTGGGGCGGTCGAAGACCTGTTCATGAGCGCCGCGTCCCCGGCGTCGTGTCGCTCTTCTTCCACAACGACTACTACAAGACGCACGAGGAGTATCTCTACGCGATCGCCGACGCGATGCAGCACGAATACGAGGCCATCGCCGAACGCGGGCCTCGTGCTGCAGCTCGATTGCCCGGACCTCGGCATGGGACGTCACGTGCAGTACGCGGAGCTCTCGCTCGAGGAGTTCCGCAAGAAGGCGCGGGTGCACGTTGACGCGTTCGAATCACGCGGTGCGCAACATCCCGCCCGACCAGATGCGCATGCACCTGTGCTGGGGCAACTACGAAGCACCGCACCAGATGGACGTCCCGTTGCGCGACATCATCGACGTGGTCTTTCTCGCGCGGCCGAGCGCCATCTCGTTCGAGGCGGCCAACCCGCGGCACGCGCACGAATGGGCGGTGTTCGAGACCGTGAAGCTGCCCGACGGGCAAGGTCCTGATTCCCGGTGTGCTCGAATCGAAGTCGAACTTCATCGAGCACCCCGAGCTGATCGCGCAGCGCGTCGGCCGGTTACGCCAGCCTGGTCGGCCGCGAGAACGTCATGCTCGGGACAGCGACTGCGGTTACGGCACCTGGGTCGGGCCAGGCCGCGGTCGATCCCGACGTCGTGCGCAGGCTGCTTGCCGCGATGGCCGCAGGCGCGCGCCTCGCGTCGCAGCAATTCTGGAGTCGGATGGCGGTCTAGGCGGGTCCGGGCGACGTCGCCGACCGGAACCCGCCGGCATCAATGTGTCGCCAACGCGAGCGATGATGTTTCGATCCGCCGCACGATCTGCTCTCCCTGCTCCCTGGTAAAGCGCAGTCGCTTCGCCGCGGCTTCCTCCATGTTGATCACCGGCCGCATCACCCTTGCCACGAATGCGAGTTCGGCGGCAGCAGCAGGTGGCCCATCTCGTCGCGCAATCACGTAACCGAGCAGCACGTCGCGCTGATCGCGATAGGCGCGCGAACGCGACGTGACGCGATCGTGGAGCACCGTCGCCACCGACGTGCCCGGCTGGGCGAAGCCGAAGGGTGATATCCGACACGTCGACCGCGCTCGCATTGCGGGTGATGACGTTCCACCGTCAGGCTGTGGTCGCCCGCCGCGCAGCCGGCGTCGGTCCATTCGAGCGCCACGCCGATCGCTCCATAAACGTCACTGGCAATCCGCTCCGCGCTCGCCACGACCTCCGGCGGCACCTGTCGGGCGTCGCAGATCGCCACTGCCAGCCGTGCAGCCCTGCCGGCGAGTCCGCCGCATCCGCGGACGACGCCGCGCCGCCAGGACGCGGTGACGAGCAGCACGATCGCCGAGGTGCGAAGGCCGGACATGGCGTATTCCCTTGTCCGGATCAACGAGGGGACGCGTCGGACTAACACCGACATCGTGCGGGCTTCAAGGCTTCAGGCTTCGGGTTTCGGGCGCGGATCCGGGGATCCGGGATCCGCGGGTTCAGCTGGGATTTGGTTTCGGGCTTTGGGCTTTGGGATTTATGAGGGGCGAGTCCTCGGCGAGTGCCTTGACCCACACGTGCGCGTGGGCGTCATTACTCGTCAAGCGAGCGTTCCGTCGATATCGAACAGGACCCCGCGGAACCGGCTGTTCACGAGAACCAGGACGTGTGAACTATTCGCTTCGCCGCCTAGACGGGATGCGGATGCTCTTCGAGCTCCACCAGCGAGCCATTTTCAATCCGCAGCGCTGAGCGGATGGATGTGATCCGCGCGCTTGTTCTTCGCCTCGACGATCAACTCACTGTCGGCGCGCTCGAGCAGCTCCTGCGCGAGCTGGTGGGCCGCGGGGCGAGCGCTCTGCGACGTCAGTCAGCATCAGGCAGACGATGCCGACGTCCACGCGCACGGGCTTCTCGGCGAGGCGCGGATCGTCCGCGGTCCAGTCGTAGCGTTCGACGGCTTCGCGGAAGCGCTCGGCAATCACCAGCGCGGCGCTGACAGTCGTCGAGATCGGGGATGAGGAAGCAGAACTCGTCGCCGCCGAATCGCGCGTGCAGATCCTGGCTCGCGCGCGGACGTCGACGGCTTCCTGGGCGATCAGGTCGTCGGAGCGGACCTGCTCGCGCAGCAGCCGCGCGCACGCGATCGATAATCTTGATCGCCCGACCGCGTGGCCGAGCGTGTCGTTAGCACCACTTGAACGAGTTGATATCGACCAGGCCGATCGCGCACCAGCGGCCGCGCTGTTCGAGCGCGAGGAACGCCTCGACCTGCTCGATGAAGCGGCGGAAGTTCATCAGCCGCGTCTTCGGATCGCGGTGCACGCGGTCGGTGAGATCGGCGACGAGGTCTTCGAAGTAGCGGGCGATGCTGCTGACGGTGGCGTCGCGCGCGGTGCAGCTCGTCGCGCAGCCGGTTCAGGCGATCGGTGAAGCCCGCGGATACCGCCTGGATGGCCTCCTGCTTCGACTGCTGCCAGAGGCGCTCGTGCTGCATGAAGACGCTGTCGATGGCGTCGAGCAGCGCCTGCTCCTGGCCGGCGGGCAGGTGCATCCGATCGCGCACCCACTGATGCAGGTCGGAGCGGGTCTGCGGCGGGCCGCCCGCGTCGACGTCGAAGCTCTTACGCACTCTCATGCTTGCCGGCCCACGCCAGTTCCGACTACAGCTTCAAACGATGTGCCGAGCTGAAGCTCTTCGCCGGCCCAGCCGTAGCGGGCTGGCAAACACGTTATCTTCGCTGCACTTATGGAAAGGGACAGTCATGGCTCATCCCTCGGTAATCCGGCCAGCCGACCACGCCCAATGGCGACCCGACAAGATGGGCAAGGGGACGTATTTTCGAGTCGCCGCGCCTGCTCGTCAGGCCTGAATTGCTTCGAACCGGGGCAATTTCACTCCCTTCATTCCCATACGGGGATGGACAAGGTTTACCAGGTCGTCGAAGGCGAAGGCGTAATCCTACTCGACGGACGCGAGCTGCCCATCAAGACGGGCGAGCTGGTGGTGGCCCCGGAGGGCATCCCGCATGGAATCCGGAACACCAGCGGCCGGCGGTTGCTCGGACTGGCCATCCTGGCGCCGGCGCCGTGAATAGAATGCCATCCCCAAGTGTCTTACGGCGATGCTCGGCGGGAGATCCGATACCCAGCGCGGCCAGTAAGCCCTTTTCCCACAGTTTCATCCCGGCTCCGCCGTCGCGTCGCCTTCGCGACGCTATGGCGGACAGCCTCTCGCATGGGCCTCGAGCCGAGGCTGGCCTGCCAGCCGTAGCTCGGTAGCGATGCGGCCGGCCCACCTTCGCGCCTTGCGCGGTGGGCAACCCTCGCACGGCTCCTGAGCGAAGGTTGGTGTATAAGGAGCGTCGATGACGCGAGCTCTCGGCGCTCTCGTGTTCACGATGTTGCTGAGCGGACTGGTGTTGGGACAGGCCTCGTTCAACACCACGTGCCAGACGACCGATCTCAGCGGCGAGTGGACGGAAATTCCGCACGAGATTGGATTCACCGCGGAGCTGTACGACTATTCGGGGCTGCCGACCAACGCCGCGGGCCGGATGCGCTTCGACGCCGGCGATATCTCGGAGTGGTCGATTCCGGAATTCGTCTGCCGGCCGCATCCCGGCGTCTACAACTGGTTCTACGGAGGCGGCAACCGGATCACGAAGGAGATCGATCCGGTCACGCGCGAGCTCACCGCGTATCACATCCAGTTCTTCCGCGCGCCGGATCGCCCCGTCTACATGGACGGCCGGCCGCATCCGCCCGAGTGGGCGCCGCACACGTGGGCCGGCTTCTCGACGGGCAAGCTACGACGGCAACACGCTCATCATCACGACCACGCACCTGAAGGAGAAGCTACATCCGCGCGAACACGGCGGTGTTCAGCGAAAAGCCACGGTCACCGAGTGGCTCACGCTCGACGGCGACATCATGACGGTGACGACGTATCTCGACGATCCCGTGTATGGAGGAGCCGCACCTCCAGTCGATCAGCTTCCGCCGCAACCTTCACCAGGAGCTGCCGTTCTTCCCGTGCACGGTCGGTGTCGAGAACGTCGCCGAGGCGTTCCCGCATTTCCTCCCGGCAAGAATCCGCATACGTGGCGGACGCCGCGAAGAAATTCGGACTGCCGCTCGAGGCCATCAAGGGCGGCAAGGCCACGCTCTATCCGGAGTACCGGCAGCGATTGAAGGAGTTGATGAAGTGAGACGCTGTCTGCCGGAACGTCTTCACGGCGTTCCTGGTGCGTCGCGCTGCTCTCCTTCCGGTCGCGCTCGTCGCGCAGAACGCCGACCTGCACGTCATGCCGATCCGCGGCAACGTGTTCATGATCGTCGGCGGCGGCAGCAACGTCACCGTCTCCGCCGGTGCTGATGGCATCCTGCTGGTCGATGCGGGTTCCGCCGCGATGGCCGACAAGATGCTCGCGACGATTACCGAGATCGATCGCGCGACTTCGGAGCCCGGGCGACTGACGACCTGCGTCGGCCCCTCGTGCTACCAGTCAGGAAGCCTCGGACCGTTTACCGCGTTCGGATGGGCCGGCCCGTCGTATAACGCGGTCATCGCCTCGCCGAAAGCGCCGAAGCCGATTCGCTGGATTCTCCAGACGACGGTTGACGCCGGAGCACACGGGCGGCACGGCGAAGATCGCGCTCGCGGGCAAGACGCTACAACGGCGGGGAGGCCGGGCGTCTCGTCGGCGACATCACGCCCGCGACCGTCATCGGCCACGAGAACATCCTGAAGCGGATGACCGGAGTCGAAGTTCCCGGAAGCGGGATGGCCGACGGAGACGTACTACATCCCGACCTACAAGATGAGCCAGTACATCAACGGCGAAGGCATCCAGATGTACCACGCGCCGGCCGCCATCACCGACACCGACAGCATCGTCTATTTCCGGTTTTCGGATGTCATCAGTGCGGGCGACGTACTACCCCTGGCCGCTATCCGATGATCGACACGGCGAAAGGCGGGACGGTGCAGGGGAGATCGATGCCCTGAACAAGATCATCGACATCGCGTTTCCCGAATACCGGCATCAGGGCGGCACGATGGTCGTGTCGGGCCACGGCCGGCTCGGTGACACGGCGGATGTCGCCATCTACCGCAACATGCTGGTGGTGATCCGTGACCGCATCCTCGACATGAAAAAGCAGGGCATGACGCTGCAGCAGGTGAGGGCCGCGAAGCCGACGCTGGACTTCGACGGCATCTACGGGCAGCCGGACAAGTTGATCGACGCGGTCTACCAGACGCTCAAGTAGGCCGGGTGCCGCGGGCGGACGGGCGCCATGGCACGCGGACCCGGCAACCTGGAGGAACCATGACGCGTAGCGCAATCGCGATCGCTGTCGGCGTGCTGCTGGCGGGTGTCTCCGCCTACGCGCATCACTCGCAGGCGGCGCAGTACGACACGAGCAAGGAGGTCAAGATCCAGGGCACGCTCGTCCAGTTCCAGTTCCGCAACCCGCATACGTTCATCCAGGTCGAAGCGCCGGACGACAACGGCACCGTGGTCCGCTGGTCGATCGAGTGGGGCGGCGTCGGTCAGCTGAACGGCCAGGGCGTGACCTGCACGACGCTGAAATGACGGCGACCCCGTCATCATCACCGCCAACCCGTCGCGCACGCCGAACGACCACAAGCTGCACATGCTGACGCTGAAACGGACATCTGACGGCTTCGGCTGGGGCACGAGACCCGGCGAAGTCATCGCACTGGAGCCATGAGTCGCGGCGCGGTTTCTCGTTGTCTCCGTGGCGGTGCTCCTCTGCGCTGGTGTGGCGCGCGCAGCGTGCAGGAGGCCCTCGACTCCGCTCGGGGCAAGCGCGCGTGGCCAGGCTGCCCGCCGACGCCGAAATCCGATCAGGCGATCGATCTCACCGGGACATGGACGGCGGTCATCACCGAGGACTGGCCGCTGCGGATGGTGACGCCGAAGAAAGGGTGATTACACGCGCGTGCCGATGACGCCCGCCGCGCGGAAGACCGCCGACGCCGTGGGATCCGGCGAAGGACGAAGCCGCCGGCGAGCAGTGCCGCGGCTACGGCGCGCCCGGCGTCATGCGATTACCCGGACGGCTGCGAATCAGCTGGGTGGACGATCAGACGATGAAGATGGAAGTCGAGGCGGGCAATCAGACGCGCCTGTTCCACTTCGGGCGCGATTTGCCGGGTCCCGCCTCCGCCCCGGCTTCGGCGAGGCAAGCCGGACCCGGCCTACCCGAGGCGACGTGGCAAGGCGCGTCTCTCGCGCAATGGCAGTACACGGTCAACCCGCCGCGCACCGGCGAGCTGAAAGTGATGACCAATCGCCTGCGAACTGGTTATCTGCGCAAGAACGGTGTTCCGCACGGCGAACACGACGCTGACCGAGTATTACCACCGGATGACGGCGCCGAACGGCGACGTCTGGCTGACCGTCGTCGCGGAGATCACCGACCCCGACAATCTCCGCGAGCCCCTTCGTGCAGAGCACGCACTTCAAGAGGCTCGCGCCTAACGCCACCTTTAAACCGGAGGCGTGTGAGGCTCGATAAAAATCCCAAATCCCAAATCCCAAATCCCAAATCCCAAACCCCGAATCCCAAAAACCAAGCATAGAAAATCCCAACGCCCGGTAGGACGTTGGGATTTGGATCTTGGGATTTGGGCTTTGGGATTTCTCTACTGGCCGCCGACGCCCGTGTTGTGCGGCGGCACCGGATACTGGCGCATCCCGTGGAACTCGTTGCTGTACATCGTCTGGTAACGGATGCCCTTGCCGTCCTTGTCCACCCAGCTGAACGACGTTTGGAATCAGCGTGGCCGGGGCTGCGCCTTTCGGCACGGTCGCTTCGGCGACGTAGAGCTTCATCTCGTGCAGCTGCCGACGTAGGCGTAGGTGCGTGACCCGTCGACGGTGTTGGTCAGCTGCAGCTCGTTGCCTTCGACCATATCGTGCTGGCTCCACGTCAGGTCGCTCACCTTGACGTTATCGCGCTGAAGCAGCTTGAAGGTCGCGCACTCGGGCGCTTCGCGCACGTCATGTTTCCACAGCCCCGGCCCGCTCAGGGCGGTGCCCTGCACAGCGGAGCACCCGCGGGGCACGTCTTCACGCGCTCGATGCCCATCTGCTCGATGCCGCTGTAGTCCACGACGGTGACGGAGTAGTGCTCTTTTTGCCCTTGTCAACGCGTACACGCGCGCGGGCAGCTTGAAGTTCTGCTGCGAGACCCACGTGATGTCTTTGACTGTGGGCGCAGCGGGAAAAAGTAGATCTTGAACCCGTCCTTCGTGTTCACGTACTGTCCGGACTCCTGGGCCGCCACGAGCGCGGACGCCACGAGGATGACCGCCAGAAGAATAGTGGTGCGCATGACACCCTCCTGATTTCACGTCCCAACACGCGAATTGCCACGTGGCGGGGAATTCCCGGGAAGTAGGGCGTACGCCGGCGGAACGTATACCACATCCCGGGCTTCACGATTCTCCCGGCTCGCCGTGCACGCCTTTTGTCCCGCGGCGCGGATATTGGGGGCGCGGCTGTCCTCGGAGTTGTATCATCTGCCCCGCCTCTTCCACGCAACCCTCTACGGACTCCGTGAGGTTGCCATGCAGCATCCGATCGTCGCGCTTCTACGCGCATGCCTCCTGATCGTGGTGACCGCCGCCGCCCTCGCCGGGGCAGGCAACACGCTCGACATCTATTTCATCGACACCGAAGGGGGCCAGGCGACGCTTCTCGTGCGCCGCCATCCGGCGAGACCCTCATGATCGACGTCGGCTTCGCGGGTCTCGACACGCCAAATCCGGACAAGGACCTGGGGCGCGACGCGGCGCGTATCGCCGACGTGGCAAAGACCGCCAGGGTCGGCCGCATCGACACGCTGCTCGTCACGCACTTCCACGGCGACCACGCGAGCGGCATCGCGCATCTGACGCTGCCGGTGCGGACCTTCGTCGATCACGGGCCGGCGCTGCAGGATGTGCCGACGATGAAACAGGAAGACCGGCGAGTACGCGGAGGACTGGGCAGCCGCGTTCGCCAAAGCCAGGCACATGGTCGTTGCGGCGGGCGACAAGGTTTCCGTCAAGGGGCTCGACGTCACCGTCGTCGAGGCACTCGGACGGCCGATCGCGCGGTCAGGTGCGGCCAACCCGCACTGCACCGACATCCCGAGGCGCCCGGATGGCAATCCGGAGGACACCGCGTCGGTCGGAGTCGTCGTGCAGCACGGCCGATTCAGGTTCGCGAACTTCGGCGATCTGCCGTGGAACCAGGAAGTCGCGATGCTGTGTCCCGGAACCGCGTCGGGCTCATCGACGTCACGAAGCCGCGGGTCACGGCCGCGAGCCGACGCCCGCGGCGTCTGCGATGGCAGCCCCGGGTCGTCGTGCTCGACAACGGCGCCCGTAAGGGCGGCGGCGTGACGCTGCAAGGCGTTCAGCAAATCGCCGGGCTTCGAGGACCTGTGGCAGCTCCACAAGAACGTCGTGGGCGGCGCCGGCGCCAATCCAGCCGACGCGTTCTCCGCAAACCTCGAAGACACCGACAACACGACGCATCCCGCGCACTACCTGAAGATCTCCGCCACCGAAGACGGTGCCTTTACCGTCTTCAACTCCCGAACCAACGAGACGAAGCGCTACGCCGCCCGGAGGTGAGTGATGAGGCGATTGCTGTGGGGGTTCGCGATCTTTCTTCTTCTTCCCATCCCTGGATACGCACAGGAAGCGACCGTGACGGGCACGGTCGTGGATCCAGACCGGCGGCGTCCTGCCGGGAGTGACGGTGACCGCCGCTGCACGAGGCCACCGGCAACACGTTCGTCGCGGTCACCGATGAGCGCGGCATCTATCGACTGCCGGTGCGCGTCGGCGCGCACCGGATGCACGATGGAGCTGCCGGGGTTCGCCAACGTCGCGGAGCGCTTCGAGGCGCTGGTCGGCCAGACGCTCACGGTCAACGCGCAGATGAGGCCGTCGACGGTCCAGGAATCGGTGACGGTCACCGGCGAAGCGCCGCTCATCCGAGACGACGTCCTCGACGCTCGCGGGCAACATCGATCCGCGGCAGACGAAGGATCTTCCGGTCAACGGCGGCAACTGGCTCGACCTGTCACTGCTGGCGCCGGGCAACCGATCGAACGGCGCGGATCCGAACTTCGCCGACGGCGCGGAACCGCTTCGACTTCCAGCTCAATATCGACGGCCAGCAGGTGACCAACAACGGGCGCGCGGGCGCGCAGAACCCGCGCGTGTCGCAGGAGGCGGTCGGCGAGTTCCAGTTCGTCGCCAGCCGGTGGGATGCGTCGCAGGGGCGATCGAACGGCGTGCTGGTGAACGCGGTCACCAGGTCGGGCACCAACACCACCACCGGCAGCTTCTCCGCGAGCTTCCGCAATGCGCGGTTCAACGCCGAGGACTTCGTCCAGCAGCGGGTGCTCCCTACACGAACCAGCGGTTCAACGGGACCTACGGCGGACCGCTCAGAAGGGATCGCGCGCACTATTTCGTCTACTACGAGCGCGAACGCGAGCCGTCGACGATTACCTTCAACAGCCCGTATCCCGACATTCAACGTCGACCAGACGCAGCGACGTGCTCGACTGGAATGGCGGCGCGCGCCTCGACTTCCAGATGGGCGCGCAGCAGCACCTGATGGTCCGCGGCGACCAAGTGGATCCTGCACCGATCCGGCTATTACGCGGCCTGAACGGCGCCACAAGTCATCCGTCCGCGCAGGGCTATTCCTCGGCGCAGCTCGGACACGTTGCTTCGCGACGTTCTCGAAGGTGCTGGGCAATCGCGGCCTGAACGAGATCAAGGGCGGCTTCACCGGCGCCGTCGAGCGAAACAGGAGCGTCGTGACTGGGCCGCACCATCCGCAGGCGGCGGTGGCCGGCGTCACCAACGGGGCGCCGCGCATCAACTTCAACGGCTATAGCCTTCGGCAACAACAACACGAACTGGCCGCAGACGCTCGGACAGCAGGTCGATCTCGATTCGCGACGACTTCACCTACTCGTTCACCAGGGGCGGACGCCACGACGTCAGGACCGGCGGCGGAGATACCTCAACACCTTCTTCTATCTCTACAACTGCCGCCCGTGCGTCGGGCATCTACGACGCCTCGACGTCGCGGCCGCCCGCGAACATCGAGCAGCTCATGCCGGTGTGGAACAACCCGAACACGTGGAATCTCAACGCGCTGAACCCGCTCATCCGCTCGTATCAGATCGGCGTCGGCGAGTTTGGCGGCACCGGCGCGGCGCAACACGGTCGCGTCGTGGATCCAGGACGACTGGCAGATGACGCGGAGGCTGACGCTGAACCTCGGGTTGCGCTACGACCTGCAGCCGAATTCGTTCGCGAATTTCGTCGAGGTGTTATCCGATCCTGAAGAGGCGGCCGGCCGACGAGAGGAAGGACTTCGGCCCGCGCGCCGGCTTTGCGTACACGCTGAACGACCGCACCGGTGATTCGCGGCGGCGTCGGCCGCTACTACGGCCAGGTGATCGACAACCTGACGTCGTTCACCCTCTCGGCGGCGACGACGTTACGTCGCGCAGGTGTTCAACGACGGGCGTGCCGACTTCGCGGCCAACCCGTTCAACGGTCCGCTGCCAGGCCTCGCAGGCAGCTGCGCCAGTCCGGCATCGACCAGAGCACCGGGTCCGCCATCGCGATCGCCGTTCATGACGATGCCGTACAGCTGGACCTCGTCTATCGGTTTCCAGCGGCAGATGGGCAGCACGATGGCGCTGACGTCGGACTTCAACTTCAACGGCGCGCGGCACGAGCGGCTCACGCTGAACAACCTGAACCTGACGTACAACCCGGCGACCGGTTTGAACTATCCGTTCACCGACGTCTCGCGGCGTCCGATTCCCGGATGGGCACTGACGCAGGTCTCGGTGAACACCGGGCCGCTCCAACTACCGCGGCCTCGAGACGGCGTTCAACAAGCGGATGAGCAATCACTACCAGTACTCGGTCACCTACACGCTCGCCGGGCTGTGGGACGACGATCCGCAGCCGTACGCCGTCGACTGCAGGACGGGAGACCGCGGAGTCGTGGTGCACGATGGGACCGCTGCCGTTCACGGTCGCGCGCCGATCTCGGCGGCGAGTACGGCCTCGCGACGTCGGACCAGCGTCATCGCGCGGTCTTCAACGGGATCCTCGAGCTGCCGAAGGGCTTCCTGGTGAGCGGACTGTATGCTCTACGGGTCCGGCGCCGCTTCGCGCCGACGTCAGGCGGCGACCGCCGCGGCATCGGTGTCGGCGACGGGCAGCCGCCTCCGCGCGGACGGCTCGCTCGTGCCGCGCAACAGCTTCGTCGGCAACGCGATTCATCGCGTGGACCTGCGGGTGTCGAAGACGTTCCCGCTCGTTGACGGTCGAAGATCGAGGGCTTCGCGGACTCGTTCAACCTGTTCAACCACGAGAACTACAACGCGCTACGCTGGTTGAAACGAGCCCGCTCTATGGAAGAGGGGTCTGACGGAAGCCTCGCACGGCGTCTCCAGCTTGGCTTCCGGCTCACCTTCTTGATCGGTCAGGTATCAGGTATCAGGTTTCAGGGGTGGTCCAGGTATCCAGGCTGATACCGACCCCGCCTGACACCTGATACCTGACACCTGAACTTACCGGTTCTACCGAGTGGCCGTAGCCGCCCCTTTAATCAGAATCTTCTGCACTCGCCAGTTGTTCATGTCCGCGACGTAGACCGTGTTCTCGTTCGGGCAGGCGAGGCCGTGCGGCCAGTTGAACTGGCCCATCTCGTGGCCCGAGATGCCGAGCATGCCGACGATCTTGCCGTCGAGCGACATCTTGTAGAGGCGCCCGGCTCGGAATCGACGACGAACAGATACTGCGTCGGCGTCTGCGTGATGCAGAGCGCCCACGGGGCAGTTTCGTCCGGCGGGTTGGCCGGCACCGGCGCCGAGCGTCGGGTGGTGCTTCTTGTCGTACGGCGCGTTCAGGAAGAGGAACATGCTTGAAGTTGCCGTCGGTGTCGAACACCTGGATGCGGCGGTTGCCGCGGTCGGCGACGTAGACGTTGTTGTTGCGGTCGATCTGGATGTTGTGCGGGTTGTTGATGCTGCCCGGGTTCTCGTTGGCGTGGTCGCCGCCGCGCCCGAACTGCCCCCACGACTTGATCCAGTTGCCGTTCTTGTCGAACTTCGCGATGCGCGAGTTCACGTAGCCGTCGCTGACGTAGACGTTGTCGTTGCTATCCCACGCCACGTCGGTCGCGCCGTTGAACGTGCCTTCACCTGCGCGCGCGTCCGCCTGCGTCGCGCCGCTCGTAGCGCCAGCTGTCGTAGCCCCTCGGGGCGGCGTCCGAGGTTGAGCACGACGCGCCACGCCGGCCCCGGGCTGAACTTCATCGCGGAGTTCGTGCCCTTGTCCACGACCCAGAGGTTGTCGCATTTGTCGAAGCGCACCGAGTGCGCGTAGCCGAGACCGTAGACGCCCTTGCCGATCTCGCCGATGTACTTGCCCGACGAATCGAACTCGAGCAGGTTCGTCGTCGCGTTGCCGTAGCAGCGGGCCGGAGGTCGCGGTGCCCGGATGGTTCAGCACGACCACCGTGCCCTTCGAGTTGACGGCGACGGCTGAGGACTTCGCCGAAGTTCATCCCGTTGGGCAGCTTCAGCGGGTCGGGGACCGACTCGAACTGCAGGATCGGCGCCTCTGCTGTTGTCGACAGCGGGACGCTGCTGCGCGTGGAGCGTCGTCGCGGCCACGGCAGACCGCAATGGCAAGCAAGTAGAGTACGTCGCACGGAAACCTCCTGGCTTATTGGGCCGACCTGAAGGTCGGCCCGCTACGTTCGTTGGGCGTAGAGGCGGACCTTCAGGTCCGCCTTGCGTCCACATCAGAAATTCACCTGGATGCCCCGAACTTGACCAGCCGTGGCGCCAGCACGGTCTGTGCGTTCTTCCACTGCGGTCCGTAGCGCGTATTCAACGCCAGCACGGAACCTGCATTCAAGACGTTGAAGCGCGTCGAGCGCCGGCTGGACGCTGGCGCTGCGGCGCGGAACGTGCGCGTGAGCCGCACGTCAATCTGGTTGTTTCGTCCTTCCGTGAAATAGCTGTTCGGCTGAATCAGCTCTATCGTCGTCGTGCTGGTGCAGGTCGGGCGTCCGCGCGCATGCGCCGACGTTGCGCCCGAGGGCCGGCGCGATCTCCGCGTTGCTGGCGACATAGCTGGCCGTCGTCGGAATCGCTGGCAGGTTCTGCCAGTTCGCGCTCACCTGGAAGTAATAGGGGAGCGGATACACGAGCGACATCTTGATCTGCGTGCCAGCCGACCATGGCGGCGCGATGTGGCACTGGTAGCTGCCCGACTCGCGCGTGGTGCCGCTGAAGCCGGCGAAACCGGTGCCCGGTGAATCGACGGTGAAGCAGTAGTCGGTCACTTTCCGAACCTGTGCTCAGGCCACCCGACAGAATGATGCCCTGGCGCATGCGCGCGTTCACGGTCACATCGACGCCGTTGAAGACGTCCTTCGGCTTGCCGAACTTCGACGCGCGGACGACCTGGTTCTGCACCTGACCGAACTTCTCGGGCTTGATGTCGAACAGGCCGCAGACGCGCTGTCCACTGTTGGGCAGCCCGCATTGTTCGGCGCCGTGATGCAGAACGGGTCGTAGTCGGACGGTCCGACGGCGATGTTGTCGGTCACGGTGAAGTTGCCGAACGCCGTGCGGAAGTATCCGACGTTTACCGCGAATCCCGGCGCCAGCTGGTGCTGCACCGCCACGAGCCCCTGCCAGCTGTAGCCGCGCGCGTCCCACCCGTGAATGACGTCGTCGGCGTACGTGGTGTTGGCGACAACCTTGCCGAAATTCACGTTCGACAGCGCGCCGAGCTCGCTGTCCTGCGGCACGTAGTCGCCGTTGAGGTCGTTCCACGTGCGCGTGGCGCTGGTGACCATCTGGTTGACGGGGTTGTTCTGCAGCACGACGCCCGCCGGCCGGACTCGAAGTTGACGTAGCGGCCGAGCGCCGCTTTCACTGCGGTCTTGCCGTTGCCGAACAGGTCGTAGGCGACACCGAACCGCGGGTTGATGTCCTTCCAGTTGGGCACGTTCCTCACACCCGCGAAATCGCGCGCGGGCACCCACGGACCGGCGGCGAGGTGCTGGTCCGGGACGGTGCCCATCATGCCGTCGTAGCGCAGCCCGAGGTTCAGCGTCGTGCGCCGGATGTTCCACTGATCCTCGGCGAAGATCGCCGTGTTGCGAATCGAGTGCTGGTAGATGAACGGCGTCGCCCAGTAGGTCACGAGATTCGGGACGCGATTGACGAACGTGTAGCTCACGTCGTGATTGATCGTCGAGAACTTCTCCGACCATCCCTGCCGCAGCGACAGGCCCGTCTTGAACGCATGCGAGCCGGTGACGTACTGCATGTTGATGTTCTCGTTGCCCTGGCCGAAATGCTGCGTGCCCCACGACGTGGTGAGGCCGAGGCCCGACCCCGATGATCCGTAGCGATAGTTCGTGGACTGCTCGAGCACCGAATAGTCGTCGGCGCCGCCGCCCGTGAAGCGGCGGATGATGTCGCCATCCACCACCGTGGCGCCCGCCCAGAACAGCAGGCGCGTCGTCGCCGGGAAGCTCCAGGTCCACTGCGTGCGCCAGTTCGGTTTGTAGAGGTCGTCGCCCGTCGCTTCCGGGGCGAGCGTGCCGGCCGGCGATGCCGAAGTAGCAGTTGCAGTTGTATTCCGTGGCGTACGAGCCGGTGATCTTGTGCTTCTGCGCCGCCTGCCACGTCGCGCGGATGCCGGTCTCGCGATAGAAGTTCAGGTCGTAGGCCGGGCGGCTCAAGTCGGGCGTGTAGAACAGCGTGCCCTGCGTCTTGTTGAAATAGTTGCCCGCCTGGAAGCTGGAGCTCGTCCAGTAGCGCGCGCTCGCGAAGAACCACAGCTTGTCCCGCTTGATGGGCCCCCGAAGCCGCCGCCGATTTCGTACAGCTTCCGGATCGTGGACGGCACCAGCGCGCCGCGCGTCTTCAGCTCGTCGGTGATGTTGTTGCTCTGGAACCGGTTGTTCCCGTAGTCGGCCTTGAACGAGCCGTTGAAGAAGTTGCCGCCGTCACGCGGGATGACGTTGATGTGGCCGCCTCCCGGTTTCGGCGATCGGCCGAAAAGCCGCTGGTCTCGACCGCGACCTCCTGCACTGTTGCCGGGTTGGTGCTCGACATGTAATTGCCGGCGGCGACCAGCGTGCCGAAGAACATGCCGTCGCGCAGCTGCTGGAAATCGGTGCTGCGGCTGCCGTGAATCTTGAAGCCCTGCGTGTTCTCGCCCTTCGTGCCGCCGACGTCCTGGTTGGTCGCGGTGCCGATGGCGCCGGGCACGAGCGCGGTGTAGAGATTGAAGCTCTTGCCGACTGGCAAGCGCGTCGAGCACCTCCTTGGCGATGCACGCGCTGCTGCACCGTGTTCTGCGTGTCAACCACCGGGCTTTCGCCGGTGACGGTGATGGTCTCCTCGAGCGAGCCGACCTTCATCTCGACGCTGATCGGCGCCGTGAAATTACTCGTCAGCTCGACCCCTTCACGCTTCACCGTCCCGAAGCCGGCAAGCGAGAAGGTCACCGGTAGACGCGCCGGGACGGAGGTCGACGATCTTGTAGGCGCCCTGGTCGTCCGTGACCGCCGTGCGCGATTTCTCGATCAGCGCGGGACTGCTGGCTTCGACGGTGACGCCGGGCAGCACGCCGCCCGACGCATCCTTGACCACGCCGGCAATGCTGCCGGTGGCCACGCCCTGCGCACCAACCGGCGTCGCACACAGGACGACACACCACGGCCACAAGCCATCCGGACACGGAGACGCGGAGACGCACCTTAGACGTGTTCGTCGTAGGGTTCCTCGTAGGGGTCGAAGCCATCGCCGTTTTCTTCGTGGCCTTGATGGCGTTGTATTCCTCGGTCGCCGCGCGGATGCCCGCGTCTGTTGACCTCGGGCACGAGCGTCCCGTCGAACTCCATGTAGACGCGGACGGTGTCCATGATGATCCGCTCGGGGCCGATCCAGTTGTCGAACTTGCCGAGCGTGATGTCGCGCGGCCGCGCGCCCGGCGGTCATCTTCGCGTCCCACCGCTTCTTGGCCTCGACGCGAAGCAGCCGCAGGTAGTCCGCCATGTCAGCGAGCTGCTGCTTGCCGCCGAGCGGCCCGTGCCCTGGCACGATGCGCTCCACGTCCATCGTTCCCACGATGCGG
>ERZ1370068.10588-contig-9273_pt1 | contig 21520 bp, 24 predicted proteins | sample MGYA00561227_ERZ1370068 | MGnify/ENA primary metagenome ERZ1370068 (study PRJEB38410, sample SAMEA6850437) | metagenome | study: Metagenomic assessment of the ecological functions of the soil: analysis of the soil microbiota associated with the... | reverse complement strand
CATGCTTCGTTCAGTTACGTATTGCTTTTCGTGACCTGGCTTTCGCAAAAAGCTGGGACAGACTTATCGGCTGCCGAGCGAAGCCGAATGGGAATATGCCGCCCGAGGTGGGACGAACACCCCTATTGGTTGGGGCCGTGACGTGGGCTCCCGCCAGGCGGACTGCCGGGAGTGCAATACCGGCACTTCTCAGCAAACGTCGGCGGTCGGTTCGTATAAGGCGAACCCCTATGGTCTTCATGACACCGCAGGCAACGTGGCGGAGTGGGTGGAGGATTGCTGGAACGATAATTATCGCGGCGCGCCCCAGAATGGTTCGCCGTGGCTCACGGGACAGTGTCGGCTTCGGGTGTTGCGGGGAGGCGCGTTCGACAGCGCGGCGAGATATCTGCGTTCGACGGCCCGCTTCCGGTATGATTCCGACGTGCGATATTCGGCCAACGGATTTCGGGTCGCGCGTGACTTGCAATAATGCAGTCAAGGGACACCATGGACCGGACATTCGGGTATCGTCCATGAGACCTTTGGGCCCGGTGGTCATCGCGGCTGCGAGGGCCACCCTTGTCGGCGCGATCATTCTTCATTGCGGCCCCGCCGGAGGGCTCATCGCAGCGGAGACAAATTTCGCCGCCCGCGGTTCAAGTCAGCGTGGTTCGCGCCACGAGCGCCTGTTTCTCTTCGACCATTCGCGTCACCGGCTTTCTGGTGGCCCGCGAGGAGGCCATCGTCACCCTCGACGCTCCGGGGGTTCGGGTTACCGAAGTGCTGGTCGGAGAGGGCGATCGAGTAACGGCCGGCCAAACGCTCGTTCGATTGGCCCGACAGGGCGGCGATGGACAGGATGCCGCCGCTGCCGGACGAAGCACTACGATATTGAAATCTCCTGTTGCCGGTGTCGTGACGCGAAGCACCGCCGTTGTGGGAGCCACGGCGTCCCCGATGAATGAGCCGTTGTTCCGGATCGCGGTCGACAACGAGATTGAGCTCGAGGCCGAGAGTCCGAGCATACATGCAGGGGCGCTTCTCCCGGGCAAACCGTGCGCGTCCTGATCGAAGACAGCCGGGAGCTGTCCGGTCGCGTTCGCCAGGCGCCGGCCGCGGTTGATCAGCGCACGCAACTTGGTCGCGCACGCTCTCTCTGGAACGAGATCCCGGGCTGCGCCTCGGAATGTTTGCCCGCGCGACCATCGATGCGGACCGCAGCTGTGGAATTTCGGTTCCGCGCGCGGCGGTCCACTACCGAACCGAAGGGCCGAGAGTGCAGGTCGTGCGCGACAACGTCATCGAGACGCGGGTGGTTCAAGTCGGATTTCATTCGGACATGGACATCGAGATCCGCGATGGGCTGCGAGAAGGCGACCTCATCGTAGCCAATGCGGGCAGCTCGCTGCGCGACGGCGACAGGGTGAACCCTAGTCATGGCCGACACCCTGCAATTGGGGCAGCGTTGACGTCGGCGAAGATCAGCGCGCGGATGCCTGCCGCCGCGGCGATTGTATTTTCGATCGATTGCCTGGCGGCGATTGCGCGGATCTGGCTGCATGACGTCCTGCACGTGCTCACGCTTTCGACCAAGGAATTTTCACGGGATGAAACGATTTTCAGATTGAGCTGATTGCAAATCAACTTGGGCCCTGTCCGCGGACGGCCTTCCGGTGAAAGACCTTGCGAGAGTGCCCAGTTCGGTTCAGGATTTATCGCCAAACGTAAAGAGAACTCCGAATGCAGAAGGAGGTACTGCGTACGAATTGGTTCCGTCCCAGAAGCCTCTTCGGCAAATACGTTACCTCCTTTGTCGAAGTGGTCGTGCTCGTGCTTGCCGTGAACGGCGGCCTCGAGACGTGGTTCACCTACCGGCAGACAACGGAACTGCTTGCGAAGGCCCAGTCGGAAAAAGCTGAAGCCACGGCGCGTCGAATCGAGCAGTCGGTGTCGGAAATCGAGCGTCAGATCAGCTGGGCCACGCGCGCAAGTGCCACGACCATCGAGCAGCGGCGCTCGGATTACGCCTTGCTCCTTCAGCAGGTGCCCGCCGTCGACAGGGTCATTCAACTCGATGGGGCGGGCAAAGAGCAACTGCGGCTCACGCGCGGCGAGGTCGTCATTGCAAGCGATATCGACTACTCGAGCGACCCAAGGTTCAAGGCCGCGCAAGGTCGCTCGGTCTGGTTCTCACCCGTCTATTTTCGATGGACTGGATCCCTTCATGTCGATTGCGATGCCGCATTCCGGGCGCGACGCCGGATCAACCGTCGCCGAGATCAATCTCAAATTTTTGTCCAGTTTCATAAATCCGGAACAGATCGGCACCGACAACGAGGCCTATATCGTCGGCCCGGGCGGGCGGTTGCTGGCGCATTCTGCTACCGTCCCTCGGCTGGGCACCAATCTTTGCGGACCTTCCTCAGGTGGCCGCCGCGATCCGGTCGGACGCCGAGCCCGTGATTTTCGGGCAGGATCCGGAAGGAAGCTCGGTCCTGACCGCCTCGGCCGAGGTCCCGCGGATGAGATGGTTCGTCTTTTTTGACCAGCCGCTCAGCAAAGCGCTTCAGCCGGTCTACAATCTGCTGTTCCGCACTGCCTGGTTGCTCGCACTGGGCGTGCTCCTCGCCGTGCTGGCCGGCATGCTTCTCGCCCGCAAAATGGTCATTCCGATTCAAGCGTTACAGGTCGGTGCGCAGCAATTGGAGGCGAGCGAGTTCGGCCACCGCATCGAGGTGGAAACAAAGGACGAAATTGCGGATCTGGCTGATCATTTCAACCGCATGGCAGATCCAGCTGCAGGGCTCGTACAGCCGGTTGGAGCAAAAAGTGGCCGAGCGCACGCGCGATCTTGCGCAGTCTGTCAGCGAGCTGAAGGCGCTCGAGGAGATCGGGCGCGCGGTCGCGTCGTCAGCTCGACGCCAAGTCCGTTCTGGCCACGATCGTCACGCGCGCGGTGCAACTCACGCAGGCCGACGCCGGGGCCATCTACAGCTATGACGCGTCGCGCGACGCGTTCGAGCTCGCGGAAGCGCATGCGCTCGACAAAGTCTTACCAGGACGCTGGTTCGCGCCAGCCGGATCGGGGCGGATGAAAGCATTCTGGGCTTGGCGAGCAAGAAGCAGAAGGCAATGTGGATTTCGGACCTTGCGGGCGCCCGCAGTATCCGCTCAAGGACGCTCACCCTGGCGGCTGGTTTCAACTCAGTCCTTGTCGTTCCGCTTCTTGGGCCAGATGAAATCCTCGGCGCTTTGGTCCTGCTGCGTCGCGCAAGCGGGATTTTCCTGCGAGTACGATCGACCTGATGCAGACCTTTGCCCATCAGTCGGTACTCGCGATGAACAATGCAAAGGCTGTTTCGGGAAGTCGACGAGAAAGGGCGTGCGCTTGCGATTGCCAATGAACACAAGACGCAGTTCTTTGCCAACATGAGCCACGAGCTGCGCACCCGTTGAACGGCATCCTCGGCTTTGCCGAACTGCTCGTCGATGGCCTCTACGGCACCTTGCCGGCAAAGGCGCTGGAGGTGTTGGAGCGTATTCAGAAGGATGGAAAGCATCTGCTTGGCTTGATTAACGACGTGCTCGATATTTCCAAGATCGAAGCCGGCCAGCTCACATTGGCGCTCGACAATTACTCGATGCAGGGAATCGTGGAGACGGTCGTCGCCTCGACCGGGTCGCTCGCGCGGGCTAAAGGCATTGAAGTCAAGGCCACCGTCTCGCCCGATCTTCCCGTGGGCTATGGGGATGAACGGCGTCTGACGCAGGTGCTACTGAATATCGTGGGCAATGCGATCAAATTCACCGATACCGGCTCGGTCGAGATCCGCGCAAATGCCAGGGACGGACATTTTACGATTGCGGTTCAGGATACCGGTCCAGGGATCCCGACCGAAGATCAGGCGCGCATCTTCGAGGAATTTCAGCAGGTTGACAACAGCATCACGCGGCAGAAAGGTGGTACCGGGCTGGGATTGTCAATCGCGCGGCGTCTGATCAACGTGCATGGCGGCCATATCGATCTGGAGTCGACGCCCGGAGTGGGCTCCACCTTCAACATCGTCTTGCCGCTGCGCGCGACGGACCAGAGGCAAGCGGCATGAGCAAGCGCATACTGGTCATCGAGGATACCGAGAACAATCGGCGTATTCTCAACGATTTGCTCACCAATGCCGGCTTCGAGGTGATCGAGGCGGTCGATGGGGAAAAGGGCGTCGCCATGGCGGCGGAACAGCGGCCCGATCTCATTCTCATGGATATTCAGCTTCCGATCGTCGACGGATATGAGGCGACCCGTCGGATCAAGGCCAACCCCGACCTGCGGCACATTCCCATCATCGCCGTCACCTCATATGCGCTGTCCGGCGACGACGCAAAGGCATTTGCAGCTGGATGCGACGGATATTTCGCAAAGCCATTCAGCCCGCGCGTGATCCTCGCCAAAGTTCGCGAATTCCTGACCTGACGCCGAGGGGGCCATCGCTTGCGAAACCCGCCTCGGATACTGGTTGTCGATGATAACCCCACCAATCTTGAAGTGCTGTGCGTTCGGCTCAACTCGCAGGGCTACGAGGTCGTCACGGCGGTCGACGGAGAAGATGCGCTGGTGCGCGCGCGCGAGCTTGAGCCCGATCTCGTCTTGCTCGATGTGATGATGCCGAAGCTGGACGGCATCTCCGTCCTCAAGGAGCTCAAGCGAGACACAACCCTTCGTTTCATTCCCGTCATCTTGGTCACGGCCAAGGCCGATACGCGCGATGTCGTCAATGGTCTCGAGGCCGGCGGTGACGATTATCTGACCAAGCCATTCGAGCAAGCGGCGTTGGTGGCCCGTGTGCGGTCGCTTCTGCGTATCAAGGAACTTCACGACACGGTGCAACTGCAAGCCGGAGCAATTGAAGGAGCAGACCGAACAGCTGTCGAGCTGGAATCGACTGCTTGAGCAGCGCGTCGCGGATCAATTGACCGAAATCGAGCGGATCGGCCGCCTGCAGCGGTTCTTGGCGCCGCAGGTGGCGCATGTGATTGCGTCCTCGGACGCGCCGGAATCGCTCTTGGCGAGTCATCGGCGCGAGGTCACCATCCTGTTCTGCGACCTGCGCAATTTCACCGCCTTTACCGAGGCATCCGAACCTGAAGAGGTCATGGCGGTGCTACGCGAATACCACGAGAACGTGGGAGAGCTCATATTCAAGTACGAAGGTACGTTGGAACGGTTTCTCGGGGACGGCATCATGATCGTCTTCAACGATCCGATTCGCTTGTGCCGATCATACGGAGCGTGCCGTGCGGCTGGCACTGGAGATGCGCGACAAGGTCGAGGAATTGTCCAAGCACTGGGGCCGACAGGGCTACGCTCTCGGATTCGGGATCGGTATAGCGGCAGGCTATGCCACATTGGGTCAAATCGGATTTGAACATCGCCGCGAGTACACGGCGATCGGCAGCGTGACAAATCTCGCATCGCGCCTGTGTGATGAAGCGACGGCCGGGGCAAATCTTGATCGCTCAGCGGGCGCTGAGCTCCATCGAGCGATCGGTAAAGGTCTCGCACGTCGGCGACCTGAATTTGAAGGGTTTCCATAGGCCGATCGCTGCCTATGATATTTTGAGCTGGTGCGAGGAGCCCCAGGATGCCGATCCGTCCGGGATCATCACCCCCGAGGGAGGCGCGTCGAGCCAGGGACTGATGGAGCCGGCATTGCACCGCCCCGGTCCGGCGCCACGGGGAAAATTGTCACGGCGTTCAACCGACATGCGCTTCCAACGCGATGGCGGCCTGGTGGCGAAACACGCGCCACGGCGGCCGAGCGGCTGGGGACTTGCCGCGCAGGCGAGGTTGGGCCACCATTGGTCATGATCGAATTCTGCCAAGACGCGTGCGCTTGCTATCTCGATCACGAAACCGTCCCGCTCACGGACCTCGGCGTCACCCCTTTCTGTTTTTCACTCGTCCAGCCCGCGGATGAATCGGCGCGCGATCGCCGGTTGGAAACGGCCGCGCCCCGGCGGAGGCGCAAGATTGCTGTCCGCCGTGGCGGTCGCCGCGACCGTGACGGGCTATTGTGTCTTGCTATCGTCCGCGTCGGCCGCTGAGTCGGACGCGGGTGCCGCCAGCGACATGGCGGTGACCGTGGCAAGGACCACGAACGTTTGCTTCACCGACACGCTTCAGGTCACCGGCGTGGTGGTCCCAAGGAATGAGATTCTCGTGCGTCCGGACCGGGAAGGGTTGCAGATTTCCCAGGTGCTGGTCGAACCTGGAGACACGGTCGTTTCCGGTCAGGTGTTGGCGCGCCTCGCCCCGCCGGAAGGCCAGCAGGGCGCGGGAACCACCGTCGCCATACAAGCGCCGGCCGCCGGCGTCGTCACGTCCAGGTCTGCCGTCGTTGGCACGCTGGCGTCAGCCAGGGCGGAGCCACTATTCCGAATTGCGGCAAAGGGGGAGATGGAGCTCTTGGCCGAGGACACCGGTCAAGACATCTCGCCAGCGTCGCGTCCAACCAGACAGCGAAAATCGCGATCGTTGGCGTCGGGGAATTGCCGGGAAAGGTCCGCATTTTCTCGGTAGCAATCAATCCTACAACGCAACTCGGCCAGATTCGTGCTTTTCATCGGCAGCGATCCGAAGCTGCGGGTCGGCGCCTTTGGACGTGCCACGATCGATGTGGGCCGACGCTGCGGCCCAGCGATTCCGTTGTCAGCCGTTTTGTACGGACCCGGCGGCGCCGTCGTTCAGGTGGTTCGTGATAACCGGATTGAGACCCGGCGGGTCACCGTCGGTCTGCTCGCCGCCGGACAGGCCGAGATTCGCGAAGGCCTCGCCGAAGGCGAGATGGTGGTCGCGCGTGCCGGAGCGTTCGTTCGCGAAGGCGATCGTGTCCGACCCATGACCGCGGGCGAGCCCTCAGCTCGGCAATGATCCAGGGCTGACCTCTTGCTGGCTCAGACGCGGATCGCGATCGCGGGACGCCGCCACGCGTCGGCCGGATGTCCTCATTGATCGCCGTCCGGATCGGCTTCCCGTTCGATCGCGGCCCTATTCTCCAGGCAGTAGTAGCCGGCGAGGCGGCTGACGAATGAACGGTCCATCCACTCCTTGAGGATGCGGCTGACATTTTCCCGGGCGATGCCCGCCATTGCAGCGAGGTCGCTTTGCGTGACCTTCTGCCGCAGGACGATGCGGCCGCCGCCGACGTCGCGACCGAAGGCTTCAGCGAGGTTGAGCAGTGCCCGGGCCACGCGTCCCTTGACCGGTAGAAAACTTGTCGCTGCGAGCGCGTCGTTGGTGTCCCGCAGGCGGCGTGCCAGCAAGATCATCACGTGCCGGTAGACTTCCGGGTTGGATCGGCCGAACGACTCGAAGGCGGCGCGGCTTACAAATCTCAGCTTCGAGTCGCGTAGCGCCGAGACGGAAGCGGACCGCGGCGCTCCATCGATCATCGAGAGCTCGCCGACGATGGAGCCAGGTCCCAGAATCGCGAGGATCCGCTCCCTCCCGCTGCCGCGGAGACGCTCACCTTCAGCAAGCCATCTTCGATCCGGTAGCAACCGTCGCCTGCATCCCCCGGCCAGAAACACGATCTGATCGGCCGCAAGTGACATGCTCGTGCGCTTTCGCGAATAGGGCGCTTGAAAGGTCCGCGGGAAGGGCAGTCAGCAAGCTGTCCAGGGGAAAGGTCGATTTTGCCATCGCACCCCACGTCGCTAACGGAGCCGGGGGCAGAGGGAAACACATGCAGTGAGCGACCGCAAACAAAACCGACCGCGGGGCTGCAGGGCGCCGGAATGTGCCCGCTAACCCGCCCAAAAGCGCCCCCCATCGGACACGTCGTGTCGTTGGCTCGAGGGGCCGGGATTCCAATTGCGTCCGAGCACCCCATTCAAATTCGCCCCGTGCAGTCCAGTCCCGCGGCCTCGAAGAAAACCGGGTCTTGCGGGAATCGCAGCCGATGCCTGGGCAGATTGCGCCATCCCCGCTCGCGCCACCGACGAGCTTGATCTGCCTGAACCGCATCAGGGGAGACGAGATGTCCTCGCACTGTCCCATGAGATCGGGAGGAACTGCGGATCAGCGGCAGCTATCGACGCCCTGGGTCCGGCCCGTCACTGCGCGACCGCTTCCGCACGTGATTCACGTCAGCACCGAAAGAATTGCTTGAATGTTGTCCGATGCCGCGGCCAACAATCCGTCGTAACTGGTTTGGCCCTCCGCGGCCGCCTTCAAAATGAACTCAGCCATATGCGCCTTGATTGCCGGCGTTGCCTGGTCCAGTAGGATCTTGGTCATCACCTCATCGAGGGCCGCCCGCATGGTTTGGATGAGTTCTGGACTGTAGCTCGGCATGATACGCGTCTCCCGTTTGTGCGCCGGCAGGGTTGCCGGTTTGCCGCTGACCGGCCAGACACAAAGCCGCGAGTGGAATCACGCTAACGTGACGTTTGATGTGCTTCTCGATTCACAAAATTGTCGCGCACGACGCAATCGAGGCCGAGCGTGCGTAATTTATTCGTTAATACGCTGGGCCCGGCGAGGGCTGATCTCACGCACATGCTTGCTTCTTGGGCTGCCTTGCCTAAGAGAAATGCATCGAACTTCCTCGACAAACCGCAGGCTTCTGAACTGATTCTGCGCATCCTATCAAGGCGCCGTAACTCACTGCGTTTCCAGCCTGCGAATGGAGGCGAGATCGGTCACCCAGCGTAGTTGTGAGCGAGACCAGATCTGCAGCTGCGGCACAAGCGCAGCACGTTGGCGGACCGTCCCTACACGGACGGAGAAGAATTTCGGCCCGTCGCCTTCGGCGGTCGAGTAAATTGGTGTTCCACATCGAGGGCAGAATCCTTGCACTCGTCTTGCGCCGCTTTCAGCGGTCTTTACATAGATGGTCGGCTCGCCGGCGGTGATCTTGAATGTGTCGCCGGGGACGCGGACGACGACACGAAATGCCGATCCGGAGGACGCTGGCAGTCGGTGCAATGGCAGATGGTGGTTCTTTCCGGGTCAGCCTCGGCCTCGTAGGTGATGTAACCGCAGTGGCAGCCGCCATCGATTTTCATGACCAAAATCCTCCCTCGATCCGGCTCAGGTGACGCAGCCCGGCGCCGCCGTGACATCGGCAACACCAAAGATCGCTTGCGCGCTGGCCTCGATTGATCCATCCACTCACCGGGCCGGCCCCCTTTCTGAACTAGAGGAAATGAGATCTCGAAAATGCGAAGGAACGTGCTCCCCAATCTGCAAGAACGCCAGAACGCCTCCGCGGAGGCAAAAAGGCGATGCTGGAGAAATTCCGCGCCAGCCCAGGTCCCGACGATCCGGCGGTCGTAGAGCGTCGGGCGGCAAGAGAAGCCATGCTCGCGGAACGAACCGCTCGCGCCGCTCAACGGGAAGCCGCGAAGCGGGCGCATGAAGCCGAACTGGCCGAGCAAGCGGCCCGTGCGCGCCGCGCTCGCCGAGAAGGCCGAACGGGAAGCCGCGGAAATGGCGGCACGGGCCGCCGCCGAGCAAGCCGAGCGCGAGGCGGCGGCCTTGGCCGAGCAAAAGGCCGCCCGCGACTGAGCGGTATAAGGCGCGCAAGGCAGCGAAAAAGCAGCGCCGGAAGGGGTTAGACCCTTCAGTCCGGGCGCGATTGAGCAACAGTAGTCCGGAGCCGCGCTCATGCCGGAACGACAATTTCGATCGCAAACACCCCTCCTCGCGGCGGCCTGCGCCCCGCACAGATGAAAATCGAACCGAATTCCGGATTTTCCCCGAACGGCATTCCTTGCGGTTCGACCTGTTTTGGTGAGGAGGCAGCGGCCTTGGTAAACGTCCATATTCACCAATTTCAACCCGGCGGTGCGGTCGTGGACGCCGCCGCGCTGGCCGAGTTCCAGGAACAGTGGGGCACTTACCGTAAGCTGGTCGAAAGCGGTGTCCTGGCTCACCGCGAAGTCGGGCATATCCTTCGAGCGACCCTGAACGACGGCTTCAAAGCGCCCTTCAGCTTCCTCGACATCGCCTGCGGCGACGCCAGTCTGATGAAGGCTGCACTGCCCGGAACCCAAGTCCGCCACTATCACGGCATCGACCTGTCGCAAGCAGCCCTCGAGCTCGCCGCCGCCAATCTTGCCGGGCTGCCTTTCGAGGTCGATCTCGACCACCGCGATTTCGTTGAGGCCATGATGCGGAGGCCGGAGCATGCCGACGCGGCGTGGTGCAGCCTGTCGATCCATCACCTCTCGACCCACGACAAGCTTGGCCTGATGAAGGCGATCCGCGGCGCCACCGGTGCGCGCGGGATTTTCCTCCTCTACGAGCCGACGCGACGGGCCGACGAGGATCGGACCGCGTGGCTCGATCGTTTTGCACGGACGAACAAGCCCCTATGGAGCGTATTGACGCCGGCCGAATGGGACCAGATCTGGCATCACGTCACCACCTGCGACTTTCCCGAGACCGCAGCCGGATGGTGTGATCTCGGCCGCCAGGCTGGCTTCGGTGACGCTCGGCAAGTCTTCGTCGATCCCACCGACTTCTTCCGGCTGTTCCGCTTCGACGGGTGAGACGCTCGCAACAGCTGCGCGTGGGTGCGAAGATCGAGGCGCTCGCGGTACATCTCTTGCCACGCACACCTGGTACGGCTGCCGCGACGATGGTGTATGTTGAGGTGAATTCGCCGGCAACGCTGACGGCAGGCATCACACTGTTGTGATTGAAGCAGAGAAGCATTGGCATCACCTTGGCGAGCCGTGCCTGACCATCATCTGGGCGATGCGTGCGTAAGCATTCCTCGACACTGGATCGCGGCAAAGCTGGATGCCGATGGCAGTGAAAAGAGCCAACATGGACCGAGAAGGCACACGCGTCCCTGGCGCTTCAGAACCACCGTTCGAGACGTGCACAGACCCGGGAGCACCTGCAGTGACGACCATGGTAGCGGAAGCCGCGGCACACCGTGGCGAAGAGCCTATCCGGCCATCGGGCGCCACCCGCGACCCTGACGATTTTCGGCGCCGGCGGCGATCTGACCAAGCGTCTCGTGGTGCCGGCACTCTACAATCTCGTGAGAGCCGGAAAGCTTCCGGACGACTTTCGCCATCATCGGCGTCGATCATAACGACCGGACCACCGAGGAGTGGCGCCAGAGCCTGACCGAGATGATGCAAGCGTTCACGCGCGGCGGCGGGCACGAGCAACAGGTCGCGTCGATCGACGAAAAGGCCTGGTCATGGCTTGTCCACCGCATGCGCTATATGCGTGGCGACTTTCTACAGCCTGAAACCTATGACCAGCTCGGGAAGCTGTTGACGGATCCGGCGGCGCAGCAGAACAAGACGGCCAATGTGCTGTTCTATCTGGCGGTCGCCGAGCGGTTCTTCGGCCCCGTGGTCGAGCAGCTCGGCCGCGCGGGGCTCGCCCGACAATCGGAGCGCGGGTGGCGCCGGGTGATCATCGAGAAGCCTTTTGGGCACGATCTTGCATCGGCCAAGGCTCTCAATGCGCAGATCCTCAAGGTGCTGTCCGAAGATCAGATCTATCGGATCGATCACTTCCTCGGCAAGGAAACGGTCCAGAACATCCTGGTGCTGCGATTCGCCAACGGTATCTTTGAGCCGCTGTGGAACCGCGACCATATCGACCACGTGCAGATCACGGCCGCCGAGACCGTGGGCGTCGAGGGCCGCGGGCGCTTCTACGAGAAAACCGGCGCGTTACGCGACATGGTGCCGAACCACTTGTTCCAGCTTCTCGCCATGATCGGAATGGAGCCGCCGATCTCATTCGACGCCGATGCCGTGCGCGCCAAGAAGACGGAGTTGTTCGAGGCGATCCATCCGATCTCGCTGGCGAACGCAGTACGTGGCCAGTACGGCGGCGGGGAGATCCTTGGCCGCGAAGTTCGGGATTACCGGCAGGAGCCCGATGTCGCGCCGGATTCCAGAACGGAAACCTATGTGGCGCTCAAGCTCGGTATCGACAACTGGCGCTGGGCGGGCGTGCCGTTCTATCTGCGTACCGGCAAGTCGCTTTCCGACCCGCATCACCGAGATTGCGGTGCAATTCCGTCAGGCCCCCTACTCACTCTTTCGCGACACCCCGGTGGAGCGTCTACCCCCGAACATCCTGACGCTCCGCATCCAGCCGGATGAAGGGCTGTCGGTCAGTTTCAGCGCCAAGCGGCCCGGCGCCGAGATCGAAATCGATGGCGTGGAGATGGACTTTGCCTACCGCGACTATTTCGCGCCGCTCGCCGCGGTCGGATACGAGACGCTGATCTACGATTGTCTGATCGGCGACGCCACGCTGTTCCAGCGAGCCGATACGGTCGAGGCGGCTTGGCGCCCCGTGCAGGGCCTGCTCGATTCCTGGGCACGCGATTCCGCCGACGATTTCCCCAATTACGTTGCCGGCACCGCCGGCCCTGATGCCGCCGATCGCCTGCTCGCACGCGATGGACGTGCATGGCTGTCGATCAAGTCAGGCCATCAGCATCCGAAGCGCAACGCATGAGCAGTTCCCGCGACGTGATCATGTGCAAGCAAGCCGCCTTCGGCGTCGCGATGGGCAATACCGGCGGGAAGCGAAGCAAACGAACGCCGTCAATGGCCCGTGCGACGACGACACCTTGGCCGAAAACGGTTGGACCTTGATGACCGACTCAGGACGCCATGAGGTGAAAACATGAAAGCCGCTCAAAAACTGCACGACCTGGGCCAGAGCCTCTGGCTCGACAACATCACGCGCAACTTGTTGAAGACGGGCGTGCTCCGCCGATACATCGACGAGCTTTCGGTCACCGGGCTGACATCCAACCCGACGATCTTCGACCACGCGATCAAGAACAGCAGCGACTACGATGATGCGATCAAAGGCAAGCTCGCGGAAGGCAAGTCGGGGAGAAACTGTTCTTCGAACTGGCGCTGGAAGATCTCACGCAGGCCGCGGACCTGTTCCGCCCGGTTCACGATCGAACCTGTGGCGTGGATGGTTGGGTTTCGCTCGAAGTGTCGCCTTTGCTGGCACACGACACCAAAACGACGATTGCCGTCGCCAAGGACCTGCACGCGCGGGCGCGACGTCCCAATCTCCTGATCAAGATTCCCGGCACGCCAGAAGGCCTGCCGGCCATTGAAGAGGCGATCTTTGCGGGCGTTCCGGTCAACGTCACGCTGTTGTTCTCCGACGACCAGTATCTGGCGGCCGCCGATGCCTTCATGCGCGGGATCGAGCGACGCATCGAAGCGGGATTGCCGCCCGATGTCGGCTCGGTGGCATCCGTCTTCATCAGCCGCTGGGACGTCGCCGTGGCGGGCAAGGTGCCGGAGGCGCTCAACAACCAACTCGGTATCGCCGTCGCCAAGCGGACCTACAAGGCTTATCTCGACCTGCTGAGTTCGCCGCGCTGGATGCGCGCGTACAATGCCGGCGCGCGGCCGCAGCGGCTGTTGTGGGCCAGCACCGGGACCAAGGATCCGAAGGCTTCGACCACCCTTTACATCACGGCGCTGGCCGCGCCGTTCACCGTGAACACCATGCCCGAGGGCACGCTGAAAGCACTCGCCGAACCAGGCGGCGCCGGCACGACGATGCCCGCGGACGGCGGCGATTGCGAAGAGGTGCTGGCGCGGTTCGCCGGGGCGAAGATCGACGTCAATGCGCTGGCAGCCCGGTTGCAGGACGAAGGCGCCAAGTCCGTTCGTCAATTCGTGGAACGACTTGATGGACGTGATCGGGTCCAAATCCGACGTCCTCAAGCGAGCGAGCTGACGTCGTGAACGTCGAAGTCGCGCGCCGTCAAGCGCGGAACCGCGCGACCAGCCCGAGCCGGTCGTCGCAAGGAAGTCCTCGGTCAGGAACGTGCTGGTCGTCGATGTGGGCGGAACCTCGGTCAAGATCCTCGCCAGCGGGCAAAGGAACATCGATCATTTCCATCCGGACCGACGATGACCCCCAAGCGGATGGTTGCCGAAGTCAAGAAGCTCGCCACCGGCTGGATGCATGACGTGGTGTCGATCGGCTATCCTGGCCCGGTTCTCCGCGGGCGGCCGGTTGCGGAGCCACGCAATCTGGGACGCGGGTGGGTCGGGTTCGATTTCGCAGCGGCATTCGGTCGGCCCGTGCAGGTCATCAACGACGCCGCCATGCAGGCCTTGGGCAGCTACAAGGGCGGCAAGATGCTCTTTCTGGGCCTGGGAACCGGGCTGGGAACGGCCATGATCGTCGAGGGCATCGTGGAGCCCATGGAGCTCGGTCACCTGCCCTACAAGAAGGGCACCTATGAGGACTATGTCGGCCGCGCCGGGCTGGAACGTTACGGCAAGAAGAAATGGCGGCGTCACGTTGCCGACGTGGTGACGCGCCTGATCGCCGCGCTGGAGCCGGACGATACGGTGATTGGGGGCGGCAACGTGGCCAAGCTCGAGGCGCTGCCGCCGCAATGCCGCGCGGGCGACAACATCAATGCCTTCCGCGGTGGATTCCGGCTGTGGGAAGACGAGAATGCTTCTCCGCCGGGTCGGACTCGTTCCAAGCAGAAGGCTTGAGGAATCAGAAAGGATGCCGCAGATGGCCGCACGATCGGAGACTTCTCGCACGCGATCGACGAGCAGCACACGCGGCATGGCAGGCCCTCGAGGATCACTATGAGACGATGCGGGGCTTGCACCTGCGGGATCTGTTCGCGGATGATCCGACGCGCGGCGAGCGGATGACTGCGGAGGCGGCCGGCGTCTACCTCGATTACTCGAAAAATCGCATCAACGACGAAACGCTCAAGCTGCTCATCGAGCTCGCCGAACAATCCGGTCTGCGCGCCAGGATCGACGCGATGTTTCGCGGCGAGAAGATCAACGTCACGGAAAATCGGGCCGTGCTGCACGTGGCGCTGCGTGCGCCAAAAGGCGCATCCATCGTGGTCGACGGCAGGAACGTCGTGCCGGAAGTTCACGCCGTGCTCGACAAGATGGCCGACTTCGCCAACCGCGTCCGCAGCGGCCAATGGAAAGGCCACAGCGGAAAACGCATCCGCAATATCGTCAATATCGGCATCGGCGGATCCGACCTCGGGCCGGTAATGGCATATGAGGCGCTCAAGTATTACAGCGACCGCGCCATGACGTTTCGCTTCGTGTCCAACGTCGACGGCACCGATTTCGTCGAAGCGACACGCGATCTCGATGCGGCGGAAACGATGTTCATCGTCTCATCGAAGACCTTCACGACATTGGAGACGATGACCAACGCGCAAAGCGCGCGCGAGTGGTCGCTCCGGGGCCTCGGAGGCGATGCCAAGGCAGTCGCCAAGCATTTCGTTGCGGTCTCGACCAATGGCGAAAAAGTCGCCGAATTCGGCATCGACACCGCAAACATGTTCGAGTTCTGGGACTGGGTCGGCGGGCGCTACTCGATGGATTCGGCGATCGGCCTTTCGACCATGCTTGCGATCGGCCCGGATCACTTCCAATCCATGCTGGAAGGCTTCCATGCGATCGACGAGCATTTCAGGACCGCGCCGTTCGGGCGCAACCTGCCGGTCCTCATGGGCCTCCTCGGCGTCTGGTACAATGACTTCTTCGGCGCGCAGACCGTCGCGGTGCTGCCCTACGATCAATACCTGAAACGCTTCCCGGCCTATCTCCAGCAGTTGACGATGGAGAGCAACGGCAAGCACGTCACGCTCGACGGGATTACGGTCGATTATCAGACCGGTCCGATCTACTGGGGTGAGCCGGGAACCAATGGCCAGCATTCCTTCTATCAATTGATCCATCAGGGCACCCGGCTCATTCCCTGTGACTTCATCGCGTTCGGACACGCGCTCAATACGCTCGGCCGGCATCACGATATGCTGGTGGCGAACGTATTTGCACAGACCGAGGCGCTCGCCTTCGGGAAAACCCGGGAACAGGTGAAGGCCGAGGGCACGCCCGATTGGCTGGTGCCGCACCGGGTGTTCGAAGGCAATCGGCCGTCCAACACCATTCTGATGGATCGTTTGACCCCGGCTGCGCTCGGAAAGCTGGTCGCGTTGTATGAGCACTGCGTGTTCACCCAGGGCACCATCTGGGACATCGACTCGTTCGACCAATGGGGCGTCGAACTCGGCAAGGTCCTGGCCCAGCGCATCATCCCGGAACTCGAGAGCAAGACCGAGCCCAAGCTCGGCCACGACAGCTCGACCGACCACCCTGATCCGCCGGTACCGCAAGCTCAAGGATGCGATGTGACCGACTCCGTAAAGCTTGCTCCGTCGATCCTCGCGGCAGATTTCGCCCGCTTGGGCGATCAGGTGGCGGAGGCTGAGCGAGCCGGCGCGGATCGCATCCACGTCGACGTGATGGACGGACATTTCGTGCCCAACATTTCCATGGGTACGCCGATCATCAGATCGCTGCGGAAGGCGACGCGCCTGCCCTTGGAGGCGCACCTGATGATCTCGGATCCGGATTTTTTCGTCGACGAGTTTGCGCAGGCCGGGACCGATTCATTCATGGTCCACTGGGAGGGCAACAACGATCTCTCGCGCACCGTGCAACGCATCAAGGCGTTGGGAAAACGGGTCGGCGTCGCCATCAACCCGGCGACGCCAGCGGAGGTTCTGGAAGAAATCATGCAAGACCTCGACCAGGTGCTGGTCATGACGGTGAACCCGGGATTCGGGCATCAGCATTTCCTCCACACGACGCTCCCGAAGATCGGTCGTGCGCGCCGGATGATCGATCGGATCAAACCGGGGTGCGACCTCGAGGTGGACGGCGGGGTCGATGTGGCCACCGCTCCGCTGGCGGTTGCCGCCGGCGCCAACGTCCTGGTGGCCGGGTCGGCGATATTCAATGACGGCGAAGGCGTCACCGACGCCATGAAACGGCTGCGGGCCGCAGCTCAGCTCTAACGGAGAGGAATGTCATGCAGCTCGCGATGATCGGATTGGGCAGGATGGGCGCCAATATGGTGCGGCGACTCATCAAGGGCGGCCATCAGTGCGTGGTTTTCGACATGTCGCCGAAGGCGGTCGAAGATTTGGCGCGGGAAAAGGCGGTCGGGGCCTCCTCGCTTGCGGACCTCGTGCGCAAGCTGGAGAAGCCGCGGGCGGTCTGGTTGATGGTTCCGGCCGCCGTGGTGGACAAGACCATTGCCGACCTCGTACCTCACCTGGAGAGCGGCGACATCCTCATCGATGGCGGCAACTCGTATTACGTGGACGATGTCCGCCGCGCCAAGGAGCTGGCGGCGAAGGGGATCAATTATGTGGACGTCGGGACCAGCGGCGGCGTGTGGGGGCTGGAGCGCGGCTACTGCATGATGATCGGCGGGCCCGAGGCGGCAGTCGCGGCGCCTCGATCCCATCTTCAAGACGCTGGCTCCGGGCCCGGGCGACATCGCGCCCACTCCCGGGCGCGAGAAGATCGGCGGCACCGCCGAACTGGGCTATCTCCATTGCGGGCCGAGCGGCGCCGGCCACTTCGTCAAGATGGTCCACAACGGGATCGAGTACGGCCTCATGGCCGCTTATGCGGAAGGGATGAACATCCTGCGCCACGCCAATGTCGGCAAGCGGCAGCACGCAGTCGATGCCGAAACCACCCCGCTGCGGGATCCCGGAGCTCTACCAATACGACCTCAATCTGCGCGATATCGCCGAGCTGTGGCGGCGCGGCAGCGTCGTTGCATCGTGGCTGCTGGACCTGACCGCATCCGCGCTGGCGAAAGATCCCGCTCTCGCCAACTTCGCCGGCAGGGTCTCCGATTCCGGGAAGGACGCTGGACCATCAAGGCCGCGATCGACGAGGCCGTGCCGGCGCCGGTGCTGTCGACCGCGCTCTACCAGCGTTTCAGCTCGCGCGGCGAGGCGGATTTCGGCGACAAGCTGCTGTCGGCGATGCGCTACGAATTCGGTGGGCACGTGGAGAAACCCAAGAGCTGAGAGGCATGAACCATCCGAGCGCCGCGGCGCAGGATCGACCGGCGTTGCTTCCTTCGCGACGCCGATGGGGATGTCTCGCACTGGAGCTCTGTCGCGTGAAGATCGAAGTCGAGCTCGACGATGATGGCGTTGCCCGCAAGGCGGCGGCGATCATCGCCGCCGACGCACGCGCGGCCGTTTCCGCGCGCGGGCGCTTCATCATGGCGGTGAGCGGCGGCCGCACGCCCTGGATGATGCTGCGCGCATTGGCCGACGAGCAGCTCCCTGGGAAAGCGTGCATGTGGTGCAGGTGGATGAGCGCGCGGCGCCGGCGGCCGATCCGGACCGGAACCTCGCACACTTGCGCGAGAGCCTGCTCGATCATGCGCCGCTGCGGCCCGACCACGTCCATGCGATGCCGGTCGAGGCGGCGCGACCTCGATCGTGCGGCCGAGCAATATGCCCGGACGTTGCGGGAGGTGGCGGGGTCTCCGGCCGTGCTCGACCTCGTTCATCTCGGCCTCGGCCCGGACGGCCACACCGCATCGCTGGTTCCGGGAGATCCGGTGCTCGCTGTCACCGACGCCGACGTCGCCGTGACCGGCCCCTATCAGGGCAGGCGCCGGATGACTTTGACGCTTCCCGATCATCAACCGGTCCCGGCGCGTGTTATGGCTGGTGACCGGCGGTGAGAAGGCTGGAACGCTCGTGCGCCTGCGCGACGGCGATCCATCCATCCCGGCGTCGCACGTGCGTCAGGATCGGGCGCTGATCCTCGCCGATCGCGCGGCGGCGGAACGGCGGCACCTCGGCAGCAACGACAGAATCGACATTGGAGGCGCAACAGATGAGTGCTATCGCCGGCGCTGCGGTGGATTCACCGATGACGGACGCGCAACTGGACCAATTGTCGATCAATTGCATTCGCACGCTGTCGATCGATGCGGTCCAGCAGGCAAATTCCGGGCATCCCGGCACGCCGATGGCGCTGGCGCCGCTCGTCTACACGCTTTGGAACCGGGTCATGCGCTTCGATCCGAAGGATCCGATCTGGCCGAACCGCGATCGGTTCCATGCTCTCCAACGGTCATGCCTCGATGCTGCTGTGGTCGGTGCTCCATCTCACCGGCACCCGCGCGGTGAACGCCGCATACGAACGGCTCGGGGAGCCCGCGGTTTCGCTCGACGACATCAAGCACTTCCGTCAACTCGGCAGCAAGGCTCCGGGTCACCCCGAGTACCATTGGGTGTCGGGTGTCGAGGCCACCACCGGACCGCTTCGGCCAGGGCGTCGCCACCAGCGTGGGCATGGCCATCGCCGAGGCGTGGCTCGCCGACCGCTACAATCGCCCGGACTTCGAGATCTTCGGCTACAACATCTACGCGGTCTGCGGTGATGGCTGCATGATGGAAGGCGTCGGCGTCGGAAGCGGCGTCGCTGGCGGGCCATCTCGGCTTGGACAACCTGTGCTGGATCTACGACAACAACCACATCACGATCGAAGGCAATACGCGCATCGCCTTCACCGAGGACATCGCGGCGCGGTTCATGGGATACGGCTGGAACGTTCTGCGCGTCGGCGACGCCAATGACATCGACCGCATCGAGCAGGCCCTCGACATCTTTCACAAGACCAAGGGGCGTCCGACCTTCATCATTCTGGACAGCCACATCGGCTACGGCTCGCCGCATAAGCAGGATACCGCCGCGGCTCATGGCGAGCCGCTGGGCGAGGAGGAGAGTTCGCCTCACCAAACGCGACTACGGATGGCCCGAGGACGCCAAGTTCCTGGTTCCCGCACGCCGTGCGCGAGCACTTCGCCGCCGGAATCGGCGCGCGCGGCGCGCAAGCCCATGAACGCTGGACCGAGCTGTTCACGGCTTACCGGTCGAAATATCCGGAGCTCGCGACCGAGATCGACCTGATGCAGCGGCGTGAGCTGCCGGCCAAGTGGGATGCCGGGCTTCCCGTCTTTCCGGCCGACCCCAAGGGCATCGCCGGACGGGATGCCTCGGGCAAAGTGCTCAACGTGCTGGCACAGAACATCCCGTGGCTGATCGGTGGATCGGCGGACCTCGGCTCTTCCAACAAGACCACCCTGACGTTCAAGGGGGCCGGAGACATCGAGCCCGGGACACCCTGGCGGCAGGAACCTGCATTTCGGCATCCGCGAGCATGCGATGGCGGCCGCGGTCAACGGACTCTCGCTGTCAAAGCTGCGGGCCTTCGGCGCCACGTTCTTCATCTTCAGCGATTACGCGCGGCCCGCGATACGGCTGTCGGCCTTGATGGAGCTGCCCACGATCTTCGTGTTCACCCACGATGCCATGGGTGACGGCGAGGACGGCCCGACCCACCAGCCGGTGGAGCAGCTTGCTTCCTTCCGCGCCATGCCGGGCCTGGTGGTGCTGCGGCCCGGCGACGCCAACGAGGTGGTCGAGGCCTACCGCTATATCATGCAGCTGCGCCACGAGCCGGCCGTGCTGGCGCTGTCGCGTCAACCGCTGCCGACCTTGGACCGCAGCAAATATGCTTCGGCGTCCGGGGTCGCGCGCGGCGCCTATGTGCTCGGCGACGCTCCGGGCGGCAAGCCCGAGGTGATCCTGATCGGGTCGGGCAGCGAGGTCAGCCTCTGCGTCGACGCCCACGAGGAACTGCTCGCCGCAGGGCATCCGCTCGCGCGTGGTCTCGATGCCGTCGTGGGATATTTTCGAGCACCAGACGCAAGCGTACCAGGACAGCGTGCTGCCGCCCGACGTCACGGCGCGCGTTGCGGTCGAGCAGGCCTCGACGCTGGGCTGGGAACGCTATGTCGGCAGGTCCGGCCGCGTCATCGGCATGAAGACATTCGGCGCGTCGGCTCCGCTCAAGGAGTTGCAGCGAAAATTCGGGTTCGAGCCCGAGCGCGTGACTGAGATCGCCAAGGAACTGCTGGGCAAGGCCAAGAAAGGCTGACGTCATCCCGGCGGCGTTTCCCGATTTCCTTGCGGAAGCGAGCACGCTCAAGAACAGGTGGGAATGCGATGACCGAAGCGCCGAATGTTGTCTTCCTGTTCGACGTCGACAACACGCTCGTCGATAACGACCGCGTGCAGGCCCATCTGAAAGAGCACCTGGCGCAGACATACGGGACCGCCACGCGCGACCGGTACTGGGAAATTCTCGAAGAGCTGCGCGGAGGAACTTGGATACGTCGACTACCTGGGCGCGTTGGAACGCTACCGGATCGAAGCGTTGCATCGCCCGGAAGTGCTGCGAATGTCGAGCTGGCTGGTCGATTACCCGTTCGCGGACCGTCTTTATCCCGGTGCTCTGGACGCCGTGAAGCACGTGCAGCAGTGGGGGACGCCTGTCGTCCTCTCCGACGGCGATGCCGTGTTCCAGCCGCGCAAGGTTGAACGATCCGGCCTCTGGCACGCGTTCGATGGCCGCGTCCTCATCTACATCCATAAGGAGCAGGAGCTCGACGACGTTGCGCGTCTCTACCCTGCCGATCACTATGTCAGTGATCGACGACAAGTTGCGCATCCTGTCGGCCGTAAAGAAAATCTGGGGCGAGCGGGTCACGACGGTGTTTCCCAAACAGGGAGTCACAGCGCACTGACCCGACATACAGCAATACAAAATTTGACCAGCTGGTACATC
>ERZ1370068.8836-contig-7659_pt1 | contig 21522 bp, 37 predicted proteins | sample MGYA00561227_ERZ1370068 | MGnify/ENA primary metagenome ERZ1370068 (study PRJEB38410, sample SAMEA6850437) | metagenome | study: Metagenomic assessment of the ecological functions of the soil: analysis of the soil microbiota associated with the... | reverse complement strand
GTGTACTTCGCGTTCCGGTTACGTGCTGAAGCTCTTAGCATGGGGCATCTGTAAATACAACCGGAGACGAGTTAGCTCCTTTTATACATGCAGATAATAATACCTTATACTTTACTTCGGATGGATTGCCCGGTTATGGTGGCAGTGACTTATTTGTAATGAGAAAGAAAAATGCAAATGAATGGAATGCTCCTGAAAATCTTGGATACCCGATCAACACTATCGAAAGCGATGGCAGCTTATTTATCGCTTCCAACGGAGTGGATGCCTTTTATTCAAGTGACAGGGCAGATAGTCATGGCGGGTTGGATCTTTATCGCTTTGAATTGAGACCTGATATCCGGCCTGCAAGAACTTTATATGTACGAGGCACTGTCTTCAACAAAAAAAACAACAAAGGAATTCCCGCGACCAGTGGAACTCATTGATAATTCAACAGGGAGAGCTCAATTCGAAAGTGCAGACATGATGAACAGGAAATTATTTCATCACATTACCCGTCGGGAAAGATTATGTTTTTAATGTCAACCGTAAAGGTTATTTATTCTATAGTGATAATTTTTTGCTGGAGCCAGCGGGTGCCTGACTCTGTTTACGAAAAAAATATTTCACTTGCAGCCTATCGAAGTCAATGCTTCCATTATTCTTAAAAATATTTTCTTTGAGACAAATAAGTTTCAGCTCGATCCAAAATCCCAGGCCGAACTGGACAAAATTGTCCAGTTATTGAATGACAACCCAACATTAAAGATCGAGATCAGTGGATACACGGATAATGTAAGGCAAACCTTCCGACAATCTTTCTCTTCTCAAACAACCGTGCAAAATCTATTCGTCAGTTATCTTATTGGCAAAGGCATTGTTTCTCAACGCCTGGTCGCTAAAGGTTATGGCGAAACCAAACCGGTTGCTGATAACACAACTGATGAAGGAAAAGCAAAGAACAGGAGAACAGAGTTACAGGTGATCGGTCAATAGATAACGGTGAATAGATAATCGTTATTTTCGTTGTCTGTATCGTTCAACCTTATCCTTCATTCATTTTGAACGCAGACCTATTATACCAACTTAGCGTTAACAGAGATCCCTAATATCGGGTGGGTACGAGGCAAAAATTCTTGCACAGCATTTTGGAGAAGCAGAAAAAATTTTCAAAGCAAAAGACTGTCCACTCTTGAAAAGATTGAAGGCATTGGAACGATCAGAGCGAACAGCAGCATTAAAACCTTCAGTGATTTTCAAATGCAGAAGAAGAAATAAAATTCATTGAAAAATTCAGGATCAAACCACTGTTCATTACCGACAAAGAATACCCCCACGTCGATTATTGAATTGCTACGACTCTCCTACTCTGTTATTTTATAAAGGAACCGCCGACCTGAATACAACAAAGATCATTTCGATCGTTGGAACAAGAACGCACACTGATTATTCAAAAAAATAACTGACAAGCTGATTGAAGAATTGTCTTCACAAAATATTTTAATTGTCAGCGGAATGGCTTACGGCGTAGATGCCATTGCGCACAAGGCTGCTGTTAAAAATAATTTACCAACTGTTGGAGTGCTGGCGCATGGCCTTGATCAGATCTATCCGCCTGATCATTCCAACCTGGCGAAAGACATGCTGAAAAACGGTGGAGGATTACTTACAGAATTCCAGCAGTAAAACAAAACCCGACAAACATAATTTTCCGACACGTAACAGAATTGTTGCCGGCATGAGTGATGCAACGATCGTTATTGAATCAGGAATAAAAGGCGGAAGCATGGTGACCGCGGAATTAGCAAATGGATATAACAAAGATGTATTTGCCTATTCCAGGAAAAGTGACTGATAGCAAAAGTGCAGGCTGCAACTATTTGATCAAATCAAACAAAGCCATGTTGCTGACCGATGCACAGCAATTGACTAGAAATAATGGGATGGGAGGAGAAAAGCCAAAAGCCAAAAGCAAGAAGTCAAAAGAAATATTCATTGAATTGAGTCAAAGAGGAAAAATAATTATTGATATTCTGCAATGAAAAAGAAACCGTGCATATTGATGAGATCAATTTGCGAAGCGGATTAAGCTTGGCGAGTGCCATTGCTGCGGCCGACGCCAGAATTTGGAGTTACAAAATGTGGTGAGCAGCGGATTGCCGGGAGAGATTTACAAGCTGTCATAAAACCGCCGCTAACTATTCTTTAATGTCCCGTAAACTGACATTCCATTTAAGCGCAACCAGATGCAATCATCAGATTAATCGAACACAACAAGTCTTTTTTGTATCTTCTCGTAACGAACTTGTAATGCGAGCATAAAAGCTGCCAATTGAAATGAAAAAGCCATTGCTTTACCTATAATAATATAGCGATCCTGGTGGCGGAGTTTATTTTTATTTTGTCAAATGCTAAGGAAAACCTAAGAAAGACAATAAAAGACCAGGGAGTTGTCAATCCATCGCGGTACTACCATTTCTTAGCATGAGTGCTTGACCCGGGACAGGAATACTTCAGTGATGGATTAACTGATGATATACTTAATACGATTGCACACTTGAAAGGGGGTTGAAAGTCTGTGCCAAGAACTTCTTCGTTTAAATTCAGGGGAAAAAATATTTCTACCAAAAGACGTAGGGAAGCGATTGGGCGTGACATGCCGTCTTAGAAGGAAGTGTTCAACGACAGGAGGGGGTCGGGTTCGCATCACGGATGCAAGCTCATCAATGTCGAAGATGAGTTTCATTTTTGGTCAGAGCGATATGATGAAAAGCTGGATGACATTTTTTGCTTTGCAGAATAAAATTGCAGACGCAATCGCTGATAAATTAGAGATCGACATCGCTTGACAAAAGGCCGACAGGCGAAAAAGACAATTGGTAATAAAGGAGGCGTATGACCTCTACTCAAAAGGGTCGCTATTCATGGAACCTCAGAACTCCGCCGGAGCTCAGAAAAGGAATTGATTTTTCAACGAGCTATTAAACTTGATCCATCCTATGCCGCCGCTTATTCCAAGGAATAGCAGACTGTTATACTGCTTTGGGATACGGAAGTTTTCTTGCACCAAAGCAGCGTTCCCCAAAGCATTGGAAGCTGCAACAAGAGCTTTTGCAATTAGACTCAACCCTGGCAGAGCCACATGTGCTTCTCTTGGCTATTACCGGTTTTTACTTTGATTGGGGCTGGGCGGCTGCTGGGACGAGGAATTTCAGGGCTGCTATTTCCCTGAATCCAAACTATGAGATCGGGTTACGATTGGTACATGGCTATTACCTTACGGCCATGAAAAGATATGAAGAGGCAGGAACCATCTTAAAAAAGCTGCAGAACTTGATCCGCTTTCTGTTCCGATAAACACTGATATGGAGTTTTAGCTTATTCTATAGTTGGGGATAATGATGCGGCGATTGAAAAATTAAATGTTTCTCTCGCGATGAATCAAATTACGGGCTTGCTCATTTATGGCTTGGCAGAGTCGGCCTGGGAAAGAAAATGTTTAACCAATCAATTGCTGAGTATAAAAGAGTCTTACAAATAAACTAATGCACGTGGCCTGTCAGCTTTGGCAGCCCTTGGTAATGTATATGGATTGAGCGGTGATAAAAAGGAAGCAAAAAATATTTTGGATACGTTGAATTTATTATCGGCGCAAAGGTTTGTCACTTCCTATGGGGTTGCTTTGGTCTATGCCGCACTTAATGAGAAGGACCGGGCTTTCCAATGGTTGAATAAGGCTTATGATGAACGTTCGCATTGGCTGGTCTGGCTTAGAGCAGATCCACGCTGGAACAATATCGAGGCCTGATAAAAGGTTTGCTGCCCTCGTCAACAATGTTGGATTGCCCCAATAAATTTTTATTTCTAAAAGAGAAATTGGTATTGCGGGAATTACATATTGGGCTTTACGGGAAGAGGCTCTTCCTCTTCATAGCGGCTGATAGGTTAAAAAGATACATAGCAAATTCTTCACTCAAGAATATCGATGATCAATTTGCCACGGCGAGTTTTTTTGAAGCACCTTTCAATCTCAATTGTTTGAAAATTTCTGCCGATTGTCCTTTAAAAGACTTCAATTGCTAATTATGACTCATTGAACAATGCGGTTAAGGCTAATTTGTGAGACTGATCCTGCCAAATCCTTTACCGTAAAAGAGTATCTTTAATTGAATCCTAATCGATCTACTATGCCTGGCTATTTTAATTGCCCCAGGTTCGTTCCACAAATCACAAAAAGACGTCAGGGAGAGTTCTCTCTGTATTTTTTATCCTTCTCCAGCTTTTATTTCATGGTACGCCAGCTTTATGCCCAAAGGCAAACATTGACAGCCTGAAAAAAGCGTTGTTGTCTTTTGCATGACGGTGCCCGGATGCCGAGTGTTCTCGAATCTACTGAGTTTAGCCTATTCTTATTTAAATTCTGATGCTGCAAAATCTTTCGCCAAAAAGGCACATACACTGAATCATCGGCTACTCATTATTTGACCCGGACGAACTGATGGCTTTAAATAATATTGCCCGTATTTGCGAGGACACGGCTTTCACGACTTTTTACAGCAGGAAAGACCGGCCTGCAAATAATACAACAGTATAAAGATGGAAGCGATCGAAAGTCTGGTCGATGCTTATATGAACCTGGCATTAGCACTTTTCTGTCAAAGCGCTTTCGAAAAATCAACAGATGCCTGCCAGGCTTTGATCAGCTTACAAAAAAACAGGCGATAAAAAAGAATGGGCGAGCTCTTACCATAATGGGTTGCATTGCCTGGAAACCGGTAATTATGAAAGATCATTCGATTACTTCAATGAAAGCCTTGGAATATTCAGAGCATTGATGACTCCTATAATACAGCCATTTTATTAGCGAAGGTTGGAGATATTTATCGCTTAGCGGGTGATCATAAAACAGCCTTGAATTTTTATTTTCAAAGCCTGGAATATCGAAGGGACCTTCGCTGCAATGGCATCCAGTTAGTTGACCTTGGAGATACCTATTATTCGCTTGAGCAATTTGATTCGACATTATATGAACACGAAAAGTATATTCAGTCTATTAAATCATATGACGGTAGAAGCAATTATATTGCTTATCCCCAATATTCGAACCGCTGAAATGTACATTGCATCGAAAGAATATGATAAAGCCATTCTACTGCTCTACTGAAGAACTTAAAAACTACAAAAACCAAGAAGAGGAAAATCAGCTGATGCAGATTATTGCTTGATATCAGCAGGGCCTACCAGGGGGAAAAGAACTCCAGGATGGCCTTTTTTTATACAAAGGAATTATTACAAAGTTCACAAACTCATAAAGCAAGACAATACATTCGCGATGCGTACAGGTTAATGTATATGTTGTATGATCATTTACATAATATTGACAGCGCCTATTCTTATTACAGGAAATATAGCTGACATGAAGGATTCTGTCGCTTTTGATGATCTCAGCAAGAAACTTGCTGTTTACACAGCTGCGAAGAAAAGAATGAAAAAAGCAGGCGCAGATAGAATTACTCAATAATGAAAAATTGATCAATGAGCAACAGCTACAGCTCGGCAAACAGCAATTGAAAAATGAATCATTGTTAAAAGTATTCTCATAGTGCGGTGTGTTGGGTTTATCATTTGCTGAGTTTAATCATTTTCAGAAACATCAGTTTGAAACGAAAAAATGAAACTAACCGGCATGAAATAGTAAAACAGGAATTAATCCGGCAGGAACTGGAAAGATGAAAAAACAAAAGCAGGGTTACAGCAACGAGCAGTTGAGCTCGAAATGCAAGCACTGCGTGCACAAATGAATCCTCATTTCATTTTCAATTCTGCTTAACTCCATTAACATGTTTATTCTTGAAAACAATAAGCTGCAGGCATCGGGGATATCTTTCCAAATTTTCCAAACTGATAAGATTGATCCTTCAAAATTCACGGGAAGCAGTTATTCCTTTGGAAAAGAATTAGAAGCACTTCAGTTATATCTTGAACTGGAATCGTTACGTTTTGAACAAAAATTCGAATATAAAATCAGCATAGCTGGACGATGTTGATACAGGCGTGTTAAAAGTACCGCCGCTCATTATTCAACCTTACGCTGAAAATGCCATTTGGCATGGCTTAATGCATAAGAAGAGAAAAAGGACATTTAGAATATTGAGTATATACAGGAAAATGAAATGCTATTTTATAAGAATAACCGACGACAGGGTAGGAAGACAAAAAGCGGCTGAATTAAAAAGCAAGTCTGCATCCGCGCATAAATCAATGGGAATGCGCATTACTACAGACCGCCTGGCCATGTTGCAACAACAAAATAAAACATCGGTAACTATTACCGACCTCGTGCTTGCCGACAACCGTCCCGGTGGTACAGAAGTATTAATTGAAATGCCGGTCGTTTATGATTAAAACCATTATTATAGATGATGAGACGCATTGCCTCAAAACATTGAACATGTTGCTACATGAATATTGTCCAACTGTGCAGATAATCCGAGCAATGCGACGATTGCACAAACAGGACTTGAAACCATTAGAAAGTTTAAACCCGATCTTGTATTCCTGGATATTGAAATGCCCCGCATGAATGGCTTTGAATTGTTGGAACAATTTCCTGAAATTCCATTTGCCGTTATTTTCACTACTGGCTATGACCAGTATGCCATTAAAGCTTTTCGATTCAGTGCCCTGGATTATTTATTAAAACCCATAGACCACGAAGAATTAAAAAGGCCGTAGAAAGGTTGAGCAACGTATTCTTCCCCCACTGCCGCAACAGTTGGAAATTCTGCTTCATAAAATAAATCATCAGTCTCCATCCTATTAATAAAATTGCATTGCCCACCATGGATGGTTTACAAATGATGCCGGTTGATTCTATTATCAGTTGCGCATCAGACCGGAATTATACCTTTATTCTTCTCAAAGACAATCGAAAAATTGTTGTTTCTAAAATGCTAAAAGGAAATCGAGAGAAATGCTTGAAGACTATTCATTTCTTCGTGTACACCACTCTTATATTGTTAATCTGAATGAGATCAGCAAATATGTAAAGGGGAAGGCGGATTACCTGGTAATGAGTGACGGCTCTTCCGTAGATGTTTCCCGCAGCAGGAAAAGAAATTCTTCTTCAAAAATTACAGCCAGGCAAGCATAATCATTCTGGCCCGTTAAGCAACTGTTTCGCTACAACTTCCAGCGGCAACCCATTCCCGTCAACTGTACATTATAACTGGTATTCTTACTTGCGAAGTAATATTTTGCTATTGAGTTTTATTATTCAATTCTCAACCTAAAATTTTTTTTATGAGAAAGCAAATTCTATACGCACATTCTATTAACTACATCGTTTTCAATTCTCTTTTTTTCCTGTTTAAAAAATCCCACCGTGGTGAAACAGAACCCGCTTGCTCTATTGGGCATATCAATCCTATCCGTGCCCATGCTTCAACCTTGGATGTTGTTCTCAAGGCAACAATAAAAAGCCAGCTTCGGGCTTCGGTTCATTAAGTTCCGGCAAGACGTCGGACCCGGCAAGGATAATTGCCCTGGATACCTGGGTTCGCGATTTAAGAACCTCCTGCCGAACCGCGAGTACCAGTTACAGCGGGCCGTGGACCCGGCAAATGTTGTTGATGGCGACGCTGCGCAAGTCACTATCATGGCTCACGCTTGGTAAAAGGGCTTGACTCAGCGCAGTCCATAACTTACCCGACGCTCAAGGCGACAGGAAGTGAACACACTGTGGCGCGACGTAACAGCAGCTGCCAAGCCAGGAACGGATCAAATTCGATATTCACTTCCGCGTGATGTGCGATGCAACGAGCCATGGCGGTGGTGCTCGCCGGTGATTGCTACCAATACGCCGTCACGGTAATACTCGTTTATAGTTGCAGCCCCGGAATTTGAAAGTGGCTCTTGATCAAATAAACCGCCCCGAATAAATCGGGCGGTTTGATAAAAACTGACTATACTGTCCTTGAGAAATTTTGATCATTTGAGATGTTGATTTGCGCTCCCTGGCTGGGATGTTCTGTGAACTGTGAGGCGAGAATTCGGCTGAATCTTTTTCTTTTTGGCGGGCATATCTCCCCATCACACCTGAGAGCATCAGGGCATTTTCGCACCAAGGTTTCCCCGGGAAAGTTAACTTAACAAAATCTCGTATTCGCCAGAAACTACTCTACTTCGATCATAGACCCCGATGATAATCCCGTGCTTTAATGCACCATTGACGATTTTTCCATCAGTGATATTTAATGTTTCCCCTTTTGTGTTTTTTACCGTCCCCGAAAAGTTCCGTTCAGAATATGATGCACTGTATCTACATCCGTTATTACAAACGAACCGCTGACAAATGAATAAGCGTTTAGGACTCACTAAAATCCGGATGGTATGAACCATGTGATTTTTCCATGATGACTCCTTTATCGTCAAAATTGTAAGTGCCGGGTTTCGCTCCATTCAAATTAACATTGATCGTCCGTTTTTCTTTGTGCATATCGCTCGTAATATTCATCCACACAGCGGGTTGGTTGCTCCATCTGAAAAGACTGATATTCCAGCCGCTGGTTTTTTACTTCATCTCCATTTACTTTGAAGCTAATAAAAATTTTTATCTGTGGATGAAGACGCATCGGCTGAATTTTTCTGAATTTCCGGTGCTGGCTGTGTTATTGTTATTGCAACTAACAACAACAAGCAAAGCGATTAAATAGAAAGGATATATACTTTTTCATAAAAATGATTTAATCAGGTAAGATAATTATTGGGGCCGGGGCATGTTTGAAAACAACAATGGTTTATTTAAGTACCAATGGCAAAAACAAGTCCAAAGAAATCCACTCATTTCAGCAGGACGGTTTATGGTTGTATATTTGTAGCCCTGCCCGTTAAAGTTTTAACGAAGGCGGGTTCTGAATACCCCTTTGGGGATGAGGCATGAGCAAAGGAAAAGTGTTGAGTGGCAATGAGTGGCGGTATTGACAGTACCGTAACCGCATTGATGCTTCATGACGAAGGTTATGAAGTAGTGGGCATTACCATGAAAACATGGGATTATGCGCAGCAGTGGTGGCAGCAAAAAGAAACCGGCTGTTGCAACCTTGATAGCTTTAATGATGCCCGACATGGCTGCCGTGCAACATGGCTTTGCTCATTATATTCCTTGATATCCGCGAAGAGTTCGGTGATTTTGTGATCGACAATTTTGTGGAAGAATATATCGCCAGGCCGCACACCCAATCCCTGTGTGCTTTGCAATACTCATATCAAATGGAGAGCTTTATTAAAAGAGCCGATGCACTTGGCTGCGATTTTATTGCAACCGGTCATTATGCAAAGATCCGGCAACATGATAATGGAAGATTTGTAGTAAGCAAAGCTGTTGATGAAACAAAAGATCAGAGTTATGTTTTGTGGGGATTGCAACAGGATCTTTTGAGCAGAACATTGTTACCGCTTGGGACCTATCGCAAAACAGAGATCAGGCAAATGGCCTACGACTATGGTTATCCTGAACTGGCAAAAAAATCGAAAGCTATGAGATCTGTTTTGTTCCAGATAATGATTACCGTGGTTTCTTGAAAAGACGTGTAGAAGGTTTGGAACAAAGAGTAAATGGAGGCAATTTTATTGATAAACACGGAAATGTTTTAGGTCAAGCATAAAGGCTATCCGTTTTATACAATTGGTCAAAGAAAAGGACTGGATATTACTTTTGGAAAACCTGTCTTTGTAACGAAAATCGATCCCGATGCCAATACATGTAATGCTTGGGAGATGAACAAGATCTTGAACAAAATGAGATGACTGGTTGGAAAATTGAATCTTATCAAATACGATTCAATTACACCGGGTATGGAGGCAGTGACAAAGATCCGGTATAAGGATAAGGGAACATTGTCAAATTTATATCCAGTCGTATCTGTACAGACAACGCATGCCTTGTCTGTACGCGTACGGTTTTATGAAAATGCAAAGGCATTGCCCCGGCCAAAGTGCTGTATTTTATGAGGGGCGATGATGTGATCGGCGGAGGGATCATACAGCGTCCAAACAGCTGACATTAAAGGCAATAAAGCCTTTATTCATACGTTTTTAAGCGGGGAGTTATGAGGCCCCGCTTTTTGTTTTGTAGTTTTAAAACCGAATTTGTACCTAAAAAACTTTGTTCACCATCTTATGAGAATATCTCTCTCTTACCACCTTTGTTCTCCTGATCTTCATGGGCATTCTCATTTTCTCCTGTAACAAAAAGTCGATGTAGTTGATGCAGATTACCAGAAAGAGCGGCTGACGGAACTCATCATTCCTCTTGAAAAAGGGAAATACATTACTTACCGCGTCGATTCCACAATCTTTACAAATTTTGGCCGAACCACGGAAATACATAGTTATCTTATCAAACATGTTGTTGATACAGCCATTACCGATAATCTTGGCAGACCGGGTTATCGCATTTTCACTTACCTCTATCAGATACCACAGGCACTGCAGCCATGGCAGCCAACATGGCACTTATTCCATTACTGTTCTTGATGATCATGTGGAAGTGATGGAAGATAATATGCGATGTGATCAAATATCGTAGTGCCGGTTCGTGATGGAACTAAATGGAAGGGCAATACCTATCTTGCCGAAGACCCATACGGCAGTGACTACAATTTCAGTAATGATGATAATATGGGCGATTGGGAATTTTATTTTTGATGGACCAATTCAATCAACTGCCACAATACAGGACCAAACATACAACGATGTTTATACAATTACAGAGAACGATGACACAGACCCGGTTACTGATCCCTCTGATTATGGATCGGTCAGCATATCGCGGGAAATGTATTCAAAAAATGTAGGTCTTGTATTTCGCGAACTTACGCTTTGGGAACAACAACCAAATCCATCGGGTAACCCTCCTAATATCAATTATGATCCGTTCAGAGTCGGCTTTGGGATCAAAATGTGGATGGTCGATCATAATTGACAATGATCGGGGACAGCCCTCCTGCTTTTTGATTAAATTTGATGATAGTACTCTAAAGTGAGCCCCTGATGAAATATTTTTTCGAGTGTTTTTATTGATCGGATTTCTTTTCAATCATACCCAGGCACAATTCACTCGCTATATCATAAAACTAAAAGATCAAGAACGGTTCTCCTTATTCTATTTCGGATCCCACTGCTTATTTATCACAACGTGCCATTGATCGCAGAACACGATATAGCATTGCAATTGACAGTACCGATCTGCCGGTCAATCCCTCTTATGTTACGCAAATAAAAAATGTTCCGGGTGTTACGGTACTGAATATCTCGAAATGGTTGAATGCTGTTACTATTCAAACTGCTGATGCCAACGCCCTCAGTACCATAAACGGATTCTCATTTGTGCGATCCGCGTCGGGCATTGCTGCAAAGAAAGGAAGATCAAACCCGAGTTGATTGGAAAGATTCAAAATTTGACGACGATTTTCTACCGATCGATAATTCAAATCACAGGACAAGCAAGACTACCGGTGATTACTGCGATTATGGAAATTCTTTTGATGAGATACATCTGCACAATGGAGAGTTTCTTCAACAACATTGGACTCCGCGGCAGCGTGCATGCAAATAGCCCTGCTTGACAATGGGTTTAATAACTACACTGCTTTTGGCGCATTTGACGAGTGTAAATACAAATAACCAGGTATTAGGCACATGGGATTTTGTGGCTTCGTGAACAAAACGTCTCAGAACGACGGAAGCCATGGCATGTCATGCTTTTCTACTATTGCAGGCAAATATTCCGGGCAATTTATCGGGAAAGCACCGCAAGCGAACTTTTGGTTATACCAGACGGAGGACAACTCCAGTGAATACCCGATCGAAGAATTCAATTGGGTTTGTGGGCGCGGAAAAGGCAGATAGCAGTGGGGCTGATGTTATTTCTTCTTCACTAGGTTATGCAACTTTTGACGATGCTAGCTTGAATCATACCTATGCCGACATGAATGGTAATACAACGATGGCAGTCATTGCGGCTGATCTTGCAGCAAAGAAAGGAGTCCTTGTATTTGTTTCCAATGGAAATTTTGGAACGAGTGCATGGCATTTTTATCTACGCCGGCTGATGGTGATAGCGTGATCGCTGTAGGAGCCGTCGATACAAGCGGAACAGTCGGAAGTTTTTCCAGCTACGGCCCTTCATCCGATGGACAAAATAAAACCTGATGTTGCATCTGTTGGAGTCTCTGCGGTCCTGGAAACCTCAGGCAGGGACAATTGGCAGTGGCAACGGAACCTCGTTTGCATGCCCCAATATGGCGGGACTTGCTACCTGTCTCTGGCAAGGGCTTTCCTGAGGTTGAGCAACATGAAGATCAGGTCAGCCTTTGTGGCAATCTGCAAGCAGGGGCCGATATCGCCTGACGACAGAATGGGTTATGGCATTCCCTGATATGAAAAAAGCATTTGTGAGATTTGCTTCTGCAATCTTCGTCCGCAAATGGAACCGTCCAGCAATTGCAAAGCAACTCTTGAGCTGGACAAGTAAAGATGTTTCTGCAATGAGATACGAAATAGAAAGAAAAATTTTCGGAGAAAGCAATTACTCAAAATTGCGATTGTTGCGGCTCAGCAAATACAAGTATTCTGAGCACACATTCCTATCAAAAAGAAGACAACCTGGTCAGTATTCCATCCAGGAACAGTTAGTTACCGTATTCGTCAAGTTTTGGATACTGTAGCAGCAACGCTCACCGGAGCATATATTCGATACGGTAAATATTACATTCAATGAATCATGCTCGAGATGAGTTCAAACGCCAGGTACAGGAAAAATAAGCTATTATCCCGAACCCGGCTCCAGGCCAGTTTGCTTCTAAGAGTTGAAACCGATTATTCTGTTAATAATCTCAACATTCACATCCTGGATATGAAGGGCGCATTGGTTTCTGAATTTTTTGAATCCAAGACAATCGAAAGGCTGATTTTGATTTGCCGGTTCATAAACTTCCAAAGGCAAATACATATGTGGCTGTTTACGACGATAGCCGTTAATAGCTTCAAAGGAATTGATCAGGCTATGAATTCTTTTTAAAAAGAGCAGCGAACATTGTATCTGCTTTCTTATCATACCCTTTTAGTAATTCCATTTTTAATTAATTCAAGTTCCTGAATTACTTTGTATAAACTCAACAACTTCTTCATTTTCCTTTTGCAAAACAGAACAGGTTATATACAATAAGCATCCACTCTCCTTTTAACCGGGGAATAATAGTTGAAACAATTTTTCTGAAGCAAAGCATACTGTTCTATTTTCTTTCATCAAAAAATAAAGCTGCTCCGGTGTTCTGCTCCATGTGCCCCGAACCTGTGCAGGGAGCATCGCAAACGATCAAGTTAAAGTTTGTCCCAAAGGACCCCTTTGGAGAGATTTGAGATTTCAGGTTGGAGTGAGTCAAGTCAATGACAAACGACTTATAGTTTTTGAGTCCAGCCTTCGCAAATCGTTTTTTCAAATTGAAGAGTACAGATTCTCTTATGTCCGAAACCGTTAGTTCAATATTCGGATCAATATCATAGAGCATTAAAGATTTGCCCCCACTGGCAGCACAGCAATCCCAAACTTTGGGTTCCTGATTTGAAATTTGCAGATTTGAAATTTGTTAGCAGCTTCCCCGTTTGCTGGGAATTGAGATCCTGGACAACTGCTTCTTTATCCAGTTCGATAATATTTTCTATTCTTGATGCATTGGGTAATGATAGACATGTTGAAGTATATCTCAGAGAAATTAATTCCGATGATCCAACAATTTTGTTTTTACCTCGCTCTCATGTCCCGGTCTTAATCTTATAAAAAGATCAGGTTGAATAAGAATGATTCGCAGAATTTTCGTGATCTATTCCTTCGCTCAGTTCTTCTTTCCATGGAAAGACGTCTCAATTAATGAATGCACTGCCGAATAGGGATGAACGGTTAACGAATAATTTCTCTCTTTACGAGGCAAATCGACTTTATCATTCCATCCAGGTTTTTAATTGTTCTAATATTTCATTTGACCTGTCAGAACACAAAAACAAACCGATCAATACTCTTTCTTCGACCGATATATCCAACAATGCCTTTCCTGGCTCTGAAATAACAATAGCATAACTGGCTTATTTCTTTCCGATCAGCTATCGAGCCCATGCTTCTTATTCCTGCTAAAATGTTTTTTTAAGAAGAGGAGGCAGTTGCTCTTCTCCCTTATACTCTTTTAGAATTTGAACAGCATTTTTCAGATGGGAATAAACACGTGACACGCTTTGCAAAAATAGAAAAAGCTGATGCAGATCAAATCACAACGAGGCTTTTATTCGAGACAACTTGATTTCACCAATGATTGTTTCAGAATATTGATATCGATAAAGAGTTTCCTATTGATAATAATAAGTACTGGTTACTGTTGAGTTTCCCATGGGCTGGTAGAATAAATGGCGACGGCCGTTGCAGGGTCTAGCCCAGCGCGGATTATAAGTGTAAGTCGTTGGCGTAAGTCAAGACCGGTGGGTGCGGCCTGGGAGGGGCAATTGAAGTCCTGGTTGGATTGTTGGACGAGTACAGCGAAGGCGAATTAAACACGAAAGCATCAAAAAACCCTATCGTCAATGGCGATCTCTGATTGTCGTATTGCTCGCAGCTAAATGTTTCCCGTAAAGAATAAGTAGACGTCCGGGCGTCAAATACATACTGCTTTATGGTCGCGATATTACTGTCATTGTAAGTGAAATCGATCTTTGCAGTTTCATCATAACTGCCAAGCGCCAGGTCGCTGTCATAACATCTCTTTCACTAATAACATCCCCTACCGGATCATAGACTATTGCGACGCTATCCTTAAAAAAACACCAATTCCCACATCAATGGTCGTCACTTTGAACAGAGTACTTGCCTCCACTGTATTGTACAATCGTGACAACACTCGTCTACCCCCGAATTGCTTGTATTGGTTCATCTTTGATGATCAGTCTCTCGATAATTCCCTTCGAGTTCCTGACTGCTCTTTCTTCACTCTTACAGCGGCTGCTCCTCCGCTCACGTCAATCGTGCGTAATATAACAAGCTCATCAGCAGCAGATGCGTTATACGCGCCTAAATATTAAACTGGAGGAGTCGGAACCGGATTTTGAAACGATCTTTGCGCAAAAGCTCGTTGTCACTTCCAGTGATATTGACACCATTAACTGCCAGCGTTTGAAGATAGAGCCGACCTCTTTTTGACAGGAAAACAAAAACAACGCTGGGACAAGATATAGTACGATGAATATCCTCATAAAGCAGTTTATCGGTCAGGATTGCAAACTAAAAGCTCCAGCAAAGTCCTTACCGGGATCCTTCCCAAATAAAAGCTGGTCCGGGATTTTCGAGGAGTTCTTTGACACGAACAAAGAAAACTCACAGACTCACGACCATCAATGATCCGATGATCATAGCTTAGCTGCCACATACATCATTGGGCGAATAACAATTTGTCCATTCTATTGCAATGGGCCGTTCTTCTATTTTATGCATTCCCAAAATTGCGACTTTGGGGGATGTTAATGATCGGTGTACTTATTAACGAACCAAACACGCCGCCATTGGTGATCGTGAAAGTGCCTCCCGCAATTTCTTCCAGCTGATAGTTTATTGTCCCTGTGCTTTGGTAGCTAATTCAACTACCTTCTTTTCAATATCGGCCATGCTTAAACTTTCTGCATTACGGATAACCGGGCACAGCTAAACCTCTTGGTGCAGAAACAGCAATGGAAATATCACAGTAATCATGAGAAATAATGGAATCACCATCGATATATGAATTTACCGCACGGCCATTCCTGTAATGCATAACAAACATGCCTTGGTACAAAAAGCTCATGAAGCCAAGATCCAACGCCGTGTAGTCTCTTTGAACTTGTCCTTGTACTTATGTCACGAATATCCATTACAGGCTGCATGTTCACTTCATTGAAAGTAGTGAGCATGGCAGTCGTATTTTTCGCTTCAACTAAGTCGGCGCTGAGATCAGTTTTTCGCAGAGTTACTCATCTTCTCCGTCTTCTTCACGTCTGAACAATTCAATGCCGGGCCTGCGTCCCGGATTACTTAAAGCAGCGAGCACATCTTCTTTTAAAATTTTTCCTGCCAGTACCTGATGGACTTATTGTTTATGGGTTCAACTTTTTTATCGGCGATCATAGCGGCAGCAACGGGAGATGCTTTCACATCGGCAGCTTCATGGTTTGCCTTCCGGCAGAATAACTTTCGCTGGTTCTGCTTCTATTTTTCTTCGTTCTTTAGTTTCAGCCTTTGACTTTTTTTCTTCAGGTTCTTTACTGACTATCTCACTGTCTTTGACTGCCTGTCTGGTACATTTTTTGCTGTTCTTTGCAGGTGTTTCCATTTCGACCAGGCTTTCTGACGCTTTCTCATCAATGCTTGCCAGCTTACCTGCCCTATCTTCAATGCTATCTCCTTCATTGATATCTACCAATTTAATAACGCCAGCTTGTTCGGCATTCACTTCGAAAGTTGCTTTCTCGCTTTCCAATTCAGCGATCACTTCATCTCTTTCTACATAATCACCATCTTTCTTTAGTCCACTTTAATAAAGTGACTTCGCTTGATAGATTCCCCAACCGTTGGAACTTTTATTATCGATCATAGAAATGCTTCAGGTTTCTAGTTTATTGTTTCGTCCAGGTAATTCTTGTCATTGGCACATCGGCATTATTATCATTAATTAGCTACATCAAATAGTAAAACGCCGTTTCAACGATCTCAGCTCTGCTCCTGCTACATGCACTTTATTATAACCTGTCGCTGTTGATGCATGATGGTTGGCGACTGATCACCCCATAATTCAATACTCTGCAGATTCATTTGCAAAAACTGAAGCTGCACCCATATTTAATGGCTCTTCCTGTACCCAAAACCATGTTGCTTTATTATACTTTGTATACAAATCATCCAGTTGATTTAAATGGCAGAGGATATAATTGCTCAACACGAATGATCGCAATATCCTTTTCTTCTATCCTTTTGTTGCTTCTCTGCAAGATCAAAATAAATCTTTCCCGCTGCAGAATAAAACTTTATTTACTTGTGATAGCATCAGTCGATAAGATATCATCAATTACTTCTTTAAATCCTCCGTTTATAAATTCATTCATTACAGAATAATGAACCCGGGTGACGAAGATTTGCTTTTGGCGCAAAATTGATCAATGGTTTACTGAATGACCAGTAACAATTGTCGCCTCAATGCATGGAAGAAGTTAGCAGCAACAGTCGTAATATTTGTTACCACCATATTCAACTCAGCACACATTTGTAAGAAATCTTTCCAGCCTTGCACTGCTATGTTCAGGACCCTGCCCTTCATATCCATGTGAGCAATAACATAACGACTCCATTCATCCTGTTCCATTTTTGTTCGCCGGCAGCTATAAACTGGTCGATCATTGTTTGTGCGCCATTACCGAAATCACCAAACTGTGCTTCCCATATCACCAATGCATTTGATTAGCCATTGCATACCCATATTCAAATCCAAGTAACACCATATTCACTCAGCAATGAATTATATAATTCTGAATCTTCCCTGTCGCATCCAGGAACATGACTCAAGCGATTATATGCTTTATCAGTTTCTTCATCACGTAAAACAGCATGACGGTGACTGAAAGTTCCCCTCTGTACATCCTGCCCGCTCATCCTCACATCTTTTCCATCAAGCAATAAACTTCGCATAAGCCATAAGTTCCCCTGTGGCCCAGTCTAACTTTATTTTCTGTTTGAAACAATTTTACTTTATCCTGTAACAATTTTTCCACCTTACGTAATGGCTTAAAATCTTCCGGCCATTTCATCAATGCTGTCAAAAATTATCTTTGAAAGCTTCTTCGCCTATTGCTGACACAGGTGAGTTGATCAAAATCTTCAGTCGTTGCTTTTCGTAACTTTTCTACCATTCAAGTTCCGGCGGCTGATATGTATATGGCAAATGGATGTTGTTTCACTTCATCTAATCGCTCCTGCAGATCGGCCCAGAATTTCTTTTCCATTTCTTTGGCAAGACTCCTGTGCATCGGCTTCGCCATTCTCCAGTAAGTATTTTACATACACCTCACTGCGGATTTGGATGTTTACCGATCAGATCATACAAATGTGGTTGCGTAAATTTTGGATCATCGCCTTCATTATGACCATGACGGCGATAGCAAACCATATCAATAAAAATATCTGAATGAAATTTTTGTCTGATATCGTGTTGCCATCTCAGCACATTTCACGACTGCTTCGGGATCATCTCCATTTACATGTAGCACCGGGGCCTGTATTGCTGCCGCCAACGATGTACAATAATCAGAACTTCTTGCATCATCAAAGTCAGTAGTAAATCCGATCTGGTTATTGATTACAAAATGAATAGTGCCGCCCGTATAATAACCATTCAGATAACTCATCTGTAAAACTTCGTAAACAATTCCTTGTCCGGCCAATGGACGCATCACCATGTATCAATATGGGAAGTATTTTATCATAATCGACTTTGTACATTACATCCGCCTTCGCTCTTGCAAAACCAATCAACGACGGGATCCACTGCTTCAAGATGTGAAGGATTCGGCGCTAATTTCAAATAAACTTTTTTACTTCCTGTTGTTTCAACTTCACTGCTAAATCCTAAATGATATTTTACATCACCACTTCCCATTGTCTGGTCAGGAATAGTGTTCCCTTCAAACTCACTAAAGATCTGTTCATACGTTTTACCTAAAATATTGGCGAGTATGTTTAGCCTGCCACGATGCGCCATACCCATGATCACTTCCTGCACATCGTTATGCAGCAGCAAGATTAATGATCGCATCAAGGGCAGGAATTGTTGTTTCACCTCCTTCCAGCGAAAATCTTTTTTGCCCAACATATTTTGTGTGAAGGAATTTTTCGAATATCACACCCTTCATTGAGTTTTTCAAGAATGCGTTTCCTTTTTCCAAGTGACAGTGGATTCAAAAATTCTTTTCCATTTCATTTGTCAGAAAATCAACTTTTTTCTGATCACTTATGTATTTGAATTCAATGCCAACATTTGAGAGCATAACAATTTTTCAGGTATTGCAATGATGTTGCTGCAGACTGGTTTTCCCAAACCTAATCAAATTACCTGCATTAAAACGTCTTATCGAGGTCTCCTTCATTAAAACCAAAGAACTCAAGGTCAAGATTAGCTCCCCTGTCTTTTCGTTTCCCTGATAGGATTTGTTTTGGCGATCAGGTGTCCTTTGTTGCGATAACCAAGGATCATCCTGTACACCTGTATTTCTTTCATCCAATCAACCTCGCCTTCGCTTATGGGTGTAGTGGCTGTTTCTTTTCTTGCGAGCCATGGCTCCCGTTTCCGTTCGCCTGTGGCTTTTATATTGCTGATGGCAAAATCAAATCCCTTCAAAAAATTTTCTGAATTCGGGATCGACTGTTTTCGGATCTTTTACAAAATCCTGGTACAGGTTTTCAATAAATGCAGGGGACGCATTGGTGATATAGGAAAAATCTTTCATCAAAATAAGATTGGGAAATTGCTGGAATGCAAATATCGTTCAAAACCTTTTTAAATCCCTAAATTCAAAAGCCAGGGGTAGAGAGGAGGGAATCTATTTAACAAAACTGTCTTATTTCCATGGACATGGAATTCCAAATGGTGGTATCCTTTGTGCCCCGGTAGATCAGGGATAGCTCAAAGGTCTTTGGCGCTATAGACGCCTGGTTCAACTTGGAAATAGTAACATCGTAAGATAATCCTAATTGAAAATCTTTATATGCAAAACCAATATAAGGAATGACTGCATTCTTTGACCAGTACCACACACCTGACATTGAGAATTACGTCAGGGTTGCTGCGGTACATAATATCCCAAACCTGCACCGAATGAATAATAATTCAGCATCCTCCTGAAACTGGGTAATAGCATTTTACATTCAAAACCACTCCACTATTTATGAAACGTCTCAAAATTTGCATGTATAACTTGTCGCATAGCCAGTCGCTGATGGTCATCCTGTAAAAATGTTTGTTTGGGAGTGTTAAGATGAAAGGCAGCGCCGCCTATGTCGAGATTGCTGTTTTCAGAAGTCATGCTGTATACTAAGTCCGCGCATTAGCCGAAAAGAATCGTTTCATATTTACTAAAGCTAATTTCCCAGTGGGAAGATTTTTATCAAATCCTGCGTAACCCACCCATTGCTCTTCCCACGTCAACCTGCTAAAGTCAACAGTTCTTCTTCCGTACGCTAGCGCCAAAGCCAGCGCCCAATCTGTGGAACTGCCGGTCCATCGGCCAAGTACAATATTATATAGACATGTTTGCGGAGGCATAGACACTTTTCATGATCCCATCCATTGCATAATCATACATCAACATTCCTCCTACGTCCAATCATGTTCTTTCTTCATGCACATTTGGTATTTTATTCTGCAAAACTTTTGTATCGTATGAGATCGTTCCGGTCGCATAGGGACTTGCCGGCCCTAGCCATTGATCGCGAAAATTTGAAATTACCCGCCAGTCAGAATTGATCCTTGCTGTCAATGCCGGGTTGACATTAAGAGGCGAGGAGAAAAATTGCGAAAAGCTCGGATCCTGTGCATTCACTGATCTCATCAACATCGAGCAAGAACAATAAATAAAATCGCTTTTTTCATAACTCAAAGTTTGAATTACCTCATCAAAATGGAATTACCCGCAAGTTTATAATGAACTCCATCCACATCCTGTCTGCTTCCAGCTATCCATGTATATACATCCATTACCTGTGGCTGACCATTGAATATTCCATCCCATCCCTGTGCCCAGAGTGCTGTGTTTCAAACATCAGTTGTCCCCACCGGTTGATAGACTCTGAAATACTTAAGCTCCTTCATGTTTATCGTCAGAGGATACAGTTTATCATTATGACCATCTCCGTTCGGCGACCATGCATTTGGTACGTTCAGGGCTGAGGTTGGAATTATGATCATTTACCAAGCAGCGTATCCACTGTCGGGACAGCTACCATCAGGAGGTGTCAGCGTGATCGTATATTCTGTTTGTCTGGTCATAATTAAAGGTCGGATTCTTAATATCACTAAAATTAATTCCCACTGTTGCTGGATCCCATTGATAAGTATACCCAACCACCCAGGTCTCTTGCGGTAAGTTGCAGACGCAGTATTTGGTGCCGCTGAAACAGATGGATATCTCATCCCCGGTGTCGCTCGCTGTATTTATTGTTACGATTAACTGGCTTTATGATTGTACAACCAGCTGTCTGATGTTGCCTTGATATAATAAAGTACCGCCTGTTGCCACCGCATTCGGATTTGCCAGTGCATGTCGTTGCATTGGCATCTGTCCAGTAAGTAAGATTCAATCCAGCGTCACTGCCTGCTGTAACAGCCGGTGCAGTGAGGTCTATTGTGCTCGGTGCGCACACGGCGGATGGGTCGTTGATATTGAAGGTTGGTTGTCACCTGGCTAGATGTTACAGGAGTT
>ERZ1370068.2494-contig-1641_pt1 | contig 21526 bp, 23 predicted proteins | sample MGYA00561227_ERZ1370068 | MGnify/ENA primary metagenome ERZ1370068 (study PRJEB38410, sample SAMEA6850437) | metagenome | study: Metagenomic assessment of the ecological functions of the soil: analysis of the soil microbiota associated with the... | reverse complement strand
TGCTCGGTGACCACTTCGTTCGATTTACGTATTGCTAAGACGATTCATCTCGACGAGATTCTGATGGAAACGCTGATGCAAGCGGTAGTCGCCAGTGTTGACGCCAGGCTCCAGTTTCCGGCCGGCGTACCGCGCGCGGCGGCGTCGTCGCCCGACCGCCGCGGACAGCGCCGGCTTCGCCGGCATGGTGGACGACGCCGTCGGGGCCTCGTCCATGAAACGCCGCGACGACGCGGTACGGACAGCTCCGGCCCGGCCGCGCCGAGGCCGGCCATCGAGCCGCGCGCGACCGAGCCGCAAGCGGCGGAAGCTTCGCCCCGGACGGCGCCGCCGGGGAGCCGGCGGCCGATCGTGCGCGACGATGCCGTGAGGTTGGAAGTCACGCAGACGGGTGCTCCGGCGAGGCACCCGCGGTCGGGGTCGCCACCCCCAGGCGGAGCCGCGCCGGTCAAGACAGAGGCCGCGGCTTCGAGCGATGCTGCGGCGCGCCGCAGCCCGCCGCGGCTGAAGGAGTCGTCCGGCGTTGCGCGGAACGCGTGGCCGCCGCCGTCGTCGCCACCGCTAACGCGCCCGTCGAGGAGTTGAGCGCTGCCGAGTCGAGCGCGACCGAGGGTGAGCAGGAATGCCGGGCCATCGACGGCTACGCTGCCCGGCGCCAAGCCGCCGGCGAGAAACGGTGAAGCGAAACAAGCCAGAGCGCCGGCATTCGCGGGCGGACGCCCGCAGCCAGCCGGCCTGCCGGACCGGATCGGTGCCAGCCGTAGCGCGGGCGCGCGTACCCGAAACTCCCGGGCTGCCGGCGAGCCGGGCGGTCATCGAGCTCAGCGCCGGAAGCCCGTGGAGGGCGGACACCAGGACGCGGCCGCACCACCGACGGGCACACGCCTCGCGAACCCGATGCCGACACTCGCGCCTCGTCGAGCGCCGGCCCGGTAAGACCGAGCGCCGCCGCGCCGCTTGTCGAAGCGATCGAGTCGAAGCGCTCACCGACATAAGCTCCGGCATGGTGCCGAACTGGCGGACGCGGAGTACAAGATCAGCCGCAGCCGCGTCAGGCTCGAGCACCACGCCAGGACGGCGGCTCAGGCCGTCACGGCCGCACCCGGCATTGAAGAAGGCGTCGTTTCACGGTCAACGTGGCCGCAGGCAGCGCCGCACGCCAGCGCAGCGCCGCCGAGGAAAGTCGTGCTGCCGCCGAGATCGTCCAGAGCATCCGGCTGCAGACCGCGCAGGGCACGGTTCCGAGGCGCGCGTCCGGCAAGCCGGAGCACCTCGGCGCGCTGAACATCACGCTGGTCGACCAGGGGCAGGTGACGGCGCGCAGTTGACCAGCGTAGCGCCGTGCGTCAGTGGATCGAATCGCACAGGTAAATCGCTGCCAGGCGTTATCGGGCAGGGCTGGAACTCACCCAGCTCGTCGTCAGCCGGACGAGGAGAGCAGGAACGAGGAAGGCCGCGAACAGGTGAAAACGCGCCATCGGCTCAGCGCCGATCCATTGGGCGCGATGAGGACGTGACGTTCGAAGTGCTCGTGTAAAGAAGCCGTTTCTCTGGCGAGCCCAGGGTGAGCCGCCGGTGACGGACTTCCGACACGCCGTCGGAGGTCCCGAACCCGCTGCAGCGGCGTTTGTCTCGGATTTCCTGGCATTCAGGCGGCTGTGCGGGTGGCCGACGCGGGCACCCCTCGCCACACTCGACCGGAGGGCATGTCAGCGGAATGCCGGGAAGAGGCAGCCGCTCTGCCCACGCCCGCCAGGTCGATCAGGCTCGTGCTGATCGCGGAGCCATCGTCATTAGCACAGCAGGGCGCTGGCAGGAGGCGGCTACTGGTGGTGGAGCCATCAGTGCCAGGCCCGACCCCAAGGCCGCGGCCAAGAAGGTCAGGCGCACGACCCGGCCGACGCCGGCGTGGTGTCGTTCAGGCCGTTCGTCGCCAACCTCGCCGACGAGGGCGGCTCGCGCTTTCTGCGGGCATCGCTGAAGCTCGTCGTCACTCGCCGGGGCGGACGCCGCCGAAGAAATCGAGAGCGACGTCAAGTGGCGCAGCTGCAGTCAACCATCCACTCGAAGTGCTCGCGGTGCAGACCCGCGAGCACCTCATGACCGCCGGAAGGCAAGGCCGCGCTCGAAGCAGGTGATCGAGAAGGCCGACCGTCATAACACCGGGTGACCGATGTCCTCTTCACCACGAATTCGTCGTCCAGTTTTAAGAGATAGGTCGCGTGGCGGAGGACGGCGCGTTGCCGTCAGAATGACCGGGCTCGGTGCTCGAGCGGTTCGCGTCGCCAGCGACGTGACCTGTGAAGTCGCCGTCGTGCTCGGCACCCGGAGCGCATGTCGGTGCGGGGAGTGCCTCTACCTGACGCCGAAGACGGTGATGATCGCGCTCGAACAGCTCACTGGCCGGCTCCGACCTCCACGTCCGCACGTCAACGGCGTGCAGATCGCCCACGGCGAAGTCGCCGTCGTGGACGACAGCACCAACATCCGCCTCACGTCGATCGTGGCCGCCGCCGAGCGGGGAGGGAACTGACGTTGAACGGATTTCTCGCCGTCCTGATCGTGCTGCGGCTGGTGACCGCGCTGGCGTGGATCTGCTGCGCCGGGGCTCGCTCCGGCGCGCTGACCGAGCGCGGCAGGCGCCATTGCCGTGAGACCGCGGTGGCGCTCACGGCGAGCGCCGCTCGCTGGTGATTGTCGCGGTCGAGGGGCGGCGGCTGCTGCTCGGCCTGACGCCGGCGGCGATGGACGCTGGTAGACCGGAACTGCAGACGCCGCCGGCGCGACCGCCAGCGCGAGGCCGCGCATGAACAGCGCGGTCGACCTGCAGGTGAACGGCATCGGCGCGATCTCGGCGCCGCTGCAGATCGTCCTGCTGCTGACGCTGATGTCGTTCCTGCCGGCCGATCCTCGTGACGATGACGTCGTTCACGCGCATCGCGATCGTCTTCCACTTCCTGCGGCAGGCGCTCGGCACGCAGGAGATGCCGTCGAACCAGATCCTGATCGGGCTGGCGCTGTTCCTGACGATGTTCATCATGGCGCCGGTCGGCGACGCGCATCAACGACGCTGCGCGGTCGCAGCCGGCGCTGGCCGGCAAGATCGACGCGTGACCGAGGCGCTCGAGCGCGGGCGCGCCGCCGCTGCGCGACGTTCATGCTCAAGCAGACGCGCGAGACCGACCTCGCGCTGTTCGTCGAGCTTGAGCAAGGTGCCGAAGCCGAGCGACGCCGCAGCGAGCTGCCGATGACGCGTCGTCATTCCGGCCTACGTCATCTCGGAGCTCAAGACCGGCTTCCAGATGGGCTTCTTCCTGTTCGTGCCGTTCCTGCTCATCGACCTCGTGGTGTCGACGACGCTGCTGTCGATGGGCATGCTGCAGCTGCCGCCGGCGATGATCTCGCTGCCGTTCAAGGTGCTGCTGTTCGTGATGATCGACGGCTGGAATCTGCTGGTCGGCTCCATCGTCCGGAGCTTCGCGTGCTGAAGCCATGCCTGAAGCACTCGTCGTCGGCGTCGTGCGGCAGGCGATCGAGACCGCCGATCATGGTCAGCCTGCCGATGCTCGCTGGCCGGCCTCGTCGCCGGCGTGCTCGTCAGCATCTTCCAGACCGTCACGTCGATTCAGGACAACGTCCTGGCGTTCATCCCGCGCGCGGCCGCGATCTTCGCGGTCTTCGCGCTGACGTTCCCTGGATGCTGCGGGTGCTCAGCGGGTTCTCCGATCGATCTGATCCGGCCGGCTGCCCGGAGTTCATCCGATGATCGGACCTGTCGGCCGCTGTCGCGCTTCGCGCCTGCTGCTGGTCCGGCCCGGGATGGTCGTGATGCTGGCGCCGACGCTCGGCGGCGCGCATCTATGCCGGCGCCGGTCAAGGTCGGGCTCACGGCGCTGCATCGCGCTCGGGCTGCTGCCGTCGGTGGCGCGTGCCGCCGCAGCGATCGACGACGCTCAGCGCTCGGCAGTCGTGATCGCGCGCGAGCTGCGCCATCGGCTGGCGCTGGCCTTCGCGGTGCGCGCGCTCAGTCGCCGGCGTCGAGTTCGCCGGGCACCTGAGCCGGCTATCAGATCGGCTTCTCGTACGGCGCCACGATCGACCCGGCGAGCGGCGTCGCAACGGCAGCTCGATGCTGGCCTCGCTCTTCGGGATGATCGCGATGCTGACGTTCTTCGCCATCAACGGCCACCACGCCATCGCTGCGGGCGCTCGCGGCGTCATACACCGGGCTGCCGATCGGCGCTCGGCGGCGGTCAACGCGTCGCTGCGTCGACGATCGTGCGCGACAATCCTGGCGCTCGTCTTCGTCGCCGGCGTGCGGCTGGCCGCGCCCGATCGTCGTCGTGCTGCTCATCGTCGAGCTGCGCGATCGGGCTTGATCTCGCGCGCGTGCGCCGTCGACTCAGCTTCATGGTCGATCGGCTACCCGCTGCGCATCGATCGTCGGCCTGTTCGTCGTCGGCTCGTCGTGTCCATCGTCACGGCGTCGTCCGGCCGTGACCGCGACCTCGCTGCATCGAGACGCGGGCGCGTTCTGCTGCTGGGCGCGCCGACGCGGCCGGCGTTCAAGTAGAGCCATGGATCGGCGCAGCAAGACAGAAAAACCCACTCAGCGAAACGCCTCAAGGACGCCCGGAAGAAGGCGCAGGTCGCCGCGCAGCCGCGACCTCGCCGTGGCGGCGGCGTCGGTGGCGGGCACCGTTGCGCTCGCGCAGGCTCGGCGAGCGGCTCGTGCGAGTCCGCTGCGCGACGCGGCTGGTCGGCCGACCTGGCGCACTTTGGCGACGCGCCGTTGCGCGACGCTGACCGGCGGCCAGATCGACCGGCGTCGTCGTTCTCGGCGCGAGCGCCATCGGCGCTGCTCGTCGGCCCGATCGCGCTCTGGTGACGATGGTCGCCGGCCGTCGGCGTGCAGCGGGTTCCAGGGCGGCTGGTCAACTTGGCGCCCGACGGCGCTGCAGCTTGAACTGGTCGCGGCTGAATCCCGCCAATCGGCGTGCAAGCGCTTCAGGCCGGTCCGTCGGGCGCCGACACCGCTCAAGTCGCGTGATCATGCGTCGGCCGTCGTGGTCTTCATCGGCTGGTGGCGGTGACACAGGCCATGCTCGGCGACGGCCGTCGACGGCTGGCCTGGCTGGCGCCGCGCGCGCCGGCGTGATCGCCTGGCAGCACGCGCGAGACGCTGCTGTGGCGCATCGGCATGGGCGCTCGCGTTCCTCGCGCATCTGGCGACTACGCGCTGGCAGCGACTGGCCGATGCGGGCGCTGAGGATGACCAAGCAGGAGCTGCAAGCGACGAGGCCAGGGAGCAGAAGGCGAACGCCGAGGTCAAGGGCCGCATCCGGCGCATCCAGCGCGAGCTGGCGCGGCGCCGGATGATCGACGACGTCAAGCAGGCGACGGTCGTCGATCACCAACCCGACGCACTTCGCCGTCGCGCTCGAATACCGACGCGGCGCGATGGCGGCGCCGCGCGGTGCTGGCCAAGGGGCGCGACCACCTCGCGCCGCGCATCCGCGAGGAAGCCCGCCGGCTCGAGCGTGCCGATCGTCGAGAACAAGCCGCTCGCGCAGGCGCTCTACAAGACCGGCGGAGATCGGCGACGACGATTCCGGCCGCAGCTCTTCGCCGCGGTCGCCGAAGTGCTCGCGCAGCTGATCCGGCATCAAGCAGCTGATGCTCTGAACATGGCCACGACTACAGCAAGTCAGCGTCGATCGCCAGGGCGCACATCTGCTGCGCGCCGGCCGCCGTCCTGGCGGTCGTGCTGCTGATGATCGTGCCGCTGCCGCCGCTGCTGCTCGACCTGCTGCTGTCGATCGACATCGGCCTGTCGGTGGTGCTGCTGCTGACGGTCGATCTACGTCAAGCAGCCGGTCGAGTTCTCGGTCTTCCCGTCGCTGCTGCTGCTGCTGACGCTGATCCGGCTGTCGCTCAACGTCGCCTCGACGCGGCTGATGCTGATGCACGGCGCAGGACGGCGTCGACGCGGCCGGCAGCGTGATCATGGCGTTCGGCCAGTTCGTCGTCGGCGGCAACTTCGTCGTCGGCGTCGTCGTCTTCCTCGTGCTGATCGCGATCCAGTTCATCGTCATCAACCACGGCGCGGTCCGCATCTCGGAAGTCACGGCGCGGTTCACGCTGGACGCGATGCCCGGCCGGCAGATGGCGATCGACGCCGACCTGAACGCCGGGCTGATCGACGAGCAGCGAAGCGCGCGAGCCGGCGCGAGCGGGTCCGGCGCGAGGCCGACTTCTACGGCGCGATGGACGGCGCCATCCGCTTCACGCAGCGCGACGCGCTGGCGGCCGTGCTCATCACCGGCGTCAACATCGTCGCCGGGCTCGATCATCGGCGTGTTCCAGCACGGCCTCGACCTCGGCGACCGCGGCGCAGACCTACACCATCCTGACGGTCGGCGAGGGCCTCGTCACCGCGATTCCCGGCGCTGCTCGTCTCGATGTCGGGCGGCCTGATCACCACGCGCGCGGCGTCCGAGTCGAACCTCGGCGAGGAAGTCGCGGCGCAGCTGCTCGCGCGGTCGCGGCCGCTCGCCGTCGCCGCCGGCGTGCTCGCGCGTGCTGGCGCTGATTCCCGGCCTGCCGAAGCTGTCGTTCCTCGATCGTCGCGGCTGCTGCCTGGCGGCGCCGCGCTACGCGAACGCGCGATGCCGGCGACGGCCGAGGCGCGCGGCCGACGCCGACGCCGCCGCGCCGACGCCGCCGGACACGCCGACGCGCCGGCGTCGATCCGCTCGAGCGTCGAGGTCGGCTACGCGCTCGTGGCGCTCGTCGACGAGAAGCAGGGCGGCACGCTGCTCGACGCGCGTGCGCGCGATCCGCCGGCAGATCGCCGCCGAGACCGGCGTCGTCGTGCCGCCGGTGCACGTCGCCGACAACCTGCAGCTCGGGCCGCGCGGCTACGCGATCCTCGTCAAGGGCGTCGAAGTGGCGCGCGGCGAGCTCTACGCCGATCGCCTGCTGGCGATCAATCCCGGCACGGCGTCGCGCACCGCTCGAGGGCAGTGCAGACGCGCGAGCCGGCGTTCGGGCTGCCGGCGCTGTGGATTCCGGCCGACGCAGCGCGACGCGCGCGACGGCCGCCGGCTACACCGTCGTCGATCCGACGACGGCGCTGTCGACGCACCTGTCGGAGACGATCCGCGACGTTCCTGCCGGATCTGCTCGAGCCGCCAGCAGACCAAGGAGCTGCTCGACCAGCGTCGGCGCAGACGTCGCCGAAGCTGGTCGAGGAGCTCGTGCCGAAGGTCGTCGTCGATCGGCGACGTGCAGCGCGTGCTGCGGCAGCTGCTGCGCGAGCGCGTGCCGGTGCGCGATCTGACGACGATCCTCGAAGCGCATCGCCGACGCCGCGGCCGCGACCAAGGATCCCGACGCGATCGACCGAAGCCGTCCGCGCGCGCGATCGGCCGCGCCATCTGCCGGCCGTACCAGAACGACCAGCGGCGAGCTGCCGGTCGATCGGCGTCGCTGCCCGGCGCTCGAGGAGAAGCTGCTGGCGTCGATCGTCCGCACCGAGCAGGGCGCGGTCCTGGCGCTCGACCCGCAGCAGGCCCAGAGCATGGCCGTCGCAGATCGCCGACGCGCCTCGAGCAGGCCATGGCACAGCCCGTGCTCCTGTGCTCGCCGACGCTCCGGCCGCACCTGTGGCGGCTGTTCGCCCGGGTGCTGCCGCACCTCGGCGTGCTGTCGCACAACGAGGTGCCGCCGCACGTGCGATCGTGTCCGCTGGCCACGCTGGACTGACATGCATCTGAAGCGATATCGCGGCAAAACGCTGAAAGACGCGCTGCGCGCCGTGCGGCAGGACCTCGGTCCGCGACGCCCTGGTGCTGTCCACGCAGGTGGTGCAGGCGCGCGGCTGGCGCGGATGGATGGGCGGCGCGCGTGGTCGAGATCACGGCCGCGGCGATCGAGCGCCGCGACGTGTCGGACGGCCGTCACCGACCGTCGAACGATCCGGCTGACCGCGCAGGTCCGAGCGCGACTGGCCGTCGCGGCTCGGCGCCAGCGGCCTCGAGCCGGCGGCTGGCCCGAGCGCGATCGCCGCGTCGCATCCGGCCGAGCACCGCCGCGGCGCCGGCGCCGGCAACCTGCGCGCGACGCTCGCCGAGCGCGCTGCGCGTCGCTGGCACGCGCCGGACGACGACTTCGCGCCGGTGGAAGTGTTCGTCGGCCCGCCCGGCGCCGGCAAGACCACGACGATCGCCAAGATCGCCGCGCAGGAGCGCGCGCGCCAGCGGCCGCCGCCTCGGGCTCGTCGCCGCCGACGGCTTCCGCGTCGGCGCGGTCGAGCAGCTGCGCGCTCTACGCCGAGATCATCGGCGCGCCGCTCACGGTCGCGCGCTCGGCGGACGAGCTCGATCGACGCGCTCGGCGGCCGCGCGCCGGCCGGTGCTCATCGACACCGCCGGGCCGCTCGCCGGGCGACGACGTGTCGCGCGAGATGTTTCGCGTCGTCGGCCGCGCAGCCGGACGTGCGCACGCACCTGGTGCTGCCGGCGAGCACGCCGCCGCGCCACGCGCGGCGCATCCTCGAGCGCTTCGCACGAGGCGCGCCCGTCGCGCTCGTGATCACGCAAGCTCGACGAAGCCGAATCGCTGGCCCCGCTGCGTCGGCGTGCTGCAGCGAGCGCCGGCCTGCCCATCTCGTATCTGGGCACCGGGCAGCGCGTGCCGGAAGACCTGCAGCGCGCCACGCCGCCCGCGATCTGGCCGCCTGGGTGCTCGGCGAACGCCACGCTCAGGAGCCATCCGCATGAGGCCGTCGCAAACGACTGCCACGCCAGGGCCACCGTGCTCGCCGTCACCAGCGGCAAGGGCGGCGTGGGCAAGACCAACGTCACGATCAACGTCGCGATCGCCATGGCGCGGCTCGGCCTGCGCATCGGCGTGCTCGACGCCGACTTCGGCCTCGGCAACGTCGACGTGCTGCTCGGGCTCGCGCCGGGCGGCACGTCGGGCACATCGTCGCCGGCGAGAAGACGCTCTGCGAGATCGTCGTGCGCGGGCCGCACGGCGTCGCGATCATTCCGGCCAGCTCGGGGCTGCAGTCGCATGACCGCGCTCACCGCCGTGCAGCGCGGACGTCTGCTGCGCGACGCTCGACCGAGCCTGCGGCGACCTCGACTTATCTGCTCATCGACACCGCCGCCGGCATCTCCGACAACGTCATCGACATGCTCCAGCTGGCCGAGCGCGTGGTGCTGGTCACCTCGCTCGAGCCGTCGGCGATCGTCGACGCCTACGCGCTGACCAAGGTGCTGACGACGGCCGACGCGGCCAAGGAGATCGGCGTCGTCGTCAACGGTGCGCCGGACGCCGAGGAGGCCGGCCTGGCGTTCCGTCAGCTCGACACCGCGACGCGCGCGCTTCCTCGAGCGCTCCGTCGCCTACTACGGCCACATCACCGACGACCCCGCGCGTGCGCGAGTCGGTGCTCGTGCAGCGCGCCATCGTCGACCATCTGCCGCAGTCGCCGGCGAGCCGCTGCTACCGGATCGTGGCGTCGCGGCTGGCCGGGCTCGGCCCGGCGCAGGGCGGCCTTCGTCTGGCCGCGTGCGCCGCTTCGAACGCGACGAAGAGGTGACGCAATGCGCATGAGCGCGCAGGCAGCCCGCCTCGAAACGCGCGACGAGCTGGTGATGCAGAACGTCGCGCTGGTCAAGAGCCTGGCGCAGCGGCTGGCGCAGCGGCTGCCGTCGCAGGTCGCAGGTCGAGGATCTCGTCAGCGCCGGCGTGCTCGGCCTGATCGAGGCGGCCGGCCGCTACAGCGTCGAGCCTCGGCGTGCCCGTTCGAGGCGTTCGCCCGCCGCCGCATCCACGGCGCCATGCTCGACGCGCTGCGCGATCTCGACTGGGCGCCGCGCTCGCTGCGCCGCGCTGCGCCGCGACGTGGACAGCGCCGTCGCGTCGGCTGCGCGCGCGGCTCGGCCGCGAGCCCGAGGAGCAGGAGATCGCCGCGGCGCTGGACATGACGGTCGCGCGAGTACGAGCGCGCGCTCGAACAGCTGCGCACGCTGGAGCTGGCGGCCGCCCGCGAGCTCGACGCGCCGACAGCCGACGGCACGCCGCTGCTCGAGTTCTGCGTCGATCCGGCGAGAGCGCCGGTGCAGACCATCGAGCGCAAGGAGCTGCGCGCGCACCTGGCGCGCGCGATCGGCAAGCTGCCCGAGCGCGAGCGCCAGATTCTGGCGCTCTACTACGAGGAAGAGCTGACCCTCGCCGAGATCGGCGAGGTGATCGGCGTCTGCGAGTCGCGCGTGTGCCAGCTGCGCGGCGCTCGCCGTCTCGCGCCTGCGCACGACTGCTGCGTGAGTCGCTCGGTCTCCCGGAGCGCCAGCCGTGAGCAAGATCCTTTCACAGGACGAGATCGACGCGCTGCTCGAGTCGTCGACCACCGTCGCCGCGGTGCCGGGCGCGGCGCGCGGCGCGAACGGCCAGGTGGTGGCGGCCTACAACTTCCGCCGCCCCGACCGCATCTCGAAGGAGCAGCTGCGCTCGCTGCACTTCCTGCACGACCGCTTCGCGCACAACGTGTCCACGTCGCTCTCCGCGTTCCTGCGCTCGGTGACCGAAGTGACCATCGTGTCGGTGGAGCAGTTCGCGTATTCCGAATTCCTGATGTCGCTGCCCGAGCAGACCGCGTTCTACGCCGTCGGTCTCGATCCGCTCGACGGTGTCGGCGCGCTCGAGCTCAACCCGTCGGTGGCGTTCACGCTCGTCGATCGCCTGCTGGGCGGCACCGGCGAGAACCCGGGCACTCTCGCGCGCGCTCACGGAGATCGAGCAGAACGTCATCGACTCGGTCGTCAAGCTGCTGCTCGACGCGCTGTCGGACGTGTGGCGCGTGGTCACGGAAGTCAGCTTCCGCATCCACGGCCGTGAGACGCGGCCGCAGATGCTGCAGGTGATGGGGCCGAACGAGATCGTCGTGCTCCTCGGCTTCGACGTCAAGGTGGCCGACTCGCGCGGCATGCTCAACCTGTGCATCCCGGCCACGGCCATCGAAGCCACCGGCGACCGTTTCGTGCAGGGCTCGCAGCGCACCCGGCGGCAGCCGACCAAAGACGAAGAAGCGTGGCTGGCGGCCAACCTGGGCCGGGTCACGGTGCCGGTGACGGCCATGCTCGAGACGACGATGGCCGCCGAGAGCTGCTGAGGCTGAATCCCGGCGACATCGTCGCGCTCGGCCACTCGGTGCATCAGCCGATCGACGTGCTGGTCGGCAAGATCAACCGGTTTGCCGGCCGGCTCGCGCAGAACGGTGACGGCATGGCCGTGCCGCATCGAAGCGCGCAACGGCAAAGGAGCGGCGGCATGACCTCCGAGCTCTCTGCGGCCCTGGCCAGCGAACTGTCGGGCGTCTTCGGGGCGCTGCTGGACACGCCCATCGTCACGACGCCCACCGACTCGCGGCCGACCGGCCGCCACTGGCTGGCGACGATCAGGTCGGACAACGCCGCGCACGGCGTCGGCCCGATCGTGCATCGACGAGGTCGGCGCCACGGCGCTCGCGGCGCAAATCATGGGGCTGACGGAGCCGCCGCCCGACGCGTCGACGCAGGACACGCTGCGGGAAGCGCTGACGCAGGCGCTCTCGTCGACCACGTTCAAGGAAGTCACGCACGGCGTGCTGCTGCGGGTCGTCAAGCTGGAACTGACCGACGACGAGGTAGCCGCGGCCGTCGCGGGCTGCACGTTCGAGGCGGGCGGGCTGGCGGCGCCAGCTGCTCGTGTCGTTCGGCGGCGCGCTCGACCTGTCGCGCTGCCGAGGCCGGAGCGGCCAATGCCGCGGCGGCGGCCTCGGCGCGCCCACCGCGCGTCGTGCCGGGCAGTCCGGCCGCGATCGCATCGACGTCATCCTCGACATCGATCTGCCCCTCATCGTCAGATTCGGCCGAACCGAGCTGCCCTTGAGGACGTTGGCGCGGATGGGCCCCGGCTCGTTGATCGATCTGGGACGGTCGGCGGACGACCCGGTCAGGTCCTCGTGAGCAACCGCGTGGTGGCGCGTGGAGAAGTGGTGATCGTCGGCGGCAACTACGGCGGTGCGGATTCTCGACGTGGTGAGCCCGAAAGAACGAATCCGTTCGATGGAGGCATGACGTGGAACAGTTCGGGATGCTCAATCCTCAAATGCAGCAGCTGACGGTCGGTATTGGTGGCGCCGTGATGATTGCGCTGCAGCTGGCGGCCGCGGTTGGGCTCTGGCTCCAGCGCCGGAAGGTGCGCAACCTCGATGGGCGCGTCGCGCACCTGTCGGCGGCGATGGCGCTGCTGACCGACACGCTCGAGGGCGGCCTGCACGACGTGGCGCGCGAGGTGTCGCGGCTGGCGCACGCCGCCGTCGGCGCGCTCCGGTGGTCCCGCGCAACCGTACCGCGGCGCAGCGCCGCGTCCGCGGCGCGGCCAAGCGCGGCCGCTCGGTGCGTGACATTGCCGCCGCCGAGCAGATGTCGGAAGGCGAAGTGCGGCTGATGCTGCAGGCCTCCGCGCGCGAGATCGAAGGAGCCGTCGATCCATGCCGAGATGCGCTGACGCCGCGTGCGTCCGCTGGCGGCCGGCGTTCGGCGTCTGGGGCGGGTTGCGGCTGAACGGCACCTGGTGCATTGCTCGCGGTCGTGTGCCGCGACGGCCGTCCAGCGCGGGCTCGAGTCTCCCCCGCAGTCGGTGAATCGGCCGGTGCCCTGCCACCTTTACGGCTGGGCGCGCTGCTGCGTCACCAGGGCGCGATCACGCAGGCGCAGCTCGATGCGGCGCTGGCGAGCCAGCGGCGCAGCGGCCTGCGGCTCGGCGCCGAACTGCAGCGGCTCGGATTCGTGACCGAGCGCGACGCTCGTGCGCGCGCTCGCCGCGCAGGCCGGCGTCAGCTATCTCGACGACCGTCGATCTGGCGCGCGTCAGCCGCGCGCCCGGCGGGCTGTCGGCCGACATGGTGCGCGGCGCTCGGGCTGCTGCCGTTCGAGGCGCACGACCGCGCGCGCTGCACGTGATCTGCACGGCCCCGGTGCCCCGCCCGGCGCTCCGCGCGCTGGCGCGGCTGACCGGCTGGACCGCCGAGCCGTTTCTCGTGGACGACGCGGTGTGGGAGCGGGCGCTCGACAGCTACGCGCCGGCGGTGGACGAGCGCCACCAGTCCGAAGTGGTGCACGACCTGGCCGCGGCGTCGGCGCACGTGGTGGCGGCGGCCGCGACCGGCCGCGACGCCGTGATCCGCTACGCCGGCTGCGGCGGATTTCGTCTGGGTGCGCGTCGAGGGCGACGCGCGGACTCAAGACGTTCTGATTCAAGGAGGAGCCATGCCAGGCGGCGCCTACAGCGCACTGAGCGGGATGAAGGCGCGGCTCGAGGATCTCGACCGCCTCGCCTCGGACCTCGCCAACGTCGGCACCTCGGGCTACAAGACCGAGCGCGCCGCCACGGTGGCCGCCGAACGGCCGTCGTTCCGCACCGTGCTCGATTCGGCCGTGGACGTCACCACCGGAGGCACGCGGCTCGACTTCCGCCCGGGCACGATCAGCACCGACCGGCCGCGATCTCGACGCGGCGATCGAAGGGCCGGCTTCTTCGCCGTCACCACGCCCGCGCGGCGAGCGCTACACGCGCAACGGGTCGTTCGTGCGGCGCGCCGACGGCGTGCTCGACGACGGCGATGGCTTCGCCGATCTTGCCGGCCGGCGCACCGACCAACCCCGGCCAGATCCGGGTGGGCACGGGACAGATTTCGATCAGCGAGGACGGCACGCGTGAAGGCCGGCGACGTGATCGCCGGACGGATCAAGGTGGTCGCAGTTCGCATCGGAAGACGACGTCGATGCGCGAATCGGGCACGCGGTTTCGCGCCAAGGCCGGCGTGACGCCGGCCGCGGCGACGCCGCGCATCGTCGGCGGCGTCGCTCGAGCAGTCGAACGTGACGATGGTGGACCGGATGGTGGCGCTCACCGAGGCTGCAGCGCAGCTTCGAAGCGCTGCAGACGCGGCGTCTCGACGCTGATGAACGACATCGACGCGCGGGCCATCAGCGAGCTGGGACGCGATAGGCGGTCGGTAAGCGTAGGCAGGTAAGGCGGGGCTTTCAGCGACGGTTCGTAGAGGCGGGTCTTAGGCCCGCCGGTGACGAGGCCTAGGCAGAGCCAAGTCGGCAGCGAGCGAAGCGAGGCAGCAATGATTCGAGCACTGCTATACGGCGGCGAGCGGGATGAACGCGCAGCAGGCGAACATCGACAACATCGCGCACAACCTGGCCAACGTGAACACGACCGGGTTCAAGAAGTCGCCGCGTCGAGTTCGAGGACCTCGTCTACCAGCAGATCAAGGCGGCCGGGCACGCCGTCGTCGCGGAGGGCGAGACGCCGATCGGCCTCGAGGCCGGGCTCGGCTCGCGCGCCGTGGCGACGGCGCGCAACTTCACGAGCGGCAACCTGCGCTCGACCGGCTCGCCGCTCGACATCGCCATCGAAGGCGCACGGCTTCTTCCAGGTGTCGCTGCCCGGCGGCGAGACCGGCTACACGCGCGCCGGCATGTTCCACGTGAACGGCCAGGGCGACGTGGTGACCAACGAGGGCTATCCGCTCGAGCCGGCGATCACGCATTCCCGCCAACGCCACGTCGGTCACGATCTCGAAGGACGGCATCGTCTCGGTCGACGCGTGCCAGGCCAGGGCACGCCGCAGCAGGTGGGCACGCATCGAGCTCGCGCAGTTCCAGAACCCGGCCGGCCTCGAGGCGCGCGGCGGCAACGTCTTCGCCGTCACCAACGCGCTCGGGCGATCCGACCACGGGCGTGCCCGGCACCGACGGGCTCGGCACGCTGGTGCAGGGGTTCGTCGAGGACTCGAACGTCAGCGTCGTCGAGGAGATGGTCAACATGATCCTCGGCCAGCGCGCCTACGAGGCCAACTCGAAGGTGATTCGCGCCGCCGACGAGATGCTGCAGCAGGTGAACGGGCTCGGCCCGGTAACGATGCGAGCGCGCCGTCGCTGCATCGCGTGCGCCTGCCTGGCGCTGCCGCGTCCGCGGCGCGCGCTGGCGGCCGATCCGTCGCCGGCCAGGCCGCGAGTCGGCGCCGGCGCGTGGCTCGAGCGCTGTGCGCGACGCGGTGGCGCAAGCCGTCGCCCGCCGGTTCGGCGTGGCGCCCGATCGCGTCGACGGTCAGGAGCTGCGCCCGAGGCCAGCGATGCCGAGGCGCTCGTGGCCGTGCCCGATCCCGGGGCGCGCACCGGCCGGCCGGCGCAGTTCACGCTGCGGGCGGGGAGCCGGCGCGTCGGGCATCGCGGTGGCGCACGTCACGGTGGCGGCGCCGCACGTGCAGGTCACCAGCGCCGGTGGCGCGCGACGCGGCGGTCGACGGCCGCGGCGGTGCAGGAAGTGGACGGCGAGGTCGGCGCGGCGTGCGGTTCGAGCCGCTGCCGCGGCTCGACGAGGTGGTTGGCGCGCACGCGCGGCGCCGCTGGCGCGCGGGCGAGGTGCTGTCGCACGCGGTGGTGGTCGTGCCCGGAGGCCGTGCGCGCCGGCGACGAAGTGAAAGTGGTGGCGCGCGTGGGCGCGCTCGAAGCCTGGGGCGTGGGTCGGGCCTCGGCGCAGTGGCCGGGTGGGCGACGTGGTGCGGATTACGCACGGCGGCGCGCGCGGCTTGCAGCCGGCGCGGCGTGCTCTCGGCCGGCGTGGTGCAGGTGCTGCTGGAGCAGCCGCAGGAGATTCGATGATGACGACCGCAACCTCGGATGGGCGCGCGTGCTGGTGGTCGCGGCGGCCTGCTGGGCGCCGCGCTGGCCGCTGCTGGCCGGCGTCCGGCGCCTGGCCCAGCACGCCGCCGCCGCCGAAGCGCGACGACTACGAGCAGGTGCTCGAGCGCTACCTGCAGGCGGCGCGGGCCGCACCGACCACGCCGGATAACGGCCTGGGCGGCGGGCCTGTTCGCCGACCTGCGCGCGCGCCGCGTCAACGATCTGGTGACGGTGCGCGTGGTCGAGAACATCACGGCCTCGGGCAGCGCCGACTCCGGCGCTCGACAAGAAGAGCAGCGGTTCGGCCGTCGGTGACCAAGCTGTTCGGCGCTCGAAACAAGTTCCCGGCTGGCTCGACCCGACGTCGCTCTGGCGGCCATCGAGCGCCAACACCGGCTTCACCGGCAGCGGCTCGACCAGCCGCGCACGGGTCGCTGACGCGCGGTGATCACGGCGCGCGTCGTCGAAAGTGCTGCCGAACGGCGACCTCGTGCTCGAAGGCATCCGCGAGGTGGACATCAACGGCGACCGGCAGTTCATCGTGCTGAGCGGCATCGTGCGGGCGGCCGACATCGGTCCGGGCAACGTGGTGCCGTCCACCGCGGTCGGGCAGATGCAGATCCGCTACTTCGGCCGGGGTCTGATCAAGGACAACCTCAAGCCGGGCTGGCTCGATTCGAATCGCTGAACAAGGTGTTCTGACATGCGAACCCTGCTCGCCACGTTGCATCTCGATCGGCCTGCCGCTCGCGCGGCGCGGCCTCTCGGCGCGAAGTGCCGGCGGCGGCGCGCGGCTCAAGGACATCGCCGCGCTGCAGGGCCCGGCCGCCACGCCGGTCGTCGGGCTACGGCCTGGTCGTCGGCCTGAACAAGACCGGCGACGCAAGGCAGACGATCTTCTCCGCGCAGACGCTGGCCAGCATGCTCGAGCGCTTCGGCGTCGCGGTGTCGCCCGACGCCATGAAGGTCGAGAACATCGCCGCCGTGGTCGTCACGGCGGAGCTCGCGTCCGTACACGCAGACCGGCGCGCGCATCGACGTGACGGCGTCGTCGATCGGCGACGCGCGCAGCCTGCAGGGCGGGACGCTGCTGCCGACACCGCTGCGCGGGCCCGGACGGCGCGATGGTCGCGCTGGCGCAGGGGCCGCTCTCGATCGGCGGGTTCGGCGCCGGCGGCGGCGGCAACTCGCGTGGCGGTCAACCACCTCACCGTCGGCCGCGTGCCCGCGCGGCGCGCTCGGTGCAGGCGTCGCGTCCGGCCGTCGCTGGCCGGCGCTCGACACGCTGATGCCTCGCGCTGCTACGAGCCCGACTTCGCCTCGGCCTCCGCGCGTGGCGGCGGCGATCAACATCGAGCTCGGCGCCGACGCGCGCGCACGTCGCTCGATCGCCGGCATCGGTGCGCGTGCAGGTGCCGGCCGCCTATCAGAGCACACCTGTGCCGAGCTGATCGCGCGCGCTCGAGCCGCTGCCGGTCGAACATCGACGCCGTCGCCCGGGTGGTGATCAACGAGCGCACCGGCACCGTGGTGATGGGCGGCGACGTCCGCATCGGCCGCCGCGGCGGTCGCGCACGGCAACCTGTCGGTGCGGATCTCGACCCGGCTACGACGTCGTCGCAGCCGGCGCCGCTCTCGGCAGGCGGCAGACCGCGGTCGTGCCGCAGACCGCAGGTCGACGTGGACGAGGGCGACAACAAGCTGATCGCGCTCGATGCCGGGCACGACGCTCGACCGACGTGGTGCAGGCGCTGAACGCGCTGGGCGCGACGCCGCGCGACATCATCGCCATCATGCAGGCGCTGAAGGCGGCCGGGCGCGCTGCGCGCGGAGCTGGTGATTCTGTGAGCCTGGATCCGAAGATCGCGGCGCTGCGATCGGCACGCCGGCCGGCCGCCTGAGCGGCAGCCGGCCTGCGGCTGCCGTCAGCCGGACGGGCAGAAGCTCGCGCGCGCTGGCGGGCGAGTTCGAGTCGATGCTGCTGCTGCAGATGCTGCGCGAGATGCGCAAGTCGGGGTCGTGGAAGGACGAGGACGAGGACAAGGACGGCTACGGCGCCGAGACGCTGTTCGACACGCTCGACATGGAGCTGGCGTCCTACATCTGACGAAGGCGACAGGGCATTCGGTCTCGAGGAGTCGCTGGTGACGCAGATGACCGGCGCAGCGCCGTCGAACGTCGTTGCGCAGCGAGGCCCCTCGATGGAGCTGCCGGCGCGTCCGAGTCTGTAGCCGCGGGTCTTTGGACCCGGCCTGAGACGCGGCGCCGGCTCCGGACCCGTCAGAGCCGAGACGAGCCCGTTCGGCTGGCGCCGCGACCCGTTCTCAGGCGTGCGACAACGCACCATCAGGGCGTGGATCTGCGGGCGGCGTATGGCGAGTCCGATCGGTGCCGCGGATGCCGGCACCGTGGTGTTCGCCGGCGAGCAGCGCGGCTACGGGCAGACCGTCGTGGTCGAGCACGCCGACGGCATGCGCACGCGCTACGCTCACCTGTCGGCGGTCACGACCGAGGCGGGCGCCGGAGGTGAAGGCGGGGCGAGTGCCATCGGGCAGGGCTGGACGCAGCGGCCGCGCCACCGGCACGCATCTGCACTTCGAGGTGACGCAGAATGGGCGTCCGATCGATCCGCAGTCGTTCAGTGCGGGGGCTCAAGCTCGAAGGGTGACTTGCCGATTGGGGGGATGCGCACTGGGCCCACCCTCCCTCGGGGCGCTCCCGACAGCGAGGCTCAAGCCGCGGAGTAGACGACAAATCTCCAGCCGCGATCGCGGGAAGGTGAGACAGGGAGACGACATGAAATCGACGGTAATCGACCTACGCAGGAAGCCGAAGCGCTGGCACGCGCCGACGCGGGAAAGGCAAGAAGCCCGCGCCGAACCGTGCAGCCGCCACCGGCGATCGGGTCGAGGTGTCCGCGGACGCCAAGAAGGCCCAGGGCCTGGTGGCCGACGCGGTGAAAGCCGCGCAACGCGCTGCCCGACATCCGGCCGGAAGCCGTTGCGCGCGGCCGCGCCGAGGCTCGAATCGGGCGAGCTCGGTGCCGACGCCGGCAAGCTGGCCGACGCCATCATCGACGATCTGCTCGAGCAGTCGAGCAGCATGGCCGGCTCGCGCGCGGTCTCGGCGACGATGCGGCTGCGGCTTTGCCCTCGAAGGCGCGGCCGAGTCGCTCGCGCACGCCCAGGTGGAAGGCCTGCTGGCGAGCGAGGGCGCGCTCGAGTTCGCGCTGGCGGAGCTGCCGCCCGATGAGCAGCTCGGCTGCCGACGAGCGCGACGCGGTCCGCCGCGAGCTCGAAGCCGCCGAGCGGGCGCTGCTGCGCTGCCGCCGTCTCGGCTCCACTCTGTCGCGACTACGTGCGCTTCACGCTGGCGTCGCACGCGAACGCGAGCGGCGCGCCGAACTACGCGGCCGGACGCCCGCAGCGACGCCGACTACGCCGGCCGCGGCGTGAACGCGAGGGTCTGAATGTCCGGTCTCTACACCAGTCTCACCATGGCCGCCCGCGCCCTCTCGGCGCCAGCAGCTCGGGCTCGAGGTCACCGGCAACAACATCGCCAACGTCAACACCGCCGGCTACGCGCGCGCGCACCATCGACTTCGCCGCGGTCAAGCCCTACAGCTCGCTGAGCGCCGGCAGCGGCGTGGAGGTGGCGGGCATCCGCTCGATTCGCGATCGGCTGCTCGAGCGCGCGTCCGCGAGGAAGTGCCGGACCGAAGGGCGCGCGCAGGAGCTCACCGAGCTTCTGCAAGTGGTCGAGGCCGGCATCGGCGCGACCGGCAAGTCGATCGACGGCAGGCTCACCGAAGATGTTCGGGTCGTTCGCTCGCGCCTGGCCGACGCCCCGACGTCCGCCGTGGCGCGCGCCGACGTGCTCAACACCGCCGAACGAGCTCACGCAGTCGTTCCACGAGATGGCCGGGCGGCTGTCGGACGCGCAGCGTCAGGCCGACACGCCGCGTGCGCGGCACGGTCGAGGAGATCAACGCCGCTGGCGGACCAGATCGCCACGCTCAACCGCTCGATGGGCGCGTCGGGTCCCGAAGGGCGCCTGCCGCTGCAGGATCAGATGTCCACCCTGCTGCGCGAGCTCAATACGCTGGTGAACGTGGACGTCGTGGAGCGGCCGGATGGCGGCGTGGACGTCACCGTCGGCAGCGGCCGCGCGCTGGTCATCGCCGACGAGACCTACCGCGCTCGAAGCGGTGCTCGCAGCCGCCGAGCGGGTGGGCAGGCGGTGGAGGCCGGCGGACGCGACATCACCGTCCGAGATGCGCGGCGGACGTCTGGCGGGCGCGATCGAGGCGCGCGACGTCGACATTCCCGGACTACCTGACCCGGCTCGACGCGATTGCCTACGAGATGGTCCAGCAGGTCAACACGCTGCACCAGGGCGGATTCGATCAGCTCGGCAACACCAACCAGGACTTCTTCGCGCCGCTCGCCGAGCGCGACCGGCGCCGGCGCGGCTCATCGCAGTGGATGCCGCCGTGGCGGGCGACAGCCGCCGCATTGCCGCGGCGGGCGTCAACGAGATCGGCGACAACGCCGTGGCCAAGGGGCCTGGCCAACCTCCGCGACGCGCCTCGTGCTCGACGGGCAACAGCGCCACGCTCGTCGACGGGTGGAGCCATCTGGCCTACCGCGTCGGGCGCGACACGCGGTCGGCGATCGACGGGCTGAAGGCGCAGACCGACATCGTCGAGCAGATCGACGCGCTGCGCGACTCCGTGTCCGGCGTCTCGCTCGACGAGGAGAGCCGTGCAGATGATCAAGTTCCAGCGCGCCTACGAGGCCAACGCCCGCTTCTTCAGCACGGTGGACCAGACGCTGTCGATCCTGTTCTCAGATCGTCGGGCGGTAGCGGTAGGAGAGACTCATGCGACTGACATTCTGCGGCGACGATGCGCGACAGCCTACGAGGGCATTCCAGACGCCGCCGAGCGCATGATCAAGTTCCAGCGCCAGGGTGTCCACCGGCATCCGCGTGGCGCAGCCGAGCGACGACCCGTCGGCGACGGCCACGGTCATCACCGAAAAGGCCGCCAACGCCGCTCTTACGAGCAGCATACGCAGGCGGGCGATTCGGCCGAGTCGCGCTCTGGCGGTGGCCGATACGCTGCTGTCGGACATCATCGACAAGCTCGGCGGCGGCGCGCACCGTCGATTCTCAGCGTGCAGGGCTCGGAGACCACCGCACGCGCAGCGCGAGAACGGCGCGCAGGAGCTGGCCTCGCTGCGCGACGCCGTCCTCGAGGATCTGACCACGTCGTTCCGCGGCACCTACATGTTCGGCGGCGCCGCCGGCACCGTGCGCCCCTACAGCAAGGACGTCAGCGGGCGTCGTGCAGGCGATGCCGGCTCGACGCGCGAGGTGACGCGTGGACATCGACCGCAACCGTCCGGTGACCGTCGATGTTCGACGGCTCGGCGCATCGCGCAGGGCGCGGATCCCGCCGGATCTGTTCAGCCGCCTTCGAAGACGCGATCGCCGCCGCCCGGGCCGGCGATGCCGCCGCGCTGCATGACGGCCTCGCAGCGACCTGCAGCGCGCGTTCGATCGCGCCAGCCAGGTGCAGAGCTCGGTCAGGCACCAGCCTGCGCGCGATCGTGGACCACACCGCCACGCTCGAGGAGGCCGGCCGCGCCAGCCAGGCGCGCGTGGCGTCGCTCGAGGAAGCCAACATGGCCGAGGCTATTTCGGCCTCGCAGTCGGAGATCGCCTCAACGCCGCCCTCGGAGCAATACGTAACCGAACCGGGAAGTGTTTTG
>ERZ1370068.2321-contig-1477_pt1 | contig 21539 bp, 20 predicted proteins | sample MGYA00561227_ERZ1370068 | MGnify/ENA primary metagenome ERZ1370068 (study PRJEB38410, sample SAMEA6850437) | metagenome | study: Metagenomic assessment of the ecological functions of the soil: analysis of the soil microbiota associated with the... | reverse complement strand
GTACTTCGTTCAGTTACGTATTGCTGTTCGGCGGCTCAACCGGCGGACGCGTGCCGCCGGAGGCGATCGTCTCGGCGGTCGTGATCTCGACCGTGCTGCTGCTGGTGACCTCGCTGTTCGCGGACACGGTGGTGTTCCTCGGGAGCCTCTTCAGCTTCGGCGTCCTGGCGGCGTTCACCGCGGCGCAGCTCGCCGTGATCAGGCTCCGCTTCACCGAGCCGGAGCTGAAGCGGCCGTACCGTGCGCCCGTGGGGGTCAGGTTGCGCGGGGTCCAGTGCCGCTTCCTGCACTTGTCGGGCGCGGCCGGCACCTTCTGTGATCTTCGTGATCGCGATGGTGACACACCCGGCGCCCGCTACGGGGCCCGATCTGGCTTGCCGTGGGGCTGGTCGTCTACGAGCTCGTCCGCGCCGCGAGCGCGGTGAGCTGGCTGCTCGAGGCGCATCGGGCCCCGCGCGAGGATCTGCCCGAGACGAGTCTCCCGGATCCTCGTACCGATGAAACTCGGGCTGATCGGCGGAGATGGTCGCGACCGCAGTGAAGCTCGCCCAGGAGGCGCGGCGCCGCGGTCGAGCGCGCTGCACGTGATCCGCGTTCCCGCTCGAGCAGCCGCGATCGACGCGGAGCTCGACCGTCGCAGGAGGAGCGTGCCGCGCGTCGCTCGCCGAGGCTGCAGCTGCTCGGCGCCGACCACGGCGTGCACGGTCGCACGCGTGAGACCGTCGCGCGCGCCGTTCGATCGGCGAGGCGATCGTCGACGAGGCAGGCCGCGTCGGCGCTGACCTGATCGTCCTCGGCTCCGCCACCGCGCTGGCAGCGGCTAGTCCCGGTTCTTCTCAGCCGACGGTCAGACTACGTGCTCGCAAAGGCGCCGTGCGAGGTGCTCGTCGTGAGCCTTTCCGCAGGGGGTTCTGGAGGAAGACGGCGCAGATACGACTGAGCTCATGTGGGATCCATGGTGGCACTCGTCATCGGATGCGGCCGCGTCGGGCTCGCAGCGATCGCGCAGGCAGCTCGACCGCGAGGGCTGGGACGTCACCGCGGTCGACGAGAAGGAGGACGCGCTCGACGCGGCTCGGCGAGAACTGGCCCGGCGGCTTCGTCGCTCGGCCACGGCATGGACGTCGACGTCCTGCGCGAGGCGCGGGATCGAGGACGCCGACGCGGTCGTGGTCTCGACCGACGGCGACAACACGAACATCGTCGATCGGCCAGGTCGCGCAGAAGCGGTTCGCGAACCAGTGCGTCGTCGTGCGCCTGCTCGACCCGGCGCGCGCCGAGTTCTACCGGCAGCGCGGCCTGCGGACCGTCTGCCCGACCTCGAGTCGCGATCGACGTCGCTCGACCGAGGCCGTCGCGCTCTGCGAGATTCCGCCGAAGGCCGACGGTGAGCCTGATGTACGTCCTCGTCGCAGGCGGCGGCAAGGTCGGGGCGAACCTCGCGCGCCGCTTCTGATCAGCGCTGCGGCCACGAGGTGACGCTGATCGAGCAGCGCGCGACCGCTTCGAGCGCGCTCGAGGCAGGAGTTCGAGCACCGTGTGCAGCGCGGCGACGCGACCGAGCTGTCACGTCCTCGAGCGCGCCGGGATCAAGCGGCCGCCCGACCTCGTGCTCGCCGCTGACCGGCGACGACGAGGACAACATCGTCATCTGCCAGCTCGCGAAGCGAGAAGTACGGCGTGCCGAAGGTGATCGCGCGCGTGAACGACCCGCGCAACCAGGCGCACTTCGACCTGCTCGGCATCTCGCCGACGGTCTGCGCGACGCTCGAGCATCATGGCGCTGATCGAGCACGAGGTGCCCGGAGCACGAGCCTCGTCCACCTGCTCGAGCTGCGCAAGGAGAACCTCGAGATCGTCGAGGTGCAGATCGACGAGGGCTCGCCGAGCGCGCGGCAAGCGCGTCGAGCGGCTCGAGCTGCCGGAGGGCTCGCGCCTGATCTCGGTCATGCGGCAACGGCCAGGCGGAGATCGCGGTCGGCCGACGCGAGCTCCAGCCCGGGCGACCAGGTGCTCGCGATCCTGCAGCCGGGCAAGGAAGACGAGCTGCGCCAGGTGCTCCTCAAGAAGTAAGTAAAGACTTGAACTGGTCCGCCTCCGGCCCGGTACTTTGGGACGAATGCTCGCCGATCCTCGCGGCGGCGCTACGCGGTGCGGCGTGCGGCGCGCGGCTCCCAGGACTGCCGCGCAGTTCCACACTCCGCGGCCGATCGCCACGCGACTGGACTCGCCGACCTACAGTGACCTCGGCGCCGAGGCAGCCCGGAACGCTGTACGTCACCGAGCAGCCCAGGGTCGTGCGAGTGATCGTCAACGGGAGCCTGCGTGCGCAGCCGTTCATCGACATCACGCAGATGGTCAGAGCGGCGGCGAGCAGGGCCTGCTGTCCATCGCCTTCCATCCCGCATACGCGACGAACCACCGCTTCTTCCTCTACTTCAACGACACGACCGGCGACGTGCGCGTGCTACGAGTTCCGGTCCGCAACAGGACGATCGGCGCTGCCGAGCACGCCGCGACAGTCGCTCCTGCGCGTAGCTCATCGCCAGTTCGACAACCACGACGGCGGCCAGCTGCAGTTCGGGCCGGATGGTCTCCTCTACGTCGGGGACCGGCGACGGCGGCTCGGGCGGCGACCCGCACAGCCACGCGCAGAACCTCGGCTCCCGGCTGGGCAAGCTGCTGCGCCTGAACGTCAACAGGGCCGGTGCGAAGTGGCAGCATCGCGCGGCTACGGGCTGCGCAACCCCTGGCGCTTCTCCTGGGACCGATTGCCAACGCGCGACCTCTACATCGGCGACGTGGGCCAGAACGAGTGGGAGGAAGGTCGACGTGCGCGGACTCCCCGGCAGCAGCGCTACCTCAGCAGCACTACGGCTGGCGGGTCTGGGAGGGCGCCGGGCGCGCTACACCTCGGGGCAGAGGACGAATCGCGTGGGAGGCTCGTCTTCCCGATCGTGACGTACAAGCACTGGCTGGCGGCCGCTGCTCGTGTCGACGCGGCAGCTACGTGTACCACGGCAAGGCCGAACCGCCACGCCAGGTCGCTGCTTCTACGGCGACTACTGCACCGGCGAGATCTGGAGCCTGCGCGCGGCGCACGGCAGCGGCGGGCGTCAAGCGGCAAGGAAGGGTTCTGAAGGTGGGGAGCCTGTCGTCGTTCGGGCAGGACGCGGCCAGCGAGCCTGTACGTCGTCTCGCTCTCGACGGCCAGGTCACACAAGCTCACGCTGATGCGGCTCTTGCTCGTCTGCCAGGGCGCTGCTCGCGATGGGCGGGGCGTCTCGCTCCTGGCGACCGTGCCCGCGTGGGTGGCGACCTGGGCCCGCTTCCTGGCTACGACGCGGCGCGCAGCAACGTCGGGCCTGTCCGGGACCGGGATAACGGCAGCCAATGTCGGCAAGCTGCGGCGGCAGCAGGTCCGCCTGCCGGGCACCGCGGACTCCTCGCCGATCTACCTCCGCGGCGTTCGCGTCCACGGGCGAGCCCACGACGTCTTCTTTCGTAACGACCTCATTGCGGCATCACCGTGGCGGTCGACGCGACTTCAGGCCGCGGTCCTCTGGCGCTTCAAGCCGCGCGGCTGCTCGTCTGGGCGGGCACCGACCGGATCACCAGCTCGAGGCCCGATCTGCCGATCCGAACCACGGCGGTACATCTACGCCGAGGCACCGAACGGCCGCGTCTACAAGCTCACCGTCGCGACCGGCGCCGTGAGTCAGGTCGGTGTCGATCACCACGCTGCCGTCGCGCTGAAGGCCTCGGCACGGCTCTGAACCTCTCGCGCGGCCTCGTGATCGCGACCGCCGGCGGCTACCTCGGCGACGCGCCGCCCTATCAGGGTCACGTCGTGATCGATCTCGCGGCGTGGGCGGATCGTCCACGTCTGGAACTCGCTCTGCAGCGACCGCCACCGGCTGATCACGCCCAGTCTCTCATGCCCGGAGAGCGACTCGGCGATCCTGGGCCGCGCCGGCGCCGTCTGTCGTCCCCGGCTCCGGCAACCTCCTCGTCGCAACCGGCAACGCTTGGGCGCTTCTCGACGGTGCCGCCGCTGGGACGACCAGCACCTTGATGCTTACGCCGAACGCTTCCCGGTTGCTGCACCACTGGACGCCGCGGAACCAGGCCCAGCTGAACGCCGCCCGGCGTCGACCTCGGCTCGACAGCTCCGGCGGTCGCTGCCTCCACGATCGACACCTCGCTGGCCCAGTCAGGGAAGGGACGGGATCATCCGCCTGCTGCCTGGCTGCCAGGGCTCGGCGGCACGCTCGGGCGGACGGGCGGCCGAGCTGCCGGGCGCGATTCCGGGCTCCCAGGCGGCTCCGGGGTGTTCTCTGCGACGGCGGTGTCGCGGGCGCGGTGGCACCGTGCGGCTGTTCGTCGGCAACGACGCCGGCGTCTCGGTCGCTACGTGCATTCTTCGACCGCGCGGGCGGCTTCAGGTCGCGTGGAGGCGCGGCGAGGCAGGGACGAGCCCCGTCCTCGCGGGCGGGCGCTGCTCACCACGCCTACGACCACGCACGGCGGCTCAGATGCGTCTTCAACCAGGCCACCAGCGCGGTCGTGGGCCACCTACCGGCCCGGCGGCGGGCACTTTGGGAGAGCTGCCAGATCGTCACCGACGGGCACATCGCCCTCCCGCAGGGCGACGCGAACTCCGCACGGCACGGTCGGGGATCCTCAACATCTACCGCTAGCCGGTTCGGCGGCGCCACCTGCGGGCCCTGCTGGCCCAAGCGCCGCGTACGCAAGGGCCTGCAGCGACTCGTTCAGCGTGCGCAGCTCGTGCGCGACGTCTGGATGAAGCCCTCCGTGTGGTCGAGCCGCCGGTTCAGGCTCTGCAGCTCGTCACGGAGAGCGTCCAGCCGTTCGAGCATCGCGTCAGCTGCCGGTCGTCGAAGCTCTTCCGCTCGGGCACGCCTCGATTGTACGGAGACGGCGACGAGTAGCCCGAGTGCAAGAGGCCGCATGCGTCGATGCGCGACGTCGAACGGCGACGCGTGGCGGCCGCGCACGAGTGCTGGTGCACCTCGTCGGTTGACCGCGTAGGCGACGCCGAGCAGCGAGCGCCGGCGGCGCGCGACCGAGCGCGCGCAGGAGCAGCGCCGAGGATCGCGTACTCGGTGATGTGCGCGCACTTGCGCAGCACGTGTCCCAGACGCCGAGGCCCGACGACGAGGCGACGGGACCGACGAGAGCGCGAAGATCACCGCCGCCCAGAGCGACGACGGGCAGCCCAGGCTGCGAGATCGCGCGCGTCGGCACGCCGATGATAGGCTCGGCTCCGATAGGCAGCGAGCGGTAAGGGAACCCGGTGCAAGTCCGGGACGGTCCCGCCGCTGTGAGGGGAGACGCTCCTCCGCCGACGACGCCACTGGCCCGCGGGCCGGGAAGGCGGCGGGGAGGGAGCCCCGAGTCAGAAGACCTGCCGCTCGCCTCGCAGACCGAACCCCTCGCGGAAGGAGGATTCGTGTCAACGACGCTCTGCATTGCTGCTCGGCCGTCTCGGTGGCGGCCTCGCTCGCTGCTCGTGCCCGCGGCTCTGCGGCCGTGCGCGTCACGTGCGCGTCGAGGGCAAGACCGCAGACGATCTTCGGCGCCGGCCGAGCCGACCCGTCGGTCGACGGCGAACGCACTCGACGCGCTCGAGTCAGCGCAGCCTCGCCGGCGAGTTCTACTACCACGTCACGACCAGTCGGCTTCCGGCCCGTACGTCGAGCCAGATCGGCCGCTATCCGGCCGGCGGGTACGAGCGGCTGGGTCTTCAAGGTGAACGGCGTCTCGCCGCCGGTCGGCGCCGACCAGGTGCGTGCTCAAGGACGGGCGACCGCGTGCTCTGGTACTGGGCGACGTTCCAGGTCTTCCGGCGGGCCGCAGACGCTCGAGTTGCGGCCGCGCGAAGCACGGCTGCTACCGCGTGCTGGCGCAGGACGACACGGGCAAGACCTCCCCGGCCCGCGGAGCCGTGCTGCAGCGTGGACGGCAGGCGCATCCGGTGCGGACGCGGGCCGGCTCGGCCTGCGTCGGCGCGCACCGCGGGCTCGTCACGCGCCGACGCTGACAGGCGCGGTTCCGGTCGAACGCGCGCTGGCGTGAGGTCGCTCCGCTGCCTCCTGTCGTCGCCGTCCTCGTGGCCGGCTGCGAGCTCGACACGAGCTCCGGGAGGCAGCGCGTCGCTCTGGGTGACCCGCGATCGCGGCGCCCACGTTCTGCACGTCGCGAGCGTCCCGGCGGGGCAGACGGCGATGCAGGCGCTCGTCGCGCGTGGCGAAGGTGAAGACCGGCTACGGCGGTCGCGCTACGTGCGGTCGATCGACGGCGTCGAGCGAGCAGCGGCCGCAAAGCGTGGTTCTACTACGTCAACGGCTACCTGGCCGACCGCAGCGCCGCCGAGTACCGCCTCCACGCGGGCGACGTCGAGTGGTGGGACTTCCGCTCGTGGCGGGATCCGCGCGCCAGGACCGGTGGTCGTCGGTGCGTTTCCCGAGCCGTTCCTGCGCGGCTACGGCGGCAAGCGTCAGCGGAGCACGGTGATCGTCTACGCTCCGACTCAGCTCGCTGTCTGCAGGCCCTGCGCGCGGCGGCTCCACGCGACGCGTGACCTCTAACAGCCTGCCACGTTCGCGAGCAACCGTCAACATCCAGATCGTGCCTCGGCGAAGGTCGACGGCCCGGCTGGAGTTCACAGGCTCGACGTCGCCCGGGTCACCGGTGCGGCTGATCGTTCACCGGCGACCCGAAGCGCTCGCTCCTGCGGCGATGGCCCTTCCGATTCCGGTACTCGGTGCCGTGAGGCCGGCTCGCTGCCGCGGCGCTCCTGGCCGGCGCTGGCCGCCGCGGCCCTGCTCGCCACCGGACCGAGTGTCCGTGGCGGCGATCGCCGCGCGTGCTGCTCGTCGTCTGCCTGCGCGCTCCTGCGGGCGGCGTCGGCTGTACCTCGTCGGCGCGCTCGTCTCGGGCGTCGGCGGTCGTGTCTGCTCGACGCCGTTCGTCGAGTCGATCGGCTCGCATCCTGTGTTCTGGAGCGGCCCGACGGTGCCCGGTGCTCGGGACAGCTCGACGTGACGACGGAGGAGCTCCGGAACGGCGCTCTTCCAGGGCCTGCGTCTGACGGCGGTCGCGCTGGCGTTCGCCGCCTACGCGCTGCTGCTCGATCACGACCGGCTCGTCCAGTCGGCGCGGCTTCGCGCGCGCGCTCGGTGCTCGCGATCGCGCTCGCGACGCGGCTCGTGCCGACGCTCGAGCGGGACGCGGCCGGTCTCGTCGAGGCGTTGCGCGGGCGCGGGGTGGAGGTCTCGGGGCTGCGCGGGCGGGCGCGGCTGCTCTCGCCGCTCCTCGCCGGCTCGCTCGAGCGGGCGCTCAACCTCGCCGAGGCGATGGAGGCGCGCGGCTACGGCCGGCCTGGCGCGCACGCGAGCGCCGCCGCCGCCGGGTTGGAGGCCCGCGACCGGCGCCGCGCTCGTCGGTGCGGCGTTGCTGCGTCGCAGTGGGTGCGCTGTGGCTCTAGCGGGCGTCGCGAGGCTCTCGTTCACCTACCCGGGAGCGCAGCCGGCGCTCCGTGACGTCTCGCTGCGAGATCGAGCCGAAGGCGAGGTCGTCGCGCTGCTCGGGCCGTCCGGCTCAGGCAAGTCGACGCTGCTCGCGCGCGCTCGCCGGGCTCGTGCCGCACTTCCACGGCGGCCGGTTCTCCGGGCGCGGTCGAGGTCGCCGGGCACGACACGCGGCGGACGCCGCCGGCCGAGCTCGCCGGCACAGTGGCGACGCTCTTCCAGGATCCCGAGGACCAGGTCGTCTTCACGCGGGTCGAGGCAGAGGTCGCGTTCGGGCTCGAGAACGTCGGCACGCCGCCTGCCGCAGATCTGCGCCGCGAGCCGCGGCGGCGCTCGTGGCGGTCGGTGCGGGCCACCTGGCGGGCGGCGCGTGGCCGAGCTCTCGGGCGGCGAGCTGCAGCGCATCTGCCTCGCGTCGGTGCTCGCGCTCGAGCCGCGGCTGCTGCTTGCTCGACGAGCCGACTTCGCAGCTCGACCCCGACGGCGCCGCGGCTGCGATCGAGCTCGCGCGGTCGTCCGGCGCGGCGGTCGTCGTGTCCGAGCACCGGTCGGACGGGTGCTCGAGGCGTGCGATCGCGTCGCTCTTCCTCGAGGAGGGCCGGCTTCGCGCAGGACGGCCTTCCGGACGCATGGCTTCCGCAGGCACGACCCGTCGCTGCCGGATGGGGCTGCCCGCCGGCCAGGCGGTGTGCCTGCTGGAAGGGGTCTCGTTCGCCTACGACCGACCGGTTCTCGAAGCGATCGACCATCGAGGTGGGGCGCGGCGAGGTCGTCGCTCTGCTCGGGCCGAACGGCTCCGGAAGACGACGCATCGCGCAAGCTCGCCGCCGGCCTGCTCGAGCCACAGGCGGGCCGCGTCGTGCGCGAGGGCCGCGCGTGCTACCTCTCGCCAGGATCCCGGCCGCTACCTCGTTTCGGAGCGCGCCGACGAGAGTCGCGCTGGCGGTCGGCGGGGATCTCGCAGCGAGCGCGCGGACGCTTGCGCGGTTGGGTCTCGGTGGCTTCGCGGGCAGGCATCCGCGCGATCTCTCCAGCGGCGAGCGGGAACGGCTGGCGCTCGCGGCGGTGCTCGTCGCCGAGCCGGACCTGCTGGTGCTCGACGAGCCGACCCGCGGGAGTCGATCCCCAGCGCAAGGACGAGCTCGCTGCGCTCGCTGCGCGCAGAGGCGTCTGGCAGAGCGACGCTCGTTGCCACGAACGACCTCGTCTTCGCGGGCGCGGTCGCCGACCGGGTCGTCTCGACCGTGCCGGAGCGGGAGGGCGTGCTTGCCTAGAGCTGTTGCCGGGCTCGCAGTCGCGGCGGCGCTCGCGTCGGCGGCGCTGGCCGTCGTGCGGCCGGACGACGCGCGCGCTCGCTCCTGCTCTGTTGCCGGGGCGCTGATCGTCGCGGGCGCGGCCTGGCTCGAGTCGGCGGCCGGGCTCGAGCAAGGAGTTGGTGCTGATCGCGACGCTGGGCGCCGCGGCGGCTGCGGCGCGTGCTCTTCGCCGCCGATCCCGAACGTGCAGCCGGTGACGGTGATCGCGGTGGTCGCAGGCGTCGCGCTCGGGCCCGCGCGCGGGCGTCGCACCGGCGCGCTCGCGGCGCTCGTCTCGAACTTCTACCTCGGTCAGGGCGCGTACACGCCGTGGCAGATGCTGGCGTGGGGGCCTGCGGCCTCGCTCGGCGGGCTCTCGTGCGCGGCTCCTGCGCCGGCGGATCCCGCTGCGCGCTGATCTGCTTCGCGCTCGGCTTCGCCGTTCGACGCGGTGATGGACGTCTGGGAGTGGCTCAGCTTCTACCCGCACACGTGGCAGGCCTTCGCGGCGCTGTACCGCGCGCGGGATCTGGTTCGACGCGGCCCATGCGACCGGGAACCTGATCCTCGCGCTCGCGATCGGCCCGGAGCTCCGGCGCCTCCTGGAGCGCTATGCGCGTCGCCTCAAAGCGGAGGTCGTGTGGGCGTGAGGCTGGTCCTCGCGGATGGCCGTTCTCACTTTCGTGCACGGTGTCTGACGCCAGCGAAGTCGCGCGTACGCAGGGATTTCCTGCCAGCTCGTCACACTTCTGCGCGGTGTCTGGCACCGGAGCGGGGCACGTTCAATCGCACCAGGTGCAGGGCGGCGGGTTCGCCGAGCCGGCGGGTCGCCAAGCCCGGAGCTGACGGCCTGGGCGGCTGCTCGGGCTCGCGCGGCCGGTGGAGGGGCGAGCACGAGCGCGCTCTCGTACCTCGTAGCGCACGAGGCCGAGCTACCGACCTGACCGACGTCGAGCTCATTGCGATGGCCGAGCGTCCTCGGAAGGCGGCCCGAGCGCCTCCTCGCGCGGATCAAGGCGGCGAACAAGCCGAGCGGGAGGATCGGCCCGACGGTGAGGCGCTCGACGACCTGGGCAGTGCTCGCCCTCCGCCAGGCCCGCGAGAGAAGGCGCCTCGCGGTGCGATCCGCTACTCTCCTCCGGGCGCAGGCCCGCTCCGGCGGCTGGGGCTGGTCGCCCGGCGGCGCGCCGGACTCGAACGACACTGCGGCGGCGATCAAGCGCTGCGCGCGGCAGGCACGCGCGGCACCCCGATCCGCCGCGGCTGGCGTACCTCCGGCGGCTTCTGCAACCGAGACGGCGGGTTCGAGCTCACCCCGGGACGCGGCTCCGGACGGCACACAGTCGACGGCGTGGGCGATCCAGGCTTTCCTCGCCGCCGGGAAGGCCGTCCCCAAAGCGCCTTCGGCTACCTCCACCGCATGCGCCGCAGCGGCGGCAGCTACCGCTACTCGGCCCGCTACGTGACCACGCCGGTCTGGGTCACGGCCCAGGTGCTACCCGCGCTCGCCAGGCGGCCGTTCCACACTAAGGCGTCGCGGACAAAGGCTCCAGGACGTATGACACCTGGTCGTAGAGCGGCCGGTAGCCCATCCGCTTCGTTGACGGCGAGCATGCCACGCATTGCTCGACTCGTTCTCGGTCACGATCCGCTCGTAGCCGTTCTCCCCGCCCAGCGGGCCGCGGCGAGCTGACCGCCAGCGCCAGCCCGCGCCTCCGGAACTCCGGCAGCGTCGCCGTCATCTGGTTGTAGGCGACGCGCCGCTCCCGGGTCGACGGTCAGGAACGCGAGCGAGACCGCCCGGTCTCCCACAAGCGCCACGAAGCTGCCCTCGTTCGAAAGCGCCGGCGATCCGTAGTCGTCCTGGCGCCAGTCGTCGCGAACGAGAGCTCCGTCTCCAGCTCGTCCCCCGGCATGTCGAGTCTCCGGCGACGCAAATCTCGTAGAGATCGTGCTCGAGCTCCGCGCACTGCGGAGCGGAGCGACGTGGAACCGGTCGGGCACGCAAGGCTCCGGGAGCTCGGCACCCGTCAGCTCCAGCGTCGAAACGCGGTCGACCTTCGACGGCTCGAAACCGCGACGGTCGAGGAAACGAGTCCGTCGGGGCTCGTCATCGACCGAGTCGGGCCCGCCACGCACCGTGCGAGCGGAAGGTGCCCCAGAGCCTCCTCATACAGTGCCGTCCCGATCCCGCGCCGCCGTGCCTCCGGAAGCACGCCGACCCAGAACCGCCCCTTCCCGGGCGTCGGCACCGACCACTCGCAGGCTCGCGTGCGCGAATGCGACCATCTCGCCGTCCAGCTCCGCGACCCAGGTCCGCAGCTGCTCGCGCTCGATCCTCCGCGAGGCCCGCTGCCACACGAGCTCCGGCGTCAGCACCTGGTCGGGAACGAGCTCCAGCTCGAGCCGCGCGACCGCGGGAGCGTCCTCCCGCCCCAGCTCGCGGATCACGAAATCGCCAGCCACCCTGCCTCCGGCCGCACGAGCCGCCCGTCCGCGACCAGCCGCTCCCACGAGGTCGTCTTCCCAGTACCAGCGCCACGAGAACCACTTCGCCACCTCCGCCTCCGGCACCAGCACCGCCGCTCGCACCCCCGCGACCACCAGGTCCTCGAGCCCGCCGCCCTCTGCAGGCTCGGGGACGAGCTGGTCCACGCGCTGGAGCTCGCTGGTGTGCCGATGCGGCTCTTCGTAGACGATGCTCCGAGAGACCACAGCCCCGCAACGTTCCAAAGGCGACCGCAGCGACTGGAGCTCCTTCGGCTTGAGCCCGAGGCTCGAGCTGCAGGTCACTCGAGCCCGACGGCCCCGCCTCCGCAAGGTGGCGCAGCAACACGTCGTCCCCAAGCCGCTCGAGCTCTGCGCGGCAGATGGGATCGAGCAGCCGCACGACCGAACGGCGCAACGAGCAGGTTCTTCCCCGGTGCACGGCCACGACAGGATAGCCGCCGCGCGCCGAGCTCGCCGAACCACGGGAACTTCGTCCGCGGCCACTGCCCGAACCCCGGGCTGTCGGGAGCGCTACGGCCTCCTCGTGGCAGGCCTCGAAGAAGGGTCTCGGTAGCGCCGAGTCGGCTGGTGCGGGTCAGCAGCCCGCGATCGAGCAGGAAGGCCTCCGCCTCGTCGGCGACTCCAGCGCACGGTCCGGCGTCAGCCGGCACTCGAAGGCACGGCGCTCCCGAAGCTCCTCCATACTCGGCGCGTGGGCGCTCATCCGACGGCGGCCATTGTGACCATTCGGGAACGAAGTCGTTTCCGGTGACATCGTCAACACCAACGCCTCCTGGCTCGCGGCGCGGCTCGAGGAGCTCGGCCACGACGTGATCCTGATCGCTGCGCTGCCCGACGACGAGCAGCGAGTGGCGGGCTTCGATCCGCGACCAGGCCGAGGAGGCCGATGTCGTCATCGTCACCGGCGGCCTCGGCGGTACCCCGGACGACCTCACCGGGAGGCGATCGGAGCCGCGTTCGACGTCCCGCTCGTGGAACAGCCGGAGGTCGCGGCGCGGCTGCGCGAGACGGTTCGCAAGCGCTCCCGACTACGCGGCCCGCTGGGCACAGCTCCCCGAGGGCAGCCGCCCGATGGAGATCGAGCGCGGCGGCGCTCCCGGGTTCGTCCTCGGCAACAGTCTACGCGATGCCGGGGCTCCCGGCCGAGATGGAGGCGATGTTCGAGCTCATCGCGGCCGAGGCTCGGCGGCCGGAGCCCGATCGGTTCCTGGCGCAGGATCACTACCGCACGACCGAGAGTCGGATCGTCGCCGTCCTCGAAGCGGCCGGAACGCACCATCCCGAGGTGCGCGTCGGCTCGTATCCGAGCTTCGACGCCGACGGGAGCACCGTCGAGATCGTCCTCAAGTCTGAGCGACCCGGAAGCGCTCGCGGCCGCGCAGGCCTGGCTGGAAGGCCAGCTTCAGGGCCTGGACTGACGCTCAGCAGCGAGGCCTGTTACCGCGCAGAGCGGTCGCCCGATGTGGGGTCGTGTGGCCTGCGCCAACCATGCGAGCGACCAGGCCCACTCTGTGTGAGACCTTTACCCTCTTCCAGGGGTTCGCCCGCGCGCGGCGAATTGCCGATGCCGTGAAGGTGCAGGTGGGGCGTCGCAGTCTGCAATCGTGATCGGCCTGGTCTCGGTGGCCGCCGTCGCGCTGCTCGTCCAGCGGACCGGGACGCGCGTCGATCACGGCTGCCGCAACGCCGGACTGGCGCTACCTGCTCGCCGGCCTCGCGATCTGCGCGGCGGTGCAGCCGCTGCGCGCGCTCGCATGGACGTCCACGGTGCGCTCGCCGACGATCGGCTTCCGCGCGATGTACACGGCGAGCTCCGTCGGATCGTTCCTCGACACGGTCCTGCCGGGACGGCCTCGGCGAGGCCTCGAAGGTCGCCGTGCTGAAGGTCACGGCCGGCCCGCGCTGGCCCGGGTTCTCGCGCGCGGGTGGGAGCCTGCTGTGCGCGCACCTGCTCGAGATGGTCGCCTTCGTGCTCGTCGGGGCCGCCTCGGCGTTCTTCCTGCCGGTTCCGGCCTGGGCGAAGATCACGATGGTCGTCGGCCTGCCGCTGCCGCTGCGGGGGGCTTGCTGCTCGTCTCTCGTGTTGCACCGCGAAGCTGCGCCACCGACTGCCGCAGGGCGTCGGCGCCTTCCTCGCCGGAGCCGCCGCGCCGAAGCGGGATCATGTTCCGCGCGGGCGTGATCCTCGTCGTGACCTGGGTCGCCCGCTGGTTCGGCGTCCTCTTCCTGCTGCACGCCGTCGGCGTCCACGTCGGCGTCGGCTCGGCGCTGCTCTACATGGTCGTGACCGGGCTCGCGAACACGATGCCGTTCCTGCCCGGGAACGTCGGCCTCTACCAGGGCGCCGCGATCGGTGCGCTCGGCGATGGCGGGCCACAGCGGCACGACCGCCGTCGCGGCGTCGGTCTTCACGCCGCTGCCGCAGCGAGCCTCGCAACCGCGTGTCGCCGCGATCGTCGGGCTCGCGCTCTACGGCCGCCGCGTCGGCGAGTTCCGCCAGCGCTGCGGTTCGCTTCTAGCCCAACTTCGACGGATCGGCCGGCGCCGTCCGTCGCGGCCGACGTAGCCGTCCTTCGCCCCGACGACCAGCAGCACGAGATCCTCGTCGCCGACGCTCGATCACCTGCCGCGGCGTCGTCGACTCGACGTGGCAGAGCCCGCCGGGCCCGAGCTCGCGCGACTCGCCGGGCAGCGCGAAGCGCGCGCGGCCCGCGTGGACGAAGTAGAGCTCGTCCTGCTCCTCGTGGTAGTGCGGCCGCGCGCCGACTCCCGGCGCGAGCACGAGCACGTTCACGCCGAACGCCGTGACGCCGAGCTCCTGGCGCACCTTGCGGAAGACGCCGTCGCCCATCTCGTCGATCGACCCGAACGCGCGGCCCACGACCTGCAACGCTAGCGGTCGTCGTGGGCAAGCTGATGTACTTCCGCGATCGCGTCGCTGGACGGCTACATCGAGGACGAGCACGGCAAGTTCGACTGGCCGCCCCGGACGACGAGTGTGCACGCGTTCATCAACGAGCTTGAGCGGCCTGTCGGCACCTACCTCTACGGCCGCCGGATGTACGAGACGATGGTCGCCTGGGAGTCGGTCGACTCGCATCCGTACGCCGAGATCTGGCGCGCGGCCGACAAGGTGGTCTACTCCCGGACGCTCGAAGCGGTCGCGAGCGCGAGAACGCGGATCGAGCAGGAGTTCGAACCGGATGCGGTCCGGCGGTTGAAGGAGGAAGGCGACGTCAGCGTCGGCGGGCCGGCTCTCGCGGCCGAGGCGATCAGGGCGGGCCTCGTCGACGAGTACCACCTCTTCCTCGTTCCGATCCTCGTCGGCGGCGGCAAGCGCGCGCTTCCTGACGGCGTTCGCCTCAGAGCTCGAGCTCCTGGAGGAGCGGCGCTTCGGCAGCGGTGTCGTGTACGTCCGCTACCGGCAGCGATGAGTTTCAGGCCCGCGCATCGTCCTACAACCGACCCCGACGAAAGGAGCACACCGTGCAGCGGACGGCAACCCACATCGCGAAGCTCGGCCGCGTCATCATCCCGGTCAGCGACCAGGACAAGGCGCTCGAGTTCTACACCGAGAAGCTCGGCTTCGAGGTTCGCTCCGACGTTCCCTTCGGTGAGGGCGACCGCTGGATCGAGGTCGCGCCCCCGGGTAGCGACGCCGCAGTCGCGATCATGCCGCCTCGCCCCGGCGAGACGCCGCACAACGAGCGAGACGTGCATCGCCTTCACGACCGACGACCTCGACGCGGGCCATGCAGCCCCTGAAGGAGCGCGGAGTGGACGTCGACGAGCCGATGGGAGGCGAGGGCCTGGTGCCGCGGATGTTCTTCTTCCGCGACCTGGATCGGAATCAATCTGCTGCTGGTCGAGGAGCCCGAGTCCCGAGCGTCACCGAGCTGCGGGTAGCCCTGACGGTCTCGGATTTCGACGAGGCGGTGCAGTTCTACCGCGACGTCCTGGGGCTCGAGCAGATCGCCGACTGGAGCTCGGACGACGGAAGCGTCGTCGTGCTCGAAGCGGGTCGGGCGACGCTCGAGCTCCTGGACGAAGCCCAGGCTGATTACGTGGACAGGGTCGAGGCCGGCCGCCGCGTGGCCGGCCCGGTCCACGCTCGCGCTCGAGGTACCCGACAGCGCGCGCGGCCGCCACACCGTCTGATCGAGGCCGGAGCCGAGCGGGTCGCCGAAGCCGGTCGACGCCGTGGGGCGACCGCAACGCGCGGGTGAAGCGCACCGGCGGGATGCAGCTGACGCTGTTCACCCCACCGGCGTAAGCGGCGGCACTCCACGCTCCACGGCCAGGGAGGTTGTCGACGACGACCCTCGTCATCGCCTCGCGTGTCTGCCGTGTCGCGCTGCCGAGATGCGGGGTGAGGACGACGTTGGGAGGCCGAGAGCCGGGCGGAACGTGGGGCTCGCGGGCCGAAGACGTCGAGGCCCGCGCGGATCCGGCCTGAGACGAGCTCTGCGACCAGTGCCTCCTCGTGGACGATTTCGCCTCTCGCGGTGTTGACCAGGCACGCGCCGTCTCGAAGCAGCGCGAGCCGCCGCGCGCTCGACGAGCCCCGCCGTCTCGGGGGTCAGCGGCGCGTGGATCGTCACGATGTCCGCTTGGGCGAAGAGCGCGTCGAGCTCTCGGTACTCGCCGAGGTCGGTATCGATGGGGCGCCGCTGCCGAATACAGGACGCGAAGGTCGAACCCGCGGGCACGCCGCGCGACTGCGCTGCCGATCCGCCCCGAGGCCGAGGATCCCGAGCGTCGATCCGCTCACCTCCTCGGCGAGGGCGCCCTTCCGACCACGAGCCCGTCAGGCGCCTGACCGCACGAACCGGTCGCCCTCGACCACCTGCCGCCTCGTCGCGAGGATCAGGGCAAAGGCGAGGTCAGCCCGTCGCCTCGTCGAGCACGCCCGGGGTGTTCGTGACGACGATCCCGCGCTCCATGCACGCAGCCACGTCGACCCGGTCGTAGCCGACGCCGTAGTTCGCGACGATCCAGCCGCTGGAGCGACAGCTCGAGCTGCGGAATCAGGCTCGTTTGCGACCACAAGGCCCTCGACGTCCTCGCGCGCCCCATCGAGCAGGGCCAGCGCCAGAATCTCGACGTCGTCGAGGCTCATCGAAAGCCGGTCCCGGATATCGGCGGGTCCGACGACCCTCACGCGCGTAGGCGCCGAGACTCGCAGCGACTGCTTCGATCGCGGCCTGCTCCTTGGGGCTGACGCTCTCGCCGTGCTCCTTGTGGGCGGCGCCCACGACGCTTCGCGAGCCCCAGCACGAGAAGCCGCGGTAGTCGTCGACCCTCCTGCGGCGTCGCCTTGCTCTCAGGAGACCCACCGCCTCGCGCAGCCGCTCGAGCCCTCCCTGCTGAAGCTCCTCCGCAGAGCCGTACTTGTGGCAGGTCGAACTCGGGTTTCGCGGCGACGATCTCGTCGAGCAACTCGCTCTCGCCATGCTGCTCCGGGCCTCGGCGTACGCCTTCGCCAGTGCAAAGGTCTCGCGGAAGCTGCCGCCGCGTTCGGGCGGTGACGACGAGCATGCCGGCGATCGGCGGACCTTCCAGCACGGCCTGCCATTCCTCCTCGGTGAACGCGTCTTCCCGGTCATTTCACCTTCCCTCCTGGTCGGCGGCGCTTGGCATCGGGCCACGTATGGCCGTGGCGTCTCCCGAACGCTATCTCGCCGACCTGAATCCCGGCTAGCGAGAGGCGGTCCTCGCAACCGAGGGGCCGCTGCTCGTCGTCGCCGGCGCGGGCTCCGGCAAGACGCGCGTGCTCACCTACCGGGTCGCGCACCTGATCAACGCCTGCGGGGTGAAGCCGAACGAGATCCTCGCGATCACGTTCACGAACAAGGCCGCGGGCGAGATGCGCGAGCGGCTCGAGGACCTGCTCGGCCGCGATCGCGCGCGCGATCTGGATCCTCACCTTCCACGCCGCCTGCGGCCGGATCCTCCGCCGCGAGGCGCCGCGGCTCGGCTACCGCATCGAACTTCACGATCTACGACCAGGCCGACCAGGTCCGCCTGACGAAGCAGTGCCTCGAGGAGCTGGAGCGCGACCCGAAGCGCTTCGTCCCGCGCGGCATCCACGCGCAGATCTCGGCCGCGAAGAACCAGCTGGTCACGCCCGGACGAGTACGCGAGCCGCGTCGCGTCGTTCTACGACCAGACCGTCGCCGAGGTCGTACGACCTCTACCAGCGGCGCCTGCTTCGCCTCGAACGCGGTCGACTTCGACGACCTGCTGATGCTGACCGTCGCAGGTGCTCGGAGCGCTTCCCGGAGGCGCGCGAGCGCTGGCAGAAGGCGTTCCGCTACGTCCTCGTCGACGAGTACCAGGACACGAACCACGCGCAGTACCGGCTGCTGCAGCTGCTGGCCGGAGAAGCACCGCAACGTCTGCGCGGTCGGCGACCCGGACCAGAGCGATCTATGCGTTCCGAGGCGCCGACATCCGCAACATCCTCGAGTTCGAGCGCGACTTCGGCGAGACGAAGACGGTCGCGCTCGAGCAGAACTACCGCTCGACGAACACGATCCTCCAGGCGGCCAACGCGGTCATCGCCCACAACCGCGAGCGCAAGCCGAAGAACCTCTGGTCGGAGCTCGGCGAGGGCGAGCCGGTGCGCGCGCTCGAGGTCGAGGACGAGCACGCCGAGGCGCGTTTCGTCGCCGCCGAGATCGCCGCGCTCGTCGAGGAGGGCTTCAGCGGCAGCGAGGTCGCGGTCTTCTACCGGACGAACGCGCAGTCGCGGGTGCTGGAGGACGTGCTCGTCCGCCAGGGCGTCGCGTACCAGGTGATCGGCGGCCCGCGCTTCTACGAGCGCGCCGAGGTGAAGGACGTGATCGCCTACCTGCAGGCGATCGACAACCCGTACGACGCCGTCTCGCTGCAGCGGATCGCCAACCGGCCGCGGCGCGGGATCGGCGACGCCCTCGCTCGCGCGGCTGCAGGCCCACGCCGACGCGTACGGGACTCTCGCTCTGGGAGGCCCTCGGGCAGGCCGAGGAGGCGGGCATCTCGGCGCGCGCCGCTGCGCGCTGTCCAGCAGTTCCACGGTCTCGCTGCAGTCGCTGATGGCCGGCGCGCTCGACATGGAGGTGCCGGACGTGATCGAGCGCGTGCTCGAGCGCAGCGGCTACCTCGAGTCCGCTGCGCGCCGAGCGGACGATCGAAGCCCAGGGGCCGGATCGAGAACCTGCAGGAGCTCGTCGGCGTCGCGCAGGAGTACCAGCACACCGCGCCGGAGCCGTCGCTGTCGGGCTTCCTGCAGGAGATCTCGCTCTACTCCGACCAGGACGCGATCCGCGGCGAGCAGAGCCTCGTCACGCTGATGACGCTGCACAACGCGAAGGGGCTCGAGTTCCGCGCCGTCTTCATGATCGGGATGGAGGAGGGGATCTTCCCGCACGCCCGCTCGATCGAGGAGCAGGGGCTCGAGGAGGAGCGGCGGCTCGCCTACGTCGGCATGACGCGGGCCCAGGAGCGGCTCGTGCTGACCCACGCCAGCGCCGCGCTCGCTCTAAGGCAGCCGCTCGTACAACCTGCCTTCGCGCTTCCTCGACGAGCTGCCGGTGACCGCGAGGTCGAGCGGCAGCCGGCTCCAGCCGGCCTCGTGGTCCGGGCTACGGCTCGCCGACCGGCGTCGCGCCTCGCGCGGATCGTGCCGCTCGCTCTCGACCGGCGACTCGGTCCGGCACGACGACGCTCGGCGAGGGCGTCGTCACCGCAGCTGGAGGCGGGCGCGGAGTCGTGACGGTGCAAGCTTCGCCAACGACGGTCCCGGAGCGCCGCTCGTGCCCCGACTATCGCGCTGCCGCTGCACGAAGTATCTGGGCAGCGCGTGATCGCGCGCGTGCGGCGTAGCCATCTGATCGGCCATGCCGCCGCAAGCTGAGCAGCAGCGGTAGGGAGCGGATCGCCCTCCCGTTCGGCTTCGATCCCAGAGTAGCGCGGGCGCGGCTCGTTGCCGCGGAGTGTGCGAGCGACGATCCGCCCGTTTCTGGCAGGCCGTGGCGACGGCTGTCTCGAGCCCCGCCGATGCGTGATGGGGTGCTGGTGCGTTCTCGGCCCGCATTCATGACCCAGACCTCGCGCCCGCTGGACTGGCCGTGGCTGTAGGCGATCCGCTCGCCGTTGGCGCAGACCACGGCCCCGGCCCGTCGCCAGCCCCAGCTGGCACGCCGTGGGTAGATCCAGCGGCGGGATGGGTCAGCTGGCGCTGGTCGCCGCCGTCGGCGTTCGATTCGTCCAGATCGCCCGCCGAATTCGCCGTCTGCCGCTGTGGTGCGCCGTACTCGATCCCGGCCGCGTCCGGTGACTGCAGACGGCGCCCACGCTGCCGAACGGCGTACCGAGATCGTGGATGCCGCTTCCGTCCGCGTTCATCGGCAGAAGAGCGGTGGAGCCGTAGCGGTGCCCCGCGCGCAGCCCGCCGCTGAAGGCGATCTTGTCGCGCCGCGCGGCGACCCCAGGCCCGGCGAAGACATGCCGCCGGTCGGCGGCTCGACCTCTGCGTTCGTTCGTGCCGTCGACGCCGATCGTGAACAGGCCCCTCGAGCCTCGTTGCCGAACTCGTCCGGAAGGTAGTGCCCGCGGCTCGTGCGGGAAGACGAGGTGCCGCCCGTCCGGCGACCACGACGGATCGAAGTCGTTGCCCGCGCTCTGGAATTCGGTCGACCCTGGTGGCTGGCAGGTGCCGTTCGCGTTCATGACCCAGGGATGCCGCCGGAGCGGCTGTGCTGTACGCGATCCTCCCGGAAGAGCTCGCTCTTCGGGACGGGCGGTGGCGCGAGCGCAAGCATCGCTGCGAAGAGGACGGAGCAGGCTTCATCGGCTTCACAGTCCACACACGCGGCCCGGGTTCCGCGACCGTCACAATTCGCCCCAACCCGAAGCGTTGGTGTGTTCTACGATGTCTGCGTGGTGTTGAGTTCACAGATGCCGACCTCGCCTACTTCTCCGCCAACCACCACGCGTCGAGGAGCTCTGCGCCGACCGGCGTCGGAGTCGCCCGAGCGCGTGCAGGGGCTGATCGATCGAGCGGCGTGCTACCGCAGCCGTCCTACGTCCTCCTGACGGAACGGGGATGTTCCCGGCCGACTACTCCGGCTCGTCGACGAGGCCGGCGTGCCGTCGAAGAGCTTCGCGAGCATTTCGGGCGGCACGCCATCGAGCGGCGCGAGGCCGCGATCGCGAGCAGGACTGGCAGATGTTCCTGACGGCATCTGGGGCGTCTGCCTGCGGGATCGTCACGCCCGAGACGATCGTGCGCAAGAACACGCTCGTCTCGTCGCTCTGCGAGCCGCTCGTGCCGGCCCGGCCGCGCCAGCGGACTGGCGGTGAGAGCCCTCCGCGAGCAGGTCGGTCGATGGCGGCCGACGCGCTCGAAGCGGGGGTTCTCGCCGGACGACCGACTGCAGCGACCAGCTCGGACCGGCCGCCGACCCGCGACCTGATCGGCTCGTGGCGGCCCGGGAGCGGTGCACGCCCGGAGGCTCCTCGCGTGAGAGGAGAGGCTCGACAGTCGCCGCCGCGGCGGCGCTGCTCGCCGAGCCCGCGCGAACGGCCCTCGTTGTCGCGCTGACCGAGCACGAGGCGCTGCCGGGGCGAGCGAGCTCGCCGCACGGGCCAGGATCGCGCCCCTCGACGGCGAGCGGGCACCGGCGGAAGCCAGCATGCCGACGGTGGGTTCGCTCACGTCGCGCGAGGAACGGGGCGCTCACCGCTACTTCAGCTCTGCTGACTCTTAAGGCCGAACGCCGACGCCGTCGAGGCGCTGGCGATCGTCGCCGCAGCCGCCGGTCGGCGCTGCTGCGCGAGCTGATTGAGGGGAGCGAGCTGCCCGCCTGGCGCCCGCTACGACCACCTCGCCGGCCGTCTGGGCGTCGTGCTCGCCGCGGCCCTGAGCGGCGGGAGGGTCGTCGCCGCCGGAACGCGGCTACGAGCTCGGGAGCTACGCGGAAGCGTGCTGTGCGCAGAAGCTTCGAGATCGATCTCGCGCGGCTCGAGGCGCAGCGGCGCCCTGTCGCTCGGGGCTACCGGTGAATCGCGAGCGAGCTGAGGGAAAGCTGCTGCGCTACTGCGGCGGTCGGCAGCGCTTCAGGATCTGCGTCGAGTCTGGATTTCGGAGTATCCCGCCGCCATGAGAGCAACACGTGGAACTGAACCAAAGTACATT
>ERZ1370068.4702-contig-376_pt1 | contig 21545 bp, 28 predicted proteins | sample MGYA00561227_ERZ1370068 | MGnify/ENA primary metagenome ERZ1370068 (study PRJEB38410, sample SAMEA6850437) | metagenome | study: Metagenomic assessment of the ecological functions of the soil: analysis of the soil microbiota associated with the... | reverse complement strand
GGCTCCCGGAGGAAGGCGGGCGCAGGCGCCGCTGGCTGGAAGCGCTTCTCCGATAGGCCGTAGGCGCTCTCTGCACTCGCCGGGGTCTCCTCGGCTCGGCGGCGGTCAGAATCGGAACGCGAGGCCGCCGATGATGGTGCGCGGGTTGCCCGGCGTGAAGTTGACCTCGCTCACGCCCTGGGGCGGCTCCCCGGCAGCCGCGAGGTCGTGGAGAACTGCGCCTCGCGCCACTCGACGTTGGCCAGGTTCTCGATGGTGACGAAGGCGTCGAGGGCGAGGAGCCCGGCAGCTTGTACCGATACCGCGCCCCCACGTCGAAGAGCGTGTAGCCCTGCGCGGTCTGGGTGCGCTCCTCGTCGGCGAACCGATTGCTGACATAGCGCATGGTCGCGCTCGCCGACAGGCCCCAGGGCAGGCGCGCGGTGAGGTCCGCGAAGGCGGTCAGGCGAGGAGCCAGGGGGACGGCGTTGCCGTTGAAGAACTCGGCCGTCGTCTTCGTCACGTTGCCCGTGAAGGTCAGCCAGTCGAGGAGCTTGGCCTTCAGGGCTGAACTCGAAGCCCTGCCGGTGGCTGGGCCCGCTCGGCTCGAGCGTGCCCTCGTCGCCGACGAAGACCAGCTCGCTCGACAGGTTGAGCCACCAGTAGGTGAAGGCCACTTCCACGCGGGGCAGGATCCGCGTGCGCATCCCGAATTCCCAGCCCGTCGCCTGGGCGAGCGCGGGCAGGGTCGAGTCCTGCACGACGGCGCGCGCGTCATTGCTGTGAAAGCCCGTCCCGAGATTGCCGAAGAACTCCGTCTCGTACCAGGGCCCGAGGATCAGGTTGGCCTTGGCGCTCGGGATGCGCCTGGGTCGCGCTGCCATTGGGCTGGTCGGGCACGCCGGTCAGGTTGTTGCGGACATTGAAGTTGAAGATGTCGCCGCGGGCCCCGGTGATGAAGCGCAGCCACGGCAGCGGCGTGAAGTCGAACTTCACGAACGGCGAGTAGGACGTCTCGAAGATGTTCACGTCCTGGGTGCGCTCGAGGAGATGCCGGTCGGCGGTGTGCGAGAGGACGACGCGGGGCCGGTCGAGGCGGAACTGAAAGCCCGCCGTGCTGACGAGGGAGCGCCGAAGAGGGTGCCGCGGTGCTCGTACGTCGGTGTCGAGCCCGGCGACGATCCGGTTGCGGTCCGATTGCTCGATCTGGTCGCCGTTGACCGGGTCGTTCAGGAAGAAGGTGAAGTTCGAGAAAGAGGTCGAGCTGGTAGTACTGGCCGTAGCCGTGGACCTTGACGGTGTCGTTGTCGGAGAGCCGCCAGCGCAGGTCGACATTGCCGCTGAAGCGCTGGGTGTTCCCGCCCTCGCTGTTGTCGATCGACCCGAAGCGGTCGATGAGCCCCTCGCGGACGGCGCGCTCCGGGATCTGCCCCGAGCCGAACCAGTTGCTGTTCAGATACGAGGCCCACACGGAGGCATCGACGTTCTCCGCTGAGCGCGGCCGACGCCTTGCCGAAGACGTTGAACCGGATGTAGTCCTGCGGCCGGTCGAAGGGGCCATTGGTGGTGTAGACCTCCATGGCGAAGAGCGTCTTCAACCGGTCGCGAGTCGGGGACAGGAGCGTGAGGTAGCGCTGGGTGCCCCAGCTCCTCCCGCCGGCCTCGACGAGGTTCTCGGGCACGGTGTCGAGGGTGATGAAGTTGATGGCGCCGGCCGTCGCGAAGTCGCCGAACTCGACGAAGTACGGCCCCTTGTAGACGTCCACCTGCTTGAGCGTCTCCGGGATCAGGAAGTGCAGGTCCGCATAGCCCTGGCCGTGGGCGTGCGAGCGGAGGTTCACGGGCAGCCCGTCGACGAAGAGCGCGATGTCGGTGCCGTGGTCGGCGTCGAACCCGCGCAGGAAGTACTGCTCGGCTTTCCCGCCGCCCGCGTGCTGGCCGATGATGAGCCCCGGCACGAGGCGCAGGATGTCGGCGGGGCGCCCCTGCGGCCTCAGCTCGAAGTCGCGGCCCGGGATGAAGAGCTCGGAGGAGGATGAGACCGGCGGCGGCGCCGTGACCACCACCGGGCTCGAGGAGGACGGGCGGGCGGCGGGCTCGCGGCTCCTGGGAGTCGGACGGGAGCGCCGGCGCCGGCGCTTGCTGGACCCGGTCTGGCCCTCCGCGACTGCCGTGCTCGCCAGGAGCACGATCGACATGATCACTCGCTTCATCGGGACCTCGCATGGCGGATGGCGCGCGCCGGACGGACGTCGGGGACGCGCGGCGGTCTCCGCGTGAACGGTTCGATGGACGACGAGCACCCCGGTCCGCGCTCGCGGAAACGCTCGAGGTGCGCCGAGGCCGAATGGCTACGCGGGGAGGATGGGAGGCGCGCGTCCCCGATGGGACGCGTGACCGATGCCGGCTCTCGAGCTGCGCCGCCAGTGCTCTGGAGCGGGTCCGAGCAAGATGCGGGGTCAGGGCGGCTGGGATCTCGGCGTCCGGGCTCGGGGCCGTGGAGCGCGGCCGCCGACGCTCCGATGGTGAGGCCGTCGGGATGAGACACGTGGTGCAGATGGAGCGCGGCGTGGAAGACGCCCTCGAAGCCCGCCATCGCGACCACGAGCACGAGTGCGAGCGCGAGCGGGCGCTGCCGCACGACGACGAGCGCCAGCAAGGCAAGCGCGCCCGCCGCGAGGGCGAGCGGCAGGCGGCGCCGCGTGGTTGCGGGAGGACGGGGCCATTGGCGGGCACCCGCTCGGCACTCGCGCTGCGCCGGCCGGATCGCCGTGCCGGGTGCGCCCAGGCGCGCCGGGCAGGGTGGCAAGCAGGGCGCCGCACGACAACAGCAGCCGGAGCGGCTCACGGGCGGATCTTATCCTCCCAGCGGTGGACAAGACCGCTCGGCCGTCAGGCGCTTTGGCAGGGCCCGACCAGCTCCACGGGACCAGTACCGGCTCAAGGGGCGAATCCGGACATCTGGGCATCCGCGTCGAGCTCGGGCGATCGGCAGCGTAAGCCCGGATCAGGCTCCGAGTGCTCGACCGTGCTCGCCGGTCGACCAGATGTTCGAACGTCCATGGCGGTCACGAAAATCGACGGCGTGCGGCGTCGCGAGCGAGTCCATGCGTCCAGCGGGCGGTCACATGGCCACGACGCGCTTCACATGTGCTCGGTCCGACCGGGTCCGAGCAGCGCTGCGTGTACAGGCCGGTCGTGCAGCGGACTCTCCCACGTCCCGAGGCCTTGCAACAGCAGCGCGTCCTCCATGTCGCCGGTATCGGGCTCGCTGCGAATGCCTGACGCTTCGTGCTGTCCACCGACTGCCACGATCCGTCAATTCATCAGGGAGCAGCTTCGCTTCACCACGGTGCGATCCGCCCCTCACCGCAGCCCCGCGCGCGCTCACCCGCTTCGCGCTCTCGCTGTTCTCGTTCCCGCTCCGCACGGCGCGCTCGCGCTCCCATCGCGCGCTGAGCCGCTCACGGGTCGCGCTCGCTTCGGTCCTCGATCCGCGCGACCTTCTCGAGCACGCCCGACTGCTGCACGCCTGTCTTCATCGCCGAGGCCGCCTCGGCCGCCATCGCCAGGTTCGCATGTGACCAGCGCGAGGCTCTTCTGCATCGCGGTGATGGCCTCTCTCCAGCTTCTTTCGCTCGGCGCCGTCGGCGCCCCACTCACGCGTGACGACGTCGAGAGCGCTCGCTCTGTCCGCTTGTACGCGTCGACCAGCGCCTTCCCGTCACGGGACGCCTTCTCAGCCAGTTCCACGAGCCGCCTGGCCGCGCCGCCATCCCCTTCAAGGACGCTCGTGATTTCGGCGAGCGCGATCCCGCGTGATCCCGTCCGCGCGCTTCCCCGGATCGGCCGAAGCGCCGCGCGCCCTTGCCTCGATCTCGGTGATCCGCTTCTGATGAGACGCTGAGCTTGGTGTCATAGCTCTCACGCATCCTGTCCAGCTCGACGGCGAGCGCGTCCGGGACCGCGATGGACAAGCAAGAGGAAGGGCATCAGGATCAAGATGATCGTCGCCGCCGGCGCCGCCGTGATGCATCGTTCTTCTTCACTTGACGTTGGTGACCAAGCCCTGAATGGCATCGAGCCGGCTCGCCAGCTCCTTCGAGCTGGCCGGCAAGGTTTTCCGAGAGCTGGCGCATCGTGTCCGCGAGCCTTTGCCGAATTGGCGGCCAGCTCCTGGCTGGCCGTCGCCACCCTCCGTATCGCCGCCGGCGTTCTCGACATTCGAGCTCGTGATTGAGCCAGCCGAGCTGGGCGGTCTGCAGCATGAACTTGCGTGCCGAATCCAGCTCCTCGGCCAGCGAGCTCAACGGCCTTCTGCATGTCGGCCCTCACCAGGGCCAGGGACATGTCCGTCTCCTGCTTCGTCGCCGCGATCGACTCCGGCGAGCTCGCGCTGCACGATGCCCAAGCGTTGCTCGGTGCGCCGGTCTGCGTCGCGGAGCTCGGTCTCGAGAGCCGTCAGGGACCTCCGGAAGGCCTCGCTGCTGTTGCAGGAGGTTGTGGGTCACGGTCTCGGGAGCCTTGGGTACGTCTGCTCGGTACACGAAGGTGAGGACCGCCGGCACCGACACGCGGCCTGTCCCGCTCTCGGGCGATGTGGCGTAACGGGCCCAGGCATCGGCTGGACTGTCGCCAGGCCAGACGACCAGGCGGCCATCCTTGGCGTCGAGAAAAGCCAGCGCGCCGATGTTTCCGGACTGCCGGATGGCCGCCTGAATGGCGGCAGCGTGGGACACGAGCGCGCGGTCTCGGCTCGTCGATGGCGACCGCCTGCTCTTTCGGCATCAGCGTGTGGCTCGCGCAACCGACGACCAGCAACACGAGACTCAGGAGAGGAAGACCCGAGCGCAGCGCGTGCGAGGACTCCACGCCGTGTGCGTCCGAGCAGCAGTTGGCGCATCGTTGACTCCTCCGGTTCCTGTAAACTCATCATGTTAGATCTCACTATGGATCACCATTCGCAAGTGTTTCAAGCGGGTCCGGACGCTTCACGTCACTCCTCCCGCCCCTCCCGAGGATCCGGCCAGAACCAGCGTGCGCCGAACGCTGGCCCAGGCGTGGGCCATGATCCGCCCGTACTGGTCCTCGGAGGACCGGTGGGCGGCCTGGGGCCTGCTGCTCGCCGTCGTGCTTCTCACCCTCGGCATGGTCTACATCAATGTGCTCTTCAATCAGTGGAACAACGCCTTCTTCAGCGCCCTGCAGGAGAAGAACCAGACGGCCTTTCTCGCGCAGCTCATCCGCGTCTCGTGGCTGATCGCCGTCTTCATCATCTTGGCCGTGTACCAGCTCTATCTCAACCAGATGCTCGAGATCCGCTGGCGACGCTGGCTGACCGACCGCTACCTCCGCGCCTGGCTGGCCGACGGCGCCTACTATCGGATGCAGCTCGTGGCGCGTGAGACCGACAACCCCGACCAGCGCATCGCCGAAGACGCTGCACCTCCTCGCCTCCCACACGCTCGGCCTTTTCGTCGGAGGCCTGCGCGCGGGCGTCACGCTGGCGACCTTCGTGGCGATCCTCTGGGGGCTGTCCGGAACGCTCACCGTCCCGGTGGGCGGGTTCTCCATCACGCTGCCCGGCTACATGGTCTGGGTGGCCCTCCTGTACGCCATCGCCGGCACGTGGCTCACGGACTGGATCGGCCGCCCGCTCGTCCGGCTGAACTTCGACCGGCAGCGGTACGAAGCCGACTTCCGGTTCAGCCTCGTCCGCTTCCGCGAGAACACCGAGGGGTGGCCCTCTACCGCGGCGAGGCGGACGAGCTCCGTGGCTTTCGCGAACGGTTCGAGGAGGTGGTGCGCAACTGGTGGGGCATCATGCGCCGGCAGAAGCGGCTGACCTACTTCACCTCCGGCTACGGGCAAGCCGCGTGGATCGTCCCGTCCGTCGTCGCCGCGCCCCGCTACTTCCGGGCGAGCTCGGGCTCGGCGGGCTCATGCAGACGACCGGCGCCTTCCAGCAGGTCCAGGATGCGCTCAGCTTCTTCGTCCAGTCGTACAAGGAGATCGCGGCCTGGAGCTCCGTGGTCGAGCGGCTCGCCGGCTTCGAGCGCGCGCTCGAGCACGTGCACCTGCAGGCGGCGAGCGGCGGCGGCGTGCGGCGCGCCGAGGGGGGCGCCACGCACCTGACCGTGGAGGGCGTCGATCTCTATCTTCCCGATGGTCAGCCGCTCATGGCGAACGTCAACCTCTCGCTCTTGCGCGGCGATACCGTGCTGCTGGGCGGCGCGTCGGGCTCAGGGAAGAGCACGCTCGTCCGTGCCATCGCCGGCATCTGGCCGTTCGGGCGCGGCGAGATCCGCGCGCCGCTGGACGCCCGGATCCTCTTTCTGCCGCAGCGGCCGTACCTGCCGATCGGCACGCTCCGGGACGTGGTGAGCTATCCGATGCCCGCGGGGGTATCGACGATGCGGCACTGCGCGAGGCGCTCGAGGCCGTGGGCTCCCGGAGCTCGCCGGGCGCCTCGACGAGGCCGCGACACTGGGCGCTCCAGCTCTCCCCGGCGAGCAGCAGCGCATCGCCTTCGCACGGGTCCTGGTCCAGAAGCCCGACTGGCTCTTCCTCGACGAGGCGACCTCGGCGGTGGACGAGGCGACGGAGGCGCGCCTCTATCGGCTGGTGCGCGAGCGGCTCGCAAAGACGACGGTGTTCAGCATCGGCCATCGGGCGACGCTGCGCCCATTCCACGCGCGCCTGCTCGTGGTGCAGCCCGGCGGGAGCGGCCCCGCATCCATCGTGGAAGTGCCCGCCCGCCCGACGCTGGACCGGGGCACGGCGCGCTCAGGACCGACGAGGGAACGGCGAAACCCCGGTAGGTGGCATCGTTCCAGCGCGTTCGGGCGCGGCGGACCAACCTGAGCGCGCCGGCGTCATCGCGCCAGGTTACAGCGCCAGCTCCTGCAGCATCCTCCCGAGCACGTTCCGGGCGTCCAGATACTCGCGCGCCAGGTCGCGGGCCCAGCGCGCATGACGCTCCCAGTCAGCGTCGATCTCATCGATGCGCTGCGGCGGCCTCCTTCGACGGTGCGCGACGGCGAAGAGCCCACGCCCACATGGCAGATGGCGACTGAAGCCCGTTTCTTGCATGACGACCGGCCGGCCGCTGGCCAGGTACGCGGCGCTGCGCTCGCTGAACCACCCGGTATTGGTCGCGACACACGCGTGCTTGCACACCCCGAATTCCCCTTGCGAGTCCGCGATGTAGGCGAGGTACCCGTCCACCGAGGCGGTGACCTGAAGGGCGTGACGGATCCGCCACCCGGCCGCCCTGAGCTGCGTCGATGGGCGCGTTCTTGCCCGCGATGGCGAGCTCGAGCGGTACGCGGGTACGCCGGGGCAGGTCCGATGAACTTGGCGAAGCTCCACGTCCTTCTGGCCATACCGGACGCCCTTCGAAGACCACAGGGAGGCATCGACTGCCAGTTCATCACCGTGCTGAACGCCGCGTGCGGCGGACGCGGGTGGCAGGCAAACAGGTCCACGACCACCGGATCGACGATCGGGCGCCATTGCCGCCCTGCCGTCGGCACGCGGGCTCGCTGCGGTACCGACGTTCAGGCCGGTCGTGTAGTAGATGTCGTACTGGGGCAGCGCCTCCCCGGCCGCGAGCTTGAGCTCCATCCGCATCTGGGTGAGGCCGGGTTCGGTGGCCACCAGCACACGCAGCCCGGCGTTGGCGGCTTCGTGCAGCCAGGTCCCTTCCACCCCCAACCCGTGCGTTCCCATGTCCAGAAGAGATCCGCCGACGAAACCAGCGCCTCCACGCGTGGCCGCGACAGGCCGTGATACCCGCCGGTGGCGTCGACGTAGCACCAGCCTGTCTTGGAGTCCGAATCGCGTCAGCAAGCGCGCGAACGGTTGCGACGCCGTACGTGCAGTCGTCGGTCATGAGCAGTCGTGGCAGGTCGAAGCACGCGTTGGGATAGTCGCCCTTCTCGACGATGTACACGTCGTGCCCGAGTCGTTCCAAGCCGATGACCCACTGCAGCGCCCAGGAGAGATTTCCACCCAACGGATGTCGCACCATGTATGTGTTCACGACGATGCGGGCCATCGCTGCCGGGATCTCGCCGTCAGGAGCGTTTGGCCTCGCCCCTCACGCCAGGGGCGGCGGAGGAGGCGACGGGCTCGTCATGAACGCGCACGGATGTCCGCGGCCACGGGGAATGGCTGGCGAGGCGGTGCTGCCTTTTCATCCGCAGCCGCGACATTGCGGCGAGGCGATTGCTCCTTCGTGTTGGATCGGACGGCGACGGTCGAGATCGTGCGGCTTCGACCGCTCCAACTCCTACGTGGTTTGATCCGCGACGCAACTCGATTCTGATCCGGTGCAGTGGAAGCAGGTTGCGCCAGCGCCGTCGACTGATTGCCGTCAAGAGCCGCCGCCGTGACCAGTCCGTGGCCGCGCCGTCCGGGAATGTGCGGAGCGCGAAGAGAGCGTCGCGCCTTGACGATTTCAGCGGTCGGCGGGCAGAATGTCTGAGGTAAGACGCATCCGAGCCGCTCACGAACAGTGTTCTGCTGTCCAAAGGAGAACTGATGGCCGACATCCCCGATCTGACGGATCCCCGTTATCTGGAAGAAATCGGCTGGTTCCTCTACCACGAAAAATATCGGCGCGATCAGTTTGGCGGCTCCTACGAGGCCGAGCGGCTCGCGTACTCTCGCCTGCTGCTGGCAGAGGTCGTCGGCTACTTGGGCCGCGACGTGAGCTGGGTCGAGGGCAAGACGGTCGATCAGTCTCGGCTGTGGATGCACCGGTGACCTCGCCGCGTTTCCGGCCGCGGTAAAGATCGCCATCGATCCGCTGCTCTACGCCTATCAGCAACTCGGAATGCTCGTGGCGCGCCGAGACCGGCAGCCGAACCGTGTATCTGTCGCTCGGGGCCGAGAATCTTCCCCTGCTCGACGACTTCGCCGATCTCGTCATCTGCCGGAACGCTCTCGATCACATGCCTGACCCGGCGGTCGCCGTGAAGGAGATCTGGCGCGTTCTGAATCAGGATGGAGCACTGTTCATCAGTGTCGATATCGGAGGAGAGCCGACGCCTGACGAGCCGACCGTGTTCTCCGTCGAGAGCCTCCAGGCACTCTTGCAGGAACACTTCGACGTCGTGAGCCTTGCGGATCACCACCCGCCCGCACAGCGTCGGACGACTCCATAGCGTTCGAGCCGTGGCGCGCAAGAAGCCTGAGCGCGACAGCGCCTCGACAAGCACGAGATTCTCCGGGCCTACGAAGATCGCCTGCCGCCGAGCATTCGGGTCGACTGCGGCCAGGGGCCGTTGACGGCGCGACCGTAGCCACCATCGCCGCGCAGGCCACCGGCGTCACCGGGCGCGCTGCAGCGAGCACGCAGACTGAGCTAGGCGCCCGCGGCCTTCAGTATCTCGGGCAGGACCACGCGCGCGGCGAACACGTCCTCCGCCAGCTCGCGGCGCCGCCCGCGCGGCGGCGGCATAGTCGCGCTCCACGGCGCGGAGGCATTCCGCGGCCTCTCCCACGGTGCGGAAGAAGCGCAGGCCAGCGCTCGCCGGCAGGTGGCCCTCGGCTCCGGTGGCCTCGACCACGCACGGGCGGCCACTGGCCAGGTAGCAGATGGTGCGGTCGCTCACCCATCCCGGACGCGTGCGCACGTAGGAGGGCTTGGCGCAGCTGAGCTCGCCCCGTGACTGCTGCACGTAGCGCCGAAAGCCTCGGGCGTTCCCGCCACCACCGCGGGGTCGGCGAGGTGCCAGCCTGCGCGCGGTGAGACGCTCGCCGGTCCTCCGTCTCCTCGGCGTGGATGTTCGCGGCGAGCTCGAGCTGGACCGGCACCTGTCGGGGCAGCTCCACGATGCGCAGGAAGCTCGTGCGCTTGTGGCCCTCGATCACCTCGCTGCCAAGCACCGTCCAGCCGTCGCTCCACCATTGCGTCACTGTCGTGTAACGCGCGTGCGAGCTCGCGGCGGGCTGCTCCGGCCACGCGGGCAGGTGCACAGCGGGCCATACCCGCTGCCAGGGCACGTCGCCGAGCGGGACGGGGAATCGGGGGCGCCCAGGTTCCGGCCGATGGTCAGATACGCATCATGACTGCCGACGCCCAGATCGGCGTCGCGGGCCCAGAGCTGGAACTGACCGGGATCGATGTCGAACAGCGCCGTCCGAGCGAACCGGCCGCGCAGGCTGGCCGGGACGCTATTGGCCAGGTTGAGCAGGAGGCCGTCGCGCGCGCGGGCCCATAGATCCTGGGCGGATGCGGCCCCGTAGTGCTCCTCTCGTCCAGGCGGGTCGCCGTACTCATTGTCGGGGAAGAGCACGACGGCGACCCACTCGGCGACGCCGAGCGCCTCCACGTAGCGCTGGAACGTCTTGCAGATGCCGGCGCGCGCGCGCGACGTCGGACTGCGGCCACAGCACCTCGAGCCAGTACGCCTCCACGCCCAGCGCCCGCAGACCGAGCACATACTGAAGCGGCACCCAGAAGATACCCCCGCCCGTCGGGTACTTGGCGACGAAGGCGGACCCGACGAAGACTGGCATCACGTGAGATCGCAGTCGGCGAGCAGGCGCTCCAGCACCTTGTCGGCCGCGAAGGCGCTTTCGGCGACCGCACGGGCCGCATCGCATTGACGCCGGTAGTCGCCATTGGCCGTCTCGAGGGCCGCCACCGCCTCATCCGGCGTCTCGAACGCGAACAGGCCGGCGCCGGTCGGGTAGTACTTGCTCCAGCCGGTATCCTGGACCACCACGGGCTTGCCCAGCGCCAGGTAGACGGCACTCCGGCAACTGAACCAGCCGCTTCTGAGCGCCACGTACACGTTCTTGGAAACGCTCCACTCGCCCCGAGACTGTGCCAGATAGGCGCGATATGCGTCCATCGTCGCCGACTTGTCCCGGGCGCTGACCAGGTGCCAACCGAGCGCCCGCAGGTGATCGAGGGGCGCAGCGCCGGAGATCGCGACCTCCATCGGGATGTCGGTGCGCCGCGGCAGCTCGACGAAGCGTGAGAACTCCACGTTCTTGCCGCCGTGACGGACGCCGTCGATCATCGGCAAGCTCACGTCCGTCTTCCACGACATCACCGTCGTGAATCGGCTCGCGTCGGCGTCGAAGGAGAACGGCCAGCGCTCGAGTACCACCGGCTGGCGCGTCGGGATCCACGACAGGCCGCCGTCGGGAACGGCGCAGTCCGGCTGGCCCATGTTCTCGGCGAAGGTGAAGAAGCGGTCGTGGTGGCGGATGAGCGTCACCGAGAACGACTGGTCGTCGGTGGCCTCGCCGCGTTCCTGGGCGAGGAGCTTCGCCTGCGTGTAGCCCGGGTCCGAGTCGAGGTAGGCGGTGCATTTCGCGCCGCGGTACTCGTCGCGGAGCCAGCAGGAGCCGGAGACGTTGAGGAAGAGGTCGGCGGACCGGCAGAAGCTCGTGACCGCCTCGCGGCCGGCGCCGTGGAACGTGCCGTCGGGAACGCGCACGGCGAACCGCTCCGCGGGCATGTCGACCATGCGGAGCGCATCGACCAGCCAGCGGATATTGCCGTTCGCGTCGTCGGTGAACGTCTCGCGTGCCGGGTCGTAGAGCCATTGGCCGGTGTCCTCGAGGTAGAACACGTCGCACCCGAGCCGGCGAAAGCCATCCACGTAGGCGAGATAGTCCCAGGCGACCCCGCCCAGCGGAAAGCTCGCGATGAGCCCGGTCACCACGATCCTCATGCGTCCACGGCCATACCCCAAAGGTGCCACAGATCGCGGTCACGGCAACCGGCGCGATGCCGGGCGGATCCGGGCGCGTCGAGACCCGTACCAGGTCGGCGGGGTCCTGGTGATAGAGTGCCGGCGCTAGGCGGACCGATCCGTCCGAGCGCGAAGGGAGCAGCGTGGCGCATCGAGTGCTCATCTCGGGATCGCTCGCCGGCCATTCGGTGGGCTATGGCGCGCAACACCTGGGTCTTTCTCCAGTATGTGCTCGGGTTCCGGCGGCTCGGCCTCACGATCTACTATGTCGTTCGGAAGCCTCGCCGGCCGAGCTTCAGGGAGCTGGCGAACCGGCTCGATACCATTCAGGGCATGGTCGGTAACGGCAAGTGAGGAGGGCGATGCATCACGGCGGCACCGGTCTCGGGCCCTGATGGCCTTCCACCTGCTGTCTCTGATCCCTCGGATGCGCTCGCCGTCGAGCTGGAGAGGATGCGTGAAGGGTCTGGCGGAACTGGCTGGAAGGCGTCTGGTGACGCGAAGGCATCGCTCGGCGTTCTCAAAGGGACAGAACGAGCACCTCGACATCGTCACGCGTGAGTGGGGAGCGGACGGCACCGAGCGAGGGAGCTGGAGCGAAGCCATCACCGCCCTTGAGAAGCGCCTCCGCTCATCAGGACGAACCTGGCGTCCCATCGGACTGCTGGCCTCTGCGAAAGCTGAGGCCTGAGCGGAGGCGCCTCCTGGCAAAGCGTATTCTCTTCTCGGGTTCTCTCGCCGGTCACGCTGTCGGCTACGGCGGCAATGCCTGGGCGTTTCTGCAGTGGATCCTCGGCTTCCGCCGTCTCGGGTGCGACGTCTACTACGTCGAGGAGCACCAGGCAAAGGACCTCATGGACGAAGACCTCAAGCCGGCGCCGTTCTCGAAGAGCGCCAACGCGCAGGCCTTCCGGCGGCTGATCGACCGCTTCGAGCTGGGTGATCGAGCCGCGTTGCTGGAAGCCGGCACCTCGGCCCACGTGGGCCTCTCCCGCGAGGACATCGCCAAGGTCGGCCCTGATGTGGACCTCTTCCTCAACCAGTTCGGCGCTTACACAGCCGTTCTCGGTCGCGTTCGCCGCAGCGATGTACCTCGATCTGGATCCTGGCCATACCCAGATTTGGCAGGAGCAGTACGGCGTCGACATGCGCCTGCGGGGACACGACCTCTATCTCACGATCGGCCTGAATTTGGGCGAGCCGGGCTGCCCGTTTCCGACCTGCGGAGTTCGCTGGGAAAAGACCCTGTGGCCGATCGTGCTGTCCGAATGGGCGACCGAAGACTTTCCCGGACCGGCTTTCACGACAGTGGCCAACTGGCGCGACTACAGCTGGGTCGAGTGGCAAGGCGTGTGGTATCCGCAGAAGGCGGAGGCCTTCAAGGCCGTGATCGACCTCCCGCCGAGTCCCGATGCCGATCGAGGTGTGCCTGTCGATCGACGACGCGGATCCCGAGCTGCCGGCGCTGCGCGCCAATGGGTGGCGGGTCGTGTCCCCCGCGAGCGGGTCGGGGACCCGGACTCGTATCGCCGGTATATACACGGATCGCGAGGCGAGTTCTCGCCCGTGAGACCGATCTGTTCTCTCGGGCAGAGCGGCTGGTTCAGCGACCGAAGCGGTTGCTATCTCGCCGCCGGGCGCCCGGTGGTGATGGAGGATACCGGCCTCGGTCGGCATGTTCCGATAGGCCTAGGGCTGCTCACCTATTCTGACGTCGAGAGTGCGGCGCGGTGCCTCGAGGCGGTTCAGAGAGACTATGCCAGACATGCCTCGCGGCGCGGGAGTTCGCACGCGAATACCTCGACTCCGATCGGGTCCTCTCGCGCATCCTGGCGCTGGCGCGCGTCTAAATGAACGCTGCTGCTCGCGCGCCTGCTTACCCTCGCGGGGATGTAGCGTCTGCCCCGCCCTCGGGCGGGAGGTGGCAGCCGAATCTCACCGCGCGTCTCTGAGCGCCGGAGGCGTAGAGGGTGCGGCCGGCCAGCTCCTCCTTGTCGATCATCGTGCCGAGGCGCGCGCGCTGGATCTTGCCGGACGAGGTCTTGGGAATGGTGCCCGGCACGACGAGCAGCACCCGCGCGGGCCGGTGCCCGCGGCCCTCATGCACCCGCTGGACGATGTCGCGGACCAGGCGGGACATGGCCTCGGGCGGGGCCGCGGGCTCGCGCACCTCGGCCACCACGTGCAGGCGCTGGCTCCCGTGCGCTCGTTCTCGATGCCGACGGCGGCGGAGTAGCGGACGCCGTCGACGCGGTCGACGATCTCCTCGACGTCGGCGGGGACGAGGTTCTGGCCGCCCAGGATGATCAGGTCCTTGAGCCGCCCGGTGACGTAGAGATAGCCCTCGGCGTCGACGAAGCCGAGGTCGCCGGTGCGCAGCCACCCATCAGGCGAGAGCACGCTGCGGGTCGCCTCGGGGTTCTTGTAGTAGCCCTGCATGACCCCGGGGCTCTTCACGCAGATCTCGGCCTCGACACCCGCCGCGACCGGCTGCTCGCCGTCCATGATGGCCACCGAGACCCCGCGGCAGGGCTGCCCCACCGAGAGGAAGCGCCCCGAGCTGTCGAAGCGCAGCGGGGTCTTGCGCGGCCAGATCGCCACGGCGAGGGTGGCCTCGGCGAGGCCCGTAGCATGGCGTGATCACGTTCGGGACGCCGAACTTGTCCTCGAAGGCCTCGATGGTGGTCGTGCGCACGGGCTCGGCGCCGGACAGGGCCTGCTTGAGGCTGCCGAGGTCGATGCCCGCCGTGTCGCCGATATTGCGCACGCAGTTCCGGTACCCGAAGTCGGGCGAGACCGTGAACGTCGCCTTGACGCGGGTGATCAGCTCGAGCCAGACGCGCGGGTTCTTGAGGTCGGGCGGCAATAGATAAAGCGGCGCGCCGCTCCACGGGGGTGAAGCTGCACCCGATCAGCCCCATGTCGTGGTAGAGCGGGAGCCACGAGACGACCACGTCGTCGCGCGTGAGCTGGGCGGCCTCGGCCATGAACGCCACGGTGTCGACCACGTTGGCGTGACTCAGCACGACGCCGCGCGGCTGGCCGGTGCTGCCCGACGTGTACTGCAGAAACGCCGTGTCGTCGCGGCCGATCGCCGGGAAGGCGGGGACGGGGTCGTCCACCTCGAGATCCGTCGGCTCGACGATGTGGCGGATGTTTGCCGCGGCGGCCGCGGATTCGTCGACCCCCGGGCGAAACCACCCGATGGTGGCCACGACGCGCGCCTCGGAATCGCGGAAGATGCTCGCCGTCGCGTCGACCCCGAGGGTGGGATACAGCGGCACCGGGATGGCGCCCAGCCGCAGCGCGCCGAAGAACGTGTAGAAGAATTCCGCGCACGTGGGATAGATCAGGCAGATCGTGTCGCCGCGGTCGACGCCGAATCGCCGCAGCCCCGCCGCGTACCGCGCGCTCTCCCGCCAGAGCCGGCCATACGTCACGGTCTCGTCGTACACGTGAAAGTACGGCGTCTCCGGATCGCGCTCGGCCCGCCGACCCAGCAGATCGACCAGAGAAGCGGGAAGCGCGGGAGAGGTCATCGATCCATGACGATGCGCTCGAACGTCTCGGCGTAGGCGAAGCCGTGGGGCTTGCCGAGCTCCGCCCCCGCTCACGGATGCGCTTCTCGAGGGCGGCCATGTCCTTGATCTGGCTCACGTGGCAGGCCAGCGCCTTCAGCTTGAGGTCCATGGTGTCGGTCGTGTCGACGACCACCTCGGGGTTGTCCCACCACATCAGGTAGAGCCTCCTTTACCTTGTGGGGCTCGAGGCCCTGCTCGAGCAGCTCCGGGAACGCCATGTGATCGCGGGCGAGGGGATAGAACGCAATCGATCGCGATGCCGCCGGCGGTGCGGTGATCGCGGTGCGAGGCGCCGAGGTTCTTCGTCCGGTTGGGGTTCTGCGCGATGAGAAGATCCGGCCGGTGGCGCCTGATCGCCGCGGTGACGGCGCGGCGCGACTCGCGCGTGTCTTCGAGCTCGCAGTCGGGGAAGCCGAGGAAGTCCACCACCTCCACGCCGAGGACGCGCGCGGCGTTCTTCTGCTCCTCCTCGCGAATCGCGGCCAGCCGCTCCGGCGTCATCGAGCGGTCCCCGGAGCCCTTGTCGCCATTGGTGAGGATGCAATAGGTGACCTGCTTGCCTTCCTTCACGAGCTTGGCCACGGTGCCGCCCGCGCCGAACTCCGAGTCATCGGGGTGAGCGGTGACCACCATCACACGCTGGATTCGTTCGGCCATGGACGAGAGTGCTCCTTTTTGGGTCGTATCTTACCTCAAGACGTCACGGTGACCGGAGCCCTTTGGGTATACTGCGCGTTTCCACCGGCGACGCGCGCCCACGCCCCCAGCCAACGCCTTACAACAATCACGCGTTTGCCGTCGCTTCGCTTTGGGCGCGAATGGGCGCGCGTAGGCAGCCGTTCCCGGGGAGTTTCCGGGGACGATTCGCCTCGTACGAAGCCACCTTTTCGGCTGGATGGTGGCGCTCGGTGCGCCACCATCCAGCCCACGACGTAGCGGCTGGAAGACGTCGAGCGCGACGTGTACAGATAGAAATAGGTCCACTTGGCCGGGCTACCGAGGAGCTTGGTGACATCCCAGCTCCAGAGTTCGTTCCCGGGCTTGGCGGGCCAGCAGCTCTGGGGCTGTCTGCGGGGGATCCGGAGCTGGTTGCTTCGCTCGCGCACCTCACGATGCGCGGCCAAAATCCGGTCCATGGTCCGTTCCGGGGCTGTCCCTCATCGAGCAGGGTTGCGTAGACCTCGGCCTGTAGGCGACCTACGAGCCGCGCGGCCCGTGCAACGTCGCGAGCACCGTGGCCTGTTCCGGGGGCCCAGGGCGCGTCGCACGGCGCGGGCCGGGGACCGGCCGAGGAGGCCGACACGTGGCCTGCGGCAAAGCCCGCAGCGCCGCGCAAGTCGGCGCGATACCGACTTGCGCGCCGAGGTCTGTCGCGGTCGCCATCACAATGTCTCGGACTCCCCCAGCAACACCGCGACTTTGGCGGCCATCCGCATCCGGACGATCTTCCGCTTGTACTCCACCGTGAACCGCCGCCATGTCGCGTTCCGCAGCCATCCTCGCCTTCGCGCGCGATCCAAGGTCCGCTCCGTGTCGCTCATCGGCCTCGGACCTTGCTCATGCCCTCGAGTGTTAACTCCAGGAGGCCACCATCTCACTCATTTTGGCATAGAGGGCCTCGCGGTATTCGACTGAACCCCCGGCGCACTGGAAGCCCTTGCGCACGACAAACCCGATCAGTCGACATTCGCCATGCGGTCAGCTTGCGGCAAGGTGCGTCACGAAGGCCCTGGATCGTACGCGGCCAGCCTCGTCATGGCCTTCCGGAGTTGCTTCCAGGTCAGGGCAGGGGCACTGGCCGCCTTGACGCGACCGCGGTCATCCGTTCGTGCGGGCCGGGGTCGTCTCCAAGGTGACGAGCAGGCGGGAACCACCGTCAGCCCGAGCGAGAGAGGCCCCCGCCCATCTCGCTCCATCTACCGACGCCGTGGCGGCGCACGGCAACAGCGGGTGAGCCCGCCGTGAACGACGAGGCAGCATCCGTCATCCGGAGTCATGACCTTCGTCTCCGTGACGACGAGGACTCAGGACGTCCAGGTCCAGGGATTCCAACTTTCTGATCCCCGCCAAGGACGTCCGCGAGTTCCTCCACGACACCGTAGTGAGGTCCGGCGAGAGTCGGTTCCGCGAGGCCGACCGGCTGTTGCCGGGCCTTCCCGATGCGTGAAACGCCCGGACGGCCGAAGCGGAGGGAAAGACTCCGCAACCCGCCGCCTCGTCCGCTCCCGTGGGCGTGGACGATCACGGGGAGCGTCCTGTTCCTACGGGCATCGCGAGTCTCCGCCACGCTCGGCACCCGCCGGTGGTGGCGCAAACCGCGCGTTCGGTCCAGCCACAGGTCATCGATTTTCTCGAACGAGGCCTCGCGCCGGTCCTTCTCGACGTGCGGTTGCCGGCGGGAGTACGACACGAGCCCCTCAGGCTGTGTTTCGGGCGCGACCCGCCTCGATCTGGACGAGGCCGCGTACGGCCGCATCGGACCCCGAGATCCAGCGCACACAGCTGATCGTCACGTACTGCACAAAGTCGCGACGGGAGCACAACCGTGCCATCGCCCCGTCCTGCCGGCAGTCTGCGCCGCCGTGGCTTCGGGAACGTCCGCGTCCTCAAAGAGGTGGTCTGCCGGCGGCTGGGCGAACATGGGTCTTCCCGTCGGGCCAAGTCACACCTGCCGGCGATCGGCATCGAGGCTGTACCGGACCCATGCGCTAGGCCGACATCGAGCGGCGGCGCGCCGCGCCTGGCGAGGTGATCTTCCGGGAGGGTGACGTGATGCACGCGGTGAAACCTACGTCATCCACGCCGGGACCGTCGAGATCAGCAAGCGCTTCGACGGCGTCGAACGCCGCCTGACCGTGATGTCGGAGGGAGAGCTGCTCCCGCGCGATGGCGCTGTTCAGGAAGGCACCCCGCTCGGCCTCCGCGATCGCCGCCACCGCGGCCGAGGCTCCTCGTGCTCCGCGGCGACCGCCTCCAGGTGGCTGATCCGCAATCGCCCGCACCTGACACTCGAACTCCTCAGGCAACTTTCGGACCAGATAGTGTCGGGCGACCGCAACCGTGCGGAGGAGACAGGGTGACCGTCTGTGCCTACTGTGTGATGCCGCCCGGTCGCTTCGACGTGCCCAGCGGAACAAATCGAGCTCTGCCTGCCGTCTCAGCGAAAAGGTGTGAGCGGAAACGGCGTCTTGACCACCTACATTGACATCAGCCGCCGCTGGGGGCACATATGGGCCCAACATGCGCGGCTTGCGGCACGAGCGTTGTTCCCGGCAGCCGATTCTGCCACGGCTGCGGCGCGCGCCTGCCGCTGCCCCCGCCTGTCGCTGCCCGGAGCGATTCGCGTCGCCAATCAGCTTTACACGCCGCCCCACCTGGCCGAGCGCATCCTCGCCGATCGCAGCGCGCTCGAGGAGCGAGCACAAGCGGCTCACGGTCGTGTTCTGTGACATCGCCGGCTCGACACAGCTTCGCCGAGACGGCTGGGCGCCGAGGCGATGTACGAGCTCATCAACAGGTTCTTCTGACCATCGCTCTTGCTGAAGTCCACCGCTACGGGGGGCACGATCAACCAGTTCCTCGGCGACGGATTCATGGCGCTGTTCGGTGCACCACTCGCCCTCAGCGAGCATCACGAACGCCAGGCCGTTCTGGGCGCCGTCGGGCTGCAGCGGGCGACTCGGGAAAAGCTCGTGACCCGAGGCCCCATGACGGATCCTCTCCATCTGCGTATCGGCAGCTCCAACACGGGGCCCGTGGTAGTCGGCAAAATCGGTGACAACCTCGGATGGACTACACGGCGGTAGGCGATACGACCAATGCAGCTGGCGCGCGCTGCAAGCCCTTGCCGGAGCCCGACGCGATCCTGCTCTCGAAACGACGTACTCAGCGGGCGCGAGCCCCTCGTTGACGCCGAGTCGCTAGGCGACCTCACGGTGAAAGGACTATCGCACCCGGATCACCGCCTATCGCGTGTCAGGCTTGCGCCCGTCGCGGTCAACCGATGCAGGCATCTTCGACACACCCTTGACGCGGTTCGTGGCGCGCCAGCGCGAGCTAGAGTCACTCAGCGACGCTCTCGACGAGGCCGAAGCGTCGCGTGGATTGGCCGTCGGCGCCAGTCGGCGAGCCGGGCATGGGCAAGACGCGACTTCTCCCTCGAGTTCGGAGGCGGATAGCCTCGCCGGAGCGCAGGATCACGTACCTCGAGGGCGGAGTGCCTGCCGTACGGTCGCACCATCCCTTATCTGCCCATTCTCGATCTGTTGCGGGCGAACTGCCGCCCCGCCGATCTGGACACCCCGGAGGTGATGATCGACAAAGGTGCGGCAGCGCTCGAGGAGACGGGCAATCGACAGTGCCGACGCGCTCGTCCCGCTCCTTCACCTGCTTGGGTTGAAAGAGGAGAAGCGATCTCCTCGCTACCAGCGAGTCCCGAGGCGACCCACCGCCGGACGTTCGGCGTGCTTCGCCAGCTTCTGCCTGCGCGGCAGCAGCAGGCGGCCAATGGTTCTGGTCGTGGAGGACATCCACACTGGATCGATCCAGACGTCGGAAGAGTTCCTCGCCTCGATGGCGGAGGTCCCCGGGGGTGCGGCGATCCTGCTCCCTCGTGACCTATCGACCCGGGTACTCGCCGCCATGGGCCGGGAAGTCGTACGCGACTCAGCTCGCGCTCCGCCCGCTTTCCGATCGCGCAGCCGGAGTCTGCTCCGGTCGGTCCTGCCATCCGGCACCGACGCCGCCGCGATCGAACAGCGAGGCGTGCTTCGAGCGCGGCGAGGGAAACCCACTATTCATCGAGGAGCTCGCATACGCTCTCACAACTCCGGGAGCAAGCGTCCCGGCCAGTGACGACGGTGCCCCAGACGCTTGCAGGCAGTGCTCGCCGCGCGGATCGATCGGCTCCCGCAGCCAGACCAAACACCTGCTCCAGATCGCCTCGGTGGTCGGGCGCGAGTTCAGCAGCGAGCTCATCTCCGGCGATCTGTGGACGGCGAGGGCGATCCGCTCCCGCTCCTGGGTGATCTCGTCAGGCTGGAGCCGCTGAACGAGCGTACGTGGGCCAGCGCGCCCAAGGTGTTCGTGTTCAAGCACGCCCTGACCCGCGAGAGGCGGGCCTACGGCAGCCTTGCTCGAGCGGCGCCGCCAGTGCGTACCATGGGGCGGTCGGCCGCGCTCTGGAAACGCTCTACGCGGCTCGGCATGTTGAGGTCCTCGAGCTCCTCGCCTATCACTTCGGCCGGAGCCCCGGGGACGAACCCGCCGTGGACTACGCGATCGCCGCGGCTGAGAAAGCGCGGAGGCGCTGGGCGAACGCGGGAAGCCCTCGCCCATGCCGAGGCGGCGCTGGCGCGGCTCGCCACCGATGCCGGACACGCCGCCCGAGCCGCCTGCGCCGCATCGACGCCGTGATCCGGCAGGCCGAAGTGCGGTTCGCCCTCGGACAGCATTCGAGCAGATCCAGGCCCCAGAAGCGCTCCGAGCAATCATTGAGGCGAGTGCCGACGTATCGCGGCGCGCGTCCTGGCACTACTGGATGGGGTTCCTTCACGCTCACGGGCGGCGCGCTCGATGGCGCGGATCATTGCCAGCAGGCGCCCTCCATCGCCGATGCCGCTAGCCCGGACGAGATCCGTGCCCAGGCCGACACGTGCCTCGCTCAGATCCACGTATTCTCAGGTAATCTCGAGGAGGCCATCGTGTTTGGCGGCCGTGCTCTTGGAGTGTTCGAGGAAAGGAAATCTCGCTTGGCAAAAGCTCTCGCGCTGGCTCAGCTCAGCCCTGCCGCCAACGCCCTAGGTCAATGGGAAAGTAGCTTCAGCTACTGCCGCCGCGCCCTTTGAGCATGCCACCTTCTTTAACGACCGACGTTTGCGCGTGTCCGCACCAGTTCGTTTCGCATCAACACATGCTCAATGCGGGAATTGGGAGACGAGCCTACGATATTGTGACGAGGCGGCTGCTCTGGACCCCAGTCCGTTCGACGCGGCTGCCGCAAAGGCGATTAGAGTGCCATGCTTTGATCAAAGGGGCTCAACCGCGCATTGGAATTCCGCTCGTTGGCTGCCATTCGCTGGTATGAACACGTAAGCCTTCAATTCACGCGATGTCAGTTCGGTATATGCATGGCTGAAGGTTACCTCCAAGCCAATGACTTTATACGCGCCCGGCGGCCGCGGACAGTCTTACTGTCGCTCAACGCCTCGGCTATAGATACTTGAAAGCGCGGTCCTAGCCAGCAATACGTAACTGAACGAAGCACAAC
>ERZ1370068.4833-contig-3887_pt1 | contig 21550 bp, 27 predicted proteins | sample MGYA00561227_ERZ1370068 | MGnify/ENA primary metagenome ERZ1370068 (study PRJEB38410, sample SAMEA6850437) | metagenome | study: Metagenomic assessment of the ecological functions of the soil: analysis of the soil microbiota associated with the... | reverse complement strand
GTAATACTTCGTTCGGTTACGTATTGCTGTCCTTCGTCGCGCTTCGCGGCTCCCTTCGTCCGGGCCGAAGCCCGGGGCTCCGGTCCGCCCTGCGCGCCCTCGCGCGTGCAAGTTTTGGGTCTCAGCGCGCTGGGTGGGTCGCATGCGCCCCGGGTTGGTCAAGAAACGTTCTGGTGACGGGCAATCCGATCTCATCCGAATGCGTTCGGGGTCTTCGGCGGCGTGCATTGGTCGCAGATTCAGGCCGTTCAGTTCGAACACCAATTCGGCTACGGGCGCGGCGCGGACGCCGAGCTTCGCGGCGTACCTGAGACTGCCGCTGCGCCTCGTCGCTGGGACCCGTACACCGGCACTCTGGCCTCCGCGAGCTTTTCGGCGAGTGTCATGGTCCTGCTCTTGCTGTCGATGGCGTTGTCCATGGCGGCGCGCGGGTTTCCGACGACGCTTCGGCATTCTCTCGATCACCGCCTTCTCTTTCTGGTGCACTGCGGCTCCAAAACAGACCCGGTTCCTCGTGGCCTTCATTCCCGTCATGACCGTAACCGCCGGAATCGCGCTGGTCCCGCTGCGCCGATTTCGCTGGGCCTTCGCGACGGCGACGATCGCCGTCGCCGTCGTGTGCGCTGATGCAAGTCCGGTGGCAGCCCTATCCGGCCGAGCCACTCCTCGATATCTTCACCGTGTCGCGACCGGAGCTTCTTGTCCCGGAACCCCTGCTGGGACCCGACGAGTTCTTGAATCGCGTTGTGCCTCCGGGCGGCCGAGTGCTGTCGTTCTGGGAGAATCGACTGTACTTCCTCGACCGTCCGTTCATCGCCGACGCGCGCGCGTGCGGCTCGCCGGCTGTGCTCGCCGCGCTGCGAGAGACGGGAGATGCTCATGCGTTCGCTGCGAACGCTGGCGGCGACGGACGGCGTCACCCACGTCATCGTGGAATCCGCATTTCGAGATGACCTACATGGCGAATGGATACCCTCTACAACGTCATCGATGAGACGTATTATCCGGCCGAGAGGCCGAAGTCCGACGACGGGCCTGTTCGAGCGATTTCGTCAGCACCGAGTTGACCGAGATTCCGTGGACGAAAGCGGCCGGTGTTCCGGCTGAACCGCGGCGCGGGCTTCACTCGGGGGCTCGCCTGAGTAAAGCGGATCTTGGTGAATCGCGCGGCAAGCGCGCGCTAGCGTCCGCAGAAGGCAAACTCGAACTGTAGGCCGTTGGGTCCGTCGCCGACCAAGTCGCTCGGTAGCCGTGCGAGATCAGCTCCGGCCCACGCGTTCTGAGCGGGTATCGACCCAGGAGATCCCGTTCCACCGAACCGCGACCGACTGCGCTCTCTTTGGGATCCACGGAGGCGGAAGCCACCTCGCAGTCGATGGAATAGGCACGGCTGCTTCGGGCGCGACCGCCAGCGTCGCAACGAGTTCCCGCACCCAACGGCTCCCTTCCTTCCTGGGCTCATCGCCCCCATCCCGACTGCGTGAAAAGCGAATTCAGCCGGATCGTCCAAGGCCAATTCACCACCGGCGAGCCACGGGGTTTCTCATCAGTAGGCCTACCGGGCCGAGGTGGATTTGCCGGTGAGGGTGTAAAAGACCCCTGCCTCGTCGATCATCGCGTGCGCGAAGAGATAGTATGGGAATAAAGTTGTCGCTGGGGGCGTCGGTAATCACCCAACTCGAAGACCTGTCCGAATATGGCGCCGTTCGCGCTTTGCGCCACCAAGTCCCGACGTCGCCGGTCACTCCGCCGTTCGGCCCCTCCGACGCCTCATCCTGCACTGTCATTGACGTTGACATCGTGGAAAAGAGCGTTCTCCGCCATGCAGTGGCTGTAGAAGCCATGCTCGTAATGAACAAGACCTCCCCGGTTAGCTCGCGGACACGAGCGATGACGTGGTCGCCGGCCTGACGATCGGCACCCGTCCGGCAGTTGGGCGAGCGGGCTTGAAGCGAAACAACACGAACTGCAGCAGAGATCAAAGAACGCCACTGGCGCTGAACCGGACGACATTGCCGCGCGCGCTGGTCGTAGCGAGGGCGACAACATCGCCAGCCCGAGGCAGGCCGGCATGAATCCATTGTCGTAGGTGCCACGCTTCCCGAGGAAGACGGCAGCCAGCTGCTCGCGACGAGCGCTACCGCCAGAACGGCGTCGCGCCACAGTGTGGCGCATCAGCTCATCGTCCCTGCGCGCCGTGGCGAGGACACGCATCGCGGAGGCGACACCGGACGCAGCGTGTACAGCCGCCGACTCCGATCGGCGAGGCAAACGACGCCAAACGCCGCGACGAGCGACGCGCGGAGCCAGGTGAGCGCCCACATGCGCCAGTAAGTACCCAGGATCGCTCGTCCTGCGGAAATGCAACGCGACGCCGTCGAAGGTGTAGAACGAGTACCACCCGTCCGATATCCCGATCGAGCCGAGAATGTCGCGAGGTCACGCCGACCATCGTGACGCCCGTTGCATCCAAGCGCCTCGCCGGTACGAGAGCGGGCCGCGCGACCACCATCGCGGCAATCGGCAGCGCGCCCTGTTTCACGAAATAGGCCAGCGAGAACAGCGCGCCGCTCAACAAGATCAGCATGAGGGATGTTCTCGCGCGCCGTCCCACGAAACGCGGCGCATGCAAGACGTACTGAACAAGGCAGAGCGAGTCCGCCTCGGCGATATCCATCCACGCCCGGAAAACCGAAAACGCGTCATGAGCCCGCCGCAACGAGACCGACGGATCTGTCAGCAGGGCGAGAAAGCGGATCAACAGGGCCGCGTGCTTGCCTATCGTCGAAAGAATGGACGCAGGCGGGCGCGAGAAAGCCGGGCCGGGGTATTGATCTCGTGAAACCCAGCCGCTACGTAAAGGAAATAGACCGGATTGTAGACGGTCAGGTGTGAAGTGAGCAAGGAGCCGCATAGAGCGGGTGGCCTGGGGATCCATTGAACGCTGTCGACCATCGTGCCAGCTGAGCCACTTCAATTCGTACGGGTACCTCATCGAATCGCGGCAACCGCGGCGATGACGCCAGAGGGTGGCCACGCACGATGCGCAGGCGGCGACGTGAAGGCCGCGCGTGATTCGGGTCATGGTTGTTGGATGCCCGCACGACCCTGCGGTCGTCGTTCCGGGCGGTTGCGTGTCGGTCATGCGGACGGATCGCAGGGCGTTGATGGCGTCCACGAATCCGCTCACCTTCGGCGAGTCGGCGTAGAATTTGTGAATCTGGAATACGACCAAAGCGACGACGCGCTCGTTGGGAGACCGTCCACTCGTAGTAGCGATCAGGCGCCTGGTGGCCGGGTCGTTGGTCGCGCAGCTCAGGATCTGCCAGCCGCGTACCGAGGGTGGCGCTCGTCATCGGATCCAGCCGTCTGCTCTCGACGGACGCCATCGCCTTCGACCAGAGATCCGCATCCTCACGGCCGGATGTAGCTCACGCGAAGCTCTGTCGCAGTCCGGGGTCGAGAATCGTATCGGTCGGGACGGCTCCCCGAGTCGAGCCGAGTCACCGTCCAGCAGCTCGGCACGTCGAATTCCAGCTGCCGTAACCTCCGCGAAGGATTTTCGGCGCGCGATCGCCGCAAGGCTCGCCCAGCCCGTGGTGCTCGTCGTACCAACGGTTCATCCCGGCCACGAGTCGAACGCCCGTACTGGAATGGAGAAGTCCGCCGACTCCGCAGGCGCTGCCAGGGCCAACGCGATCGCGGCAAGCCGCGATCTCATCATCTGCTTTTTCCGCACCGACCAGATGAACCCGTCGTACCAGAAGTGCATCAGCGAGACGGTGATGGAGATCGCCAGCGTGAATCTCGTCATGTTCGGCGCCACGCTGTGCAGCACATCCCAGATGCCGTAGGCGAAGCCGATGGCGAGCAGATTCCAGAAGCTGGCGGGAAGCGAGAGCCCCGCGCCGCAGGTTCTGGAGCCGCTCGCCGATCACCTTGCGCTCGCTCCACGCCACCAGGGCAAAGTACTGCAAGGCGTGGAAGAAGTTCATGATGAAGAGCGCCTTGCCGAACGGAGTCGAATCCCCAAGGTGTAGATCGAGCACGCCGCGGTCGAGACGAGCAGCACGACCTTCTGAACGGAGACGTTGTAGCCCTGCCGGTACAGCCGGTAGTAGGCGTAGAGGTAGTACGCCAGGAAGAGCGATCCGAACGTCAAGAGTCCGATGGCGAGGTAGGCTTGAATGCCGAACGCGCGCGGGAACCGCGGTCAGGAAGAAGGCGCCGACTTCATCGAAGTTGAGGAAATCGTCCAAGTGGTACATCAGCGACGCGCCGCCGAGGATGGGGCCGGCGTAGAGGAGCGTGTTGAGGATCTGGTCGAGGGTGCGGCCGGCCTGAAACGTCGTTGCCGTGCAAGCGATCGTAAGATGCGCCCGAGCCCGAACGTCTGCTGGGCGGAGTGGTAGACGTCCCACCACGTGGCGACCAGGACCGCCAGCAGGATGGCCCACATCGACATCCAGCAGGCGAGGAACAGCACGGCAGGCACCACCGTGAAGCGATAGGGGTGCGTCTGGAAGATCTGCTTGTTCAGGTGGCTGCGGAAAACCACGATGAACAGATGCGCCGAGATGAAGGCGCCGATGAACATCGCGGTGGCGCTTCTCTGGACGCCGTACACATTGACCTGCCCCTCGCCGACGCCGGTTTGCGCCAGGAAGATACCGAGCGCCAGCGCGATCAACGGGCTGAGGATGAAGAAGATCCAGTCGTACAGCGGAGAGACGAGATGATGCTTGGGCTCGGCCCTGAGAGGCTGAACGGCGGAGGCCTCGGCGGCAATGACGCCCATCGGGAGAAATTACCACCCGAAGACCGAACGAACAACCGGGCTTTCGCCGATTTATCGGCTACCGCGCACGTTGTTCGGCCGCCATCAAGAGCGCGTAGCCACCGCATTCCCGGGATCGAGCTCCAGGACACGCCGGGCGTCGGCTGCGGCGGCGTCGAGGTCGCCGGCCGAGAGGCGGCGGCGCCGCGATTCAGGCGATTGGGGATGAAATCGGGCGCGATCGCAACCGCTCGCTCGAGCACGGCACGGGCCTCGTCGAGCCGGCCTTGAGCCATGAGCTCGCCGCCCCAGCCTCCCAGGGCGCGGACGCTTCGTGGGGCGCGCGCGCCGCGTATTCGAAGAGGGTCGCGTCGTTCCGCCAGGCCGAGGTGTAGGCGGCCGCACGCCACGCGAGCGCGACGAGAACCACACCCGCACCGAGTGCCGCGCGCGCGCCCGACCGTGCGGCGGCGGCCGACGCGGCGAGGCCGAACAGAATGCAAGCGAAGACCGAGGAAGGTACAGCAGACGGTCGCCGAGCACGGTGCCGATGAGGGTGAATGCGTTCGAGACGATCGCGTACGTGACGAGCACGGATCCCAGCAGAAACGCGACCCGCGGGGCGCGCCGCCACGTAAACGCGATGACCGCGATCAGCCCAGGAGAATTCCTGCTCCGACGAGCGGACCCGGCGCCAACAGCGAGGGCTGAGGCACGATCTCCGCGTAGCCGTAGTCGGGGAGAGCCGGATGGGCGTCACGATCAAGGATGCGGCCCGACCGAACACGGCAAGGACGGTCGCCGCGTGAGCCACCGGGGGCAGCCCGACGATCGGATTCTCGATCGAGGTGACCGAGCCCGCGGCCAAGCGGATGCCGCCGAGCACGGCGAAGCGAGCGACGAGATAGGCGGCGATTGGGACCACGGCGGCGGTCAGCGGCAACGCCGCCGCGCGAAGCCGGTTCCGTGCGTTTTCGCCAACCGGGGAGACAGGCCGCACCGCTTCCCAGAGCGCGATCACACCGAGAATCGCGACCACGTTTTCCTTGGCGAACAGGGCGGCGCCAAGCAGGAGCCCCGCCGCCACGAGGCGGCTGCGAGCGTAGGCGCAAAGACCGAGCAGGGCGAGAGACGTCGAGAGCAGCTCCGCGCGCCCGGCGACGTTGGCCACGGCCTCGACGTGAACCGGATGAACCGCGAAGGCCAAACCTCCCACGAGGGCCGCGCCGGGGGTCAAGCCGAGCTCGACGGCAAACGCCACGACGAGCGCACTGGCTGAAGGCATGCAGCAGAACGTTGGCGAGGTGGTAGCTCCACGGGCGCAAGCCCGGACAGGGCGTGGTTCGCGGCGAGCGACGCGATCGTCAGCGGCCGGTACGCCCCGGTTTGCACGCGCACGTCGGCGCCGACGTGATACGGGGATGCGAAGATCGCACCCCACGTGTGTCCGGTGACCTGCGGGTGCGTTTCGACAACGCTGGCGTCGTCATAGGCGAAATCGAAGCGCGTCGTTTGGAGATAGAGGAGAGCCGCCGCGCATGCGGCGAAGGCGCAGCGGGCAAGGAGGGAACGTCGCGCCGTCACGTGCCGGCCGATTCAGTACCGCGGCATCGAAGGGTCGATCTCCGCCGCCCATGCGGCGATGCCCCGACGAGGCTGTGCGTCCGGACGAACCCTTCGCGCTGAAGAAACGCCGCCGCCATCGCGCTGCGCTTTCCAGTGTGGCAGTAGAGGACGATCTCGGCGTTCTTGTCGAGCTCCCCAGATGCGTGGGGAGCGTGTGAAGCGGGATGAGGCGGGCTCCGTCGAGGCGGCAGATCGTCCATTCCTCGGGCGTACGGACGTCCACGAGGAGCGGACGGTCGCCACGCGCGCATCTCTCGTGGAGCTCGGTCACCGTCATGCGCCACCCATCCCGAGATGGTAACAGGTAGACTCGACTTTGAGGTGCCGAGCCGGATGAGTACGCCCGAAGTCGCGCCCCGCCCGCCAGGCTTGTCCGTGGCCATCGCCTTGGGTATCGCGACCCTCCTGCTCTACGCCCCGTTTCGCACTTCCGTTCATCAGCTACGACGATCCGAGCTACGTCGTGCACAACACGCGCATCTCCCGAGGATTGACCTGGGACAACATACGGTGGGCGCTCACGGCGTACGAGGTCAGCAACTGGCACCCGCTGACGTTGATCTCGCACATGACCGATGTCTCGCTGTTTGGCATGCGTGCCGGCGCTCATCACGCGGTCAACGCGTTGCTCCACGCGGTCAACGCGGCTCTCCTGTTTCTCTTCCTCGACATGGCGACGCGGCGACGCGCGCCGAGCCTCGCCGCCGCCGGTCTTTTCGCGGTGCATCCGTTGAACGTCGAATCGGTCGCCTGGATCTCCCAGCGCAAGAGCGTGTTGTGCATGCTCTTCCTCCTGCTGACGCTCCTGGCGTACCTCGTTTGGGTGCGCCGCGGAGGCGGAACGCGCTACGTGATCGCGATCGCCGCGTACGCGGCAGCGCTGGCGGCGAAGCCGATCGCGGTGGTCCTCCCGGGCTGCTTCTCCGTTGTCGATTTCTGGCCGCTGGGGCGCATCCCCGTCGCCGTCGGGGCGCGGGCTCGGGAGACGGCGCGCCTCCTGCTCGAGAAAGCACCGTTCGCGGCGCTCGCGGCGGCGGCTTCGGTTGCGACCTGGGCCGCGCAGAAGGAGGGCGGCGCGCTGTGGTCGCTTCAGGACTCCACCCTGGCAGAGCGAGCGGCCGACACGGTCTTCGCGTTCGCGTGGTACCTGGTCCGCATGCTGTGGCCGAGCGACCTGTCGCTCTTCTATCCAACGACGCTCGGCTCCGCGGCCGCCGTCGAGGTCGCCGGGGCCGCGACCTTGTTGGCCGTCGTGACGGCCGCCGTCGTGTGGTGCGTTCGCACGAGGCCTTATCTGGCGATGGGTTGGGCTTGGTACGTCGTAGCACTCCTTCCGGTCGTCGGGCTCGTCAGGTTCGGGACGCAGATCGTGGCCGACCGCTACGCCTATCTCGCCCTCATCGGGCCATTCGCGGCGCTCGCGTTTCTTGCGGCGGACCTGGTTGCGGCACGAGGCGCCGGCGTGCGACGGGCGGCCGTCGCCGCGACCGGCGTCGTGATCGTCGCGCTTGGCGTTCGGTACCGGTCATGCGCTGTCCGCGTGGCGCGATTCCTTCTCGATCCTGCGTCGTGGCTTCGAGCGCGCTCCGGACAACGTGCACGCCCTCACGAATCTCGGCTTGGAGCTGGTCGAACACGAGCGGTTCGACGAAGGGATCTCGCTGTTGATGCGGGCGGCACAATCCGTGCCCGGGTACGGCACCGCGCACGTCAATCTCGGCTATGCGTACGCCAAAACTGGACGTGCGGCCGAGGCGCGGGCCGAGTACGAGACCGCACTTCGCTGCAGGCCGACGACGCGAAGCTGGAGATGGAGCTCGGCGCGCGTGCTGACGCAGCTCAAGCTGTTCGAGGACGCCGAGGCGAGATTCCGCTCGGCGGTGCGGCATGATCCCGAGCTCGGCAACGGCTGGTTGTTCCTCGGAGCGCTCCTCTTCACGGAAGGGCGCTTCCTCGAAGCGGAGCCGTGCTTCGAGCGGGCGGCAGGCCTACTCCCCGAGGATGCGCGCACTCTCACCGCGTGGGGTGTGAATCTCGCGGCTCTTTCACGTCGCAACGAGGCGATGGCGACATTGCGAAAAGCCGTACAGCTCGACCCCGGATTCGACGCGGGCACGAGCGGAGCTCGAACGAATCGAGGCGGCCAAGTAGACTGGTGCGCATGACGAGCCTGCCCCGCAGCGTGCTCTACGTGCCCGCCGCCCGCCGCAGGTTTCTCGAGAAGATTCCGACTCTCCCCGCCGACATGATCCTCGTCGATCTGGAGGACGGTGTCGCCCCGGCGGAGAAGGAGGCGGCGCGCGACAACGTGCGCAACGCCGTCGCCTCGGGCGCGCTCTCCGGCGATCGGCCGTGGATGCTCCGGGTGAACAGCGGCCGCTTGGGGCCTCCGCCCGAGGATCTGACGTTGCTGGGCTTCGCGAAGCCGACGATCGTGGTTCTCCCAAGGCGGAGGACCCCGAGTTCGTTCGTGCGCTGGCCGTCCGGAGCGCCGACCTCGGTGCTGCGGTGGCGGTCATGATCGAAACGGCGACCGGCGTCGCCCGCGCGATGGATCTCATGGGGGCGCACCCGCGGTGTGCATGGCGATCGTCGGCTCGGCCGACCTCCACGTGTCGTTGAGGGCGCGGCCCGATTCGGGCCGCATGTGGGAGCTTCACGCGCTGAGCCGGGTGCTTCTCGCGGCGCGCCGGTACGGCCAGCTGGCGATCGATTCCGTCTACTTTCGCTATCAGGATGACGAGGGACTGCGCGCTCACGCCGCCATAGCGCAGAACCTTGGGCTACGACGGCAAGAGCTGCATCCATCCGGCGCAGGTCGGCGTCGTCCACGACGTCTTCAAGAGCACCCCGCAGGAGCTCGCCTGGGCGCGGCAAGTTCTGGCGGCGTGGGCCGCCGGCCGCGGCGATGCCGAAGGAGTCGTGGCGATGGACGGCGAGATGATCGAGTCGCTTCACGTCACTCTGGCGAAACGGATCCTCGAGAGGGCCTGAGGGCCGCTACTTCTTCTCGAGCTCCCGAAGGCGGGGAGGAGATCGGTGCGGCCGAGCAGCGACGGCGTGCCGGTAGGCGTCGGCGGCCAACGCGAATCGTCCCGTCTCGTAGCGCAGATGACCCAGCTCCGCGTAGGCGCGGGGGTCCTCGGGATCGAGAAGGATCGCCTTTCGCACCTCGCGCTCGGCAGCGTCGAGCGCGCCGCGACGGTGGAGGACGATCCCGAGATCGAGCCGCGGCTCGGGGCGTGACGGCTCCCATCGAACCGATTCGCGCAGTGCGTGCTCCGCCCCGGGGAAATCGCCGTCCTTGGCGAGCGCGACTCCCTTTTCGATGCCAGGGGCCGGCGAACTCGGGCCAGTTCGCGATCGCTCCGTCGTTGTTCCCAGCCAGTACGGTGCGCGCGGGCTGCGCGGGTTGTTGCGCGCGGTCACCGCAAAGATCGTCGCATCGTCCTTCCAGTCGAGCGACCGCGCGAACATCGCGATGCCGAAGACCGCGATCGCCGCGAGCGCGGCGATGCGCGCCCGCGCGCCGAGCGTGGCGATGGCAAGCGAGGCGAGAAGGCACAGACCCGCTACCGGCAGGTAGAGAAACCGCTCGGCGAAGATCGAGCCGACGGGGACCAGGAAGTTGCTGACCAGAAGGTAGGGCAGGACGGTGATCGCGACGAACAGCGCCGCGATGCGGCCGCGCGTGGCGGTCAGCGCCAGGCCGACGAGAATCGCGATGCCGGTGAGCGGTCTCCACGCGAGAAGCGACGTCTCGATCGGGATGGAACGGCCGGAGTAGTCGTTCGCCAGGCCGAATGGGAAGAACACGATCCGGGCGTAGCGCGCGATCAGCCCGAGCGCGGTGGCCGAGTAGCGGATCCCGTGCTCCACGACGAGCGGGTTGTCGATCGTCGGGACGGGCTGCGCGGGAAAGAACGCCTCGAGCGCCCGCGTGCGCAAGACGACGAAGATCGTGAACGCGAGCAGGCTCGGGGCGATCGTGCCGCGCAGCGTCTATCGCTCGCTTGCTCCGCGTGCGAGGAGGGCGGCGAGCACGACGAGGGGAAGCGCGACGAGCCCGGTCTCTTTCGAGCCGCTGGCGAGGAGCACGCAGGCGGCGGCAGCCCACGCGGCGCCCGCGATGGCCCACCGCCAGGCGCAGCGCACCGCCGCCAGCGTGAACAGGGCCGACAAGACCTCGGACCGGCCGACGACGTTCGCGACGGCCTCGGATTTCGAAGGGGAGACGGCGAACAGCAGCGGCGAGCGAGCGCCGACACCGGGTCGACGCCACACCGAACGGCGATGGCGAACACGAGCCAGCAGACGGCGGCATGAAGGATCAAGTTGATCGCGTGGGAGACCGCAGGGTGCGCGCCGCCGGAAGCCGCAAGCTCGAGCGCGAAGCTGGCCACGGTGACGGGCCGGTAGAGCGTCCGGTCGCCCCCGCAGAGCCTTCCCAGTACGCCGCGCCGAAGATGGCGGACAGGCTTCCCGACTCGACGATGGCGTTTCCTTCGATGGCCACGTGGTCGTCCTGAACGTAGCCGGCATCGAGGAGGGGCAGGTGCGTCACGAGGACGGCGGCGGCGAGGGTGCAGGCTGCGGCCAGCGGCCCCGTCTTCACCTGACGGAGCTCAACGTCTCTAGGATCTCCGGCCCGACGAGAAGATCACGCGGCTTGCTGCCGTCGGCGGGTCCGACGATACCCTCTTGCTCCATCATGTCCACGATCCGGGCCGCGCGCGCGTACCCGAGGCGCATGCGGCGCTGGATCAGCGTGATCGAGCACATCCCCTCCTGAAGGACCAGCTTCACCGCCTCGATGTACATCGCGTCGCGGTCGCCCGGCTCGAACGCGCCGTCGCGCGCCTCTTCGGGGTCCTTGAGGACCGACTCGTCGTAGACAGGCTTCGCCTGCTTCTTGAGGAAAGCGACGATCCGGTTGAGCTCGGTCTCGGTGATGTAGCCGGAATGCAGTCGCAGGAGACGCCCGGACCCCGACGGGAGGAACAGCATGTCGCCGCGCCCGATCAGATGCTCCGCCCCTGCTGGTCGATGATCGTGCGCGAGTCGACGCGCTGGCTGACCCGAAACGCGATGCGGGCGGGGAAGTTGGCCTTGATCGTTCCGGTGATGACGTCGACCGAGGGGCGCTGCGTGGCGAGGATCAGGTGGATGCCGACGGCGCGCGCCATCTGGGCGAGGCGCATGATCGACTCTTCGACGTCGGCCGAGGAGACCATCATGAGGTCCGCCATCTCGTCGATGACGATGACGATGTAGGGAAGGGCGGCAAGCGGCATCGTCCTCGCCGGTCTTGTCGTCCTTGAGCGTCCGTCCCGGCTGCTCGACGAGCGCCTGGTTGAACTGCTCGATGTTCCGCACGCCCACCGACGCGAGCTTCTTGTAGCGCTGCTCCATCTCGCGCACCGCCCACTTGAGCGCGGTCGATGCGTGCTTCGGGTCGGTGACGACCGGGATCAGCAGGTGCGGGATCTCGGCGTACATCCCCAGCTCGATCATCTTGGTGTCGATCATGATGAAGCGGACTTCGGCCGGGGTCGCCTTGTAGAGGATGCTCGTGATCATCCCGTTCAGGCCGACCGACTTTCCCGCCCCGGTCGCGCCGGCGATCAGCAGGTGGGGCATCCGCTCGAGCTCCGCCGTGAACACGTCGCCGTTGATGTCCTTCCCCAAGGCGAGCGTCAGCTTCGACTTGGTGTGCCGGAACTTCTCCGAAGCCAGAAGCTCGCGCGGGAAGATGACCTCCTGGTGCTTGTTCGGGACCTCGATGCCGACGGTCGATCGTCCGGGGATGCGGTCGATCCGGATCGATTCGGCCTTCAAGCCGAGGCAGAGGTCGTCGACGAGCCCGACGATCTTCGAGTAGCGCACGCCGGCTTCGGGCGCGAACTCGAACGTCGTGACGACCGGCCCGGGGTGGATCGCGACGACCTTCCCGTCGACCGCGAACTCGTGGAACTTGTCGGTGAGCAGCTGCGCGCGCGCCAGCAGGTCCTTCTCGTTTTCTCCCTCCTGCGGCGTCGGGTCGTTGAGCAGCTCCAGCGGCGGGAGCGCGTACCCGCCCGCCGGGGGACCCTGGAGCAGCTGTTGCTGCTTGGGCGGGGAGTGGGCCGGGGAGCGCGGGGCGTGCGGACACCTTCGGCCGCGCGGGCGGGAGGTCGATCTCGTGCGACATCGTCGAGCGGGATCGACGGCTCGGGCGGTGGACGCCACGGGCAGCAGTGTCTCGGCGCCGCTTTGCCTCTCCGCGGCGGATTTCGCGTGTTTCTTCTCGAGAGCTTTCTTCTGCGCCTCGCGCCGACGATTCTCGCGATAGGCGGCAATCCACGCGCGGCCCGACGCGAGCCGGCCTCCCATGCCGTCGCCCACGCGGACGGCGGCGCTCGCGAAGGAAAAGCGGGTCGTCACGACGATCGTCGCCGCGAGGAGGGTCGCGGTCACGAGCATCGCGCCCAAGGGGTTCATCAGCGCCGTCATCATCCCGGCCAGCTTGGCGCCGACGTAGCCGCCCGCGGGAAGATCTCGCCGCCGTAAGCGGATCGCGCCGTAGAGGAGGTCGAGGCAGCGTCGCCAGCGAGCGCGATGAGCGCGAACAGGCCGACGCAGCCAGCCGTACGACGACGCGACGCTCTTCCCTCGGAACCGGTTCCACCCGGTGACCGCCAGGACGACGGGAACGAGGAACGCCGCGGTCCCCAGGAGCTGCAGAAGCAGCTCCGCCAGGGTCGCGCCGACGCGGCCGGTCCAGTTCGCGGCGCGCTGCGTGAACGGCTGCGACTGGAACCACGTCGGATCGGCGCTGTTGTAGCTGGCGAGCGCGCTGATCGTGATCGCGGTGAACAGCAGGAGCAGCAGCCCCGCAACCTCGTCGAACCAGCCCTTCTTGCGAAGCTTCGAAAAGGTGACGTCCATACGCGCGCCAGTCTACAACTCAACGATCACGGGAATGATGAGCGGCCGCTTTTGCGTCCGCCTGCCTGAGAAAGCTCCGCAACCCCGCCTGGATCTTGGCTTTCAGCAGCCCTTCGTCGGTCCGCTCCTCCCGGGACGTCTCGTTGAGCGAGAGCCGCGACGACGCCGCGCGCCTCGCGGAGGATCTCGTCCTCGGTGGCGTCGGAGACGAACCCGCGGCTGGCGATCTCCGCCAGCCCCGAGACTTCGCCGCTGTCGCGGTGCACCGCGACGACCGCGACCACGATGCCGTCGCCCGCGATCTGGCGCCGGTCGCGCAGCATCGTGAAATCGACGCGGTCGAGCGCCCCGTCGATGAAGACCTGGCCCACGGGCACGCGATCGACCCGGGTCAAGTCGTCCTCGGTCAACGCCATGAGATCGCCGGACTCCGCGAGCAGGACGCGCTCGGCGGGAAGCCCGCAGCTGCGGCCGATCGCCGCGTGGGCGGCGAGCTGTCGGTACTCGCCGTGGATCGGAAGCAGGAACTTGGGGCGGAGGAGATGAATGAGCAGCGCGAGCTCGTCGCGGCGCGGATGTCCCGAGACGTGAATCGGGGCGTCCTGCGCCGTGACGACCGTCGCGCCGCGCCGCAGGAGATGGTTGATCATCCGGCCGATGCTCTTGTCGTTGCCCGGGATCGACCGCGCGCTGTGGAGGACGAGATCCCCGTCGGAGACCACGACGTCGCGGTGCTTGTCGACCGCGATGCGGGCGAGGGCGGAGCTCGGCTCGCCCTGCGAGCCCGTGACGAGGAACAGGGCGCGCTCCGCCGCGCAGGTTCATCGCGGCTTCGGCGGTGATCAGAGACTCCCGCGGGAATGCGGAGCAGCCCGAGGTTGGCGGCGACGTCGGTGTGAAACTCCATCGACGACCCGACGATCGCGACGCTTCCGTCCGTGGGCGACGGCGGCGTCGATCACCTGCTGGAGCCGGTGGATGTTGCTCGAAAAGGTCGTGACCAGAACGCGTCCGCGCGCCGCGCGATCGCGTCGTCGAGCGCCGGCCCGACCGTGCGCTCGCTCGCCGTGAACCCGGGAGCTCGGCGTTGGTGCTGTCGGAGAGGAGCGCGAGCACACCCGCTTCGCCCAACCGCGCCAGGCGCGCGAGGTCGGTTCCGGGCCCGCACAGCGGATAGGGGTCGAGCTTGAAGTCGGCCGTGTGAACGATCCGCCCGACCGGTGTTTCGAGGACGAGCATCGACGACTGCGGAATCGAGTGCGAGACCGGCAGGGTCGTCACGGTGAACGGCCCGAGGCGGAGCGGCGCGCCGTTTCCCGGGAGCGCGAGCAGGCGCGGCGCGCCGTCGAGCGTGTGCTGGGCGAGGCGGCCACGGACCAAGCCCGAGCGTGTAGGGCGACCCGTAGACCGGAACGTCGCGGCGGCGAGGAAGGAACGGAAGCGCGCCGATGTGGTCTTCGTGGCCGTGCGTGAGGAGGACGGCGTGGATCGTGCCGCACTCGTCGAGGAATTCCATGTTGGGGACGACGACGTCCACACCCAGGTGCTCGGCGCCGGGGAACATCATCCCGGCGTCGACGACGAGACAGTCGCCGCCGTGGCGGTAGACCATCAGGTTCATGCCGAATTCGCCGAGGCCGCCTGAGCGGGACGATTTCGAGTGGGAGGGCGCGGGACACGAGGGCCATCATACCGTAGCGGGTCGATCAGGACGGCCACGCGCGCGCGATCGCGACGAACCCCTCGGGCGCGATCGCCTCGGCGCGCAGCGCGCCGTCGATGCCGGCTTGCGCCAGGACAGAGACGGCGGCGGCGTCGCCGCCGCGGAGGGCGCCGCGCAGGTTCTTCTGAACCGTCTGGCGCCGATGCGCGAACGCGGCGCGCAGCGCCGCCATGAGCGGAGCGACGAGATCGTGCGGGAGGGCGTCGTCCTCGCGCCGCGTCCAGCGCGTCACGGTGGAGACGACGTTCGGACGCGGGCTGGAACGCGCCCGGCGCGAAGGTCGAACAAGCGCTCGATCCGGTAAGCCAGCCCGGCGAGCACCGTCAGCGGCCCGTACGCGCGGTCTCCGGGCGAAGCGGTCAGCCGGTCGGCGACCTCGCGCTGGAACATGAGCACGGCGCGACGGACGGCGCGGCGCTCGACGACCAGCTTCATCGCGACCGGCTTCGAGATGTTGTACGGGCAGGTTGCCCGCGATGACGAGCGGCGTCGACGGCGCCAGGTCGTCGAACGCGACGTCGAGGACGTCGCTGTTCGATCAGGCGCAGCCGATCCTCGGGATAGCGGGCGCGCAGGACGGCGACCAGGTCGCGATCGATCTCGATGGCCACGATCGCCGGAACGGCTTCGAGCAGCGCTTCCGTCAGCGCGCCGCGGCCGGGCCCGATCTCGAGGACGTTGTCCGAAGGCAGCGGCGCGAGCGCCGCGACGATCCGTCGAATCGCGGCCGGATCGGTCAGGAAGTTCTGACCGAAGCGCCTGCGCGCGCGCGCGAGGCGCGGAGTCGCCTGCGGAGACGTCGTCGTCCCGCGTGCTAGATTGCTTGCGCCCGCGTAGAGCGGGCGCTCGAGGAGGAACGACCATGGCCAGCCCTCAGATCGTGCATCTTACCGACGACAGCTTCGACGAGACCATCAAGAACGCGCAGGGTCCCGTGCTCGTCGATTTCTGGGCCGCCTGGTGTGGGCCGTGCAAGATGATCGCCCCTACCTCGATCAGATCGCCGGAGAGGTCGCAGGACGGGCGACGGTGGCCAAGGTCAACGTGGACGAGAACGGCGACCTGTCCGCCCGTTTCGGCATCCGCAGCATCCCGACGCTCGTCGTCTTCAAGGACGGCCGCGTCGTGGATCAGACCACCGGGGCGCTCCCGAAGGATCTGATCCGCAGCCTGCTGCAGAAGCACATCGCCTAGCGCGAGCAGGCAGATTCGCGGGATCGAGCACGAGCACGATCGATCCATCGTCCAAGACCGCCGCGCCGGAGTAGCCGCGGAGACTCGACAGCGGCAGCGGGCAGCGGGCGGACCACGATCTCGCGGCGCGCGACCACCTCGTCGACCTCGATGCCGATCGTGGCCCCTCGGCCGACGTCCGCGATCAGCGCCATGCCGCCTGCCGCGGCGAGCCGGCTGCAAGGCCGAGCACGTCGCAGAGCGCCCACACCGGGATCTCCTCGGAGCCGGCGCTCCAGAAGCGCCGCCCGTCGCGCCAGATCGTGCCGTGGTCGTCCATCGGCGCCATCCGCAAGAGCGCGGCGAGGGGCACCGCGAACGCACATGCCGCCCGCTCGCACGACGTAGCGTCTGGACGAGCGCGACCGTCGGCGGAAGCGCGAGCTCGAAGCGCGCCCCGCGGCCGGGCCGCGCTTCGATGCGCAGCCGTCCGCCCATCGCCTCCACCGCATGCCTCACGACGTCCATCCCGACGCCGCGTCCGGACACCTCGCTCGTCGTCGTCGACGGTCGAGAATCCCGGGAGCGTGATCAACATGAGGGCGTCTTCGTTCGCGAGGCGGACCGCTTCGAGCGGCGTCAAGCAGGCCGCGCTCGATGGCGGCCTGCTTCAGGCGGCGGGGGTCGAGCCCGCATCCGTCGTCCTCGACGACGATCGAGAGTCCGGAGGCGTGCCGTCCGACCGCGATGCGCAGGCGCCTGCCGGCGGCTTGCTCGCCGCGCGGCGCGCCTCGGGGGACTCGAATCCCGTGGTCGATCGGCGTTTCGCACCATGTGGAGGAGGGGATCGATCAGGCGCTCGAGCAGGCTGCGATCGATGCGGACGTCGTCCCCGACGACCTCGAACGTCGACCGGCTTGCCGAGCTTGCGGGACAGCTCGTCCACGGCGCGCCGTCAGCCTGTGCGTCGCGACTCTCGAACGGGACCAAGCGCATGTCGACGAGCCCGTCGTAGGCGCGGCGCGCGAGGCAGGCGCGCGGCGTCCGGCTTCGCTCGCGAGCGGCGAGCCCGCGGTCGTGTCGCCGAGCCCGGAGTCGATGCGGCCGATCGAGGTCATCAGCTCGAGAACGTCCTCGATGAGGGCGTCGAGGCGATCCGCCCTCACGCGCAGCGACGCCTTCGCGCCCTGGGGCGCGACTCTTCTCGGGCGGCGCCTCGGTCGGGAACGAGCGTGAAGCTGTCGACCTCCTCGAGGGCGGCGATCTTCGCGGCCAGCGCCCGCAGGGGAGGCTCGGAGACGAGCGTGACCTGGAGGCGGCCGTCGAACCGGCCGGTGCGGAGCGCGGCCATCGGCGGATCGATGCGCATCAGCGCTGCCGAGCTTCCCGAGGCGTCCGAGGACGACCGCGGCGCGCACGGCGGGAACGCGCGGTCCCGTCTGCACGATCAAGCGCGAGCTTGACGCATCCGGCGGGCGTCGTCGGCTCCTGCGTTCCCGCGGGCGCGCGCTGCCGCCCGGTCGTCGGCGGCAGGCGTCGTCGCGCGCCGGCGTCGATCGTGCCGTGCAGGAGGCCCCGCAGGCTCTGTCTGCAGCGGGGCGCGCTCGCCGTCGTCCACCGGCTGCTCTCGCCTCGGCACGATCGACCATGCGCTCGAGGCAAGCGAGGCGCGTCGCGCAGGATGCGCCGCGTCGTCGGCTTGCGGCGCGATCCGCCCCTGGCGCAAGAGATCCATCAGGGATTCGGCGTCGTGGGCCAGCGAGCTCATCGCCGAAAAGCCCATCGATGCCGCCATCCCCTTGACCGAGTGCACGTGGCGGAAGAGCTCGCGCAGGTCGGTCTCGCCGGCCTCGCGCTCGTCGCACGCTCGCGGCGAGACGCGGACGCCACGCCGATGTGCTCGCGCGCCTCGGCGACGAACAGATCGAGATACGACGGAGAGGTCCATGTCAGTGGAACGCCGCCGCGCGCTTCACCAGCGCCTCGGCGTCGAGGAGGACGTGGAGGCGGCCGTCGATCGAGCACGTGGCCCGACGCGGCGGGCGGTTCCGGTTCCGGAGAACACCGCGGCGGGCACGAGGAGCGCCGCGCCGCTGAGCGGGCCCGCCAGTCGCATGAGGTTCGCGCGTGCCGCGCGGCTCGCCGGGCGGATCGTCGAGAAGCGACGGCAGGTCGATCACCGCGATCGCGCCGCCCGCGCCGCTCCGCCAAGGCCGAGGACCGCCGGCGGGGACAGCGGCACGGGGTGGATCGGGCCGGCGGGAGCGACGTCCGCGATCGCCTCGAGCGCGATCGCGTACGGCGCGCCGCCGAGCTGGAAGTACAGGAGGTCCACGTCAGCTCCGGCAGCCTGAACGTCGCGATCAGGCTCTTCATCTGATCGGACGTGCGGGCCAGCTCGCGGGCCGAGGCGGACAGCGCGTGCATCGATGCGGTCTGGCCGGTGGTCGCCGTGGAGGTCTCCTCGGTGCCCCGGGCGTTCTCGCGCGCGATGCGGACGATGCGCTCCAGCGCCTCGTCCACCTGGCGGGCGAGCCGGCGCTGCTCCTCGACGCTGCGCGCGATGGCGCGCGAGCGATCGGTGGTTCCGCGCGTCGCGTCCAGAGACGCCGTCGAACGACGCCGCCGCGCGCTCGACCAGCTCGCGCGCGGCGCCGGCGGCCTTGACGCTCTCCCGGATGCTGCGCGCCACCGCGTGCGAGCCGCCTCGGATCTCGTCGGTCACGGATCCGATCTGATCGGCGAAGCCGCGCACGTGATCGGCGAGGCGCCGGACCTCCTCGGCGACCACGGCGAACCCGCGCGCCTCGTCGCCCGGCGCGCGAGGCCTCGATGGTGGCGTTGATCGCGAGGAGGTGGGTCTGCTCGGCGAGCGAGACGATGAACGTCACGATCTTGCCGATCTCGTCGGCGCGGACCTGGAAGCCCTCGACCGCGTCGGCCGAGGCGTCGACCGCGTTCTTGAGCTCGACGATCCCGTCGGCGGCGCGGCGCGCGGCGGCGGCGCCGGTGTTCGCCCGGAGCGAGGCCTCCTCGGCGGCTTCCTGCACGGACGTCGCGGCCTCGGCGACGCGATCGGCCGAGCCGGTGAGATCGCGGGTGAGCGCGGACGTGCGCGAGACGTCGTCGGCCTGCGCGTCGCGCCCCGCGGGCGATCGCCTGCGCGGCCTCGGCGATCCCGGCGGTCGCGGCGTTGACCTCTTCGGACGTGCGCGAGAGCGTGAGGGCCGAGCTGTAGATCTGCTCGGCGCCGCTTTCGACCTCGGTCAACACGCTCGAGGAGGTTCGACGAGCATCGTGCTGAACGAGCGCGCGAGATCGGCGGTCTCGTCGGTCCCGTCGACGTCGACCGCCAGCGTGAGGTCGCCGCTGCTGATCAGCGACGGCCGCCGCGGCGAGCTGCTTGATGCGGCGGACGACGAGCCACGAGACCAGCCAGGCGCCGCCGAGCCCGATCGCCAGGTCGCAGGCAGACGACGAGCACGGCGCTCCACAGCGGGTCCGGCTGGAGCCGCGGGCACGGCGACCGCGACGGCGGTGCACAGAAACGTGACGAGCAGGAACGATGCGGCGAGCTTCTTTTGCACGGCGCGACCCCCGAGGAACGACCGCACCCGCTGGCGTCGTCAGGCCCCGCGGAATATGGAGCCCGGGGCGCGAGCGTCCACCGGCGACGCGGATTCCCGCCTTTTTGACACCCCAGGCGACCGTTCCTACAATCGGGGTTCGATTGCCCGTCAAACTCCGGGATGACCGTCACGTGCCAACTCTAAGGAGGTTCGATGAGCGAATCGGTTCAAGACGTCCAGGATCGGGTCCAACGCGAAGGCGCGGCCGATCGAGCAGCTCTTGACCGAGGTCCGGCGGGTCATCGTCGGCCAGAAGTACCTCCTCGAGCGCATGGTCATCGGCCTGCTCACGCGGGGCACCTCCTGCTCGAAGGGGTGCCGGGGCTCGCCAAGACCCTCGCCGTCCGCTCGCTGGCGGGCGCGATGCACGGCAGCTTCCGGCGGATCCAGTTCACGCCGGATCTCCTGCCGGCCGACCTCACCGGCACGCTGATCTACAACCAGAAGGACGGGACGTTCGTGCCGCGCAAGGGGCCCCTGTTCGCGAACTTCGTCCTCGCCGACGAGATCAACCGCGCTCCGGCGAAGGTGCAGAGCGCGCTGCTCGAGGCGATGCAGGAGCGCCAGGTGACGATCGGGGACACGACCTACCCGCTGCCCGTCGCCGTTCCTCGTCCTGGCGACGCAGAACCCGATCGAGCAGGAGGGGACCTACCCGCTCCCCGAGGCCCAGGTCGACCGCTTCCTGCTGAAGCTGCGCGTGGACTACCCGTCGTCCGAGGAGGAGCGGCTGATCCTCGACCGGATGACGGGCTCCGACGTTCCCGAGGTCCGGCCGGTCGTCGCCCTCGAGGACATCGAGCGCGCGCGCGCCGCGATGCACGCGATCTACGTCGACGACCGCATCAAGGACTACGCGGTGCGGCTCGTCCAGGCCACGCGCCGGCCGAAGGACTTCAAGCTCGACCTCGAGGGGCTGGTCCAGTACGGCGCGTCGCCGCGCGCGACGCATGGCCCTGATCACCGCGGGGCGCGCGCACGCGTTCCTGCGCGGGCGCGGCTTCGTCTCGCCCGAGGACATCAAGGCCGTCGGGCACGACGTGATGCGGCACCGCCTCATCCTCTCCTTCGAGGCCGAGGCCGAGTCGGTCACGCCCGACGAGGTCGTGCAGCGCGTCTTCGACGCGGTCGAGGTGCCGTGAACCCTCGCGACGTGCTCCGCAGAGTGCGCCGCCTCGAGATCCGGACACGGCGCCTCGTCGACGAGAGCCTCGCGGGCTCCTACCACTCCGTGTTCAAGGGGCGGGGCGTCGAGTTCGCCGAGGTGCGCGAGTACGAGCCCGGCGACGACGTGCGCACGATCGACTGGAACGTCTCCGCCAAGATGGGGCACCCGTTCGTCAAGAAGTTCACCGAGGAGCGCGAGCTGACGGTGATGCTGGTCGTCGACGCCTCCGCGTCGGGGCGGTTCGGGACGCGCGCCGTCGACGAAGCTCGAGACCGCCGCGGAGATCGCGGCGCTCCTGGCGTTTTCCGCGATCCGCAACAACGACCGCGTGGGCCTGCTCCTGTTCACGGATCGCGTCGAGCGCTTCGTCCCGCCGCGCAAGGGGCGCCAGCACGGCCTGCGCGTGCTGCGCGAGCTGATGGCGTTCGAGACGGCGGGGACGGGCACCGACCTCAGGGGCGCGCTCGAGGTCCTGCGCCGGGTGGTCACCAAGCGGGCGGTGGTGTTCTGAGTAATATTTGGCAAGC
>ERZ1370068.1508-contig-11404_pt1 | contig 21557 bp, 21 predicted proteins | sample MGYA00561227_ERZ1370068 | MGnify/ENA primary metagenome ERZ1370068 (study PRJEB38410, sample SAMEA6850437) | metagenome | study: Metagenomic assessment of the ecological functions of the soil: analysis of the soil microbiota associated with the... | reverse complement strand
CACCTGGGTCGGTCGCGTCCAGCCCGGCGCCCAGCGACGAGCAGCCGAGGCCGGCGGCCACCCGCTCGGCCCCGTCCCGGTCGAGGTCGGCCACGACCACGCCGGCCGCCCTCGGCCGCGAACCGCTCGGCCAGGGCCCGGCCGATCCCCCGCGCCCCGCCGGTGACGACCGCGACCGCTCCCTGTAGGTTCATGGCATGCAACGCTACGGCATCACCGTGCCGTTCGACGGCATCCCCTGGCCGGCCAGCGCGAGCTGTTCGCCGAAGCTCGCCCGACCTCGGCTACACCGACGTGTGGTCCTCGGAGGTGGACGGGCGCCGACGCCTTCACCCCGCTGGTCCTGGCCAGCGTGTGGGCGCCGGCGCTGCGGCTCGGGACGGCGATCGCGCCTGCGTTCACCCGTGGGCCGGCGACCTGGCCCTGTGCGCGGCCAGCCTGCGCCGCGGCTGCCCCGGGCCGGTGGCCATCGGGATCGGCCGCCTCCTCCGACGTGATCGTCGAGCGCTGGAACGGCATCCAGTTCGACCGGCCGCTGCAGCGGGTCCGGGACACCGCCCGGTTCCTGCAGCACCCTGGCCTGGGGCCAAGGTGACCGAGCGCTGCGAGACGTTCGCCGTCGACGGCTTCCGCCTCGGCCTCGTCCCCGACCCGCCGCCGAAGCTGCTGGTCGCCGCCCTGCGCCCGGGGATGCTGCGGCTCGGCCGGGAGAGCGACGGCGCCATCCCCAACTGGCTCTGCCCCCGGCGACGTCGGCACCGTCACCCCGTATGTCCACGCGGCCGGGCCCGGGCCGGGAGATCGCGGCCCGCATCTTCGTCGCCCCCACCGCCGACCCCGACCAGGCCCGTGCCATCGGCCGCCGAAGCCCTGACCGCCTACCTGAACGTGCCTGTCTACCGGGCCTTCCACGAGTGGCTGGGCCGGGGCGAGCGCCTGGCCCCGATGTGCGGCGTGGGCGGCCGACCGCCGGCCCGCCCTGGCCGCCATCGCCGACGACGTGGTCGACCGACCTGCTCGTCCACGGCCCCCGGAGGCCCGTCGCGAACGGGTCCGCCAGTACGCCGAGGCCGGGCGTCCACACCCCGATCCTGGCTCCTGCTCCCGGTCGGCGGCGACCTCCGCGAGACGGTCCGCGCCCCCGGTCCTTCCAAACTTTTCGCGGACCGAGGGGTCCCTACGCGGACCGAGGGGTCCCTACAGCGTGGTGAGGCCGCCGTCGACCGGGATGCCGACCCGCCCCAATCGCATGCTCCCGTCCCGCATACAGGTATCAGCGGCCACCGGGCTAAGGTCCGTCGGTCCCGAGGTGGATCCGCCCCCGTGGAAGCTGCCGACGCGATCTCTTCGTCCTCGAGTTCTTCATCTCGTAGTGTCTCGGCTGCCTGGTCTTGACTCGAACGGGCCTGGACGGCACTACCGTGACCTCCAGCCTGAGCCAGCACCGGTCAGATGGAGCCGCATCCCGCGCCAGGGAGGGCGCGCGACATATATCGCACCGCCGGTACTCGCAGCCTGTTTGACCCAGACCCCAACGTACCACCTTCATCCCTGGTCTGGCATGGTTTGCTACCGTCCAGCAGCGGCAGCATCGCTCTGGTCAGAAAGAACGGCGCCTTCGAGGTTCAGGTCCAGCACCTTGTCCACGTCGCCCCCGGTACGCCTCCTCCCCAGGTCCTTCGGCGTTGTTGACCAGCACATGCACCCGCCCTCCTGCTCCCACCTCCCCGGCCAGCCGCCGGCACGCCTCCTCCCCGATCAGGTCGGCCGGGACCGCCACACTCCCTGTAACCCGCGCGACAGCTCGGCGGCGATCCGTTCGCACATCCCGTTCTTCCGCGAGCTGATGACCACCCGCGCCCCGCCTCCACGAACCCCCTGGCGATCATCGATCCCCCGGCTCCCCGGTGACCACCAACCGGTCTCCTCCCCGCCACCGAGAACAGGTAATCCGTCCAACGCCGTTCACCCTCCTGCATCCCATACGAAGGCCGTCGCTTCATAGAATCCGCCACGACCGATCTGCCACTGGAATCTATGAGCAGCTCGTCACCAGCGACCGGCTCCGGCGGGTCGATTCCGCCCCGGTCGACCGCGACGCACTGACCCAGCTGAGGGTCATGAGGCGCTCGCCCGCCAAGCCCGGCTGGTTCGGTGCTTGCCAATGCGATGCAGCGACGGTCCAGACGCGCCTGGCTCGCCAGGTCGACCAACCAGATCATTGCCGGCCATCGCTGAGCTCGCGCCAGAATCGGTCGATGACGATGACCTCAATGCTGACTCCCGCGATCTCCCGCTGGCCCTAGCCGCTCGGTCCTACCCGGCACCGGTCCGGTTCCCACCACGGCCGGAAATCTCCTTTACCGCCAGCGCCCTGCTCGTCAACGGACGCGGCCAGCCTGATCGGCACCGAGGTGCAGCGGGAGCTGGCATCGGCGGACCTGCTCTGTGCGTTCGTGCTGGGCCGGAGTACGGTGCTGACAGCCAATTGAGAATCTGATTCGCCGAGGCGGCCGGCTGCGAGTGCTCACCACCAATTCCGCTATCGGGGCGACCGAACGCAAGGCGCTGGACCGGTGGCTGGTGACAATGGTGAAGGTCTCCTACGAGACCCAAGACCCGCCTGCATGCCAAGGCGTGGCTATTCGCCGGACAGGGTTCTCGACGGGCTCATGTCGGCTCGTCGAACCCGTCGCCACGAGCGTCGTCCGACTTACCTGAGTGGAACCGCGTGTCCATGCCTTTATTACTTTCTGCCAGCGCTCTCTTCTTCACTTGCTTATGAATAGAACTTCTTCCATGGCTCACTTTTCTTGATTTGAACACTTCCAGCAGAAATAACCCTTACCTTCATAGCGACCTGAACGCACACCCAAGACAGTTCGCATCGGGTTCGCACCAGGCGCCCGGGCTGCCGGCTGCGGGCTATCAGAGCCACAGCTGCGCCTGAGCTTCTTAGCGAAGGAGGAAACAAAGGTCCCAATCACATCTATCGCAGAGATCCCTGAGCTGAATCATAGGTTGAATGGGATATCTACGGCTGGCGCAACCTCGTGGTGATGGCCACGGAACGCCAGCAAGACGGTTGTCGCTGGCCTCGATTACCGGAGTCTCCGTGAGGCCGTCTCGTCGATTCGTGGCCCATCGAGAGGAGATCCTCGGCCAGGAGCTTACCACATTCCGGCACATCATGCGCGACGGGTCATTCGGCGAACGGTTGGTCGGCTGGGAACGTCCCGTGTCATGGCGGCACGTGCCCGCTTCGGTGCAGTCGTTGCCCGACTCCGATCTGCAGGACCAGCTGGATCCGGCCCACTTCGACATGGTCGTGGTCGATGAGTTCCACCACGCCGGGCGTGGAGACAGGGACCTACGCGCGCCTGCTGCAGCACGTTCGCCCTGGGGTCCCACCTTCACGGCGACGCCTCGAGCGAGCCGACGGCCTCGACGTGCGAACCTGGTTCGACGGCCGGACAGCGGTGGAGTTACGGCTCTGGGAGGCGTTAGAACGCGGCCTGCTCACCCTTCCAGTACTTCGGAGTTCACGACGCGACTTGACTCCAGCACATCAGCTGGAGGCGTGGCCGAGGCTACGACGCCGTGGAGTTGACTAACGTCTACACCGGCCACGACGCACGAACCCGATTGTCCTTTCAGGTGCTGGCCGACAAGGTCACCGACTTCCGCGATCCGAGGGCTCGGGTTCTGCGTCAGCATCGAACATCCGAGTTCATGACTCGCCGGTCTCAATGAGGCCGGCATCATCGCTCGGGCAGTCACCCGCGGACCGACCAGGAAGCTCGACGAGCTGGCCCTTCGGGAACTGCGCGACGGTGAACGCTGTTCGTCGACCCAGCCAATTTAGGCGTCGACGTGCCCGCAATCGACACGGTGCTGTTCCTCCGGCCCACCGACAGCGCAACGGTGTTCCTGCAACAGCTCGGTCGCGGGCTGCGCGTCTCGCCGACAACAAGCCATGCCTCACCGTGTTCGACTTCATCGGCAACCAGCACGCCGAGTTCCGGTTCGATCTTCTTCGCTACCGCGCATTGACCGGTATCAGTCGTAGCGGCTTAGAACGCGAGCTGGAACGCGGCTTCCCCCACGCTTCCCGCCGGTCCGCCATCGAGTTGGATCGGGTGACGACCGAGCTGGTGTTCGCAATGTTCGCTCGTCGCTGACGATCGGAAAGGTCTGGTCGAATCCGCGCCGGGCTGGCGACCGCCCGCTCGATGAGTCTTTGAGGAACCAGCCGACCCGACGACGATCTACCGGCGACGGCGCGGCGGCCGGGTAGGCCCCCGCGCCGGCAGGCCGGCCCGAGCAGCGCCCACCAACCGCCGACGACCGACTGCCGCCGCTATCGCCGAATGCCAGGTACCCTGACGATCACAGCGGTTCGGCCAAGCGTGGTGTGCTTGGCCAGGCCGCAGCCGCCAGCCTTCCACGCGTCAGTCGCCGGGAAGCTGGCGTGGGCTGCCTGGATGCCGCATTTCGCTGTGGGGCGCAGGCGCAGCTCCCTGGATCAGATGCCCGACGGCTTTCGGCGCCTTTGGGACAACCCTGGCCGTCTCCAAGAGTTTCAGTGAAGTCGCTGAGCAGGCGGTGATCGCTGGTACAGCCGCGACGCTCTGCCGCGTTCGTGTCGGCAATCCTGCCTGGTTCGTCAGCGCCTAAATGCATCGTGAGGAGGAACGCGCCGATGCTTTCTTCGTGACGCTCCGCAAGACCGAGCGGCACTTCATTCGCCAGACGACCATGTACCGCGGACCGGGCGATCGGGTCGCTCTTTCAGTGAGCCCGCAGAGCACCACATCAACCGCGTCGCCGACCGGCCAGCGCCACCGCGCCATCGTGCCCTCGGGACCACGGTGCACCGTTCAGAGAGTCCAAGGAGCCAGATGGCGACATGGGCGCTCCGCCGTACCTCTTACAGGTCCGGCGACCTACGTGCGTCATGGCGGTAGCAATGATCGGCCGATCCAGATCCCTCTGGAGGCTCGACACAGACCTGCCGCACATTCTTCACGCCGCCAGGTCGCCACATGAGCCGGGATGACGATCTCCTACGAATGGCGCGGGCAACGAACGCCGAGGCGAACCGCACGCCGAGTGCTTCTAATCATCCAGCGCTGGAGCTGCAGATCAGAGCGGGGACTGGCGGGGTCGAGGGGCACAGCCTGATGGAAGTGAGTGCCTGACGGCGGGGAGTTGGTCGGGCTCGTGAACGTGGCTCCGGGACGGGTGGTGCATGCGCGTTCGTGCTGGACACCATGGTGACCCGGCGCGCCGCGGCGGGTCGGGACCAGCTGGTGGAGCCGGCAGTCGAGGGCGCGCACGCGCGAGTGGTTGCATGTCGACTCCCCGAGGACCATCTGGGGTTCTACTTGACGCCTGCGGGTTCGTCCCGACCAATGCCGGGCTGATCGAGCGCCAGATGGCGGGACCGATGGCGCGATTCGTGGCTGCGGCGCAACACCGACAACGACGGGCGACGCTGACCGCCGAGGGGGTCGCGCCGCTGCGGCTCGGAAAGGCCGGCCGTGGTACCGGGGGTATGGTCTCCACCGGGTTCAGCGGCCACCCAGACGATCGGGTGCCTGCTGGCGGCGCTCGGCCAGCCGGTGCCGGACGGGTGGTGGTCGAGGCCGGCTGCGGGTCCGGAGCGGGAGGACCGGTGGCGGGCCATGGCGCCGACGGCGGCGACCTGGCAGATGGCCGTCGACCCCGGGTTCGTCGACGCGGGAGGCGGCCGCGCTGGGGCGGCCCTGGGCCGGGGCGCTGCTTGCTCGGGACGGCGAGTTTGGCCCCGCCGGGCACAGCCGACCAACGAGGTGCGGTCAGGTTCGGCTCACCAGGAGCTGGTCGCCCCGTCGGCAGGCGGGCGCTGGCGCTGGCCTACCGCACAGGGTCGTCAGAGGACCTGGAGCCCTGGAGACGACGGAAGGCGGTCGAGCAGGGGGCTGAGGGCCGGCCTGCGGGTGTCGTACCCTTGGGGCATGGCCACCCGAGCAATACGTAACTGAACGAAGCCAACACCGATGGGTCGGCTGGCCGCGCTGGCCCTGGAGCTGGTCGCTCGTGGCCGGGACGGCCGTCCTGTTCCTGGCGGCCAGAGGGCCCGGTCGGGCACTGCTGACCCGGGCCGGGCCACGGCTCGGCCTGACCGGCCCGCGCCTCGCCCGGGCGGCCGGGCTGCTGGAACGCCGTGGCTGGCCGGCCCTGGCCGCCGGTCGGACAACCCCGGGCCTGCGCACGGTGACGGTCGTGGCCGCCGCCAGCTCCGGGGTCAGGGCGGGTCGGGCCCTGCCGGCCCTGGTGCTCGGCAGCAGCCTGTTCCTCCAGGCCCACCTGCTCCTCGGCTACGCCCTCGGCCCGGCGGCCAGGGAGCTGCTGGAACAGGCCCGCCTGCCGGTCCTGGCGGCCGCCACCATCGTCCTGGCCGCCACCGCGACCTGCTCCTGCGCCGCCGCCGGCGCCGCGTGACCCGGGTCCTGGCCGAGGGCGCCTGCCCAGCCTGCCTGGCCCTCGGCCTGGTCGGCGGGGGGAACCTAGCTCCCGGAAGGGGTGGAGCGCCCGGCCGTGGTGCTGGCCGGGCGCTCCTTGTCAGGTGGACGGCGCTACACGTCCAGGCTGGCGTCGCTCGGGGTGCTGGAACGGTCCCGTCCCGACTTGTTAGGACAGTCGCGCCCGTTGTGCCCGGGTGACTGCTGGACCTGCTCGACGGCGGGCGAGCCGCCGCTCGAGTCAGGTGACCTGCCGGAGCTGCTGAACGCGCTGGTGGCGAACAGCACCACCGCCAGCCCGGCGAGCACGGTGGCGACAAGGATGGCGCGCCAAGGCCGCCATCCTGTCCGCGCCGTCGTGACCGGCTCTTCTGGCAAGCGAGCCTCCTTCTCTCGACGGCCCTGACCGCCCCACCGTACGGGCACGACAGGTAAGCGTCGCCTAAGGGATCAGCCCTCGCCCGGGTCCCTGACCCCGACCTCGTCCAGGTGCAGGAGCAGGTCGGCCGGGTCCTCGTAGACCCGGTAGGCGCCGGCCCGCTCCAGCTCCTCGCGGCCGTAGCCGCCCGACAGCAGGCCGATGCCGAGCGCCCGGGCGCGCCGGGCGGCCAGCAGGTCCCAGACGCTGTCGCCGACCACGACCGCGTCGGCTGACGTCGGCCGCCAGGCGCTCGGCCGCGGCCAGGAACAGGTCGGGGTCGGGCTTGGCGTGGGCGACCTGGTCGCGGGTCACCACCGGCACGTCGTCCGGGACCCCGAGCAGCTCAAGGGTCGGCCGGGCGGCCTCGATCAGCCCGCTGGTGGCGATCGCCCACGGGCACCTCGGCCTCGGTCAGCCGGGCCAGGAGCTCCCGCGACCCGGGAAGCAGACGGTAGCTGTGCGCCCGGCGCCCGGTAGGCCTCGGCGTGGAGCTGCTGGAGCCTGCGCCGACCTAGCTCGGCGTCGACGGGCTGGCCGGTCTCGCGCAGCAGCGCGCCCTCACGAACAGCCCGCCGCTCATCCCGATGCGCCGGTGGATGCGCCACACCGACAGCTCGATCCCGCCTGCTCCAGCGCCTCCTGCCAGGCCAGCACGTGCTGGTAGACGCTGTCGACCAGGGTGCCGTCGAGGTCGAGCAGGAAGACGGCCCGTCGCACGGTGGCTCCAGGAGACGCGAGGATCGGATGACCGTGGCCATCTTGGCCGTCCGCCCCGACGCCGTCCACCGGGACCGGCGGTAGGCTTGGAGCATGGATGGTCCCCACCTCGGCGTGGTCCTGCCCAACTACGGCGAGGCGTTCGACCCCAGGGCGCCTGGCCGCGGCGGCCGCCGCCGCCGAGGAGGCGGGGCTGGACTCGGGCTGGATGACCGACCACGTCATGGTGCCGTCGCGCCATGCCGGCGTCTACGGCACGATCGCCGAGGCCCTGGTCACGGTCGGCTACCTGGCCGGCCGGACCCGGCGGCTGCGGCTCGGCGTTTCGGCCCTGATCGTGCCCCAGCGCGAGCCCCTGCTGACCCTCAAGCAGCTGGTCAGCCTGGACGTGCTGTCGGGCGGGCGGCTGGTCACGGCGGTCGCGGCCGGCTGGATGGAGGAGGAGTTCCAGACCCTCGGGGCCTCCTTCGCCGACCGGGGCCGACGGCTCGACCAGTGGCTGGAGCTGGCCGGCGACCTGCTGCGCCAGGCGCCAGGCAGGGTGGTGGCCGACGGGCCGGTCCCGGTGCCGGACGCCTGGCTGGCCCCGGCCCCGACCCGGCCCGAGGGCCTGGAGCTGTGTGGGTGGCCGGGGTGTCCCGGCACACCCTGCGCCGGGCGGCCAGGACCGGGGTGTGGCACCCGGTCGCCCTCCCGCTGCGGGAGCTCAAGACCATGGCGGCCAGCTTCCGCGAGGACGTCCCCGAGGGCCGGGTGATGCTGCGCCTGGCCGTCACCGTCCAGGACCGGCTCGAGGAGGAGGCCGCCGACGAGCGGCGGCCGGCACATGGTGGCCGGGCCCGCGCCCTGGGTGGCCGAGCAGCTCAACGACTACCTGGAGGCCGGCGCCGACGGGTTCGTGGTCGACCTCGACCACCGGACGCCCGGCCTGGAGGACCGCATCGCCGTGTTCGCCGCCGAGGTCGCCCTGATGCTGGTCGCCCGCCGCTGACCGCGCCTGGGTGGGCACGGTTCCCATCGGGCAGGGCCCCTCCCAGACCAGCAGGGACAGGCAGGTGGCGCCGCCGTCGGCCTTGGCGAACTCGCCCAGGTCGACCTCGCGGACCTCGAACCCGAGGTCGGCCACGGCGGCGGCCGTCCGCGGGCAGCCGGCCGGCACCACGACGGTGGTGCCGACGGCAGGAGGTTGCCGGCGGCCGCCTCCTCGGGGGCACGACCACCTTGGGTGGGGACGCCCCGCAGGGCCGGCTGCTCGAGCAGCTCGGCCGTGCCGACCACGACGTCGTCGGCCAGGGCGGTGACGGCACTCTGGAGGTGCAGGGTGCCGGGGGGACGGCGGCGACCTCGACCCGCCCGCCGAGGGCCTCGGCGAACCGGGCCAGCTGCCCGATCCCGTCCTGGCTGGTCCGCTCCGAGCGGCCGGCGACCAGGGTCCGGCCCAGCCGCAGCACGTCGCCGCCGTCCAGGGTGGCCGGGGCGGTCATCCGGTGCAGGTCGCCGACCAGGCGGGCCAGGACGGCCGGCCAGGGTCTCGGGCTCGTTGGCCCGCGACGGGGCGCCGGGGCGGGTGAGCAGCGCCTGACCGCCGAGCACGACCGCGCAGTCGTCCACGAAGCAGGCGTCGGGCAGCTCGTCGGCGGCCGGGAGCACGACCACCTCGACCAGGTCGGCCAGGGCGTCGCGGTAGGCGGCGTGCTGGGCCCGGCCCGGCCGGGGTCGATGGCCGCTCCCGTGCTGGAGATGGCCCGGGCGAAGGCGTCCGAGGGCGGACGCACGAGCGCCGCCCGGGGGCGTCGAAGACAGGCGTCATGGGGATATCCTCCCACCAGCACATCATCGAGGTCCCAGTGGAGGGGTCATGTCGCACGCCGAGCTGCTCGCCCGCCACCGCAAGGTGCTGCCCTCCTGGCTGGCCCTCTACTACGACCAGCCGATCGAGCTGGTCGACGGCAAGGGCTGCCAGGTGGTCGACGGCGAGGGCACGACCTACCTCGACTTCTTCGCCGGGATCCTGACCACGATGATCGGCTACAACCCGCCCGAGGTGGTCGAGGCGGTCCGCGAGCAGGCGGGCCGGATGGTCCACACCTCGACCCTGTACCTGATCCGCCGGCAGGTCGAGCTGGCCGAGCGGTTGGCCGAGCTGTCGGGCATCCCCGACGCCAAGGTGTTCTTCACCAGCTCGGGCAGCGAGGCCAACGAGGCGGCGCTGCTGCTGGCGACGACGGCCCGGCGCAGCAACCAGATCCTGGCCCTGCGCAACAGCTACCACGGCCGCTCCTATCGCGGCCATGGGGATCACCGGCAACCGTAGCTGGTCGGCGTCCAGCTTCACCCCGGTGAACGTCAGCTACGTCCACGGCGGCTACCGCTACCGCAGCCCGTTCAGGGACCTGCCCGACGACCGCTACATCGCCGCCTGCGTCGACGACCTGCGCGACGTGATCGACACCACCACCGCCGGCCAGGTGGCGTGCCATGATCGCCGAGCCCGTCCAGGGCGTCGGCGGCTTCGCCGTGCCGCCCGACGGGCTGTTCGGGGCCATGAAGGAGGTCCTGGACGACCACGGGATCCTGTTCGTCTCCGACGAGGTCCAGACCGGCTGGGGCCGGACCGGCGACCACTTCTGGGGCTACCAGGCCCACGGGATCGTCCCGGACATGCTCACCTTCGCCAAGGGGCTGGGCAACGGCCTGCCCATCGGCGGCGTGGTGGCCCGGGCCGAGCTGATGGACTCGGTGACGGCCAACTCGATCTCCACCTTCGGCGGCAACCCGCTGGTGACCAGCGGCGCCCTGGCCGTGCTGGACTTCCTGGCCGACCACGACCTCCAGGCCAACGCCCGGGTGGTCGGGGCCCGCCTGGCCGACGGCCTGCGCGCCTGGCCGAGGGACGGCCGGCCGTGGGCGACGTCCGGGCCAAGGGCCTGATGCTGGCCGTCGAGCTGGTCGAGCCGGGCACGACCACGCCGGCCCCGGCCCTGGCCGCCCACCTCCAGGAGGAGGCTCGTCGCGGCGGCCTCCTGGTCGGCAAGGGCGGCCTGTACGGCAACGTCCTGCGGATCGCCCCGCCGCTCATCCTCACCGAGGCCGAGGCCGACGAAGGCCTGAGACTTCTCGCCCACGCCCTTCACCACGCTGGGATAGCGGCGCCAGAGAGCAAGAGAAGCCCCCGAACGGGGGCTGGACGTTCACTGCCCGCGCTGGTACCGTGAACTCTTCTGCGCACGCAGCCGAAATAGGCGATGGACCGCCTCATCAACGGTAGCGCGAATGGGGGCTCATGTCAAGGATGCAGAATCTCGCCGCTGAGCTGGAACAGGAACAGGCCTACGTGTCGATGCTGTACCGGCGCCTGGACACCCTGCGCGAGCGCACCCAGGCCGAGCTGGAACGGGCTCGGCTACGAGGGCGGCGGCAACGTCCAGGCACGGGTGGACGGGACGCCTTCGTGGCCCGGCACAGCGGGCGCCTGGCCCAGCTGGCCGCGGCCGAGCACAGCCTGTGCTTCGGCCGCCTCGACCGGTCCGACGGCAGCCATCTGTACATCGGGCGGATGGGGTTGCTCGACGACGACCGCGAACCGCTGCTGGTGGACTGGCGCGCTCCCGCGGCCCAGCCGTTCTACCGGGCGACCTGGGCCGCCCCCAGCGGCGTGGTCCGCCGCCGGCACCTGCGGACCCGCGGCCGCCAGGTCCTCGGGATCGAGGACGACGTGCTCGACCTGACTCGCTGAGCGACGCCGAGCGCGAGGGCCTCAGCTGGCGAGGCGGCCCTGCTGGCCGCCCCTCACGGCCAGCCGCACCGGCCGGATGGGCGACATCGTGGCCACCATCCAGGCCGAGCAGGACCGGATCATCCGGGCCGACCTCCCGGGATCCTGGTCGTCCAGGGCGGACCGGGCACCGGCAAGACCGCCGTGGCCCTGCACCGGGCCGCCTACCTGCTCTACACCCACCGCCAGCGCCTGGCCCGGCGGGGCGTGCTGGTGGTCGGCCCCAACCCGACCTTCCTGCGCTACATCGAGCAGGTGCTCCCCTCGCTGGGGGAGACCGACGTGCTGCTGTCGACCGTCGGCAACCTGTTCCTGGGCAGGGACCGCGACCGCCCAGGAGCCGGTCAGAGGTGGCCGCCGTCAAGGGCGACGTCCGCATGGTCGAGCTGCTGGCCGCGGCCATCACCGACCGCCAGCGGGTCCCGAGAGGCCGACATCGTGGTCGAGGTCGGCGGCCAGCGGCTCCGCCTCGACCCGGCCACCGGCGAGCGGGCCCGTGACCAGGCCCGGGCGACCGGCGAGCCCCACAACCAGGCCCGGGCGACCTTCCGGCGCGAGGTGGTGGCCGCCCTCACCGACCAGATGGTGGCCGCGCTAACCCGCGACCTGCCCCAGGTCGAGCTGCCCACCGACGACGACCTGCTGGCCGACCTGTTCCCCGACGAGCGCCTGCTGGACCCCGACCTGGACGAGATCCGGGCCGAGCTCAGCTCCGCCCCGGCGGTCCGCTCGGCGGTCGACCGGCTGTGGCCCAAGCCGACCGCCCAGCGGCTCGTCGGCGGCCCGTTCGCCTCCCCGAGCGCCTGGCCGCGGCCGGGGCTGGTTCGAGGCGGCCGAGCGGGCCCCGCTGGCGCGCCCGGCCGCCGACGGCGGCGACCCGGCTGACCCCGGCCGACGTGCCCGTGCTGGACGAGGCGGCGGTGCTGCTCGGCGACGACGGGGCCAGGGCCCGGCGGGCCGAGGCCCGCCAGGCCGAGCAGGACCGGGCCGAGCTGAGCTGCATGCCCGCGAGGTCCTGGCCGGCACCACGATCGGCGACGCCGCCCGCTACACCCCGACACCAGCGCCCTCGACCCGTCGGTGCTGGCCGGCCGCTGGCGCACCCGCGGCCCCCAGGCCGGACTGGCCGAGCGGGCCAGCCAGACCGCGGCTGGGTGTTCGGCCACGTCATCGTCGACGAGGCCCAGGAGCTGTCGCCCATGGCCTGGCGGATGCTGATGCGCCGCAGCCCCAGCCGCTCGATGACCGTGGTCGGCGACATGGCCCAGACCGGGGCCGCCGTGGGGACCCGGCTCCTGGGCCCGGGCCCTGGACCCCCACGCCGCCGGACGCTGGCGGGTGGAGGAGCTGACCATCAACTACCGGACCCCGGCCGAGATCATGGCCGTGGCCGCCGACGTCCTGGCCAGCATGGGCACCGGCGTGGAGCCGCCCCGCTCGGCCCGCGAGGCCGGGCACCCACGCCCTGGCACCTGCGGCTGGCCCCGGCCGACGCCGGCCCGGCGGCCGGTCTCGGCGGCGTGGTCGCGGCCGAGGCGGCCCAGGTCGGCGAGGGCAAGCTGGCCGTCCTGGTCCCGCCCGGCCGGGCCGAGGAGCTGGCAGAGCCTGATCCGGTCCGAGGTGCCGGCGGCCACTGCCGCCAGGGGCCCGGCCGTGCTCGACGCCCGGGTCGCCGTCCTGACCGTGGCCGAGGCCAGCGGCCTGGAGTTCGACGCCGTGGTCGTGGCCGGACCCGGCCGCCATCCTGGCCACCGGCAGCCACGGCGCCAACGACCCGTACGTGGCCCTCACCCGCGCCGCCGCCCGCCTGGGCGTCGTCCACCCCGGCGCGAGCCCCCCGGGTCCTGTCCCGCCTGGCGGCCAGATCGGTTGTGATGCCGGCCCGATCGCCGATGATCGAGGGCATGCCCGATCCCGCCGGCCCGGCCCCCGACCAGGACCTGCCCACCCGCCAGTTCGGGTGGTGGGACATGTTCGTCAGCCCCGACGAGGACCCCGGACCGACGGCGGGTTCCGGGGGAGCGGGCCACGCTGGTCGGCTTCCTGCGCGACCAGCGCGCTGACCCCGGAGCTGAAGTGCTCGGGTCTGGACGCCGACGCCATGGCCCGCCGGTCGGTGGGGCCTCAACCTGTCGCTGCTGGGGCTGGTGCGGCACCTGGCCGACGTCGAGCGCGGGCTGGTTCCGCCGGCGGCTGGCCGGACAGGACGCGCCGTCGCGCTACCGCCTCCGAGGCGAGTCCCGACGGGGCCTCGACGGCGCCGTGCCCGACCCCGAGGTCGTCGCCGAGGCGTGGGCCGCCTGGCGGGCCGAGGTCGCGTTCGCCGAGCGGTTCGTGGCCGAGGCGCCCAACCTGGACCTCACCGGCCCGGAGGGCGAGGATGCTCCGCGAGGTGCTGGTCCACATGATCGAGGAGTACGCCCGCCACAACGGCCACGCCGACTTCCTGCGCGAGCGGATCGACGGCCGCGTCGGCCAGTAGCTAGGCCGTCGCCCCGGCGCCGGCCAGCTGGGCGTGGTGGGCGCGGGCGCCGCTGATGAGCAGAGCCAGCCCGTACTCGAAGCCGGCGTCGTCGGCCGACGGCCCGGGACCGTCGAGGCCGGCGATGGCCGCCCGCAGATTGGGCAGGTCCCCGGCCTGCAGGAGGAGCCGGGCGTCGCGCTCGGGGTCCGGGTCCTGGCCGCCTCCGCCTGGTGCTCGACGGCGCAGCCGATGACGTAAGTTGCCGATCGACAAGATCGTCGCAGGGCCTCGGCCGGCGGGAAGCCGACTGCGACCAGGCTGGCCACGACCTGCTCGATGCCGGGCAGGGCGCCCTCGGTCGGCCTGGTTCCCGGCGACGACCAGGGCGGCGTCGCGGTGGGAGGTCGGGGCCCGCCACTGCAGCCGCGCGCCGCTCGGCAAGCCACTCCCACCAGGGCTGCCCGGGCGCCGGGGCGGTGGTGCGGCCTCGCCCCCTCGACCAGCGCCTCGGCCATGAGGTCGAGCAGCTGGCGCTTGTTGCGGACATGCCAGTAGAGGGTCGGGGCCGAGACCCCGAGCTCGGTCGCCAGCCGCCGCAGCGTCAGCGCCTCCAGCCCGGCCTCTGGCCAGCAGGTCGACGGCGGACCGGACGACCTCTCCTGGGTGAGGGCCACCGCCGTCGCCTCCTTCAGGGGGATGTCAGGGTGGGTCATGAACAGCTCTCTAACAGTGGTAGAGTAGCATCTCGAACATCGTTAGGGACAGCAGCAGCGAGGGTGCCATGCAGCAAGGGAACGCGCCCGCGATCGCCATCCGCGGGCTGGTCAAGCGCTACAAGTCGGTCGAGGCCGTGGCTGGCATCGACCTGGACGTCCGGCCGGGGAGACGTTCGGCTTCCTCGGCCCGAACGGCGCCGGGAAGTCGACCACCATCAAGATCCTCTGCACCCTGGCCGACGCGACCGCCGGCACGGCCACGGTGGCCGGCTTCGACGTCGCCCGCGAGCGGGACCAGGTGCGCCGCCACATCGGCCTGGTCTTCCAGGAGCCGACCCTCGACGCCTACCTGACGGCCGAGCAGGGCTCCTGCGCTTCCACGGGGAGCCTGTACGGCGTCGACCGGACCACCGCCGCCCAGCGCCGCCAGGAGGTGCTGACCATGGTCGACCTCTGGGAGCGCCGCGGCGACCTGGTCCAGACCTTCTCCGGCGGGATGCGCCGCCGGCTGGAGATCGCCAGGGGCCTGCTGCACTCCCGCTGGTGCTGTTCCTGGACGAGCCGACCATCGGCCTGGACCCCCAGACCCGGGCCTCCATCTGGGACTACCTGAAGGAGCTGCACCGCCGCCAGGAGATCACCGTGTTCGTCACCACCCACTACATGGACGAGGCCGAGCACTGCGACCGCATCGCCATCGTCGACCAGGGCCGCATCGTCGCCCTCGACACCCCGGCCGCCCTCAAGTCCGGCATCGGCAAGGACCGGGTCCAGATCACGACCGACGACGACGCCCTGGCGATCGCCGAGCTGGCCGACCGGTACGGCCTGGAGGCGGCCGTCCACGAGGGGGCGGTGACCTTCGCCGTCGACGAGGGGGCGGCCTTCGTGCCCCAGCTGTTCGCCGGCCTCGACGTCGCCGATCAACTCCGGTCACCGTGACCCGGCCCAGCCTCGACGACGTGTTCCTGGCCTACACCGGCCGGACCATCCCGCGACGCCGAGGGCCGCCCGCCCGATGAGGCCCGATGGCCTTCGCGGCCCGGGGAGGTGAGCTCGATGACCGCGACCAACCACGATGCCGGTGGCGGCGGTGCGCGTGCTCGCCACCGGCCTCCGCCACCAGGTCCGGGCGGCCGCCGTGGTCTGGCAGCGGAGATGATCCGCTTCGGCCGCGACCGCTCCCGGATCGTCTCCTCCCTGGTCCAGCCGGTGCTGTTCCTGTTCGTGCTCTGGCACCGGCCTGTCGTCGCTGATCGCCTCCAACGGCGACGTCGACTTCGGACCTTCCTGTTCCCCGGCGTGCTGGCCACCTCGGTGCTGTTCACGGCGGCGTTCTCAGGCATCTCGATGGTCTGGGACCGGGAGTTCGGCTTCCTGCGGGAGATGCTGGTGGCCCCGGTGAGCACGGTCGCCATCCTCACCGGCAAGTACCTGGGCGGGGCCACCGTCGCCACCCTCCAGAGCCTCATCATCCTGGCCCTGGCCGGGCTCTGTCGGGGTGCCGTACAACCTGGTGATGATGGTCAGCAGCTGGTCGGGCTGCTGTTCCTGATGGCCTTCATGATCTGCGCGCTCAGGCTGTTCCTGTCCGCCCGGGTCAAGCGGGTCCAGTCGGCCATGCCGCTGGTCCAGCTGACCATCACCCCGCTGATGTTCCTGTCCGGATCGCTGTTCCCTCTCCAACCTGCCCGGCTGGCTGCACGTGGCCACCACCCTCAACCCGATGACCTACGCGGTGGAGCCGATCCGGTCGGTGGTGTTCGACCATCTGGACCTGACCCCGGCCGCCCAGGCGACCTTCAACCCCGGCATCACCTGGGCCGGCTGGCAGGTCCCGGTGCGCGGGTGCAGATCGCCATCGTGGTCGGTCACCTGCCTGGTCCTGCTGGGCCTGGCCGTGGCCCGCTTCGCCCGCACCGGTAGCCGCCGGCTCGCTGGTCGACCAGGGCCTGGTGGACGAGCTGGCGCAGCTCGGGCCGGCAGCGGGTAGGCGCTGGACGGCATCAGCTGGGTGAAGAAGATGGCGGTCAGCCGCTCGGCCGGGTCGACCCAGAAGAAGGTGCTGGCCGCGCCGCCCCAGGCGAGCTCGCCGGGGCTGGACAGGACCTTGTTGGCGACCGGGTCGAGCAGCACGGCCCAGCCGAGGCCGTAGCCGACGCCGTCGAAGGTGGTCTCGGCGAACAGCCGGCGCCCGAACGACTCGAGGTCGCGCCCCGCCGGGCAGGTGGTTGCGGGCCATGTAGCGCCAGGGTCGCGGCTGCCGAGCAGCCGCGGCCCCGTCCAGCTCGCCCCCGCGCGAGCAGCGCCTGGGTGAAGCGGTGGTAGTCGGCCGCGGTCGGAGACCAGCCCGCCCCGCCGTGCCAGGCAGGCCGGCCGGCGCAGAGCCCGGCCGCCCAGCTGTCGTCGACGCGCGACCGGCCGGCCCTCCGGGCCGGCGCTGTACAGGGCGGCCAGCTCGCCGGCGGCCTCGCCTCCTCGCACCCAGAAGCCGGTGTCGGTCATGCCCAGCGGCCCGAAGATCCGCTCCGGCGAAGAACCGGTCCAGCGGCTGCCCGCTGACCACCTCGACCACCCGGCCGAGGACGTCGCTGGCCACCGAGTAGTTCCACTCGCTGCCCGGCTCGAACAGCAGCGGCAGCCCGGCCCAGAGGTCGCAGCACTCGGCCAGGTCCGTGCCTCGGCGGCCCGCCACTCGGAACCCGGCCGCCCGGTACATGGCGTCGACCGGGTGGGCGTGGTGGAACCCGTAGGTCAGGCCGGCGGTGTGGGTGAGCAGGTGCCAGAGCCGCACCGGCTCGGTGGCCGGCTCGGTCCGCGGGCCCGACGCCGGAGCCGTCGCGGTAGACAGCCAGGTGCGGCGAAGGCGGGGATGAACCGGTGCCACCGGGTCGCTGAGGGCGAACGCCCCCTCCTCGTACAGCTGCATGGCCGCCACCGCGGTGACCGGCTTGGTCATCGAGTAGATGCGGACAGCGGGTGTCGAGCTCGACCGGCAGGCCGGCCTCAGGTCGCGCTGGCCGCAGGTGACCAGGTGCACGACTCCTGCCCCGCCGGCTGACCAGGACCAGCCAGCCGGGCAGGCGCCGTCATCCGACGTAGCGGGCGAAGTGCCGGTCGATCCGGTGCAGCCGCCGCGCGTCGAATCCGGCCTCGCCCGGCTCGACCTCGACCTCGACCTCGAGCCCCACCGGTCTCTCCCATCGCGACCGCTCCAGCCATTTACCTTACGGGCAGCCGCGATCAGGAGGAGCCGGCATGGACAAGGTGATGGTGGAGACCAGCCGTATCCGCACCCACTGCTTCGTCGCTGGGCCACAGGACGGGGTGCCGGTGCGCGCTGGTCCACGGCAACATCACCACCGGGCAGTTCTGGCAGGACGTAGCGACGGGTTCCCCGACGGCTACCGGCTGGTCGGCCCGATCTGCGATCGCTTTGGCCGGACCGGCGCAAGCCGGTCGACGCCACCAGGGCCTGCGTGACTGGAGCGACGACCTGCACGCCCTGGTCGAGGCGCTCGGCTGGGCCGGGGACGGGCGGCTCCACATCGCCGGCTGGTCAACGGCGGCGAGGTGGTCAGCAGTACGCCATCGACCACCGAGGGCGACCAGCCACCATGCCCTGATCGCGCCGCTGGCCCCTACAGTTCGGCGGCAGCAAAGGACGTGCGCAGGACGCCCTGCTGGGACGACTGAGCCGGGACGGGCGGGGGCACGGCCGCCCCCGACTTCGTGCGCCACGCCCAGCCGGCGACACGTCCAGGGAGGGGCCGGTGTCCAGCCCCCGGGTGGTGATGCGGACCGCCTGCTGGTCGCCGGCCTACAGGGCCCCGGACGAGGACAGAGCTGGTGGACGAGATTGCTGCTCACCGCTGTCCGGCGACACCAGCTACCAGGGGACACCACCAGCTCGCCAGACGGCGGGGCGGCGCCGGGCCGCTCAGTCAGCAGCGCTTCGCCGGCGTTGGTGCGACACCAGCGCCTTCGCCGGCCTGGCGGTCGGCGCCCGTCCTGTGGCTGCGCGGCGACCAGGACCGGGTGATCTCGGACGAGTCGATGTTCGACTTCGGCACTGCCTCGGCAGCTGGAGGCGGTCCGGGCTGTGGGCCATGGAGAGTGTATCACGCTGACCCCGGTCGCGGACCGGAGCCATGCTGGACCGCTACCGGGCCATTGGCGGGTCAGTGACCTGATGTTCGAGGGCTGCGCGGCCACGGCCCCCTTATCGACCGTGACCGAGTGCGAGCAGCTCTGGCCCGCATCAGGGCACCGCCTGAAAGCCCGGACGGCCGTTCGGTACGCCCCCTCCGGGCACGCCAGCGAAGGTGCTCGCCCCGGTTCCCGAGCCCAGCCAGCTTGAACGGCCGCCAGCGACCGGCCGGTCACCGGCGGCTGACGCCGCGGTCGCCGCCAACACTGTCGCCATCAGGCTGGCCGGCACTGGGCATGCGCCACTTCGGCGGCGTGCCCGATTTCTCGGTCCCGAGCTGACACAGTACCCTGGCCCCAGCCGTCATTACCACATTTACTGTAGCGGCCAGCGCCGGCCTCGGGCGACTACCAAAGGTGGCCACCACGGTGGCTCTGGCCGCGGCAGCCGCCCTGGTCGCTCTGGCCCGCGCCGAGGCGGCGTGTGCCGGAACACCACAATGAGCTGGGCAGGTCGCTGGCCGCCCTGGCCATCCTAAGCCCTGTTAATGTAAACCCATATTCTTGGGGCCGGCCGCGTCAGGCAACGCCGCCCAGCCTTTTTGTAGGGTACCGGGGGCGGTCAGCGGAGCCAGGCGTCCCGGCGCTCATGGCGAGTTCAGCCAGGGTGCCCGGCCTGCCGGCAACCGCCCCGGCACCTCGGTCGCGACCATGTTCACCACGTGCTGGTCATTCCAGATTAAGGCCGGCCTGGACGCCAACCGCGCAGCCACCGTGGCCGCCAGCTGCCACGGGCCACTGCTGGGGTCGCAGCCGGCTGGCCCGCGACAGGCTCCGGCGAGCAGGGGGCAGGTCGCGGTCGTCTGCTGGAGCCTGGCCCCAGATGACCGTCACAGCACGCATTGCCACCTCGGCCACCGAAGCGCCATGTGGGCGCCGGTGCTGGCAGAGACGGCCAGCGCCCGACCGGGGCCTGCAGCGGCGCTCGATGGGCTGGACAGTGGCCGGCAGAATGCTGCTCTGTTTGGCCTCCATGCTCCAGCTTCGCGGCAGCGCCTGGTCCACCGCGTTTCTGGCCGTGCCAGGCCCTGGCCGTTGCCACGGGCGACGCCGGCGGGGCTGGGTGCTGCGCTGGGCAGCCGTGGGGCGAGTGGTGCTCGCTGGCCAAAGGGCTGCTCGCAAATCACCACGGCTACGACGTGCGGGCCATGATGGCGGCAGTCGATGGCTCTGGCGCCACGCTCCGGGACCACCGGCGGCAGTCTGGTAGGTGGATCTTCGGCGACCTGATCTCGCCTTCGCCGCCATCCTCGGCCCTGGCGCGGCTGGTGCGGCTGGTCGCGGCCGGTGATCACGGGCGCCGCAGGGTCGTTCGAGGATGGCCACGCCGGGCTCCGCCCTGCTGGCCGCCGCCTGCTGGGGCCACACCCGCGGCAGTCGAGGCGGATGTGGCATGGTTTCTGGTCCCGTTCGCGGTGGTGGTGGCCGTGCGCCAGCTGCTGCGCTGGCGGGCCAGCCTGCCGCTGGTGGCCATTTCCTGCTGCTCGGTCAGGCTGGCCGTCCAGGTGCTGTTTACCGCTGGTGAGCGTCGGCCGACATCAGCGGCCAGCTCGGCCACGGCGGCGCAGACACGTCAATTGTGCCGGTCGACGTCGGCAGTGAAGAAATGACCGGGCATCCCAAAGGCCGTGTTGGCGGAACAGGGTCAGCAGGATGTCCGATTGTGCGGTCCTGGGTGCGGAGTAGTCGTCGAGCTGGTCGTCGCCAGCGGCAACCGGCCCGGCGCGAATTGACCAGAAGACGGGCTGGTGAACCGGTACTCGGCTGGCCCCCAGCTTCAGACCACCGCGACGGGCACACCGCAGCGGTCGGCACCTCCTGGACACATAAATCGGTGAACCGGGTGGCCGGCTGATCCAGCCGCTCGAACGCCTGGTCGTGAGGACGTAGCCGAGGGTGGCCGCATCGCCTTTGCCACACCGACAGGGGCGTTTGCGACAGGTGCTGCCCGACCCGCCGGTGTCGATCAGGTCGGCGTGCTGCCCCAGGCCGCGACCCGCCGGCGACCTCAGCAGGCCGTAGGCGCCAGCGGCGATCCCCGGCGATCCTTTGTACCCGCAGCGAACCGGGTCAGGCTCCGAGGCCCCAGCCAGTGCAGCCACCGGGGCTTCGACGGCGATATTAGGTCTCGTCGTTATTGAGCAAGGTGCCGGGCGGCGGCGGTCAGCTCAGCGCACGCCCCTCCAGGTAGCCAGGGGGTGGGCAGGACGATGCAGTGTTGGTCGAGGCTGGCTCCATCCAGCACGCACGCCACGTCGCCGTTAGCCCCGGCTCGCGGTCGAGGCGCGTCAGGTCACCAGACTCGAAACCACCCGGGTGGTGGCGACCGGTCGACCGGTTTGACGTTGCCCTCGCGCGAGGCCCTTTTATGGCAGCGACGCGCGCAGCGGCGCCCCGCCCGTCGCGTCAGGGTGATCGAAACCTCATCGACAGTGCCGTGGTAACACGTGGTTGAAGACCAGGATCTTGGGCCGGTCGGTGACCAGCGGGCGGGCCAGCCGGATAGCCCAGCAGTTGCGCCGTGGCGGTCAGGCTGAAGCTCGGCGGCACTTTGAACCAAAACTAACGAACCCAGCTTTCGGCTGACCAGGCCCGCGCGCAGCTCTCGGTGGGGGCAACATGGCCGTGGCCCGCCAGCCTCGGCGTAGCGCGCTACGGCCGCCACCGTCATGGCGCCAAGCACGGTGGCGGCGTGGCGGTGTCGCCGAGCACAGGTGAGTGCGCATAGCGATGGCGACAATGCAGCAGC
>ERZ1370068.11224-contig-9857_pt1 | contig 21557 bp, 21 predicted proteins | sample MGYA00561227_ERZ1370068 | MGnify/ENA primary metagenome ERZ1370068 (study PRJEB38410, sample SAMEA6850437) | metagenome | study: Metagenomic assessment of the ecological functions of the soil: analysis of the soil microbiota associated with the... | reverse complement strand
AGAGGTTACTTCCTTTGACGAGTTCAAAGTCATCGTGGACAAACAGGTGATCGGGGTCTGGCTTCTGTCGCTAATCTGCTATGTCTTCCCCGACGAGCTGCTGTGGAAGCATATCGCCGTTGACTCTGCTGTCTTTTCTGCAGCGGTGGTGATCGCACCTGCGAGGCATCTGACCTCTGAGAACTATGGATACTTCATGACCAGCACTGATATTTCAATGGAGGCACTGTCGGGAGATCTAGCTGTTGGTTGAGCCATCGTGGTTCTGCCTCAGATGCCTCTGCGCCCGTCTGAGGACGCCCCGGGCCTCCTGGTTATCGTGCCCTTCCAGGGATCTGACTCCATGCTGCACACCCAGTTGTTCTGCGTGATCATGCCGCTTCACTGGGATCGCCGGAGGGGTCGTCAATGAGCTGCGCCGGACGCGCTGGGCGCGGCCCATGCCGCGTCCAGCATAGCTGTCGCGATTTATCGAGCAAATGGCCGCCGTCCGTCTCTAATGTCGCTGGCAACGACCCGGCCCAGCGCGATCAGCGTAAAACTCGGAGGAGACGACGGTCCGCAGCGCTGATCGGCAGCCAGGGATATGAGATCCGATCGCAGCGCGTCGCTGACGCCGGCAGTGCTGAGCTGGAGGCCCAGAGGTAAGCTGCGCGCTCAGCTACTGCTGCCCACCGCGACGCGCGTACCAATGGGGAAGAGGTTACCTCAAAGTGATTAGCGGGCCGTCTATCAGTTCGCCGCGCAGCACCAGCATAGGCCGCCGTCGCTGATTGTCAGCTGGCGCCTGGTCCCCCGCGGCCGTAGACGCCGCCGACATAATACCTTACCTGGAATCCCGGTCATGTTCTCAGGTAGTCGGGCTCGGCAGTAGCGATCGAAGTCGTGGTAAGGGGTCGCCGACACTTCAGGCCGAGCCAAGACGGGCAATCTTTGCGCCAGCCGTCCGCCCACCAGTGCTTGCAGACGAGCCGCTTGGGATTTGGGCGCCGAACGCCTGCGATCCTCGAAGAGCTGCCTCGACTGACAACCTGCGCATGCGTTTCGGCGACGGTAACATGGTAGGCGTCAGACGACGCCGATCACGAAGCCGACTAAATTCCATCAGCGTGATTGACAGTGGGTGCTGGCACCGCGACAGGTCGCAGCCAGCTTCAGCCAGGTCTGACCGAGCTGATCGGATCTTCAGGATCGAGGCGTTGTGTCACGATCGTAACCACTTCTATCCATGCACGCGCACATACGCAATTAGAGTCGCGGGACTATCGCGCCGTCCAGGTCCGCGGCCAGCGTTGCGATCAGGCGCACAGGCCAGCTGGCATCGATCTTCCCGCGATGATGCAGCGGTGCCGCCGTCTGGCACGGAGGTATCGCGCGCGGCTCTTCAGTTATGATCGTCTGTCGTTCAGCTGCAGAGGCCTGATCGCGGTGCTTGATGCCGGCCGTGCCGTGCGCGTGCGATCGCCATCGGGATCGCACCACCGCAATTCGACGACCTGCGGCCCGATCCGGCGTCCGGAGACATGCGCCGGGCGGATCTTCGGAGAAATCGCGCTCATCATCAGCAGCTTCGCGAGCTGGCGCTGCAGCTTGATGTGCGATATGGCCTTCACGATCTGTCATCTTTATATCCCACGAAGATCCTCGCTCCGCCTTCGCGGGACGAGCAGGTTGCCGGCCGCGGCCAGGTATCGCCCTACCAGCGTAGTCCACGTCCACGGGGCCATCAAGAGCGCGCAGTGGTGCTACAAGCGCTGGTGCGCCCGAGTCGGTCGGGTGGTGACCTCCAGCGTATCTTCGCCGGTCGGTGAGATAAATGATGACCGGCATATGTCGCGCCGCCCCGCGATCTGCGCGTTGCGGGTGACCGTTTCACTGCTCATGATGCGTCATCGCAAAGACATCGCGGTGCGATGGTGCCGCTTCGCACAAACGAGGCGTGCGGCTCGAGACACGATGTCGCCGATGATTAGCCCAGACGCCACGGTGTTCAGCTCGCGTCGACACTTCATCTCGCCTGCTTGATATGTTTCACCCAAATTAGGCGATACGATGCCGCCACCGTGAGACGATCGACGCGCTTGTCCGCGATCTCCTGAGCATGACGCCACGGTGTCGCGGACGCAGCGCTCGGTAATGATGCGCAGCAGGTCCACTCGCGCCCGAGTAACCATCGCTGGTTTATATTTCTCCACGAACCCACGTCTTATCGGTCAGAAGAATGATAATCTTCCAGCAGTAAAATTGAGGCGCGGGCCAAAGAAGCGTTGTCGCGTTCATCCTCGCCGAGCACGTGGCGCAGCGGGTTACGAGCCATCACAATTGGCCAGCGCCACGGCCAGTCGATCACGAGGGCAGCCGCGGTACGGAATTCAGCACGGGATCGCCGCGTAACGGGGCCATGTTCGCCCGCTGATTCGGCCGTGGTCTGGGCGCTGCGACGACGGCAGACTGAGGCGCGAGACGAACGCCAGCGCCGTTGATCTCGCCGTCGCTCGCCGCCGAGGCGCGATTTTTGCGCTGGATCGCGACGCCCTCCAGCGGCGCGTATTACGGAAGACAGAGCCAGCCGCCGATTCCTCGCCGCGTCGGTATCGGCGTCCGGCGCGGCGGGTGCTCGCCCGGAAACCGATTCGCGTGTTTGATCAGATGAGTCGCCAGCCGAGGCTGCGCCATCGCGGCCGGGATATAATGTCGCGAGGCAGAGCACGCGCTGGCCCTGAGGCGGGCCTGTTCCCAGTGGTGTCTCTCGCCGGGCGCGGAGTTATCTTTCAGACCCGTGGTCAAAGCCTGCAGCGGGGCCAGCGGAATATCTGCGCAAAGCCGCTGAGCGCGAGCAGCTCCACTCGACAGCTCCCACGCCGCCGCCGCCGAACGGGCGAGCACACGAGTTGCCGACCAGGTGCTGAGGCCCGTGATATCTGAGAGAAGTTCTGATCACTAATGGAGTCAGTCTACGGGCTTCCGGTGACTGGTCGATCGCGTCGAGAGCGAGCGCGATACGCTCAAGCGCCTGATGTCTGCCCGATTGGTTTCATACGGTCGGCTAATGACGCTGAGGCACAGCGGCGCGGTGGTGAAAAATGCACGTCGGCTGAGCACCAGCCGGAATGCGCCCGCTGAATTAGTTTGGTTCTGGCGCCGGGTAGTTTTGGGAGCAGCAGAGTACGTCGCGATCGACGCGCCGTGAGGCAAGCTCATGTGCAATGTCGATCTCGAGACGGGTGAGCTGCCTTTCAAGTATAAGATCGTGAATGTTTTGGCAGCACTTCTTGGTTTCAGCTTGGTCAGGTTGGTTTAGTCGACTCCAAACTCGAGCTGGTGGACTCACCTGCCAGCGTGTGGTGATGACGGTATTCCTTCGACTGGTCGGCTGCCCGATCATGCTCCCAGCAGAGCCGGCTCCAGGCACAGCTACCCTCGGTGCCCGACCGTGCGCATCGGGAGTTGACAGTGTCGCCCGCGAAGCGGATGAGGATTGGCGGTGTTCACCTGCCGTCGAAAGTACTCAAAGCTTCCAGGCCAAATGGAGGGACGAAATTATTGCAGAAAGGGGCCTGAGATCATGATGCCCAACAGTGCCCTGCGCCAATCCATATGACCTGGTACTGAGTGCTGCTGTCCGCTGTCCAGCGGCGGATGATGTCAGGCTCGGCCAGTAATGAGCGCCTGATCACTGTCATGAGAGCTGCCAGGTGGCACAGCAAAGCCTGGGTGGGTTCATCTGAAGGCCTGCTGGCACAGTTCGGGGTCTCCTGCCATAAAGTGCTGAGTGCTCGCGGGTCGGCGCTGTCGAGGCTCCACCATGATCCATCGCCGTTGAATTGTCCACGGCACTGTTTGGTGATGGATGAAATCGTTCGAACACTGCGGCATTCGCGGCCAGGCCGTACTCGTTTCCAGCAGGTCGAGGTCGTCGCGTTGAGCGCGTTGTTGGATCGCCGCCGCTGAACTGGTGATGCGACGCCGCGGTGCCTCCTGTCCTGCGCACGCCAGCCTGAACGCGCAAAGGCTGGATGCGGTCGCTATTCCGGTAGGAGACGCTGAACCCGCCACGCCGCCACCGTTCAGGAACACGTCCGACCCGGTGGCGGGTAGATGGGAAGACGTCGCCGGTCAGGTCATGACCCGCGCAACGACGATGGATCTTTCTTCACGCGCGGCCCGCGTGGTAATCGCGCCAGCGCCGAGGCCGGTGAGTGGCGTTTTACTCCGCGATGGTGAGCCAACGCGCCTGGGCGTGAGGTTTCGCCTACCTGGCATTCGAGGATGGTAGATCCGAAGAAGAATCGTGGTCAGGTGTTTGTTGGCCGCCAGGAACACGCCGAAATCGAGGTCGGCGATGCTGAGCTCGGTGAACGCGAAAACTACCGTCGAGCAGCGCCTGATGAGGCCGCCACCTCCAAAACTTCAAATAATCTGGAACGAGAAGTGGCGACTCCGCCCGGCGGCGCGCCGCACCCCTGCTGTCGTCGTTCTACCGGCGGCTGGAGCGCAGGCGCGCCGGCGGTAGCGACGGAGCCGCGCCGTCCTCCAGGTCCCTGCTCTGACCGGCCTGGCCGAGAACGGCGGCCTCGATCGACGCGCCGCGCTGCTCGACGACGGCTTCGCGGCCCACCGAGCACAGCGATCGCCGACCTCGACTTCAACCAGTTCCCGGCCGCCAACGTCGCGCTACCGGCTGACCGGCCGACCTGTGTTCTCTTCTCGAGATCTGGCTACCATCCTCGGTGCGCGAGACCGAGCCGGTCGCCTGCGCTGGGCGACCGCGGCCTGCTCGCGCGGGTGGCGTCGCCACCCGCCCGGCCTCAGCAAAGCGCAGTGCCAGACGGCAGCGCGCCGGTGTCGGTAGATGGGCCATGACGGCGAAACACGCGGCGGCTTCGCGACCTACCAGTTCGGCGCGACGTCTGGCAGACGGCGGCCGAGCTGGTGGCCGCCACTGGCTGAAGGCCGAGATGTTGAGCACCGCCCGCCCGCCGAGGACGCTGGACGCTTCCTGACTCCGGCGTGGCGCAGCGTCGCTGAGATCGTCTGCCAGGTGCGCGACCGCAATCCAGCACTGCTGCGCGCGTTCGACGACAACGACAAGGTGCTGGAGGACAAGGAGAGCCGCGCGGCGTCCGGCTCTACGAGTTCGGCGACTCGGCGCAGGCTGCAACAACGCGCTCAACGCGACCGTGCTGTTCCTGACCTGCAGCGGCTTCCACCCAGACCTCCGAGGGGCCAGATCTCCGAGCGCGACCCGACGCGCGAGCTGCACGTCGGCGCCCGGACGCCGCCCGCGCCCCACATCCGCCGCTTCTGGCGGCACCGTCGACAAGTTCCCGGGCTGACGGCATCATGGTCATCCTACGGCACGCAGCACGCTCGCCGCCGACCGCTTGACCCTCGCTCGGAACGCGGTGCGCACGGGCCATCCTCTGCCAGGACATGCCGGCGGCAGGCCACGCGCCAGCAGGCGGATGACGGAAGCGACTGCAAGACGGGCATCGCCATCCACTACGGGCGCGGCCCACCGGCGCGCTTCATCGCGGACGACGAGACCGTGCAGATCGACCGAAATTGTACCGCGCTCGGTCAACCTGGCGGCTGGCATGGTCGTCCGCCGCCAAGAAGGCGCTGGACGAGCGACGAGGCGGACACGCCGGCCCCCGCCGTCCTCCGGAGAGAGGAGTCCGGCGTGCGACCGTCGACCTGAGCAGGGCACTCCTCGATCGAAAGGCGGTGGTCACCGCGATCAGCCGGGCCGCGCTCGTGCAGACGGAGGCGCACCGTGCCAAGCTCGTCCACAAGGCCGGACGTAAGCCTGGAAGCTGCAGGATGGAGTACTGGACTGAGCGTGGTGGCCGCCATCCAGCCACAGCGCGCGCGACGCGCCGTTCGGGGTGCGCGCGGCCTCAGCTTCCCGGTCTACGCCGTCGAGGCCGAGGGCCTGGTCGCGCGGCGGCGGCGCTGGCCGCGCTGCTGAGCGCGGGCCGCTGCTCGGCGGTATCAGCGTCGACCGGAGACAGCAGGATGTTCACCGGCCGGCACGTCGTCACCGTCGCTCACGATCGTCGCGTGGCTGCCCGACGCGGGCCGCTACCGCCTCGCGCAACCGGGGCCTCGACTGGGGAGCCGCCTCAAGGACCCCGCGCTGGCCGGCGTGGGGCGCCGTGTACATTTCGGTCGCTGCCGCCAGCCTGGCGCGAAACGCGGGGCCGCCGGCGAGGTGGCGGGCTGCACGTCTCCGGCGACTTCGGCGACACCGGGAAGCGCCTCCGGCTTTAAGCGACCGTCCGCGCTGAGTTCGTCCTCCGCAATCGCCGCTCGCGCCGCCTGACGCGTGGACCCCACGCTGTCTCGCCGGCGCCACTGAGGCCGGCTGCGCTCGCAGGACGCCGCCTGATCGCTTAAAGGCGATCTTCGCGCGCCACCGGCGCTGCGCGGCAGCGCCACCAACTCCAGCCCGGGAGGTCGGGCCGGCGCTGGTGCGCGACCGCGCCGGGTCGTCGCGGCGCCCTGAGCGACGGCGCGGGCGCCACGTTCCGCGAGATCCGGCGCAAGGGGCCGCCCGATAGCGCCGGTGCCGGCGCCGCGGCCTTCCTCGGCGTACTTCGCGATCGACTCCAGTGCTGCTATCGCGGGGTCGCGGGCCATGGGCTCTTCCGTTCCGCCCGATGCGGGGCGCTACTGGTTGATACGCGGGCTCGAGACGCAGTCGGTGACGGACCTCGATAGGCTCGGCCGTTCCTCTACGCGGCGGGCAGCGGAGGCGGAACCGCCGGACGACCGGCGCACCTGACGCCGCTCAACCGAGGCTGAAGGGCCTCGCGGGCCCGGCAGCTGCTCTTCCGCTGGCCCCAGCCGCGGCGCGGAGCGTTCCTGGCCACGTGACGGCCGGCGTCTGCCACCGCCCGACGGGGCTGCACTGGAACAGGCCCACCCTCAAGGGCCGCGCGCTCTGCCTCGCGACCTTCCCGCCGCCCGCCGGCGATCTGCTCGGTGAAGGCCGCGCGATGAAGTTCGGCGAAGGGCGTGCACTCGGCAACGACTTCATCCTGGTCGCCAGGTCCAGGTTTCCGGAGCCGGCCGCGCGCCTGGGCGCCCGCCGGCTCTGCGCGACCGGCACGAGGGCATCGGCGGCGACGGCGTGCTGCGTGCGCACGCGACGAGGGCGGCGATGCGGATGCGGCTGCTCAACGCCGACGGCAGCGACGGCGAGGTCTCCGGCAACGGCGTGCGCTGCCTGGCCGCGTTCGCCGATCTCGCGCCTCGGCGTCCCGCGCCAGCACGTCGTCACGACACCTCGTGGGCCCGCGGCCGGTCGAGGTGGAGGACCTGGCCGGACGTTTCCGCGTGGCCACCGACCTGGGGCCCGCGCGGCTGCGCAGCGACCTCATCCCGGTCGCCCTGGACCGATCCACGCGACTTCGGTGATCGACTGGCCGCTGAAAGCGGCGCAGGAGTGCGTGATGGTGACGGCCACGTCGCTGGGCAACCCGCACTGCGCGCTCTTCTACGAGCGGGAGACTGGACGACGCGCTGCCTGGCGCGCCTGGGGCACCTGCTGCGAACCATCCGTTCTTCCCAACCGACACTGAACCGTCGAGTTCGTGACGGTGAGGACGCGCTGAGCTGCCGCCGCGCGGTTCTGGGAGCGCTGGCGGCTGAGCTACACCGCGCGTCGGGCACGGGCGCGCGTCCGTCGGCCGTGCGCGTCGCATGCTCGAGGGGCCCGCGCGGACTGGCGCGTGCGAGTCGTCTGCGACGGCGGCCCGCTCGACATCGCCTGGCCCGAGGGCGGCGGCAACGTCCGGCAGGTGGGCGAGGTGCGAGGCTACTGTTCGAAGGGACGTGGAAGGCGGCGGGCGGCCGTGAGGCAGCGGCGCTCGCGCTGGCCGTCCTGGGCCTGTCGCGCCCCCAGCCCGGCGGCGGCCGACGTCGTGGTCGTCAAGGCCGCGCGCCTGCTGGACGGCGCGCGGCGGCGCGCCCATCGCACCCGCGATGGTGCGCGTCGGAGAGGCGAGCGCATCGCGGAGGTCGGGCACGCTGGCGCGCTGCCGCGGGCGCGCGGTCATCGACCTGGGCGGCGCGACCGCTCATGCCAGGCCTCATCGACCTGCACACCCATCTCACGCGACCGGCAGGGCGTGCACTGGGGAGCAGGCCCTCACCACCACCACCCCGGCCAGGCCGCGCTGTGGGCGCGCGCAACGCGCGCGTCGACGCTGCGCGGCCGGCTTCACCACCTGCCGCGACATGGGGCCGACCTGGCGCCTACGTGGACGTGGACCTCCGCAACGCGATCGAGCGAGGGCGCGGTGCCCGGCCCGCGTCTCACTGCGTGGCCGGCAACTACGTCTCGTCGATCACGGGCGGGGCCGGGGACGCGCGCCAGTTCTCGATCTACGTGGACGTGCCCACCGTCGCGCAACCCGGCGGACGGGCCGGACGAGATCGTGAAGGCCATCGCGCACGAACTTCAAGCACGCGCGCCGACTTCGTAGAAGCTGCTGGTGACCGGCGCGGTCCTCTCAAGAGCATCCGCCCGGCGCGCAGCAGTACTCGGACGCCAGAGATCCAGGCGCGCGGTCGGTGAGGCCCGGCGGTTGGGGCCGTCCGGTGGCGTCGCACACGCACGGCGCGGCCGGCATCAAGGCCGCGATCCGGGCGGGCGTGCGCACGGTCGACCACGGGTCCGAGCTGGACGACGAGGCGATCGCGCACTGCTGAAGGCCACGCGCGACACCTTCTACGCGCCGACGCTGGCCACCAGCGACGCGCATCGTGGCGGAGGACTCCGAACGTGCCGGCGTCCGAGGTGGAGCGCGAGCGCGCGATCCGCGCGATGCAGGACGCGGCTTCAAGCGCGCGCTGGCCGCAGGCCTGCCGACCGGATTCGGGACTGACGCGAGCGTCGTCCCGCACGGCCTGAACGCGCGCGAGTTCGTGGTGCGCGTGCGCATGGACGCAGAAGCCGATGGACGCGATCATGACCGCGCGACGTCCCTGAACGCCTCGATCCTGGGCTGGTCCGACCGCATCGGCTCGGTCGAGGCCGGCAAAGCGCTGGCCGACCTGGTCGCGGTGCCGGGCGACCCGCTGGCCGACATCACGCTGATGGAGCGCGTCGGCTTCGTGATGAAGGCGGCGGCGTCGTCCACCGCAAGCGACGCGCCTCCTGCCGCCGCGCCCCGGTCGGTGATACGCTCGCCAGGGCCGCTGATCAAGGAACCGGTTTCGACCACGGGTGCGACATGCGCAGGTTGCGATCGAACGTCGTTTCGAGGACGGCGCTGCTCGGGATCGTGCTGGGCGCGTTCGCCGCGCACGGCCACGCCCAGGCGCCCGCGGCGTCGCCGCGCACGGCCGCTCCGGCCAAGCCGCACAAGAGCGTCTACAGGAAGCTGGAGCGCGTGGACGCTGTCGCTGAACGGCGTGATCGCGAGGACGTTGACGAGGGAGAAGCGGCTGGCACTGGAAGTTCGATCCACCCAGTGATCGCCGAGCTCGACAAGTTCAAGAGTCGGCGACCCGGTGATCGTGATCTACCGCCAGATCGCGTCCAACTCGAAGCGGGTTACCGCGGTCGCGTTCCCAGCACCGCCGAGCGCCCCGACCTACCTGAACGCGACCGGGTTCCAGGTCATGCTGCGGAACAACCCCATAGTCGACAGCGTCTGCACGGCCGCGAGGGGACCGGACCGGTGACCGAGTCCATGATCCCGACCGGCGGCCTGGGGAAGCGGTGGACGCCTGCCTGGTGCTGCGCGGTCCAGCGGCGAAGCTGCACCCCGGCAACAAGTCGGGCAACGGCAAGGCCATCCTGGTTCAGTGCTTCAAGTAGACGGCCCGCGCTAACGTCGGGGCCGGTGTCCCGCTGGGGTGCTCCTCTTCCCATTGGGCGCGCGCGTCGCCGCAGTAGGCGGCAGGCAGGTCGGCCGCCGGGCGCGCAGCTCGGCCGCCGCCTTCTGGGCCTCCAGCACGCCGCACCTGAGCCGCGGCGCGTCCGTGACGCGCTGCAGGCGCTCCCGGACGTCCTCCGCCGCGCCTGGACCTCCACGGGCGCTCGTCCGGGCACCTTCGCGGTCGCCGCTTCCTGGGCGGACCTGGTCGGTCTCATCCGGGAACACGCTGATCTCGCGCTGGGCCAGGTCGACCGCGCCCTCTGGCGTTCGCGCGGGCGGCGGCGACGGCCTGGACGGCGGCCCGGCCCTTCTCCGCCGGCGTCGTTCGCGGCCGACAGCGCGCCCCGATAGTCCTTCTGCTGGACCTTGGCATGGGCCGCGCCCAAGCGCGAGCCTCCCGCGTCGCGCCAGCGGTCCGGCACGAAGCGCTCGGCTCCCGCCTGACGGGCCTGCTCGACCTGCGCCTCCGCCGCACGGCGATCTCCGCCCGGTGGGCGGCTGGTCGCGAGGCGACGAACGCCAAGGGCACAACAAGGGCGAGGATGCGCGCATGGGAGTCAGGTCCTCCAGAGGGCGCGATGCGGCGATGCTACGGGGCCCGGGGGCGTCAATGGGCGGGCGCAGGAGCGCCCGCGGGCAGCTCCTGGGCGGGTCTGGGGGCGAACACCACGACGGCACTGGCCGGCAGCAGCGCCAGGTCGCCCACGACCAGCGTCCAGCCGGCGGCGCGTCCTCCGTGCTCGTCCACGCTGAAGCATCCGCAGTTCTGCAGGTCGATGCCCTGCGCGGTCGCGATGCCCACCGCGCACAGGAAGACGACCAGCAGGGTCCCAGCGACCGCGGCGGCCTCCCGCCGCCAGATGCCGCTGACCAGCAGCGCTCCACCAGCAGCTCGATCCAGGAAGGATGACGGCCAGCAGGTTGGCGGGCAGGAAGCCCAGGGTGGCGTTGGGCCCGATCACCTGGTACCGATACACGATGGCGGCGAACTTCCGCGGCTCCAGGATCTTGTCCCAGCAGGCGTAGAGGAAGACGGCGCCGACCGGCCGCCACCAGCAGCCTCTGGACCATCGGATGGCGCAGCCACCTCACGGCTGCTCGCCCTCCCCGCGTGGGATAGCCCGCGTCCTCCAGGCCGACGCCATCGCTTCGTTCAGGATGACCGCGTGCACGCCGCGCTCACTTCAGCTTGCGGGTCACGATGTGCGCTCGCCTCGCAGCCGTAGCCTGCGCAGTAGACGACGATGTCGTAGCTACCGCGCAGCCTGGGCTCCAGCTTCGCGAACGCGCGGTCGAGAGATCCTCCTCCGGCAGGTTGAGCGCGCCGGGGATGTGGACCCATCTTGTAGAACTCCCAGCCGCGCGCGTCGGGCACCAGGGGCGCCCTGCTCCAGAGCGCTGCCTGGCCTCCGCGGCCGGGATCTCGACCAGCTGGTCTCAGGACGCAGGAACGCGTTGCGGAGAGAGCGCGAAGCCCGTCCGCTGGCCGCGTTCCATCCAGAGCCCAGCCCGATGCCCCACGATGACGATCGCGATCATCCGCCAGAAGCGCATCGCATGAAGCTACCACAACGATCGCGCGCCTTGTTGCCACCCCCGGACGCCATGGAGTAAAGTTAGCCGGTTCGCAGCATGCCGCTCCTCTCCTCTGACGCCCTGGTTCTCCGCACGTACAAGGTGGGCGAGACGAGCAAGGTGGTGGTGCTCCTCACCCGCGAGCGCGGCAAGGTACGGGCCGTGGCCAAGGGGGCTCGCGGCGGCGAAGCCGCGCTATCAGTCGGCGCTGGAGCCGCTGAGCGAGGTCGGGTCGGGCTCTACGGGCGGCAGGGGCCGAGCTGCTGCGGCTGGGGCCGTGCGAGCTGCTGCGGTCGGCCTTCCGCGCGGGGCGCGCGGGCTGGACGACGGCCCTCGCACCTCTCGTACTTCGCGGAGCTGCTGGACGCCTTCGCCCAGGAGAGGCGAGGCGGAGGACGCCGATGTACCGGCTGGCGCTCGCGGTGGTGCGGGCGGCGGAGGAGGGACGGAGACGGCCGTGCTGGCGCGATACCTGGAGGCGTGGCTGCTGAGGCTGCACGGGCTGTACCCGCCGCTCGACCACTGCGCCGGCTGCGGCGCGCGCACAGAGCGCGGGAGCGCTCGACTACGACGGCGCAGCATCGCGGCTTCGTCTGCTGCGCCGTGCCGACCGGCCTCAGGCCCGATCCTGCCCGAGGGCGCGAGGCGGTTCCTGCCTCGACGTCTTCCGCAAGGCGCCGGGCGCGATCGCAGGCGCCCTGCCCGACGACGCGCGTCCGCTGGAGGCGTTCCACGAGATGCTGATCAGGCGCCACCTGGAGCGCGACGCTGCGCTCGCTGCGCGTGTTGAGTGGCCGGCGCAGGCATGACGCTGCAGGAGATCATCGACACGCTGGCGCACTACTGGGCCGACCGCGGCTGCCTGCTGCACCAGCCCTGGGACGCCGAGGTGGGCGCGGGCACCATGCACCCGGAGACGTTCCTGCGCGTGCTCGGGCCCGCAGCCCTGGCGGGTCGCCTACGTGCAGCCGTCGCGGCGGCCCGCGGACGGCCGCTACGGCGAGAACCCGAACCGCGCTCTACAAGCACCACCAGTTCCAGGTCATCCTCAAGCCGCGCGCCGGCCGACGTGCAGGACCTCTACCTGCAGAGCCTGGCGGCGCTGGGCATCGACCCGCGCGCGCACGACGTGCGCTTCGAGGAGGACAACTGGGAGTCGCCGACGCTGGGCGCGTGGGGCATCGGCTGGCAGGTGCTGCTCGACGGCCAGGAGATCACGCAGTTCACCTACTTCCAGCAGGCGGGCGGCATCGACCTGGCGCCCATCTCGGCCGAGATCACCTACGGGCTCGAGCGCATCGCGATGTACCTGCAGGACGTCGACAACATGTTCGACGTCGAGTGGGCCGAAGGGCGTGTCGTACGGGCGCGTGCGGCAGGAGGAGGAGTACCAGCTCTCGCGCTACTCGTTCGAGCTCGCCGAGCGCCGAGCTGTACCGCGGATCTCTTCGACCGCTACATGACGGAAGGCTGGCGACGTCCTGAACGCGCCGGGCGGGCGCAGCGCTGCTCGCCGCCTACGACTGCGCGCTGAAGTCGTCCCACGCCTTCAACATCCTCGACGCGCGCGGCGCCATCTCGGTGAGCCAGCGGGCGGGGATGATCCTGGGCATCCGCAAGCTGGCGTGCGCGGTGGCGGCGAAGTACGTGGAAGGAGACCGGTCCTGAGGCAACGTCAGCCACAAAGGCACAAGGACACGAAGGGACTTAGAGGACGGCGATGCCTGAGTTCCTCCTTGAAGTCGGTTTCGGAGGAGATGCCCGCTCCGTGGCTGGAGGGTTGGGACAGCAGGCGCGGCGCTGTTCGAGAAGCAGGCTTCCGAGGCAGCTACCTGGATCCGGCCGGAGTCGAGTGCTTCTTCACGCCGCGGCGGCTCGTGATCGCCGCGCAGGTGGCCGGCCGCCAGGCGGACCGCGAGGAGCGCGTCTTCCGGACCGTCGCTGAAGGTCGCGAAGGGCGCCGATGGGGGCGTGGTCGAACGCGGCGAACGGGTTCAGCGCGGAAGGTGGGCTCGACGGCCGATGCGCTCGAGGTGCTCGCCGAGGACCGGCGGTCCCCGACGACGTGTACCTCTCGTTCGTGAAGCGCACGCCGGCCGTCCCTCGCCGGAGGTGCTGCACCCGCGGTGATCGCGTCGGTGCTACGCGGGCTCGCGTTCCCCAAGCGGATGAGCTGGGACGCGTGGCTCGAGGACGGCGAAGGGCGCGTTCCCGTTCAGGCGGCCGATCCGGTGGCTGATCGCGGTGCTCGACGGCGCAGTCGTCCCGTTCGTGATCCACGAGCTGCTGGGCGGGCAGAAGGGCCCGGTCGGTCGTCACCAGCGGCGACGTCACTCGCGGGCACCGGTTCCTCCCGCGCGATTCGAAGGAGCGCTCCGCCGCGGTGCGGTCGCTGGAGGGCCTGCGCGACGGGCTGCGCAAGCTGTTCGTCCTGCTCGACCACGGGATCGCGAGGCGACGCGTCGCCGAGCAGCTCGCGAACGCACAACGGCGGGAAGCCGGTTGCGAACGACCACGGCCTCGCGGCCGAGTGGCGCGACCTCGTCAGTACCCGACCGTACTGGCGGGCTCCGTGCCCGCGGAGTTCCGCTCGCTGCCGACCGAGGTCCTGGAGACCGTGCTGGTGCACCACCAGAAGTACGTGCCGCTCCTGGCGAACGGCCAGGTCGAGCGCTTCGCGGCGGTCACCAACGGCGACAGCGCGAACGCGGACGCGGTGGTTCAGAGCATGGAGCGCGTCGTCGTCGCGCGGCTGCGCGACGCGGCGTTCTTCTTCGCCGAGACCGCAAGCGCCGGCTCGAGGACCGCGTCGGCGACCTCGCCGGGGTGACGTTCCACCGGGACCTCGGTACCTATGCCGGATAAAACCGCTCGCCTGAATCGCCTCGGGAGGCTTCATGTCGCGGAGAAGGGCTGGATCGCGCCGACGACATGAACGAGCGGCGGCCGCGGCGGCATCGTTCTGTCAAGGCGGACCTCGTGACACTCATGGTGCGCGAGTTTCCCGAATTGCAGGGGTAATGGGAGGCATCTACCTTCAGGGCGGCGACGTGCCTGAAGACGCCTGTCTTGCGGTCAGGTAGCGCACTACCACCCGATTTCAGTAGAGGAAGGCACGGCTCGCCGCAACGGCGCTTGACGGCTAGCGAGACGGCCGCGTTTGCCGCCGTATCCTCGATCGACAAACTGGCACGTTGGCTGGCTACTTTGGGATCGGCCTGGTCCCGACGGGCGAGCAGCGATCCCTTCGGCCTTCGACGCGCGGCGCAGGGCGTCGTGCGCGTGCTCCTCGACTTCTGGCCGGTCGGAGACCGGAAGCGGCCCAGTCTCAGACGCCTGGTCGCGCAGTCGCCGCGACGGTTACGCCGGCAAGCTGAAGCGCCCGCGCGCCGACGGCGCCAGCACGACCTGGAGGTTTCCTGGTCGATCGGCTGCGCTACGTTCTCGTGGCGCGGGGCTTCCGGGCGACGAGGTGGAAGCGGTCCTGGCCGCGCGCGAGCCGGACGCGCCTCGACGACCCGCACGAAGCGCTGCTGCGCCTGCGCGCCCTGCACAGTGTGCGCAAGGAGGCGAGCGGAGGACTTCGCGCACCTGGCGGTCGCGTTCAAGCGCGCCAAGAACATCCTGGGCGACCAGGAGCCGCCGCCCGTGGCCCTGGCCCTGTTTCGCGAGGATGCGGAAGGCGGACCTGTACAGCGCGGTCAGCGGCCTCTGCGGCGGCGATGGCGGATACGAGGCGCGGCTGCGCTCGCTGGCGGGACTGCGCCGCCCGTGGACCGCTTCTTCGACGACGTGCTCGTGATGGCGGACGACCCTCAGCGTCCGCGCGAACCGGCTGGGCCTCCTGGCCTCGCAGGCCGTGTCCCTTTTCTATCGCATCGCGGACATCTCGAGACTCGGAGGTTGAGCTGTGACCCAGTACGTCTACTTCTTCGGCGGCGGCAAGGCGGACGGCCACAAGGGCATGAAGGACACGCTGGGCGGCAAGGGCGCCGGCCTGGCGGAGATGACGAACGCCAGCCTGCCGGTCCCGCCCGGCTTCACCATCTCGACGGCCGCCTGCAACCTCTTCCAGGAGAAGCAGCGGCGCGCTGCCCGAGGAGATCGACGCGGAGATCGACCAGCGCGCTCGAGCAGCTCGAGAGCTGATGGGCAAGCGCCTCGGTGACGCGAACGATCCGCTGCTGGTCTCCGTGCGCAGCGGCGCCAAGTTCTCGATGCCAGGGATGATGGACACCATCCTGAACCTCAGGCCTCAACGACCGCTCGGTCGAGGGCCTCAAGGCCAAGACGAAGAACGGCCGCTTCGCCGCGGACTCCTACCGCCGATTCATCCAGATGTTCGGCAACGTGGTGCTGGGCATCGACAAGGACCGCTTCGAGCACGAGCTGAACGCGGTCAAGAAGAAGAGCAGGGCGAAGGCCGACGTGGACCTGACCGAGGACGCGCTGCGACGAGGTCGATCGCAGCGCTACAAGAAGCGTCGTGAAGGCCGAGACGGGCGCCGAGTTCCCCCAGGACCCGCGCGCGCAGCTCTAGCGGCGCGCGCGACGCGGTCTTCAAGTCCTGGATGAACCCGCGCGCGGTGACCTACCGCAAGCTGAACGACATCCCGCACGACCTGGGCACGGCGGTCAACGTGCAGACGCATGGTGTTCGGGAACATGGGCGACACCTCGGCCACGGGCGTGGGCTTCACGCGCAACCCCTCCACGCGGAGCCAGGGAGTTCTACGGCGAGTTCCTGCAGAACGCGCAGGGCGAGGACGTGGTGGCGGGCATCCGCACGCCGCAGCCGATCGCCGAGCTCGAGCAGGTGATGCCGGCGGCCTACCAGCAGCTGCGCGAGATCACGCACGCGCCTGGAGCGGCACTACAAGGACGTGCAGGACTTCGAGTTCACCATCCAGGAGAACACGCTCTACATGCTCAGACGCGCAACGGCAAGCGCACCGGGCTGGCCGCCGTGCACATCGCGGTGGACCTGGTGGAAGAGGGCATCCTCACGCAGCAGGAGGCGGTCGCGCAGCGTGGAGCCGCAGTCGCTCGACCAGCTCCTGCACCCGATCTTCGACCCCAAGGCGCGCGCGCAAGGCCGAGGTCGCGGCCAAGGGCCTGCCCGCCTCGCCGGGCGCGGCCACGGGCGCGATCGTGTTCACCGCGGACGACGCGGTCGCCTGGAGCCAGAAGGGCAAGCGCGTGCTGCTGGTGCGCATGGAGACGGTGCCGGACGACATCCACGGCATGAGCGTGGCCCAGGGCATCCTGACCGCGACCGGCGGCATGACGTCGCACGCGGCCGTGGTCGGCCGGCAGATGGGCAAGCCGTCGGTCGTCGGCTGCGGCGCCGCTGGAGATCGACGCGAAGGGCAAGACGCCTCAAGGTCGGCGGCCGCGATGCTCAAGGAAGGCGACCCGGTCTCCATCGACGGCTCCACCGGCGAGGTGATCCTGCAGGAGCTGCCCACCAGCCCCTCGGAGGTGCTCCAGGTCGTCGACGGGCAAGCTCGAAGCCCGAGCAGTCGCCGCTCTACCAGAAGTTCGAGAAGCTGCTCGGCGTGGGCGGACGAGATCCGCCGGCTGGGCGTGCGCGCCAACGCGCGACGTCCCGCGCGACGCCAAGGTCGCGTTCGCGTTCGGCGCGCGGGGCATCGGCGCTGTGCCGCACCGAGCACATGTTCTTCGCCGAGGACCGGCTGCCGCATCGTCGTGAAGATGATCCTCTCGGCCGCGCGCGGCCAGCAAGGGCCTCGACCTCACCGCGCGCGCTGCAAGGCGCGGCTCAAGGAGGCGCAAGGGTGCGCAGGCGGCCGAGCTCAAGAAGGAGCTGGCCAAGGTCCAGCAAGGAGTACGGCAAGCTACGATCGACGGACTACCAGAGCGCGCTCAAGAAGCTCCTGCCGCATGCAGCGCGCCGACTTCGCCGGGCTCTTCAAGGAGATGCACGGCACACCGGTCACCATCCGCACGCTGGACCCGCCGCTGCACGAGTTCCTGCCCAAGCGCGAGGAGCTGATGGTGCAGGTGGCGCACGCTGCGCGCGAAGGGCGAGAAGAAGAACCGGGCGGCCGATCGCGACGCGCGTCGAACCTGCTGCGCGCGGTGGAGGAGCTGCACGAGTTCAACCCCATGCTCGGGCCACCGCGGCTGCCGCCTGGGCATCACCTATCCCGAGATCACGCGCATGCAGGCGCGCGCGATCTTCGAGGCGGCGCACGCAGGTCTCGAAGAAGGGCACGCCGGTCAAGCCCGAGGTGATGATCCCGCTCGTCGGCCACGTCGAGGAGCTGCGCCGTCAGAAGAAGATCGTGCTGGAGGCCGCGGAGGAGGTGCTGGGCAAGGACGGCTCGGGCGTCGAGTACCTCATCGGCACCATGATCGAGGTGCCGCGCGGCGCGCTGACCGCCGACGAGATCGCGAAGGAGGCCGAGTTCTTCTCGTTCGGCACCAACGACCTCACGCAGATGGGCTTCGGCCTCGTCGCGCGACGACGCCGGCAGTTCCTGCTGCTACTACCTGGAGCACGGCCTGCTGGAGAAGGACCCCTTCGTGTCGCATCGACGTGGCGGGCGTCGGCCAGCTGGTCGAGATCGGCGTGGCGAAGGGCCGCGGCGCGAAGCCGGGCCTGAAGATCGGCGTCTGCGGCGAGCACGGCGGCGATCCCGCGTCGATCCGCTTCTTCCACGAGGCGGGCCTCGACTACGTGTCTTGCTCGCCCTACCGCGTGCCGATCGCCCGCCTGGCGGCCGCGCAGGCCCAGCTCGAGAAACCCGTCGGGGACTAGCGACCGCTACGGCAACGGAGACCACAAAGACACGAAGGCCACAAAGGAACGACACAAAGGTGATTGAGCAATTCATGAACTGCTTTGCGCGGTCTTTGTGCTCCTTGTGTCTTTGTGGTGAACCCCGATTGCGTGGTGGGCGGGGATGCTGACGTACTTCCGCTACGCGAACGGGAAGATCGAGCAGCTGGACTTCCGTCCGGAGCGGCTGACCGAGGTGGAGGGAGCGCTCCACTGGATCGACCTGGAGGAGCCGACGCCCGAAGAGGCGTCGATCCTCACCAACCCGTTCCACTTCCACCCGCTCGCCATCGAGGACTGCCTGCAGGACGTGCACCACCCGAAGCTGGACGAGTACGACGGCTACATCCTCGCCATCCTGCACGGCATCCGCTTCGACGCGCCGACCGAGGAGTTCGTGACGCGGGAGCTCGACATCTTCCTGAGCGACACCTACCTGATCACGCACCACAAGGGGCCCATGCGCTCGATCAGCGCGATGCGCGAGCAGTGCGGCAAGGGGCTGCAGAACGCGCTGCCCAAGGGGACTGGGTTCCTCCTGCACGCGATCCTCGACCAGATGTTCGAGCACTACTTCCCGAGCCTGGACGCGATCGAGGACCAGATCCAGCGCGCTGCAGGTCGAGGTGCTTCGAGAACCCGACGTCCGGCACGCTGGCCCGGGTCTTCGCGGTGCGCAAGGACGTGTTGACGCTGCGGCGCATCTGCCTTCCGCAGCGGGAGATCATGCACCGCCTGGCCCGCGGGGGACTATCCCGGCGTCAGCGACAAGGCGGCCGTCTACTTCCGCGACATCTACGACAACCTGTACCGCATCGTGGACGCGGCGCATGCAGTACCAGGACCTGGTGCAGGGCACCATGGACGCGTACCTGAGCTCGGTGAACAACCGCCTGAACGAGACCATGAAGCGGCTCACGGTCATCAGCGCGCTGCTGATGCCGCTGACCGTGCTCACCGGCATCTACGGCATGAACTTCGAGTTCATGCCCGAGCTGCACTGGCGCTACGGCTACGTCGCGGTGCTGGCCACCATGGCCGCCATGTCCGCCGTGCTGATCTACTGGTTCAAGAAGAAGCAGTGGATCTAGCGCGGAGAAGTCCTCCCGCTCCCGGACGACCTCGTCAACAAGATCGCCGCGGGCGAAGTGGTCGAGCGGCCGGCGTCGGTCGTCAAGGAGCTGGTCGAGAACGCGCTGGACGCGGGCGCCCGCAACGTGCTGGTGGAGATCGAGGGCGGCGGGCGCGGGCTCATCCGCGTGCGCGACGACGGGCACGGCATGGCCCCGAGGACGCGGAGGCGGCGCTGCGAGCGGCACGCGACCTCGAAGCTGCGCGCGCTCTCCGACCTGGAGAGCGATCGGCACTCACGGCTTCCGCGGCGAGGCGCTGCCCTCGATCGCGAGCGTCTCGCACCTCTCCTCAAGACCCGCGACGACGTCGGGGCCCGCCGGCACGGAGATCGAGGTCCGCCACGGCCGGCCCGTGCACGTGCGCGCGGCCGGGCACCCGCGCGGCACCACGGTCGAGGCGCGCGACCTCTTCGGCGAGGTCCCGGCCCGACGCAAGTTCCTGCGGGCGGACTCGACGGAGACCGGCCACGTCGCCGAGGCGGTCACCCTGCTGGCGCTGGCCTGGCCGCAGGTCGGCTTCACGCTCACGTCCGGCGGCCGCCGGGTCATCCAGGCGCCGCCCGCGGACGGGCTGCCGTCGCGCCTCTTCCAGCTCTTCGGCGGGCCCTTCGTGGACGACCTGGCGGCGGTGGACGACGAGGGCGAGGGCGTGCGCGTGCACGGCTTCGTCGCGCGCCCGGACCGCCCGCGCTCCGCGCGGCCCAACCTGCGGCTGTTCGTGAACGGCCGGCCCGTGCGCGACCGCGCGGATCGCGAAGGCGGTGCTCCGAGGCGTATCGCGCGGCCGGAGCCGGCGACTACCGGGGCGATGCCTGCCTGTTCCTCGAGCTGCCCCTGCACCTCGTGGACGTGAACGTCCATCCCGCGAAGGCCGAGGTCCGCTTCGCGGCAGCCGCGGGCCGTCTGGACGATGGTGGAGCGCGCGGTCCGGCACGGCCTGTCCGCGGCCACGCGGGCTCGCGCTCCCCGAGCCGAGGTGGCGGCGCCGGTCGAGGCGCGCGGTCGAGCGTTTCCTGGAGCACGCCGCGGACGGCGCGAGCGTTCCAGGACGATCCTCCTTCGGCCCGCTGCTGGTCCGCGAAGCCGCGGCCGCCGCTGCTCCGCTGCTCGGGGATGCGTCGCCGACCGTGCTGGGCCAGCACCGCAACACGTACGTGGTCGCCACCGACGGCGAGGACCTCCTGCTGTTCGACCAGCACACGAGCCACGAGCGCATCCGCTTCGAGGCGATCCAGGCCCAGCTGCGCGAGCGGCGCGGTGGAGTCGCAGCTCCTGCTGGCGCCCGTGGTCCTCACGATCGCGCCGCGCCTGCGGCCGCTGCTGGAGCGGCACGGGGACGCGCTGCGCGAGCTGGGGTTCGACCTGGAGGAGTTCGGCGGCGACACGCTCCACCTGCGCGCGTGCCCGCGGTGCTGCCCGGGCGTGACCCGCGGTCGCGCTGAGCGCGATCCTGCAGGACCTGCTGGAGCGCGACGAGTCCAGTGGGCGGTGGGGGAGCCGCGCGACCGGCTGGCCGCGACGCTGGCCTGCCATTCGTCGGTGCGCGCGGGCCAGGCGATGTCCGCGGCCACCATGGGCGCGCTGGTGCGCGACCTGCCGCACACAGCCCATCCGACTCTGTGCCCGCACGGCCGGCCGACGGTCGTGCGGCTGGACAGGACGAGGTGAGCCGCTGGTTCGGCCGCACCGGCTGGAGGCGCCGATGAGGGTGCGCACGAACGCGCGCAAGAAGGGAAGAGCTCGAGCGGCTGGTACCTGATCTACCTCCTGGGGCGCACGCTGCAGGTCACGGGCCTCCTGACCACGCTGCTGGCCGCCACCGCGTTCTTCGGGACGAAGAGCACGACCGAGATGCTGCGCACGATGCTGGCTGGCGTGCTCGTGTTCGCTTCCGGGCTGGTGGCTCGTCCACCGCGCTGCCGGAAGCCAGAAATGAGGCGCCGGCTGCGGCGCGCCCTGGGCGCTGTGCAGCGGCGCGTGGGCCCCTGAAGTCCGCGAGCAGGCGCAGGGTGACCGGCCCGGGACGCCCGGCGCCGACCGGCCGCCCGTCGATGGTGCGGATGGGCGCCAGCTCGCCCGAGGCGAGCTGGTGATGAACGCCTCGTCCGCCTCCAGCAGCTCGGACAGCGGGATGAGCAATACGTAAACTGA
>ERZ1370068.3631-contig-2737_pt1 | contig 21566 bp, 24 predicted proteins | sample MGYA00561227_ERZ1370068 | MGnify/ENA primary metagenome ERZ1370068 (study PRJEB38410, sample SAMEA6850437) | metagenome | study: Metagenomic assessment of the ecological functions of the soil: analysis of the soil microbiota associated with the... | reverse complement strand
GATGTCGCGGGCGCGGTCGTCGAGCATGTCCGGGTCGAGGCTCTGGTTGCGCAGAGCGGCCACGCGCTGCTCCTTCCCAGATCTTCCCGCGTCGTCTCCGGCCTCGGCCAGGTTCTGGCTTGGCGATCAGCACTTCGCGTTGCAGGTGCGACCATCGCCAGCGGGCCGCGATCGCCGTTCACCAGGTGATAGCCGAAATAGCCGAACACCGTGGCGAACAGCACAGGGCAAAATCTGACGCGGTCGCAACAACATATGCGCCTTCCTGCACCGGATGGGCAACATATGGCGTCGCTGAAGCCAAGCCGATAATTCCTCCGCCGGCGCTCGGCCAGCCCAGCTAACCGCTCCAGGCCGATCCGGATGCGGCGATTGTGGCGACCTGTTGTCGATCGTCAGGATGCGGGGATCGGCGCCGAGCCGCCGGTCTGAGGCGAGATGGGCCGCCGCCGGCCTGGCGCGGTCGAGACCCGGCGATCGCGACGATGTGCGGATCGTGCCGTCCGGGGTCGGTCGGCGGCGCGACGGGAGCGGCGGCTGCAGGATCAGGCCAGAGGCGTTGCCGCGCCTCGTGCATCGGCACGTAGACGAAGCTGACTGCGACGTGAAAAACCTGGCGGATGAGAGTCGTTGATCGGCGCCTCGAGCGCGCGCAGGCGAGCGTTGATCCGCCGCCGGCACGTCGCAACCCATCCGCGCCGATGCCGTCCTCCGCCATCTGCACGCCGGTCACCAGCGCGCCGTCGAACTGCTGGAAGGCGCGGCGCGTTCAGCACATGCGGTGTCTGGTGTGGAGCTGGCGCATCTTGCGGCGGAACTCAGTGGATCGACCACGGCTTCTGACGCTGCCGGTCACTTCCTGGCCGGCGCCGTCGAGCAGATGCCAGAGACGCTCGGCCGAGTATCCCGAAGCCCGTGACCGTCGCGTCGAACTCGCCAGTCCAGCGGATCACGCCGATCGGCCAGCTGGCCGCCGCCGCCGGTAACTGGCGTCTCTGGCCAGCGCGACCTGTGCCGGAGCCGCGCATCGGCCACGGTCGGTCTGCGAGCGAGTCAGTGGTCTCGGGATGGTCGCGGCAATAGAGGTGCATTGCGGCTCGTAAGCCGCGCGCTCGTCAGCGTATTGGCGAAAATTGCCTCCCTACGCCGTCGACGGCCGCCTTCGCGAGGCTGCGGCGGCGTGATGCCGTAGCAGCGCTTGAAGTGCTTGTTGAGCGCGGCTGCAGTCGTAAAGCCGACCGCGGTCGCCACCTCGGCCAGCGCCGGCGCATGGCGCAGGTGGCGGCACGCCATGCCGAGCCTGACACTTGCGTGAGGTACGCGTGCGGCGTCCGAGCCTGACGCGGTGCGCTTGAACAGGCCGATCAGCTGGAAGGTCGTCAGGCCGACGCCGGCGGCAGGTATCCTCCAGGCGAGGATCGGTGCGCGTACTCCGCCCGCATGCGTCCGATCGCCCGGGCGAGGAGCCCCGGTGTCGCGCGGCGGCGTCTTGATGCGCCGCTGCGGCCGCTCGCCGTGCCAGCCGCCTGGAACAGCGCGCCGAACGAGCCGATCCAGCAGCTCCCGCTTCGCCGAACGACGCCACGGCCCTCCTCGAGGGCGCGGCGCATCCCCAGGAAGGCGTCGATCAGGTCCGGGTCGGCGAAGGTGTTGCGCGTGAAGTACGGCACCTCGTCGACGCCGAAGCTCTTCGGCCACGCCGATCGAGCGCCAGGCGCGTCAGGTAGAGCGAGCTGGGTATTCCGCCAGCGCTCCGCCCCATCCAGCCGCCGTGCGGCGCTCTCGGGATCGGAACACGAACAACGTCGACGGTGTGGCTGTTGGCGTCCTGCAGCTCGCCGCGGCTCTTCACCACCGAGCCGCCTTGCTCGGTGATGGCGATCACCAGGGCGTCATGGGTGTGCTGCGGGTATTGTGGGTCGTGAAGTCGGCGTGCAGCAGGTCGAGCCCGGTGAGATGGCGGTCCCACCAATACTGGTCGAGTTTCGGGGATCGATGCGCGGCATGGGCAATTTTTACCAATACGCCGCGGGCGCGCCACTAGGGTTGGCGCATGCTCACCGAGGCACAGTGTCAGATTCGACATGGTGCGCCAGTTCGCCCAGCGCGAGCTGGCGCCAACCGCCGCCGAGCGCGACCGATCTCCGCGCGCTTCCCGCGTGAAGCTTCCGCGCGCATGGCCGACCTCGGCCTGATGGGCATGACCGTGCCGGTAGAATTTGGCGGCGCAGGCGCCGACGATTCTATGCTGGCCGTCATCGATCGCTCGCGGCGCTGCCTGACCGCGTTCCAGGTCCACAATTCGCTGGTCTGCGGCGGCCTTCGCCGAAGCACGGCACGGAGGAAGGAGCGCTGGCTGCGCCCGCTCGCCAAAGGTCGGATGCTGGGCTGCTTCGCCTGACCGAGCTGGGCGCCGCCCGATGTCGCCGCCATCACGACGCGCGTGCCCGCAGGACCGGCAACAGTTCGTGTTGAACGGCACAGCAGTTCATCACCTTCAGGCCGCAGCGCCGATGTCGCGCTATCTTCGCTTGTGACCGATCCGCGGTCCGAAAACGGGGGTGCTTCCGCCTTCTCGTCGTGCCGACCAACGCGCCGGGATATGTCGTCGCAAGGGTCGCGCGCACGATGGGCCAGCGCTCGTCGGATCATTGCCAGATCGCGTTCGAAGACTGGCGAGGTGCTGCCCGAGCAGATGCTCGGCCAGAAGGCGACGGGCCAGAACGCTCGGCGTTCCCGCCGCCGCGGCCGGATCGGCGTCGGCAATCGGTCGGCATGGCGCGCGTCGGCGCCGGAGGCGGCGCTGGCCTACGCCCAGCGAGCGACACGGAGCTTTCGGCAAGCCGCCGGGATCGTCGCGCACCGTGGCCGTCGCCTCCGCCTCGCCGACATGGCGACTCAGATCGAGGCCGGCGCAGCTCGACCCTGGCACGCCGCGGCGCTGCGCGACGCCGGCTGAGCCCCGCCTCAAGCGAGGCGTCGATGGCCAAGCTCTTTGCCTCGGAGATGGCCGGGAGCGGGTCTGCTCCGACGCGATCCAGATCCACGGCGGCTACGGCTACGTCAGCGACTTCCCGGTCGAGCGGATCTACCGCGACGTGCGCGTCTGCCAGATCTACGAGGGCACGAGCGATATCCAGCGCTCGTCATTGCCCAACTCACCGCATGATCGCTCGCACCTGGCGCGAGCCGCGCGATTGCCGCAAATGCGCCTGGCCTACTGTGAAGCACTTCACCGAGACGGTCAAACTCAAGGCCCCGTCTTCATCGCGGCTCCTGATGCAGCGCCAGGTCGCCGGCGAGGTCGAGTTGGTCGCCCCTCACTCTCTGGGAGTCACGCGCGGCGATCGAGCCTTTGTGGGCCAAGTCATCGGGCGCGCCCATGTCGACCGCGTGGTGGCGGCGCGCGCCGTTCTGTCCTCGTTCGACGACTTCGCCGAGCACTACGAGGTGGCGCGTACCCCGGCCTAGCCCGGATTTCACCGTGTTTTTGGATATCGGTCGCTGAAGAGTTGGGCCGATGATCATCGCGTCGGCGGATATCGCGGAGCGGTTATCTGGTGCGTGAGCCCGCCCGATCGAGCGGTGTCTGGGTCGTGAAGTTGGCTGTGCGCTACAGTCTGGTCTGCGCTCATGCGGCGGCGAGTGCGGCGTAAGCCAACCCCAGTCGCGCTGCCAGGCATGGCCGGAGGCCATGGCGATCTTGATGCGGCGGACGGAGATGCGGACGAGCGCGCCTGATCTTCAAGAGCTTGAGGCTGATGGTGCCGCAGGTGGCGTCGGCAAAGATCGGTTTCTGACCAGGCCGATCCGCCGCAGCGCGCAGATCAGCACATAGGCCATCGAGGCGAACCACAGGCGCAGCTGGTTGGCGCGCAAGGTGGCGGCCGAGGTGCGGTCGGCGTAACAGATCGAGCTGGCATTCCTTGATGCGGTTCTCCATCTCGCCGCGGGCGCAGTAGATGTCCTCGTAGAGCTGCGCGGCTCGCCGCCATCGGCGCGCCTGAGCGAGGTGACGATGAAGCGCGGATTGGCCTCGCCTTGCGTCCACTCCGCCTTGGCCACGACGCGCCGCCGGCGGCTCCAGCTCTTGCGCGTGCGCCACCGGAGAGTCCTTGAAGCGGCGCGCCGGTTGGTCCGCTCTTCGGCTATCGCCCGGCGCATCGAGCAAGCTCCTGCCCCGATCGCGCGGTTGAGGCGGGCGTTCGTGGCCAAGCCCGAAGATGATAGTCCACGCCGTTGGCTTCGCACCAGGCCATCAGCGCCTCGCGCGCAAAGCCTGAGATCGGCCCGCAGAATGATGCGCGTCATGCGGCCAGCGGGCGCGGATCTGCGCCGACGATGCGCGCGATCTCCTCGACCGACCCGGCCGCGGCGTCGATGTTCGGAGGGGCGCAGCTTCGCGGCCAGCAGGATGCTCGCCCGCAGAAGACGTACAGCGGCAGATAGCAGTAGCAATCGTAGTAGCCGTGGAAGAACCGCCCCTGCTGATGGCCGTGCAGCGGATCGTCGGTGGCGTCGAGATCGAGGATGATCTGCTTGCGGCGCGCGTCTTGTGCGCTTCCAGGAACAGCGTCACCAGCAGCCGCCTCGATCGCCGCCGGATCGTGCGCGATCTTGTGATAGCGCGTCGGCGTCGGCGTGCTCAGCTCCAGCCGGTTGAGCGTCGACTTGCCGGCCACCGGCGCGCAGTCCTTGCGCGTGGCTTGCAGCTTGCCCGCCAGCACCGCCATCACCGGGTCGTGCCGCAGCTCGTCGTGATCGTTGAGGTCCTCGTAGCCGAGCGCAATCGCGAACACCCGCTGGCCGACCAGCGTGCCCACCGCCGTGCTCAACCAGCTCCGGGCGGCGACGATCGACGAAAGCAGTCGGCAAATCGACCCGACCAGCCCGATCGCGCGATCGGCCGCGCCCAGAAGCAGCGCCCCGGCATCCGAGTGATCGCCCGCCGTCAAAGCCGCTCGACACGCGGCCTTCCACAGGTGCAGCCGAACAAATCCACGCTGGCTTGCCGGCATCGTGGGTTCCTTCCTCATCACGTGAAGTCGTTGCGCCACAACAACTTTCACAGAGTCAGGACCTGATGCACCTATTTCGTGAGAGATATCCGGGCTAGGGTAAAAACCAACAACAATGCGCCGTCGTCTACGGCAGCGAGGCGGTGCTGCTCGCGTTCGGCAACCCGAGCGGAACGAGCGACCTGCGAGCCTCAGTCCACTTTGCGTTCGTATTCCGGTTTATCCGATGTCGTCCAAATTCCAGGAACCGCTCGGTTGAGCGATCTCAAGAAGCCGTTTCACAAGCTGGCGTGCTTCTTCAACCCGTCCAAAGCCGCTCCTTGATGATCGCCGCAAAACAGCGTCGGAGCGGGCGGCGTGGGCGTTGATCAGTGCTGTCGATGCAGGCAGGCCTGTTGCCTGCGACCGAGGAGAAAGTATGCGATGGCCAGCGGCGTGTTTGTTTGAGTGAACGGATTGAGCCGCATGGCTGCAAGGCAATGCTCGATGGCAAAAAGCTCTGATCTCCCGCACGAATTCGGATCCAGGTGCTCCCCTCAAGAGCCCAATACGAATTCGATTGAGGTTGATTGCGCGGTCAATCAGTGAAAAACCGCCGTAGCGGTGTCGCCGCCAAATTGATGTGAAGATAGGCACTGCTCGCAAGGACGAACTGATCCTCCCCAGTGAGTTCGAGTGCTCGTCTCTGGACGCTCTCCGATTATGACTTCGCGCTGACGCGAGGCGTATCAAGGCTGCCGCCGCGCAGTGTGGGCTGAGCCGTGGCTACCGAAAACAGGCGGCTCTTTCGTTGGCTTCGGGTCCACTTGCTGTACTTCGGCACACCTCTGGAGATAGTCGTGGCGTTGAGGCTGCCGGTCGGTTTCTCCTGGGGCACGCTGTATTCGCTGAGCTGAATCGTCGGTCGATAATTCCGACAACGCTCGACGTCACCTTGTCCTGCAGTGGGTGAAAACGTCGTCCATCGAACCTTCAAAGCGGTCAGCCCGTGAGCATTGCTGGCGGCTTCGATGAGCTGGCCCGTGATTCGCACCCGGTTGCCCGCTTTTGCGCACGCTTCCTTCGAGCATCGTATCGTACGCCCAGCTCACGCCCGACCTGCTTCACGTCGACCGCTTTGCCCTTGTATGCGAAGCTCTCGAATTGGTCGGGCGATCACGAAGACAGCCACTTGAAGCGCGACAAAGCGCCGGTGATGATGTCCTCGACCATACCAAGGTTCTGGCGAAGTACTCCCTGCTCAGGATCGCCGCTCATGTTCTGGAAAGAACGGAAGGACAACGGTTTACGTGGCAACGACAGCAGGGCCTCGGTGCGGCTGGCGGCGGCGAGACCGCGGCATCCGCCGTTGCAATCATCGCCGTCGGCTGCCTGCCGCCCTTTATGCGTTTAGCGCCTGCACAGACCGCTCGATGTTCTTCAACGAGCTTGCCGAGATCGTGGAACGACGCCTTCACGCGTGGCCTGCCACCGCCTCGTGAACGGCTCCCGAAACCACGATGCCTCCGGTCGGCGCTTCTGCTTCCGTTCGGCAGCACGCCATCGCCATAGATCTGTCGCCGTCCACGATCAGATCCCCGGAGGTGCAGGCCATAAATTGAAGGGCGCTGTCAGCAGCCTCGGCCGTTCGCTTCGGCCATTAAGCTGGAACGTGATCGCCGCCTCCCAGGGCGTCGACGGCGCTCGCTAAACTCGATCGGGCACCGTCACCGGTCAACCGCCCGGCCAATACCGGCTCAGGCGATCGATCCTGTTCTGGCGAAGTCGCAACTGTGCGCCGCCTCATCGCGGCCCATCAGCCGCGAGTAGCTCATCACCATCGGCCGCCACGACGGCCGCCAGACGCCGTTAGCCACGCCCCATGCGCAACTCGTTCCCGAAATGTTAGCGGGTGCTGCGGCATCAACCAATCTTAGAGGCGACGATGTCGGCTTGTGACCCAATCCCCGGGACCCTAGGCGCTGCGTGATCGACTTGCCGGCGTAGCGTGCCTGGGTGCCGAGCTGCTCCTCGATGCGCAGCAGCTGGTTGTACTTGGCGAGCCGGTCCGGAGCGCGACAGCGAGCCGGTCTTGATCTGGCCGCAGTTGGTCGCGACCGCGAGGTCGGCGATGGTCGAATCCTCGGTCTCGCCCGAGCGATGGGACATCACCGCGCCATAGGTCGCGTGGCGCGCGCCATCGCGACGGCTTCCATGGTCTCGGTGAGCGTGCCGATCTGGTTCACCTTGACCAGGATGGCGTTGGCGAGGCCGCCCTTGATGCCGTCGGCCAGCCGCTTGGGATTGGTGACGAACAGGTCGTCGCCGACGAGCTGGATCTTCTTGCCGAGCTTGTCGGTGATCGCCTTCCAGCCGGCCATGTCGTCCTCGGCCATGCCGTCCTCGATCGACACGATCGGGATAGCGTTGTCACGAGGTCGGCGTAGTAGTCGACCATGCCGCCGGCATCGAGCGACTTGCCCTCGCCTTCCAGCTCGTACTTGCCGTTCTTGAAGAACTCGGTCGAGGCCGGGATCGAGCGCCAGCATCGACGTCCTCGCCCGGCTTGTAGCCCGCCTTCTCGATCGACTTCATGATGAAGCGACAGCGCCTCGTCGGCCGGTGGCGAGGTTGGGCGCAAAGCCGCCCTCGTCGCCGACATTGGTGTTGTGGCCGGCATCGTGCAGCTGGCTGCGCAAGGCGTGGAAGACCTCCGAGCCCATGCGCAGCGCCTCGGCGAAGCGGTCGGCCTTGACCGGCATGATCATGAATTCCTGGATGTCGATCGGATTGTCGGCATGCACGCCGCCATTGATGATGTTCATCATCGGCACCGGCAGCAGCGAGGCCTGGCTGCCGCCGACATAGCGGTAGAGCGGCAGGCCGCATGTCCATCGCCGCCGCCTTGGCGACCGCGAGCGACACGCCGAGGATCGCGTTGGCGCCCAGCCGGCCCTTGTTGGGCGTGCCGTCGAGCTCGATCAGCGCGCGGTCGATCTTGATCTGCTCGGCGCGCGTCGAGGCCCGACAGCAGGTCCATGATCTCGCCGTTCACCGCGGCGACCGCCTTCAGCACGCCCTTGCCGCCGTAGCGCTTCTTGTCGCCGTCGCGCAGCTCGACCGCCTCGTGCGCGCCGGTCGAGGCGCCCGGACGGCACGGCGGCGCGCCCGATCGCGCCGCTCTCCGAGCTCGACCTCGACCTCGACCGTGGGATTGCCGCGGCTGTCGAGGATCTCGCGGGCGCGGATGTCGACGATGGCGCTCATCAGGGCAGCTCCCTTCGGGCGACTCCTCCCCATTCATATGGGGTGTGTCAGCGTGTCGCCGACGGAGGTCAGAGGCGCCACGTGGAGCCCATGACCCTCCGTCGCCGCAAAGATGCGACGCCGCCCCATATGACTGGGGAGGGAGACCGCAAGGCTGATCTAGCCGCTGGGCCAGGGTCTAGCGCCACGCGCTCTTCAGCGCCTGGTCGGTCTTCCACTTCTCGACGGCGGCGACATCGTCGCACGAGAAGGCCTGCGGTGTTCTTGCGCGGCGTGCCTCGATCCAGGCGAAGACCAGGCACTGCGGTACGGCTGCTGGTCGCCCTGCCTGGTCTCGAACCTGCACTTCCGCCGTCGCGTGCCGGCGCCGACTTGGCATCGCCATAGTCGTCGATCACCGGCGCGATCTCGCCCACTGTGCGGCCTGCCGCCTTGTTGTCGGCATACCATTTGGCGAAGCGCGCGAACTGCTCGCCGGCGGCCACGCCCTTGCCGTCGGCGGCGACATAGGCCTTGAGATCGCGGATCAGCGCCTGCGCCGCAGCGTCGGCCTTGGGCTCGGCTGCCTTGCGGCGCTCGCGCAAGCCGGGCTGCAGCGCCTTCAGCGATCGGCATTCGACGGCGGCGGCGTGACGCCGTGCGGCCTGGGTCGATGGCTCGATGCCGCCGGATCGGCGCCCTGGCCGCTTCCGCGTTGAGCGCTGGGCCTCGCTGCGGCGTCAGCTTGCCGACGGCGGTGTGCGCCATGTCCCTTCTGCCAGTCGCTGATCGCCTTCACCGTGCGCCTCGGACTCGCAGGTTGCCGTCGATCGGGCCAGTTGTACTTGTCGAGCGTGCGCAGCGATTCCTGGATGCGTTTGCGCGATCGGCCTCGCGGGCTCTGCAGCACGGTGGTGTAGTCGGCGCCGGTGCCGCCGCGGTCGCCGCGACAGGTGCGCGCGCCGGTTGCCGGCGCGCGGTGCGTGCGCCGGCGCGGACGCCGCCGCCGCCCTGGCGCGCAGACCCGGGATTCTGGAAGCAGCGCTCGACCTCGCCGGCGCTCTGCGCCGAGCGCCGTCGCCGGCAGCAAGGCCGGCGAGGCCAGAGCAGCAGGAGCGGCGCATGTCAGATGCCGCCATAGGTGTTGCATGCCAGCTGCGCGGGCAGCCCGATCACGATCACGATCGGCAGGCCGCGCCGCGTCTGGCCGCGGCGCGATGATGTGGTCGTTCGGCGCTGCCCGTCTTGCTCTCGTAGGTGCCATTGCCGGCGAACTTGCCGCCGAAGCACTGACAGCGAGAAGCAGCCGCTGCTGGCCCGTCGTTGGTGAAGGTGCCCTCGCAGACCTGCTCGGCGCGCGGGTTCTCGACCGTGAAGGTGACCGAGCGATCGCGCCGATCAGCGCGCCGTACCTGGCGACGCCGTTCAGGCGCGCGACGCTTGCCGCGGTCGTCGCGATAGAAGATCGACGCCGGGCCGTAGGCCTGGTCGGGCAGCGTCTCGCGCGGCACGACGTAGTCGCTCGTCGCTGATGATCACGACCTGGCAGCTGGCAGTTCACGCGCGTAGTTCTCGCCGAGCGGTCCGAGCTCGCTGAGCCTGCGGTTGCAGTTCGACAGCGCCATCTCCTGCACTTCGCTCTCGCTCATCTGGCCCCTTGAGTAGGAGTCGGCATAGAGGAAGGCGCACTGGCTTGCGGCATCGGCACCGCGACCGACCTTGTGGCTCGCCGCCATCGGTCTCGGTGTTGACCCAGTAGCGTTCGGCCATCTCGGGAAAGCGCAGGAAGATCGGATCGCGCCGCTCCGCCTTGCCGTAGGGCGACTGCGCGGCGGACTGCGCCGCAAGCGTCGCCGCGGCAGCCGTAGCAGGCCGAGGGCGAGCGAAGGAGTCGGATCATGGCAGCCGATTCGAGCCGAAAACGTGACCGAAATACGACCCCGGACGGGCATCCCCGCTCGCCTAAACCAGCCGGCTCTGGTTCTTGGCGGCGCCGATGAACGAGGTGAACAGCGGATGGGGCGCGAACGGCCGCGACTTCAGCTCGGGATGGTACTGCACGCCGATGAACCAGGGATGGTCGGGGATTTCGACGATCTCGGGCAGGATGCCGTCGGGCGACATGCCGGAGAAGCGCAGCCCGACCTGCTCCAGCCGGTCCTTGTAGTTGACGTTGACCTCGTAGCGATGGCGGTGGCGCTCGCTGATCACGTCCTGGCCGTAGATGTCGTGCACCTTGGTGCCCGGCCGCAGATGCGCCGGCGTAGGCGCCGAGCCGCATCGTGCCGCCCAGGTCGCCGTTGGCGGCGCGCTTCTCGAGCTGGTTGCCCTTGATCCATTCGGTCATCAGGCCGACCACGGCGTGCTCGGTCGGGCCGAACTCGCTCGACGAGGCGTCCTCGATGCCGAGCAGGTTGCGGGCGGCCTCGATCACCGCCATCTGCATGCCGAAGCAGATGCCGAAGAACGGCACCTTGCGTTCGCGCGCGAACTTTCACCGCGTGGATCTTGCCCTCGGTGCCGCGCTCGCCGAAGCCGCCCGGCACCAGGATGCCGTGCACGTTCTCGAGATGGCTGACGGCGTCGTCGCGCTCGAAGATCTCGGAGTCCATCCACTCCAGGCCGACCTTCACGTTGCTGCCGAAGCCGCCATGGCGTCAGCGCCTCGGAGAGCGACTTGTAGGCATCGAGCAGCACGGTGTACTTGCCGACCACGGCGATCGTCACCTTGCCCTCGGGCTCGCGCACCGAGCGCACCACGCCGCGCCAGCGCTCGAGATTGGGCTCCTCTGTCGGCTCGAGGCCGAAATAGCGGCAGACCTCGCGGTCGAAGCCCTGGTCGTGATAGGCGATCGGCACCTGGTAGATCGGTGTCGACGTCGCGCGCCTCGATCACGCGCTCGGGCTTGACGTTGCAGAACAGCGCGATCTTGCGCCGCTCGTTGGCCGGGATCTCCTTGTCGCCGCAGCGGCAGACCAGCAGGTCGGGCTGGATGCCGACGCTCAGCAGCTCCTTGACCGAATGCTGGGTCGGCTTGGTCTTGAGCTCGCCCGCGGTCGGCACCCAGGGCAGCAGCGTGAGATGGACGTACATCACGCGCTCGCGGCCGAGCTCGTTGCCGACCTGGCGGATGGCTTCGAGGAACGGCAGGCTCTCGATGTCGCCCGACCGTGCCGCCGATCTCGACCAGGACGAAGTCCTCGCTCGTCGGTGTCGGCGAGGACGAATTCCTTGATGGCGTCGGTGACGTGCGGGATCACCTGCACCGTGGCGCCGAGATATTCGCCGCGCCGCTCGCGGCCGATCACGCGTCGAATAGATGCGGCCGGTGGTGATGTTGTCGCTCTGCCGGGCGTCGACGCCGGTGAAGCGCTCGTAATGGCCGAGGTCGAGGTCGGTCTCGGCGCCGTCGTCGGTGACGAAGACCTCGCCGTGCTGATACGGGCTCATCGTGCCCGGATCGACGTTGAGATAGGGATCGAGCTTGCGCAGCCGGACGCGATAGCCGCGCGCCTGCAGCAGCGCGCCCAGCGCCGCCGACGAAAGACCCTTACCAAGCGAGGAAACCACGCCGCCCGTTATGAAGATAAAGCGCGTCATGGGCTTACAGCATACTAAATCTTGTTGGCCGCAGCCATGGGGATATCGCTCCCGCCGGAGATGCTTCGGCGGAGGGAACGGTCGGCCACGGCCGCTGGTTCCTAGCGGGTGGGCTGCCGGCGGGTCGGCGGCGTGCGGGCGCTGGTGCCGGCGCGTGCCGCCGGCGCCGCGCCCGGTGCCGGCCGGGCTCGCCGGCACGCGTGTCCATGATCGAGCGCGCGCGCGCGCGCCGGGATCGGTCGACGCTCCACGCCATCAGCAGGCTCAGGAAGAAGAAGATGCCGGCGAAGATCGCCGTCAGCGCGCGACAGCACGTTGGCCTGGCCGCGCACCGAGAACAGCGCATCGGTGCGGCCCATGCCGAGGCCGCCGCCTTCGCTGCGCTGAAGCAGGATGACGACGATCATCGCGGCGGTGACGCCGACATGGATGATCAGCAGCACCAGCCGCCAATCGTGCAAAAAGCCTCGTACCACGTCCATTATCGTCCAGCGCCAGATGGGAATGCTCGCGCCAAGCGCGGCGCTTCTAGCCGCTTTAGGCGGCCTTGGCGATAGCCAAAAATTCGTCGCGCCTTGAGGCTCGGCGCCGCCGACCAGGGCGCCGTCGACGTCGCCCGCCGCCAGCAATTCGCCGGCATTGCTGCCCTTCACCGAGCCGCCATAGAGCAGCCGCACCGCGCCGGCGTCGGCCATCAGCCCGCCCAGCACCTTGCGAATATGCGCGTGCGCTGCGGCCACCTCCGGCGTGGTCGGCGTCTTGCCCGTGCCGATCGCCCAGACCGGCTCGTAGGCCACGACCAGCTTCGCCGCCGTGGCGCCCGCCGGCACGCTGCCCTTGAGCTGGCGTCTCGAGCACGCCAAGCGTCTGCGCCGGCCTCGCGCTCGGCCAGCGTCTCGCCGATGCAGACGATCGGCAGCAGCCCGGCGCGCCACGCCGCCTCGGCCTTGGCGCGCACGATGGCGTCGGTCTCGCCGCAATCGGTGCGCCGCTCAGAGTGGCCGACGATGACATGGCTGGCGCCGGCAGTCGCGCAGCATCTCGGCGGAGATGTCGCCGGTATGGGCGCCGCTTGCGCTTGGCGTGGCAGTTCTGGCCGCCGACCAGCACGCCGCTGCCCTTCACCGCCTCGGCGACGGCCATGCACCAGGGTCGCCGGCGGGCAGACCAGCACCTCGCGGTCGGTCCAGTCCGCCTGCTTCACGCCGTCCGCCACGCCCTTGGCGAGCGCCAGAGCGTCGGCCCGGAGACCGTTCATCTTCCAGTTGCCGGCGATCAGCGGCCGTCTGGTACGCGCCATGCAAATTTCCCCGATCTGCTCGCCGCGTGTCTAGCGGTCTAGCTTAGGCCGAAGCCACTGGTTGCCTGCCCAAGGGCCGGGTGGTAGGCATGCGCCGCCCGCCCAAGCCCCGCGAAGTCACGATCCCGTGAACAAGTTCCGCAAATACGCCGGCTACTATCATCATGTTCGTCCTCTTCGAGCATGCTGATCATCAGCTTCGCCTTGTGGGGCATCGGCGACATGCTGCGGACTGGGCGGCCGCAGCACGCGAGGTGGCCCATGTCGGCGGCACGCACATCCCGCTCTACGGCTGGGTCGGCGGCGCCTCGGTCTCGATCGACGGAGGTGCGCGACCGCTTCAACCGCCAGCTCGAGCAGATCCAGCGCCAGACCGGCCAGCGGCCCGAGCCCGAGCAGGCGCTGCGCTACGGCCTGCATCTGCGCGCGCTCGAGGACGTCATCGCAGCGCGCCGTGCATCGACTACGCCATGCAGCAGTTCGGCCTGGTCGGTCAGCGACGCCGAGGTGCGGGCCGCGATCGCGCGCAATCCCGCCTTCCAGGTGCGCGGCGGCGCGTTCGACCGCCTGCTCTTACCGCAACCTGCCTGCAGCAGGCGCGCATCGGCGAGGCGCAGTACGTCGCCGACGTGCGCCGCGAGATCGCCGCCGGCCAGCTGTTCGGCGCGGTGCGCACCGACGGCCTCGCGCCCAAGTCGCTGCGCGACGACATCTTCAAGATGGAGAGCGAGAAGCGCGTCGCCGAGACGATCTATGTGCCCGACGCCATCGTCGTCGACGTGCCCAAGCCCACGGCCGAGCAGCTCAACGCCTATTTCGAGGCCAACAAGACCAAGTTCCAGATCCCCGAGTACCGCGCCTTCTCCTATGTCCTGCTGACGCGTCGACGACGTCCTGCGCCCAGGTCGCGGTGCACGGCCGAGCAGGTGAAGCAGGAGTACGAGGCGCGCCGGCCGAGTTCGGCACGCCCGAGAAGCGCGACGTCGACCAGGCGATGGCCGACAGCGAGGACAAGGCCAAGGCGATCATCGCCGCGCGTCAACGGCCGGCAAGTCGCTGGAGGACGCCGCCAAGGAAGTGCTCGGGCAACGCCGACGGCGTGATCAAGCTCGGTCCGGTGCCGAAGAAGGACCTGCCGCGCCGGCCCGCTGGCCGACGGCATGTTCGGCCTGCCCGACGGGCGTTGCGCCGGCAGCCGATCCAGTCGCCGCTCGGCTGGCACGTGGTGCGCGTCAACAAGATCGAGCCCGGCAAGGTCGACGCCGTTCGACGAGGTCAAGGGCAAGCTCGAGAAGGAGCTCAAGGCGCAGCTGGCGCCCGACCTCCTGATCAAGCTGGTCACCGACTTCGAGCGCACGCTCGGCAAGACCCAGTCGATGGACGCCTGCGGCCGAGGAGCTCGGCCTCAAGGTCAAGACCTTCGAGAACGTCGATGCGCGCGGCCAGGACGCGTCGGGCAAGCAGGTCGTGATCGGCCCGGCCGCCGCCGAGCTGGTGCAGGCCGCCTTCGCCACGCGCGAGAGCAGCGAGAGCGAGCTGCTGGAGACGCCAGCGCGGCGAATACTTCGTCGTGCGCACCGACCGCGTCACGCCGGCCCGCGTCCCGCCCTCATCGAGGTCGAGGCCAAGGTCGATCGAGGCCTGGCAGGCCGAGGAGCGGCGCAAGCTCGCCGACGCCAAGGTCAAGGAGGCGCGTCGACAAGGCCAACGCCGGCGGCGATCTCGCCGCCATCGCCAAGGAGCTCGGCGCTGGAGCTGCGCACCACCAAGCCGGTGACGCGCTTCGAGGCCGATCACCGGCAACTACCTCACCCAGCCGGTCGACGCAGGAGCTGTTCAAGCTGGCGGCCGGCAAGGCGCAGGCGGTGCGCACCGCCGAGGGCAGCGTCATCGTGCGCCTCGAAGGAGATCCAGCCGGCCGATCTCGCCAAGGACAAGGAAGCGCTCGACCGCTTCGGCAAGCAGCTCGACACCATGGTCGCCAACGACCTGATCGCCGCAGCTGCTGGCGGCGCTTGCGCGCGCAAGTACGGCGTCACGGTCGAACGAGCGGGTCTTCGCCGCAGCCTTCCAGCCGCAGCAGCAGCCGTAGCGCCAGCATGTCGATCTCGCCCGACTTCGACGCCTTCGCCAGCGTCTACGACGGCCGGCAAGCCGCAGCTCGTCTGGACCACGCTGGTCGCCGACCTCGAGACGCCGGTCTCCGGCCTACCTCAAAGCTGGCCGACGGGCGCGCCAATTCCTTCCTGCTGGAATCGGTCGAGGGCGGCTCGGTGCGCGGCCGCTACTCGATCATCGGCTTCAAGCCCGACGTGATCTGGCGCTGCACCAAGAGCCAGGCCGAGATCAACCGCCGCGCCCGCACCGATGCCCACGCCTTCGAGCCGCTCGACGGCCGGCCGCTCGAGACGCTGCGCGCCGCTGATCCGCGAATGCCAGATGGAGCTGCCAGCGGCCTGCCGCCGATGGCGTCGGGCCTGTTCGGCTTCCTGGGCTACGACATGGTCCGCGACATGGAGCGGCTGCCGGACAAGCAATCCCGATCCGATCGGCCTGCCCGACGCGATCATGGTGCGGCCGACCACTGATCTGCATCTTCGACCGCCTGGAAGACAACGTGACCCTGGTCACGCCGGTCTGGCCGCAGGCCGGCACTCAGCACGCGCGCGCGGCCTACGAGGCGGCGCAGGAGCGGCTGGCCGACGCCGTGTCGGACTTCGAGCGCTGCCCTGCCGCTTCCGGCGCGACAGCGCCGACGCGCTCGACGACCTGCCCGAGCCGCAGGCCAACATGTCGAAGGACGACTTCAAGGCGATGGTCGAGACCTGCAAGGAGTACATCCGCGCGGGCGACGCCTTCCAGATCGTGCCCTCGCAGCGCTTCTCGCTGCCCTTCAAGCTGCCGCCGCTGTCGCTCTACCGCTCGCTGCGCCGCATCAACCCCTCGCCGTTCCTGATCTTCTTCGACTACGGCGACTTCTCGATCGTGGGCTCGAGCCCGGAGATCCTGGTGCGGCTGCGCGACAACATCGTCACCATCCGCCCGCTCGCCGGCACCGATCCGGCGCGGCGCCACGCCCGAGGAGGACAAGCGGCTGGCCGACAAGCTGCTGGCCGACCCCAAAGAGCACGCCGAGCACCTGATGCTGCTCGACCTGGCGCGCAACGACGTCGGCCGCGTCGCCAAGATCGGCTCGGTGCGCGTGGTCGAGCAGTTCACCATCGAGAAGTACAGCCACCTCCAGCACATCAGCAGCCACGTCGAGGGCACGCTCGAGGACGGGCTGGAGGCGATCGACGCGCTGAAGGCGGGCTTCCCGGCCGGCACGCTGTCGGGCGCGCCCAAGGTGCGCGCCATGGAGATCATCGACGAGGTCGAGCCGGTGCGCCGCGGCATCTATGCCGGCTGCGCCGGCTACTTCGCCGCCAACGGCTCGATGGACACCTGCATCCTGCTGCGCACCGGCCTGGTGAAGGACGACGTCATGTACGTGCAGGCCGGCGTCGGCGTCGTGGCCGATTCCGACCTCGAGGCCGAGTACCAGGAGAGCGTGCTGAAGGCGCGCGCCCTGGTCGCGCGGCGGAAGAAGCCGTGCGCTTCGGAAGCTCGCGCACGACCGGAAACGTGCGCCGCTAAAGAGCCTCGATCTCGTCGGCGCGTCGGCGAACGTCCAGCTCGCACCAGCGCTCGTCCGTCGCCTGCATGACGGCGATTGCTCGGTCAGTGACGGCGATAACTTCATCCAACCGGCCGAGATCGGCGTAGGCACGCGGAATCGACAAGTACCAAGGAGTGCATGGCCGTCGCGCCGGTCGCCACGCATGATCTCCATGCCGCTGGTGATCTTGTCGACAGCCTGCGCGGATCATTCGTTAGGGCAACCAGCCATCCCTGCAGGACGAGGCCATAGGCTCGCCAGTAGTCCGTGCCCTTGCTTTCCGCGACATCGATCAACTGGTCGATCAGGACGCGTGCCCGCTCGTATCGCGCCGCGTGAAGGGGCACGTCAGCGCGCCGTGCGACAGGGCGAACATCGGCACAAGGCCGCATGCTCCATTGCCGGGTCGGACAAGGCAAGGTCGATATCGGCCGCGCCGCTCCTGCGTCGCCAAGGCCCGCCGCAAAGGCACGCCACGCGGCCGCCGAAACCGGACATCGTGACCGAAACGGGTTGCGAGCGGGCGATTACTGCTCAGATCATTACAGCATCATCCACACGGTCGAGTTCGGCGCCCATTTCGCGGGTCGCCGGTCAGCACCAGGGAGATGCCGGTGATCGTAAGCGACCGATCATAAGCGGCACCGCGGCGCGGTCGGCCTCGACCAGTTCCGCAAATTGGCGGGGCCAACGGCAGCACGACATCGCCTGGAATTTCAGCCACGATTGGCGACCCAGGAGCCGTAGAGGGATCGAGTACAGAACCAAAGGGGTCTTCGACTTTGCACGAGGCCTGCCTCTCCATCCAGCGCTGCGCCTGGTCGAACGCAGCCTGCGTCTGCGGCGGCGAGGCATGACCCTTGGTATGGATCAGCGCGTTCGACAGCTCGACCTGCAAGCGGATTCGCAGCCTGCCAGATCGGCGTGCTCGGCAGGGTGCGATCAGCCCGAGTGCTCAGGAGAGCTGCTCTGCGGCTTCGAGGAGCGCCGAGCGCGCAGGCGGCCATCGTCCACTTTCCACAACCGTGCCGCCTTTTCGCTCAAACCCGCTTCGGCGCTGTGACGCGCCAACAATTCCGGCTGGCTGCTCACCAGTTCGCTAAACTCAGCCTCAAGCTCGCTGCGATGCGCGCGTGGATCGCCCGGCGTTAGCCGCGCAGCAGACTACCAGTAGGCGGCATCCTGAACGAGCGCGTGGTTGAACAGGTAGCCCGACCTTGCCGAAACATCAGGCCGGCTCCAGCAGGCGGTCGAGCGCCGTGTCGAGCGCCGTCGTTCCTTGTCACGCTGCGCGGCGATCAGCGCCCGCGAGAATTCCCGGCCGATCGCGGCAAGCTGGGCATTCCCGCGCCTCGCCGAGCCGATCGAGACGGGCTTGCGGCGACGCCTGGAGCTCGCCGGAACGGACCTGGTTGTCGGCGCTTCCAATGCGGCTTTCGCCATTTCCTGGACGAACAGTGGGACACCGTCGCGGCGCGGTCGACGATTCCGGCGGCGTAAGCTCGGGCGGCACAGTACGGCCCGGCCGCCACGCGATCGATCATCGCGTTGGCCGCCTCCGCCGACAACCGGCGAGCGTGAGCGTGACGTCCGCATGCCACGGCAGCACGAACTCCGGCCGGAACGTGACGACGAGCATCGCCCGGAGGCCGGACAGGCGAGCCACAGGCGGCCAGAATTCCAAGCTCGAAGGATCACTTCCGGTGCGCATCTTCAGAATCAGCAACAGCGGAGCGCCTGCGCAGATGCCTCGGCCCCGCGCGGCCGACCAGCGCTTGCGGGGTCCGCTGCCGACGTTGCGCCGGCGTCAGCGGGCTGCGCCGTCAGCGCCGCCGCGCAGCTCGGCCAGCAAGGGCGACGACGGCGCATCGCGTTCGAGCTCGCCGATCACCGGATGGAGACAACGCTCGCCGTGCTGGGGCGACAGAAGTATACAGCAGGCGGTGCGGGCCGGCAGCGACCCGCTGGCAAAGTTCGGCGACCAGCCGAGACTTTGCGATGCCGGGCTCGCCGCCGACAGGATCAGATCGGCCCCCCTCGCGGTTGCGGCAGTTCCAGCCATCGACCAACGTTTCCGCTTCTGATCGGCGGCCCGCCAACTCGATCAAGCCACCGCCATGCAAGGCTTCCGAAACGGCGCCGCTGCTCGCGCGAGCGCTGGCGCAATCAGGCACCCACGATCCGGCGTTCCTTCGGCTCTTTACGGCCCGGGTCCTCGATCTCGAACAGGTTACCCACGAGGCGGCGGAGTACTCGGCAATCCTGCCACCCCTGCCCGGCGGCAGATCATGAGGCGCGCGGCGAGGTTGGGCGTCTCGCCGACCACGCCCGCTCCTGAGCCTGCCCTTCACCGGATGGTCGCCAGGCGATCCCGCCAGACCGGTAGCGATGCCGATTCACTTCAGGCGGCACGCCGACCTGGCGTGACAAGGTTCGGCGACCGCCGTGGTGAGCTCGAGCATGGCCTGCACCACACGCTCGGCGTCGTCTTCCTGCGCCCGTGGATAGCCGAAATAGACCAGCACGCCATCGCCACATGTTCGCGATAAACCCGGCCTGGCGTTGGACCGTCTCGGCGCAGCAGCGATGATAGGCGCCGATCACCGCACGCAGATCTTCCGGATCGAGCCTTGCCGACAGCGCCGTCGAGCCGACGAGATCGCAGAACATCAGGGTGAGCTGGCGTCGCTCGGCGACGCGATCTGCAGGCTCTGCGCCGGCTGGCGTCAAGTTGCGCGATGGCGCGCAAAAGCCTGCGCCGGTCGCCCAGACAGAATGCCGAGATCCTTGAGGTCCTCGTCGGTCAGCTCGCGCAGGACCGAGAAGTCGATCCGGTTCTCGGCGAAGACGCGGCGTACTCCGACAGTGCCGAGTCCGTCGAGCCACTGAGCAACCTGGGACATCGCCGGCAGTGTATCGAATATTCCGGGTCCGCGCGGCGGGGTTCGCTCAGGATGACAAGACGGCTGCGGCACGACTGGGCTCCTGCCAACGGAGGAGACATCGTATGTCCGACTGGCAAAAACGCTACCAAGCGCCTGCTGTTCGATCGCCCGCATCCCAAGGTGCTGCGGGTGACCATGAACCGGCCGGAGAAGTACAACGCCACCGACGCGATCATGCACACCGAGCTGGTCAACGTGTGGCGCGACATCGACGGCGACGACACGGTCAACTGCGTGATCATCCAGGGCGCCGGCGGCAAGGTGTTCTCGGCCGGCGGCGACTTCGACCTGATCGAAAAGAACATGAAGGACTACAACGCGCTGCTGCGCACCTGGAAGGAAGCGCGCGACATCGTCTACAACGTCATCAACTGCTCCAAGCCGATCGTCAGCACCATGCGCGGCCCTGCCGTCGGCGCCGGCCTGGTCGCCGGCATCCTGGCCGACGTCTCGATCGCCTCGAAGAAGGCCAAGATCATCGACGGCCACACGCGGCTCGGCGTCGCCGCCGGCGACCACGCGGTGATCGTCTGGCCGCTGCTCTGCGGCATGGCCAAGGCCAAGTACTACCTGCTGCTGTGCGAGGCGGTCGACGGCGAGGAAGCCGAGCGCATCGGCCTGGTGTCGCTCTGCGTCGAGGACGACCAGCTCGAGGCCAAGGGGTCTCGAGGTCGCGACCAAGCTGGCCGAGGGCGCGCAGACCTCGATCCGCTTCACCAAGTACGCGCTCAACAACTGGCTGCGCATGATGGGCCCGTCCTTCGACGCCTCGACGGCGCTCGAGATGCTGGGCTTCATGGGCCCCGAGGTGAAGGAAGGCCTCGCCTCGCACCTGGAGAAGCGCAAGCCCAAGTTCGACCCCTACTCTCCGATCTAGTTGACTAGTACCGATCCTGAGCGAACGCCAAGCGAGCCTCGCAGAAGGACCGGCATCGATCGACGTATGCCGAGCAAGCTCGACGCGACTTCGCTCCGCTCGGGACGAACAGGCACGAGGAGCATGCATGCGCGGCTTGAAGGACAAGAACGTCATCGTCACCGGCGGCGGCGGCGCGATCGGCGGCGCCATCTGCCGGCGCTTCGCCGGGCTACGGCGCGCACGTGCGGCGTGTTCGACAAGAACCTCGACGGCGCCAACAAGGTCGCCGACGAGATCAGAGCGGGCAAGGCTTCGCCGTCGCGAGCGTCGACATCACCGACTACGACGGCGGTCGGCAAGGCGATCGCCCAGTTCGAGAAGCGAGGTCGGTCCGACCGACATCCTGGTGAACAACGCCGGCTGGGACCAGCTTCGTCAACTTCGTCGACACCACGCCCGAGCTGTGGGACCAGATCATCGCCATCAACCTGCGCGGCCCGCTCAACATGAGCCACGTCGTGCTGAAGGGCATGGTGGCGCGCGGCCACGGCCGCGTCGTCAACATCGCCTCCGATGCCGGCCGCGTCGGCTCCTCGCAGGAGGCGGTCTACTCCGGCCTGCAAGGGCGGCATCATCGCCTTCACCAAGACGGTGGCGCGCGAGGTGGCGCGCAAGGGCATCACGCTCAACACCGTCTGCCCCGGGCCCGACCGACACGCCGCTGCTGCGCCGCCGTCGCCGGCGACGATGAGCGCGGCCAGAAGATGCGCGCCGCGCTGGTCAGCGCCATCCCGATGAAGCGCGTCGGCCAGCCCGAGGACATCCCGGGCGCGGTCTGCTTCCTGGCCAGCGATGACGCGGCCTTCATCACCGGCCAGACGATCAGCGTGTCCGGCGGCTTGACCATGCACAGGCTGAGCGGCGTGGAACGTCGCGCCATGCCCGAGCTCGAGCTGGCTG
>ERZ1370068.3894-contig-2991_pt1 | contig 21570 bp, 21 predicted proteins | sample MGYA00561227_ERZ1370068 | MGnify/ENA primary metagenome ERZ1370068 (study PRJEB38410, sample SAMEA6850437) | metagenome | study: Metagenomic assessment of the ecological functions of the soil: analysis of the soil microbiota associated with the... | reverse complement strand
CAGTTACGTATTGCTCAGGGCGCCCGGGCTCCGCTGGGACGGCTTTCCCTACGTCTCGCTGAGCCTGTACGAGGTGCGACCGACACCGGCTCTTCGACTTCCGGGCGACGCGCCTTGCGCGCCTGCGCGGAGGCGCAGCGGCGCAGCGGCCTCTCGCCGCTCCCGGTCAAGGTCGACGAGCTCGGTATCCACGCCGACGTCCGGAGGCCGTTCGAAGAAGCGCACCGGACAACCGCTTCGCGCCGACCGCCTTCGCCGCGAGGCTGGCACGCGGAAGCCCTGCGCTCCTTCCTCGAGGCGGGCGACGTCGCGTCCGCAGCGCCCTGGCCTCGACCACCTCCTCGATCCGTCGACGGGTAAGCGCCCGCTGCCGGCCGGTCAAGTCTACGGGTTGCTCGGGATCCTCGTCGGCCAGCTTCGCCTGGTTCTCGAGGGCGGCGACGACATGCACTTCCGAGGAGACCGGCGATGACGACGGTCTCGACGCGAGAGCTGCTGGTCCGGCAGCCGGCCGCTCCGGAGCGCGAACCGCGATCGTCGCTGCGCCGCCCTCGCGACGACCGCGGACGACACGATTCGCGTGCTCGTCGTGCACCATCAAAACCAACCTCGCCCTCGACGGTGATCGGTGAGGCAGCGCCTCGCTCGCGAGATCGATCTCCGGCTCGGAGGTCTCGCCGGCGGCGCGTGGGTCACGAGACATCAGAGCGTCGGCGGTGCCGGAGGCTCGAGCTGGGACCGGAGCGCGCGCGACGCCATTGCAATGGCAGTACGACGGGCGCGCCACGACCGCTGCCGAGGGAGATCGAAGCGGTGCACGACCTCGAGGTCCCGGCGAACTCGGTCTGGCTGTTCGACGTGGCTCTCCGTCATGATCACTGCCCCGCCTCCTGACGACGAGGTCGCTGCGAGCGCACGGGCCCTTGCGACCCGAGCGCCGTTCTCGGCGCGAGAGCGCAGCGCGCGGCGCCCGACCTGCTTGGCCCCTCCCCGTTTCTCTCCGCGAGCGCGTGCTCGACGCCGCCTCCGGAGCCGGAGGTGCGCTTCGCGGACGTCACCGCCCGTGCCGGTGTCTCGCGGAACAGCTCGACCTATGATGCGGTGGTGGGCGACTTCGACCAGGGACGGCCTCTCGACATCTACGTCGGAATCACGGTCAGGGCGCGGTTCTGCTCCGGAGCCGGAGCGACGGTACGTTCGAGACGTGCTTCCGGCGAGTGGCATCGACGCAGGCGGCGACCAGCACGGCGCCGGGGCGGCGGACTACGACGGCGACGGCGACCTCGATCTCTGTCGTCGCTCGGGGCTGGTAGAGGGACCACCGAGTAGGCGAACCGCCTCTATCGAAACGACGGCGCCTCGCTTCACCGAGGTCGGCGTCAGGCGGGCGTGGCCGATCCGCGCGGTCGCTCGCGCCTGTCGTCTGGCTCGACGTCGATCGCGACGGCGCGCTCGATCTCTTGCTCGGCAACTACGCGACCTCGATGCGCCTCTTTCGGAATCGCGGAGACGGCACCTTCACGATGCGACCGAAGAGCTCGGGATCACCGGCGACGGTCACCACTGGCCCTGGTCCGACGTCGATGGCGACGGCTACCAGATGTCGTGATCGCGGCGACCGATGCCGTCCACTCCTCCACAATCAACGCGGAGAGCGATTCCTCGACGTGACCGCCACCTCCGGTCAGGAGCGCTCAAAAGCCGCGGCTCTGCCCTGGCGTTCGGAGACTTCGACGGCGACGGAGCGGCCGACCCTCTACATGGGGGATGGAGCGTCTACCAGGGACGCGGTGGTGGCTTTCACGAGAGGCGAGGAAGACGAGCCTCCGCTTCGCCTTCTTCGCGAGCGACGACGCCAAGGGATTCGACTTCGCATGACGCCGGGACGCGAGCCCACCCTCGAGCTCTACCACAACGGCGAGGTGCTCGCGGCGGAGGCGTGCGCTGCGGCACAGGGCACGGCGCTTCCCGGTCGCCCTCGGATGCCCGGCGGAGCGTGCGGCGACAGCGGCGCCGCCGACCGGACCAGGATTCGCGATCTGGCGGGATCCGGTCCCGAGGACCTTCTGGCACCTCGCTGGAGCGGCGCTGGAGATCACCACCTCTCAGGCATCGTTCGCGGCGGGCAGGCGCCGCAACTGGTCGAGGCTACGACCGCTGGTCTCGGGAGGTGGGCTACTCTTCACACTCAGCGACGGTCGCTGCGAGGAGGTCGACGTCCCGGCTCTGGCACGGCTCGAACCCGACGGCGGCGGCTTGGGCCGACGTCGACGACGACGGCTGGCTCGATCTCTACGTCGTCGACGGAGGGGTCGAGGGCGAAGGTGGACGCATCCGGCTCTATCTAATCTCGCCGGCGGGCTCAGGCCGCCCCGGACGACGACGGAGCAACTTCACCGCACGGCGCCGCGCGCGCGGAGCGGCGGCCCATTCCTTTCGATCGCGACCAGGACGGTCGACTCCGATCTCCCTTGCTCGACGGCGCCGGCGTCCCGCCGTTCGACCGCGGCCCCTACCACCTGCTCCGCGAACGAGTCGCCACGGCGTCACTTCGCATCGGTCGCGCTGGCCGGTCGGAGCTCGAACCGAGAGGGCCTCGGCGCGTGGGTCGATCTCGAGGCCGTGCGTGACGGCGCCGCGCGTCTTCCACACCGGCGGGCTACGGCCCGACCTCGCGACCGCCGTGCCGCTCCACTTCGGTCTCGGGGACTGCGCCGTGGTCGAGGGGATCACGGTCGAGTGGCTCCGTCGGGGATCCGTCGAGCAGTGCGCGACGTGCGAGGTCGACGGCACGACGCGGCATCGAGGTAGCCGCTTCCGGACAGTCGTCGTCCGATCGTGATCGACACCGAGAGTGGCGGCCAGCATGTCGCTCCACGGGTATGACCGGAGACCACCCCCGAGCTCGAGAAGTTCGCCCGCGACGCGGTCACCTACGACGCGCTGACCTCTCCCGGCACCTGGACCGTTCCTTCGCACGCATCGCTTCTGACCGGCCGTTGGCCTTCGTTCCACGGCGCCGAGCGACTTGCGGACTGCACGCTCGCCGCGCCCATCAACCCGGACGCGCTCCGACGCTCGCGGAGCTGCTGCGCAGCCGCGGGCTATGGCACCGGCGCCTTCATCGCGAACTCGACCTACGTCTCGAAGCCGTTCGGTTCGATCGCGGGTTCGGACTCTTTCAGGCCGACCTCGCCTTCCGGCGCGCAGGAGAGATGCCTCGACTTCGCGAAGAAATGGTTGGCCGAGCAGCCGCGCCCCATCTTCTTGCTCATCAACGTGCTCGACCCGCACGAGCCCTACGAGCCGCCGGAACCGTTCGATACGCGCTATACCGCGAAGCGGCCCTGAGCTCATGCGGCATGTCTCCGACCTGCTCCGCGCGCGAGGGCGCCGCGACCGCCGAGGAAACGCGCGCACTTCCGCGCCGAGTACGACGGCGAAATCGCCTACACTGACCAGGCGCTCGGTGCCTTCCTCGACTCGCTCGCGGTCGGCAGAACCGACTATGCGGACGCCCTCATCGTCGTCACGTCCGACCACGGCGAGCCTGATCGGCGAGCACGGTCTCGCGGGCCACGGCGTCGCGCCTACGAGGAGCTCGTCCACGTCCCGCTGCTCGTCAAGTATCCGGGCCGTCGCGGCGGCGGGCGCCGCGCGGACCCGCGCGTCAGTACCCTCGGCGTGTTCGCGACGATCCTCCGGGCAGCGGGCGTCCCGATGCTCGCGGAGTCCAGTCGCGGCCGCTGGACGATCCGCATCCGGTCTTCGTCGAAGACATCGACGATGTCACGGAGTCGCAGTCCGCGTGGTTCCGATGAGGCCGGATCATAGCTTCGTCGCTCGACCGACCCAGCGGGGATCGAGCGGATTCAGCTCTTCGACCTCGATGCCGATCCAGCGGAAGAGCGCCCGTCCCCGGCCCGATCGACGCAGAAGCCTCCGGGGCGCGCTCGCGGACTTCCAGCAACGCGCCTCGGCCGGCGAATGCGGCGCCCGTGCCGGTCATCGATGCCGAGCGCGAGCGGAAGCTCCGCGAGCTCGGTTACGTGCGCTGAGCAGAGGCCCGACGTGCCGCTCGAGCCTGTTCTGGAGGAGCTCGTCGAAGCCGCCTCGTGCGATGGGCCCCGTCGATCGCTCGCATCTGCCCGTGGCCGAACAACGCCGCCCGGGCTCGAAGACCTCGCGAAGCTTCTTCCGCGACGCGGGCGAGCGCGACCCGCCTCGAGACGGTCGCGAGATCGCGCCGTCCTCGGGCCGGCGGGCGAGATCCCGGTTCGCATCTACCGACCGAGATCGGCGACGCCGTTGCCGCTCCACGTCTACTTCCACGGCGGCGGCTGGTGGACCGGCGACCTCGAGATGGTCGACGACGAGTGCCGGCACCGGGCGCACGGGCTCCCTGCGTCGTCGTCTCGGTCGACTACCGGCTCGCTCCCGAGCACCCCTTTCCGGCTCCGCTCGACGACTGCTTCGCGGCGGCGGTGTGGGCGTGGCAGAACGCCGCGTCGCTCGGCGCCGACCCGGGCCTCTGCTCCGTCGGAGGCGCGAGTGCCGGCGGCAACCTGGCGGCGGCGGTCGCCCTCGCTCGCTCGCGATCGCGGTCGCCCTCCGCTGGTCGGCCAGGTGCTCGAGTGCCCGGCGTTCGATCCGACGCTGTCGAGCGCGTCGATGCGGGAGCTCGGCGACGACTACATGCTCACTCGCGACGGCCTCGCGGTGGCATGGAGACTACTACCTGTCGCGGCCCGAGGACGCGGAGAACCCATACGCGGCACCCGCCCGCGCGACCGATCTCGTCGGTCTTCCGCCCGCGCTCGTCGTCACCGCCGAGTACGATCTGCTCCGCGACGAGGGCGAAGCGTACGGCCACCGCCTCGCGTCTTCGGGCGTTCCCGTGCAGATGACTCGCTACCCGGGCGTCCTCCACGGCTTCGGCGGCTTGACGCGGGTCCTGAAGCAGGCGCGCGATGGCCGCGCGGAGATCAACGCTTGGCTTGCGACGTCGGCCGGAGCGGTCGAGCGATCCCCGGGATGTCGCTCGACCACCCGGTGACTCACACCGTTCGCATCGGTGCTCAGCGAGAGGGAAATAATCCTCCGGTGTCCGGAAGGTGTAGATGCGGCGGCCGTCCTTGAACTTCATCGAGTCGATCGGACGAAACTCGTCTCCGATGAGCGAGTCGATCGGCAAGCCGACCATGTCGTCGAGACCTCCGTGATCGCGCGGCGCTCGCCGCGAAGCGTCGCCGTCGTCCCGGGTCGCCGGCCGGTGATCTCCTGGGTGGGGAGATCGTAGGCGACGATCGTTCCGCTCGCGTCGACGCGGAGGATCCAGGGCTCGCCGTCGCGACGCCAGAGCCGAAAGGATCCCGCCGTGACCGTCCGGGATTCCGCTCTGCGGAGCACCGGAGAAGACCTTGTTGACGGCGCCCGCCGTGGCGACGTTTCGCCCGAGGAGGGAGCGAGATCGGCGCCGAGGCCTTGGCGGTCGCGCTCCACGGTGAGCGCCTCGTAGGCCAGGTCCGGCGTCGGGCTCGGCCCCGGAGCCGCAGCGCGACGGGACGTCGCAGCGGGCGTGCAGCCGCGAGCCATGTCGCCACCAGGAGACCCACGAGAAGCGCGCCACCTCGACCCATGGGTCGCCGGGGTAGCCGATTTCCCGGCCTGACGACAGCGGGGGCGGGGAAGCGGTTTCGCCAGGCCTTTCGCCGGAGGCGCCGCGGGCGATGCGTCTCGGCCAATTGACGCGGTCTTTCACTTGCGCGGAGGGGGAAGTTCACCGGCAGGTAACAAACCTTGGCTACGCCTGTGCGAATGCTCGACCGACCCCGATGCGACCGCTCGTCGTCTTCACAGGACAGGAATCGCCCGCGCCGACGGGTTCAATCTGACTCGCCGGCTGAAGGCCCTTCCGCAGGCTCGCCGGCATCGGCGTGGCGCTGGCCCGTGGCGATCGCCAGAACCTGGATACCCTGATCGCATCGCAAGCGAGCCGGGGCGACGCCGCACGGACGATCTGCCGCGCGCCATCCGCACCCTCTGCCTGAAGGAGCGCCGCTCGACGCTCCGGAAGACGGCGCACCGCGACGTCTTCGCGGCGCTCGCCGCGAGCGCTGCCGAGCGCGTCGTCGTCCATCTGACCGCGTGCATCGACGGTCTCACGACCACTTCGCGGTCCGCGATTGCGGCGCGACGTGGTTCGCCGTTCCGCCGCATCGCGACGCTCTCCGCGGTGGCTTCCGAGGCTGCGGGCGTCCTCGCGCGCGGGATCGGCTTCTCCACTTCCCCCGCCCACGGCGAGGCGCCTCTCGTCGCAGCGATGGCCGACGACCTCGAGCTCCAGTCGCTACTTCGGCGACCCGAGCGACCTCCGCGGCCCCGCGCCATGGACCCCGAGCATCGGGCTCGGGCTCGCGCACGGGCTCGCCGACATCGAAGCGAGCTTCCCGCCGGCGCGCCTCGCCTACGGCATCTTCGAGGCCGCGCTCGCAGGTGAGCGAATCGCCCTCACGGATGCCGCCGCCCCGGCGGAAGCGTCGGATCTCCTCGTGATCGGCTACGGAGCCGATGCCTCGCGCGAAGGCCATCCCTTCGAGAGGCGCATCGTGTCGCTGCACGACCGCGGCTACCCGCGCGCTTCCGCTCGCTGGACCGCGCTCGTCTACCGGCCGGGCGAGAACCGCCGGGTGGCTGCGTGGTTCGAGAGCCACGGCTTCGTCGTCGCGGGATACGGCGACGGTGACATCGGCGAGGCAGTCCGGCGCGCGCTCGCTCCGGCCCGCCCCAACGCACGGCCGCTCACCGAGGCGCCGACCGAGCCACCCGCGACGAGCCGCACCGCCGGCGCGACCTCAGGGTGACGCCGGAGCGGGAGGCGCGACGGGAGCTGGCGCCGCAGCCGCGGGAGCGCCCGCGCCAGGTGCCGGAATCGTCGATTCGCCGGCCTCGCCGGGGCCGACGTCAAGCCGGTGCTGAGCGTCGCGATCGTCACGGCGCCGCCTTCGCGGGCGCTTGTCCATGACCTCGACGGTGTAGCCGTACTCGCATCGTCGTGCGCATCGAAGAAGAGGATGTGATCGTCGCGGGCTGCGAACATCCGCTTCAACCGGTCGGATAGCTCCTCGAACCCGACCTCGGTGCCGTTCACGGTGATCTTCTTGTCGGCTCCGACGTAGAGCACGAGCGGAGGCGTCCTGGTCCTTCGGAGGTCCTCCTGCTTGACCTCTTCCTTCTCCTGCTTCGGCGTGTGGACCCAGAACTTCTTGGTGAGGAGCGGCGTGATCACCATGAAGATGATCAGCAGGACGAGCACGACGTCGACGAGCGGCGTGACGTTCATGGAGGGCTGGACGCGCTTGCCGCTCCCGCCGCCGCCGACGTTCGATCGCCATGGCTCAGCCGTCGCTTCCGGGCCGACGCATCGTCGGTGAGCGGTGTTCGCCGCGTGGCGGGTGCCTGCGAGTCCGCGGGCGGTGCTGCCGGGAGCGGGCGCGCCGGCGCGGTGCTTCTCGCCGACCATGAGCGACATCCCCGGGAACCCGACTTGCTGGGTCTTCGCCAGCACCGGTCGGACCTGGCCGTAGGTGAGCGCCTCGTCGGCGCGCAGCACGAGACGGCGATACGGCTCGACTGCGTGCTCCGCCGAGAGGACATCGATCGCCGCCGTCGAGATCGTACTTCTGCTGGTCGACGTAGATCTCGCCCGTCGTGCGACATCGAGCTTCAGCGGCTCGAGCTGGCTCTCGACGTCCGGATCGGGATTGAGGATGCCGGGGAGCTCGATCTGGACGTCCTGGTCCATCCGCGGCGCGACCACCATGAAGATGATGAGCAGCACGAGCACCACGTCGACGAGCGGCGTGACGTTCATGTCCGGCTGACGGTGCCGGAGCTTCTTTTCATGGCCGGCCGTGGAGCTCGCGCCTCAGGCGACTCTGCCTTGACGCCGCTGCACGGCGCGCTCTTCCCAGTCCTCGATCACGTCGATGAGCTCGCCCGCCGAGCGGGTGAGCATGCCCTCGTCGCGGAGCGATGCCGCTCTGGAGAAAGTTGAATGCCAGCACCGCGGGAATCGCGACCGCGAGGCCGAGAGCGGTCTCGACCAGCGCCTCCGAGATGCCCGCCGACACCGAGGAGAGACCGCCCGATCCGGTCGAGGCGATGCCCTGGAAGGCGGAGATGATTCCCACCACCGTGCCGAGCAGTCCGACGAAGGGCGCGACCGATCCGACCGATGCGAGGACCGGGAGCCCGCGGCGCAGGTCCTCTCCCAGCTCCTCGAGGTAGCGCTCGAGGTGACGCCGGGTGCGCTCGGCCGGCGTGAGGCCGCTGATGTCCGCGGTCGCGCGTGCGTGCAGATAGGTCTGAAGGCCCGAGCGCACGACCTTCGCGAAGTGGCTCCGGCCGTACTTCTCCGCCTCGTCGATCACCGCCTGAACTCGCCGGTCTGGAGCTTCTCGCCGATCAGCGCCGCGAGGCGCTTCGACTGCGCGCGCGAGCGGCGCAGCGTGATGACGCGCTCGATGAACACGGTGAGCGAGGCGAGACCATGACCACCAGGACCAGAGCGATAGCTATGGCGGGCCCGCCCATGTGCTGGATGATCTCGTTCCACCCGAATGTCATGTTGCTTCCTCCTGGGGAGGCCACGCTCGGTCGCGCCGCGAGGGCGACCGGTTCAGGCCCGGAGCTTAAAAGGGATTCTGACGATGCGATAGACCGTGATCGGCAGCCCCTTGGTGCATGGCGGCTCAGTAGCGCCACTTCTTCACGGTCTTGATGGCCTCGCCGGCGAAGGGCTCTTCCCGCGCATCACCTGGACGTCGGCGACGCTCCCGTCGGCGAGGACGATCACCTTGAGGATGACCTCCGCCGTCTTCCCGGCGGCGCGGGCCTCCTGTGGGTAATCGGGGATGGGATTGCTCTGGAGGGGCTTCGGCGGGGTCGCATCCTCCGGCAGGGCGATGGCACTGCCGACGATCCCGCCCGCCACGCCTCCGTGGGCCACTCCGCCCTCGAGGCCGGCGGATCGCCGGCTCCTTCGCCGACGACGGCCACTCCCTTGTCGAGGCTGGCGTCGACCTCCTGGCGGGGCCTGCGGCATCGCCTTGGGCGCGATCATCTCCTTCGAGGCGGTGGCTTGTCGAGCTTCCGCACCTTCATGTCGGGACGGATCACCGGAGCCGCCGCGGCCGGCTTCACGACTGGCTTCGGCGGCTCGGGTGGCTTCGGCGCGACGACCGGGGTGGTGGAGGTGGAGGTGGAACGACGACCTTCTCGACGAAGGTCACGTCGACCTTCTTCTCGTCGAGCATCGCGCGCTTCGTCGCGGTGCCCAGAACCATGACGAGCACTGCGAGACCGGCGTAGATGAGGACCGAGGTGAGTGACGCGGCGAGCCAACTGCGGCCGCCGCCGTCGTCGTCGCCGTACGATCCGAAGCTACCGAGGCCGCCGGCTGCCCCCAGATCCGTTTGGCTCATGGTCGACCCATCTTTCACAGCCGCTCATGTCCCACCCATGACGAGAGTGTTACGGACGATGTGACCGCTCGGCTGAAAGCTCGTTACACGGAGCGCGTCTTCTCGTTTCGTTCCATCCCTTGCCTCAGTCGACCGCCACGCTGCAGCTCGAGTCGACCGTGAGGCCGTTCTTGTCCGAGACATCGGAGGTGCACGAGAACTCGCCAGGGAGAGGCGCCGAGGCGCCCGGCCGGCAGGCGAAGGTCTGGCTCGCGAACTGCCCCGGCGGAACGTCGCCGGAGGTGAGGAGACCCACGTTGAAGAGTGTCGTTGAAGCCGTCGCCGGGCACTGCGAGATCGTTGTCCCCGGACTGGAAGATCCCAGAGACTCCGTCAGGTTCACGGGGCTTCCGCTCTGCTGGAGCTTCACGCCCGGATAGACGACGACCGCGGTGACGCCCTCGATATCCTCGGGCGGCGGGACGAAGCTCGTGAAGATCGTGATGCGTGAGCGGTCTGCAAGCTCGGCGCGGGCGAAGCCGTCGGGGTCGGAGTGGGAATCGGCGTGGGCGTCGAGTGGTCCCCGGCGCGAGGGTCGGGCCGGGGTCGGAACCGGCGTCGGGGTCGGCTTAGGCGAGGCCGTCGGGCTCGGGGATGGCGACGGCCGCGGCGTGTGCGTCGGAGCCGGGATCGCGGTCGGGCTCGGCGAGCCAGCCGGCGTGGGCGTGCTTGCGCCCGGGAGCCGTTCGGGTGGGAGACCCCGAGCCCGGGAGCCGCTCGGTTTCGGGGTCGGCGTCGCACCGCTCGTCGTCGGGACCGGGGCGCCCGGCACACAACGCTTCGCTTGACCGAAGATGCCGCCGCAGTGCTGGTCCTCGGAGCAGCATCCCTTGAACGCGCCCTTCTCGCAGATCCCGAGCAGCGCGGGTTGACAGCCGTTGGGCCCCGGTCCGGCCGTGGGTGTCGGGGTGGGGCGCCTGAACGGGCTCGGCGTCGGGGACGGGGACGGAGAAGGTGTCGGCCCGACGATCGGACCTTCCGAGCACGTCGAGGGGTTGACGAGCAGGACCTCGGGCAGACGCTCCCCGAGATCGAGGCACTCGACCGCATCCTGGGCGCGCGGCATCTCGAAGTGGACGAGGCGGTGGATGAAGTCCTCGAGCAGGAGACGGCGGAGGCAGTCGCCGAGCCCGCGGCGGTCGAATGGATGCGCGGGCGGATCGAGACGCCCACACGCGTCGAGAGCCTGATCGAAGCCGATGCCGTCGGGGCTGAAGAGCCCGTCGACCGTCACGTTCGAGCAGGCCGCACCGGAGAGCGCCGCGGCGACGCGATCGGCCATGAGCTCGACCCGCGCGATCTCGGCGTCGCAGGCGGGCTGCGCCGCTTCGCAGCAGGCGAGCGGGTCGGGCGCGTCGACGAGGCAGGAGATGCCGCGGAGGAGGCAGGCGCCGAGCGACGAGCGCACCTCGGCCGCCAGGCGATTCCCGGTGCTCTGGACCGATGCGCGACAGGCGGCGAGGGTATCCGTCTCCCTGGCCGAGCGCGGCCGCCGGTCGCGCGGTCACGAGAGCGGCCACGATCGCCCCGATCATCGCGGCGATCGCCGCGGTGCGGACGAGCCGACAGGATCCGCTCGGTCCGGTCGCGACTGGCATCTGAGCTCCGGCGTTCATGGTCCGTCTCTGGGCCGGTCATGGCTGCACGCTCACGCTGAGCGAGCACGGCGACTTGCTCTCGCTGCCGCTAAAGGTCGCGACCGCGAAGTCATCACAGCTGAACTGCGATGCCTCCACCGCTCCGGAGCCGACGCAGTCGAAGCGGACGCTCACGAAGGGTCCGGCGGGGATCGGCTGCCCACCGCTCGTCAGGCCGAAGTTCAGGAAGGGAGGCGGCGGGTCGTCGTCGTCGCGGACGCCGAAGAGACCGTTCACACCGGTCAGGTTGGTGACCCGGGCGAGCACCTGGTCATTGTCGAGGAACCCCGGGAGGTCGACGCTCGTAGGATAGTTGAGCCGGCCGCTCACGCCGAACACGTCCGTCTGGGTGAAGCTCGTCGTGAGCGTGACCTCGACGCTCGAGCAGGCTGGTCCCTGTGTCGGAGCCGGCGTCGGTCCCTGCGGTGTCGGCGACGACCCACCGCCCGGCGTCGCTCCGCCGCCGCTCGGCGTCAGGCCCGGTCGCGGCGAGGGCGTCGGCGAAGGTGGTGGCGAGCCCCCTCTCGCGACACAGGTCGCTGGATCGTCGCGCGAGACGCCGGGCACCGCGTCGGTGACCCCCATGCAGAGGAGGGCGTCGAGCGCGCGTGGCTGCTCGGTTCCGGTGAGCTCGTGCACGACGTCCTCGACGAGAAGACGCCCGAGGCACGTCCCCAGCTTCTTTCGGTTCTTGACCTCGACCGGCGGCTCGAGCCGATCGCACGCAGGGACCATGTAGTCGTAGCCGAGGCCGCTCGAATCCATCAGGCGATCGAAGGAAATGCCGAGGCACGCCTGCCGGACTTGAGCTGCGAAGGCCGCCACCGCGTCGTCGAGGAGATCCATGTTCTGGTCGCAGGTCGGAGCGGCCGCCGTGCAGCAGCTGTCCTTGGTCTCGGGATCGTCGAGGCAAGCGCTTCCGAGCGCGACGCAGCGACCGAGGAGGCGACGCGCGCTCGTCGTGAGGACGCCCGCCGCGGCAGCGACGCCCTGCTGACACGACAACACCTGCGAGATCGGGCCGGACGACGTCGGCCGCGGTGTGGGTCCGCCCGAGGGTGGCTGCGGGCGCGGCGTCGCCGTCCGGACCGGGGTAGGCGCGATCGGGGGCCGCGAGGAGAGCCCCGCGGATGCGATCGCAGACCAGGTGAGCAGCGCGAGGACCGAGCCAGCCAGGCCGATGGCTCCGATCCTTCTGCGATGACGACTCCGCATGTCGAAGGCAGCTCCAGTGAACCGATCACCACCGAGGATCGGCTCGACCGCCCGGTCCGACCGCGGAGGTCGGACCGGGCGGCTGATCTTCTCTAGCCCGGGCGAGCCGACGCCAGGATGACGGCTCGGTTGCGCCGGGATGAATTTGATTTGTCTTTACGGTGTGGCGCTCAATGCGCAGCGTGCACGGTCGCCGGGATCGTGTTCCCGGACCGCAACCGAGACCTCGGGCGTGCACGGCGAAGTCGGCGACTCGCGGTCGTCGCGCCGGCCGTTGCAGTCGAAGGTGCACGCTGAGCGTACGGACCGGCGGGAACGGGCTCGCGAGATGCTCACGAGACCGATCGCCAGATGGTCGCACTGTTCGGATCCGCGTCGCTGATCGGCCGGCGCCGAAGATGACCGCCCGTGATCCCGGTCAAGATTCGCGACGCGAGCGAGCACGGTGTCGCTGCCGCGCAGTCGACGGAATGCGAGACCGACTGCAGGATAGCGCGACGCTGCACGTTGACGCCGGAGACACCGATGCGCGTCGTAGGCCAGGGTGCTCGTGGACGACTTCGACCTGGTGCAGGCAATCGCCCCGCGCTCCGGTCGGTGTCGGGCCGGCGGGCGCGGCTGTCGCGGTCGGCCCGGGGTCAGCCTCCTGCCGTCCTGGTCGGACGGGCGTCGGACGCGCCTGCAGGTGTCGGTGCCGGACCGGCCGGCGTCGCGGTCGGCGTGATGACCACCGTGGGCGCGGCCGTCGGCGTCGGCAGCCACGGTCGGCGTCGGGCGCGGTGTCGGCTGGCCGCCCGAAGCGAGCACCGGGTACTTCGCGCTCGAGCCCGAGCCGAACGCTCCCAGCTGCTGCATGAACTCGCCGTACAGCCACGTGTCATTGCCGTTCTGGCCGTCATCGTCGCCCACGGGCGTGGAGCCCGCGAAGATGTTGGTCAGCCGGAAGATCCCCGAGAGTCGATGGTGACGGTCGGCGGGACGAGAGGATCGTCGCCGTTCGAGTGCAGGGACGCGAAGCGGGCGCACCCGATGCTGACGTTCGGAAGCGAGAGCGGGATCTCGAGCGTGTCGATGAAGGCTCGCCGACGCGGTCACGGTCTTGCCGATCGGGCCGATCTCGCCCGCGAGCTTCCCGGAGTTCTCGGCGACCGCGAGGTAGATCACCTGCGCGACCTCGAGGTCGGGGATCGGGAGGAGTCTGGATGTCGAGGAACCCATCGCCCGCGTCCGGCGAGAGCAGCTGGTCGGGCAGATCGACGAAGGTGCCGCTCGGGTCGAGCCCGAGCCCGATCGCGTCGAAGCCGACGGCCGCGCTCGTGCTGTCGTTTGCAAGGGTGACCAGGCCGACGATCGCGTTGTCGACGAGCTTGAACCCGAGCACGTCGGGCGCTCCGCACTCCTCGTCGGTCGCATAGGCGGTCACGGTGACGAATCCGCGTTCGCCGCTCAGATCGCCGACCGGGCCGATCGCTTCGTTCGCCTGGTTCTGGGCCGACACCTTCCGCGGGTCCACCACGACGGTGTCCTCGAGCGTGAGACAGATCGAGACGTCGAGGAGGTGGTCGCAGCTGTCGCTCCAGAACGCCCAGTGGGTCGTGATCTTCGGCGCCGAGGACGACGAGGTCCCGTGCGGGTTGCTGACCTGGATGTAGGTCTCGTGGCCGTCGGTCACGTCGAACGGAACGAGCAACGTGTTGGCAGGCTGGGTCACGCTGGTGAAGACGTCGTCGCGGAGCGCGGAGGCTCCGCCCGGAATCGTGAGGTTGGCCGCCCACATGAACGCCGTCGCTAGCGCGAGGCGCTTCACTCCCCTCTCATCTCCTTCTCTTCCTCCTCTCGGTGATCGTCGCTCGCAGGAGACGCCCCGGAGGACGCACGCCGTGCGCGCTTCGTCGAGTCCTCGGGTCTTAGCGGTGAGCCGTTGCCCCGGAGTGATGACGAGATGACGATCTGCTTACAGCGAGCGCGCACGCTCGTCGTGGAGCGTGCGCGCAGCGGAGATGCGAGAGGGCCCCGCACTCGACGTGCGGGGCCCTCCGTTACGAGCCGTCTCGCGCGAGCCGATCAGGCTTGCGATCGAGCTCACGGCGTGACGGTGAGGTTGATGCTGCAGGTCCCGGGGATCGATGCACCCTGGATGGTCGAGACGTCGGCCACGGTGCAAGAGAACTCGCTGATGTCGGGGCCCTGGGCACCGTCGCGGCAGTCGAAGTCCGCGTCGAGGAAGGCGCCCGGTGGAATGTCGCCGGGAACGGCGAGGAGACCGGCGTTCAGCTGATTGTTGAAGCCATCCGCTGGCGGCGTGTCGAGGTCAGCGAACTGGAAGATGCCGGCCTGCGGGTTGGTCTGGGTGACCGGCCCGAGCTGGAGCTTCTGGCCCGGATAGTTGACGGACACCTGTGACGCCCGCGACGTCGTCGGCCGGGGGCGTGAACGCGACGTCGACCGAGATCGAGGCCGAGCTGCACGGCGGGACGACGACCGGATCACAGACCTGCGGGTAGCCCTGCAGCTGGGAAACGCCGGCGTCCGTGGTGCAATCCGCCTTGAACTCGCTCAAGCACACCATGCAGTCGAGCGCGTCCTGGAGGCCGTCGATCGGGAGTCCGCACTCCTGACCGCCCGGAACCGTGACCGAAGGACAGCTGGCGGGGAAGCCGAACACCGAGGGCAGGACGTCGCCCGAGCTACCCGTGCCGCTACTACCGCAGACCTGGTCGTCGCCGCCGCAGCTCTTGCAGACCTTCTCACGGAACTTCGACTCCGCCTTGGCGATCTTGCCGCCGCCTTGCCCGCCGGGCTCTTCGGGTCCGCGCTCGGGTTCGGGCAGACGTCGGAGTGCTTGCCCTTCAGGCGCGCATCCCAGCATTTCTGGAGCTCCTTTCGTCTTGGCCTTGAGAAACTTCTGCGACTCCTTGGCGATCGTCCCCTGGCATGCCGCAACCACCTCGTCGCCGGCCGGGTCGAGGAACGGTCCGCCGATCACCGAATAGATTTCGTCCACCGCAAACTCGTCGAGGCAGACGAGACACTGACCCATCCCGGCCGCGGTGGCGAGGCTGATCGAATCGCAGCCCTGGTTCTCGAGGTCGGGACACGTGGCGGGATAACCGATGGTCACCGGGTTCTCGCCCTCGCACGCCTTCTCGATCTTGTCCTGCAGCTTGCCCTCCGCGGCTGTGATGTCAGGGCGTTCACCGCCGCACAGTCGGTCGAGGGCAGGAGCTTGCCCTTGGCGATGTCCTGCTCGCACTTCGACAGGATCTGGCTCTTCTTCGCCAAGAATTTTGACTTTCCTTCGCCACTCCCTGCTGGCACTTGAGCGGATCCGCTCCCGCAATGCCCGCAGACGCCGCGAGAGCCCGGCTGCCGCCACGGCGGCGCCGAACACCTGAATGCTGGTCTTGAAGTTCATCTCTAGATACTCCTCCCTCACGAGATTTGTCGGTTGGTTCGGATTGTTCAGTCGCGGACGTAGGAGGCGAATTTGAAGTGCCCATCCACTTCCGCGACGGAGCCGGTCTGCAGCTTGACCTCGTTCCCGGCTTCGTCGACGAGTATCAGCCGGAGACGCCGATACGCCGTGTACCCGGCGTATTCCTTGATCCCTTTTTGAAGTCGAACTCCTTCAGCGTGAACTGCTGGCCTCCGTACACCTTGAGGATGTTCTCACGGTGGTAGAAGCTCCGTGTGTTCATGTCATCGAAGAAGTACTTGCTCGCTTTCTGCCCCAGGGCCTGAGGGGAGCTTCCTTCTCGACGGAACCCGGGAAGATCACGTTCCGATACTCGTCCTCGGTGAACCGGAGCTCTTCGAGCGCCCCACGATCCTTCGCTCGAACTGCTTCCAGAAACCGTGCGAGTAGCTCGTCCATCGACGTGGTTCCGCCGCGGACGCGCGGCCCGGTGACCGCGGCCTGCATCGGCGGAGCACTGCCTGCGCCGGCGACGAGATCTGCGACGATCCCGGCGACGGCGACCAGCGCGAGGATGGCGATGATGCGAGTGCTTCTTGCCATGTCGTGTGTGCTCCTCAGCTCCTGCTTGGCGACATTTTGACGGTACGCGGTCGCGCCGCTCGTGCGGCGATGGGGACGGCGCGCGGGAGGGGCGGCCGTGCCGCGTCCTCCCGCGCCGATGCCCGGATCAACCGCGCATCAGTCGACGTCCAGGTCGATCCACGCGCCGGTTGCCCAGTCGTCGCCCGCGCCCGGGGCGAAGGCGCCGGCGCTAGGTGGTGTTCACGAAGGACGAGTCGATCGAGGTGCAGTTGGCCGGCTTGCCGCCGAGGCACGCCGCCGCCGGGGTCGGCAGGCAGAGGGTCGACGTCGGGTCGCAGGCCGACGTAGCGTCGATCGGGTTGCAGCTCTCGTCGGTCACGTTGCCGGTCTGAAGCCCGAACCACTCGGTGGTCGTGCAGTTGCAAACGCCCGGCGTGGGGCAGCTCGCCGCGTTGTCGGTCGCGTTCGCCGTGTTGCCAAAGAAGACGGAGTTCTGGAGCAACGTGTTGCCGGTGAGGGTCGGACCGGGATTGCACGCGTAGTTCATTGTCTGGGCGTCACGCAGCTGAACGCCGGCGGTGTTCCAGTTCGTGATGACGCTGTGGCTGATCTTGAACTGGGTGCCGCGGCGGCCCAGGAGCCCGTGCGCCGGCTGATTGCCGCCCGGCTGGCCCTTTGCACCGACCACGGTGACGTTGCAGAAGTGCGGCTGCGAAATCGGATCCGCAACGAAGTTCTCTTCGTTGTTGTCGCCCTCCCAGCCGTTGCTGGTGTTCGGGTCGAGGTTGCCGCCGTACTGCAGGTACGCGAGGAACTGGTGGGCACCCTGCGTCCCGATCTGCCAGTCGAGGCCGTCGTCCGCGCCGCCCGAACCCAGCATGAACGAGGTCGACACGTTGCCGCCGAACCACTCGAACGCGTCGTCGAGGCCCATGTGCGCGTGGATGTGGTCGATGGCGTACCGCGACCGATGCCGTTCATCGTGAAGACGTTGAGCTCGTTGTCGAGACCCAGGATCCGGCCGGCGAACTCGATGTGGAGGAAGCGAGCGATGCCGCTCGAGTCGTTCGTCTCGGTGCCGCCGAAGGTGACGCGCTTCGATGCCCTCGGCGTCGCACGAGTCGTTGTCGCAATTGACCGGGCCGCGTCCGTTCAGCTGGACACCGCCCCAGTCGCCGGCGAGCTTCGAACCCTCGGGCTGATCGCTGGTGAAGACGATCGGGGAACCCGCCGTCCCTACCGCGTTGATCTTGCTGTCAGGGAGGAAAATCAGCGCGGCGGGAGACTCCGTCGGATTCTTCCGACCCTCGATGTGCGCGCCGGCTCGGATCGTCAACACCGCCGCGTTGGTCACGAAGATCGTGCCGTCGAGCTCGATGTCGCAGCCCGCGGGCCAGACCTGATTCGTGGTGACGTCGGCGGTGATGACAGCTTGCCCGCCGGGGCACGCGATCGCGTTACCCTCTCCCTCGCACAGCTTGAAGAGGGGTCTCGTTGCCGAGCACGCTGTTGAACAGCGCGACGACGTCGTTGATCTTGATCTGCGTTGGCACCATCCGACGGATTGTTGATGACGTTGCCGCAGTTGAGGACGCCGGCGCCGCCGCAGAGCGGCGAGGGATCCGGCTCCTCGAGTACCGCGCGGAACAGCAGCACGACGTCGGCGATCGACCGCGGATTCGCGCCGCCGCTGTTGTTCAGGTCGCCGCAGACGGCGGCGCTCTCGCCGTCGCCGACGTCGCGGCCAGCGAGCACACACCCCATGAGCGCAACTACTGCACTCTTCCAGTAACTCTTCATCTCCTCTGGACCTCCCTCGGTTTCTTCGGTTTGGTGGAGCGCTCTCCGGGCTCGTCGCTCGCACTCTGCCGCCGGAAGCTGGGTTCGTGGGGGGACCCGCTCCGGTCGAGGGCGCTTCTACCCGGACGCAGTGTGCTTCCGGTTGAGCTTTGGTTTCGATTCGTTGAATTCGGGCGCAGCCAAAGCGCGCGCGACGCGATGCCGCGTGAGATCCGGCGCGCTCCGCCCGTCAAGTCAAGACCGCGATTTCACGAAGCGAAACGAGATCGTGGCCCGAGTCGATCGCCCGTCGCGACCGATCTCACCGTCGGCCTTCGTGGCGCTGTCACGAGAACGTCACGATCCGGTAACTCGGCGGCAAAGTGTCTCCGCTAAGCACTGCGCGGCGTTCGCTCCCGGCGCTGCGAGATGGCGCGCCTTCGAAGCCGAGGGAAGGTTCGAGATCCATGAAGAAGTGCTTCCATGCGCGGCGGACTGGGTCTGCGATCGCGATCCTCGCCGGGTTGCTGGCTCTCTTTTCCCGAGGGCGCCCGGGCGCAGGAGGCGCCGACGCAGGGCGCGGTTGCCGCCGGCTCGGCGATCAGCGGGACGGTCCTCGACGACAGCACCGGCGAGCCGATCATCGACGCTGGCGTCGAGGTCGTCAGGCAGAACAAGAAGGCCCGGACCGACGTCGATGGGAAGTTCCGCATCCCGATCGCGCCCGGCGGTTATCAGGTGCGCTTCTTCGCGGCCGGCTACCAGAGCGCTCGAGTCGAGGCGTCAAGGTGACCCCGACATCGCCGCTCTGGTCGACATCGATGCTCAAGCCGGAGACCGCGGCGACCGCCGGGGAAGACGTCGTCGAGGTCGTCGCCACCGCTCAGAAGGCGAGGGAATCGGCGCAGCTCGTCGCGCGGCAGAAGGCGGACGTCGTGGAGGACACGATCGGCGCCGGAGACCGAGAATAGCGCCCGACTCCGACGCGGCCGAGGTCGTCGCGCGCGTCCCCGCGGTCACCATCCGCAACGACTACGTCTTCATCCGCGGCCTCGGCGAGCGCTACTCGTCCGCGCTGCTGAACGGCAGCCGGCTGCCGAGCACCAACCCGAACAAGCGCGTCGTACCCCTCAACCCTCTTCCCGCGGACTTCATCGACTCGATCGCCATCATCAAGTCGTACACCCGAATCTGCCCGGCGACTTCTCCGGCGGTTCTCGTCGACATCAACCTCGCGTCGTATCCCGACACCTTCGGAGCCAAGCTGGGCAGCAAGCTCGGCTTCAAGCACGAACGCGACGTTCTCGAAGGTTCGACACCTACCGGAAGGCGCGTCAGTTTCCGGAGTTCTTCGGCGTCGACACGGTGCGCGAGCTGCCGAGCATCTTCGGTGACAATCTCGTCCAGTTCCAGAACAACCAGGAGGCGGGCCTGTTCGCGGCGGCGCTCGAGAACATCTGGTCGCCCAAGTCGATCGACCGCGCCGCCGAACTCGAGTGTCGACTTCGAGGTCGGGAACGACTTCGGCGATTTCGGCGTGGAGCTCGCTGCCCAGTGGGAGAACAGAGTACGTCGTCCTGCCGCACTCCATTCAGCGCCAGTTCAAGACCCTCGACGTCGGGACGCCGGGTCGTCGGCGAGGACTTCGTCTACGACTTCGATACCTGGGAGACGGAGCTCGGCGCGATCCTGCAGGCTCGGGCTACGACATCAACGACGACAACCGCTTGAACTTCCGCGCCCTCTACCAACGACAGACGGCGGACGTGGTCGCCCAGGGGCTCGGCTTCCGCGAGGCGAGCGGCGACACGACCCAGTACAAGGGTGACGCGCCTCGAGTACACCCAGCAGGATCTCGCGTACGGTCAGCTGAGCGGCAACCACCACGTCGGCGACGTGCTCGAGGACGGGCTCGACGTGGATTGGCGGACGGCGTACTCCCGCACGACGCTCGCGAAGCCGGACACGCGCACGACCCAGTACACCTCCAACGCCGGCGCTCCCTTCCAGTGGGACAGCGGCGGCCAGGGGCGCGCAGCGCTTCTTTCTCGACGTGCAAGAGCGCATGACCGACTCCGCCGTGGACCTCGAGGTTCCTACCGTACCCCGTGGTGGAAGCTCCAGGGCCACGCTTCTCGACGGGAGCCCGCCTACACTTACCGCGAGCGCACCTCGAACTTGCGGCGCTTCATGTACCGGCGCGGCGTCAACCCACCGGACTTCACCCTGCCGCCCGAGCAGATCCTCGATCCGGCGAACGTCAGCGACGGGCAGATCCAGTTCAGGAGGAGAGCCGGCCGACCGACGATTTCGATGCGAGCGAGGAGATTGCCGGATACTACGGGATGGCCGACGTCCCGATCCTCCGAGACACGCTGCGCTTCGTCGGCGGCGTGCGCGTCGAGTACTCGCGCATCCGCACGCTCTTCGACGATCCCTGAGCGGAGTTCAGGGCAAGGAGGCGAAGGTCCTCATCAACACCGATCCGCTCCCGAGCGCGAGCCTGATCCCTGGACGCCGCTCTCCGACATGAACGTCCGCGCCAGCTGGAGCCAGACGGTCGCGCGGCCCGAGTTCCGCGAGCCTCGCAAAGTGCTCTTCCCCGAGCCGCTCGGACTGCGGCCCACACAATCGGCAAACAGTGAATCCTGTCGAGACCAACATCACCAACTACGACCTCCGCTGGGAAAGTGGTTCTTCGCGCCGCTCGAGCTCGTCTCCCCGGCTTCACAAAGGATCTCCTACGTCCGGACGAGAAGATCGTGCGGAGCTTCTCCGGCCAGGCGGTCACCTCGTTCGATCAACTCGGACGCACGGCCTGCCGATCCACTGGCTTCGGGTTTCGAGGGGCCGGAAGAAGCTCGACTACATCGCCGACAGCTGAGCTGGAGGGGCTCCAGCTCCTGCCGAACGGTCACCTGGACCGACTCGGCTGGCAAGCGGGGCGCGCGGGATCGAGGCGACGAGGTGCGAGACGCGGACCGAGAGGTCCCCTCGTCGGCCAGTCGCCTCTCTCGTGCATCCAACGCGATCCTCGAGTACGAGCCACCCCGAGCGACGGCGTCGCCCGTCTCCTCTACAACACGATCGCCGAGACCCTCGACGACCTCCGGGGTGAGCGGGCTCCCGGACATCTTCCACACGGCGCGACTCAGCTCTGACTTCACCTGGAGCAAATCCTTCCAGATCGGCAACCGCGAGCTCGCCGCGAAGTTCTCGGTCGAGAACATCCTGAACGACGCCTTACCTCTACTGGACGCAGGGCAACGACGTCCAGCAGGAGTATCGCACCGGCGCGACCTTCGTCGGTCTCACCGTTGGTGGCGCGAGCGGTACCGGTCTTTGACCGTGCTGTAACACGCTCGTAGCAGAGCTCTGGCAAGAGGAGCAATACCGTAACTGAACGAAGTACAAC
>ERZ1370068.973-contig-1089_pt1 | contig 21578 bp, 36 predicted proteins | sample MGYA00561227_ERZ1370068 | MGnify/ENA primary metagenome ERZ1370068 (study PRJEB38410, sample SAMEA6850437) | metagenome | study: Metagenomic assessment of the ecological functions of the soil: analysis of the soil microbiota associated with the... | reverse complement strand
TTGTACTTCGTTCAGTTACGTATTGCTACATCGTAAGCTGGCGCGCCTTGCGTGAATACCGGCAGTTGGCGCTGGATCTGCACGACACCGCTGTCGGTCCGGCGGCGCCGCCGAGTGTCCTCGACGACCTTTCTGCCTGAACGATGCGTGCGCCAAAGCGCTTGGCGGCGCGCGCAGCGCATCGGCATAAAGCTTGTCCTCCGGATGGGAGCCTGAGATCAGGAACCATCGGCGCCATTGCTCAGACCAGATACTGCGCGAGTGCATCGGCGAGCATCGAGCGCGTCGGCGCGGTATGAATGACGTTGCCGCGGCCAGTCTTCCTCGCGCAGTCGGTCGTCGATCGCACCGACATTGAAGAACAGCAAGCCTTGTGAGCCGGGTGCATCAGCGGCCTTGAGCAGCGCGCAGCCGCTGGAAGATCAGCGGGAACAAGCGAAACCCCGCGCGCTGCCAGCGACGATGCCGCGGCCGCGGGATCGTCCTTGTCATTGAGCTGCACGTCCTCGGCGAGAAGCGTTGGTTCACGAACTTGCCGGTCGTGTTGTTGTCGTTGATCGCGAGCTGTGCGCCGGCAACCCCGTTGTTCTCGAGGGTATGTCAGGGGAGCGAAATGCTCGTCTTCGGCTGTGGGCCGCGGAGATAGCCGATCTTGATCTCGACGCGGATCGGCCGAGGCCGATGTCCACGCGAACAAGATGGTCCCGGCCAGTAGAAGGCGGATCACAGAAACGCTCCGAGCGATGGTCGTGCGGGAGTTGGATGAGACGGCCATTGTTTGTTTAAATCATGATAACTTGTGCCTATGTTGATGCGGTTATTGCGAGAGCAGGATGCGGCGGATGGACCGCTGCCGGGACCGGCGGTGCCGGCTCCCCATCGTCCCTCGCAGCAAAGTGCTGGGACTGCAGCCCACGCCCATGGATCATTTAAGGGTATTATAATACTGCCAAGTTACGGTAGCGGAGGGCGTCGATGACTTTGCTGCTGGCGAGCGTGACCGGACCGGACGAGGCCGCGCTCATGCTCGCGCATGGCGCCGACATCATCGACTTGAAGGATCCGTCGAACGGCGCGTTGGGCGCGTTGGCTCCGGATGTGGTGCGCGCAACGGTCGCGGCGATCCAGGCCGGCGGCCGTGAGCGCGGTGACAGGCAATCTGCCGATGGAACCGGAGGTGATCGTCGCAGCGGTCGAGACCATGGCGCGGACCGGGGTCGATTACGTCAAGGTCGGACTGTTCCCGGGCCCCGAGCGGCAGGCGTGCGTGCGGGCGCTGGCGTCCCCGCGCGCACGACCGAGATCATCGGTGTCATGTTTGCCGATTGCGGAGCAGACAATGATCTCGTGAAGATGATGGCCGGCTGCGGCTTTGCGGGCGCGATGCTCGACACCTCCGACAAGCGCGCGGGCGGACTGCTCGATTGCATGGATGTGGCATCGCTGCGGGAGTTCGTCGGCGCCTGCCGCGAGCTACGGCATGATGACCGGCCTTGCAGGATCGCTGGAGGCGCCCGATGTCCCACGGCTCCTCTTGCTGGCGCCCGATTACCTCGGATTCCGCGGGGCGCTTTGCGTGGGACGTGACCGCAGCGCTCGCATCGACCCCGCATCGGTCGGCGTTATTCGCGAACTCATTCCGTTCGACTCCCCACAGCGCAGCCTCACGGGAGACGCGACCGTGGCACGAGGTCGACTATCGGCTGCTTGCGGCGAGGGATATTCCGTCGACCCGTCGGCGCTGACGCGGCGACCGATCGCATCTTCGTCCGCGATTTCGTCGTTCCCGCGCATCGGCGCCTATGCGCGCGAGCACGGCAAGTCGCAGAACGTCCGGTTTCAACGTCGACGTCAAGGTGCGTCGTTCCGGCCATTCCGTGGAGGATATGCGGGACGTCTTCTCCTACGATGTGATCACTGACGGCATTCGGATCATCGTGGCGCAGGAACATATCGCGTTCCTCGAAACGCTCGCCGAACGCGTTGCCGACCTGGTGCTTCGCCATCCGCGCGTCGTGAGTGTAACGGTGCGGGTCGAGAAGCTGACGTCGGCCCGGGCGGCGTGGGCGTCGAGATTGTGCGGGAACGGACGGCCGACGCGGCCGACGTGCATCAACTCTTATCCTGCCGCGACACGGCAGCCGAATACTGCAGAGTGAATGCGCGGCGCGAGCGGTCCGACGGTCGTCAAGCTCGGCGGAAGCTACGCCTTCTCGCCCTTCCTCAAGAATTGGATCGATGCCGTCAGCGATTGCGCGGGCTGTGTGGTGCTGGTTGCCCGGCGGTGGTCCCTTTGCCGACGCCGTGCGCGTGGCGCAGGCCAGGATGGGCTTCGACGATCGCGCCGCCCATGAGATGGCGCGTGCTCGCCATGGATCAATACGGCTGTGCCGCTCGCGCATCTCAGAGTGCCTTTGAGCGCGCGCGGCATCGCGGCGGCAATCCGGAACGTGTTGCGCTCAGGCGGGGTGCCGGTCTGGTCGCCAGCGCAGATGGTACGCGGGGCAAGGACATTCCGTGGTGCTGGGATGTCACGAGTGATAGTCTTGCGGCTTGGCTCGCCGGGCCGGCTCGGCGCGAAACGCGTCGCTGCTGGTCAAGCATGCCGAGCGTCGCGACCGGTCCGCTGCGGGCGGAGAAGATCTCGTGGCGGGCGGAATTCTCGATCCGGCTTTTCCGCGTTTCCTGCGCGCCAGCGGCGCTGGAAGCCTCCATCGCCGGTCCTGCCGGGCATTCGAGCGGCTGCCGTGCGCCATCCGCAACGGGGAACTGGTCGGCGCCCGCGTCGACTTGCGTTAGCTGCATTCCATTGCGGTAGAGATCTCGTCACGATGGCCAAAGGTCAAGACACCGCGCTGGGGTTGGGCGCTGACAGGATCCGGGACATTTCTTCAGCGGAGTGCCTCGCCGCGGTCCGTGCGCTCGAGGATGTGGATTTGTTCGTCAGCAAGGCCGCCGGGGAAGTGCTTGCGCATGTACAAGCAGGATCTGAGCCTGCCGAAGTCCACGCGCATCTTCCGCGACACGACGGCAAGTTCGCCGCCCGTGTGGGTATTTCTATTATGGTGTCTACCACACGCTCGTGCTGGCGCCGGCAACGTCGAATACCGTCGCAAAATGCGTCTATGGGATTTCCGACAACGCTCGCGACCAACGTCTTCGCGCAGGCCGGCAAATGCCGCGTTCCGATCATCGTCTTCGCCTGCGACACCGCGCCCGAGCTCGAAACCGAAGGCGCCCGAGGGCATGGTCAAGGTCTATCCGCGCCGCATCGACCTCGAGAACACCGAGCGACTGAAAGTCTTTCGAGCGGCACGCAGCGTCGTCGAGACTCTTTCGCCGACCTCGAACGCGGCATTCGGCCACCGCAAGCGTGACTCATGGCGCATGGCTGAGCGACTCATCTTTCTCACCGGTCATCTCGCGCGGCACGCGGCTCGAGAAGGTTGCTGGCCAGCATCGAGCGATGCCGGGTTCGATTGGTCGATCTTCGATGTCGGCGTCAAGGTTGCCGCGCTGATGACCGAAGCGATCATCTCGCCGCCGCGCTGCCACGTCCGGTGCAGGCCGATCGGATTCTGGTGCCCGGCCGCTGCCGCGCTGACCTCGACCGCCTCGGCGCCGACTTCGGCGTTCCGGTTCGAGCGCGGGCCTGAGGAATTGAAGGACTTGCCGGCTTACTTCGGACAAGCACGGCCGCGGTCTCGATCTTTCCCGCCATGACATGCGCATATTCGCCGAGATCGTCGGACGCGTCCGCGCTTGACCGTGATCGATGCCATAGTCGCGCGCGCCACGGCCATGCGCGGCGGCGGGCGCCGACGTGATCGATCTCGGATGCCTGCCGGACACCGCCGTTTCCGCATCTCGAAGATGCCGTGCGCGAACTGAAGGCTGCCGGGCTTGACGGTTAGCGTCGATTCAGCCGCGGCCGAAGAGCTCCGCCGTGCGCGCCAAGGCAGGCGCCGCCTTTCTGCTTGAGCCTCACCGAACACACCCTCGATATCGCCGCCGGTACAGCGGCGCATCCCGGTGCTCGATTCCGGCCAATCACGGCGATCTCGAGTTCGCTGCTGCGCGCGGCCGAGGCTGCCGACAAACGCGGCATTTCGCCGATCCTCGACCCGATCCTCGATCCGATCCATTTCGGCTTCACGGCCTCGCTGCGGCCGCTACGCGGAGCTCCGGCAGCAGCGTTGCCGCAGGCTGACATTCTGATGGGCACCGGCAATCTGCACGGAGCTGACCGATGCCGATTCCGGAGCGGCGTCACCGCACACCCTCTCGGCGTCTGCTCGGAGCTGCAGCATCCGAAATGTGCTCGTTGTTCAGGTCAGCCCGCATACCGTCGCACGCATCCAGAGAGCACGACGCGGCGCGGCGCATGATGTTTGCGGCGCGCGAGGACGACGAGCCTTCCGCGCGACTACGGCGGCGCGCTGGTGCAGCTTGCACGACCGGGCAGCCATTTCCCAGCACGCCGCAGGGAGATCGCCGAGTTGGCGGCGCAAGTCAAGGATGACGAACTTTCCGCATCGAGACGGCCGAGGATGGAATTCACGTCTATAACAGAGACGGCCACTACGTCGCGCAGGATGCTTTCACGCTCTTTCCCCAGCTCGGTGTCTGGAAACGATGCGCCGCACGCCTTCTATCTCGGTGCCGAGCTGATGAAGGCGGAGATCGCATGGCGGCTGGGCAAGCGCTACGCTCAGGACGAGCCGCTCGAACTGGGGCTGCTGCGCGGTCGATCGGCTGGCCGAGGACCGTACCCGCCTGCGTGAAGGCGGGACACACGCTGCGCGCCTCGAGTCCGCGAGCTGACGCCGTGCCGATGATTCGCGAAACGATCCTGACCACCGTCAGAGCGCGGACGGACGTCTGCATATCGCGCCGATCGGCATCATCGCCGACGGAGATGGATGGGTTATCGCGCCCGTTCCGGCCATCGACGCACGCTCGACAATCTCAGAGACCGTGCCGTTTGCGGTGGCAGAATCATACCGATGACGTTCGCATCTTTGCCGGCTGCCTGACTGGACGGCATGAGTGGCCGACGCAGGGCGTCCGGACAATGTCCCGGTGCCGCGACTGACTGGCGCCCTCGCACACGCCGAGCTTGCGGTTGTCGGCATCACCGAGGACGAACAGCGGCCGCGTTTCCGGTGCGCTGTCGTCAATCGTGGACTGCACGCGCCGTTTGAGGGGTTCAACCGCGCGAAAGCGGCTGTGATCGAGGCCGCAATCCTGGTGAGCCGGCTGCACATGCTGCCGCGACGAGAAAATCGAGACCGAGATAGGCTACCTCCAGACCGCCATCGAAAAAACCGGCAGGTGCGCAGGAGGCGGAAGCTTGGGCGTGGCTGATGGAGGCCATCCGCGCGCACTACGATCAGGGCCGAGAGCACCGCCTCACACGCCTGATTCACCGGACCTGTCGGTCATGGATCGGCGTCTCGAGCGCCGGGAACTCTTCGCCTGTGCCTGGTGGCACTGGAAGGGAACTGGTCTGGTTCTTGCTTGAGGGGGCATGGGCCTTGCCCAGCGCAATGCCCGAAAGTCACGGAGGATCCGCCCATCAGTCAATGATGGGACCAATTAGATGCTGACAGCCCTGATCTTGATTTGCTCGCTCGCGACTGCTGCGCCGAACCTTGCCGACTGCACACGAGATAACGCTCTCGACGTCGTCTATGTCCCTGCCACATTCGCCACTCCAGCCAACTGCCTCATGCATGGGCAGGCTTACTTGGCCGGCAGTGAGATGGGGCGCAATCTCACCCGCAACGAAGCCGTCAAGGTGGTCTGCGTGCGCAGTCCGTCCAACAGGATCGACAAAGCGGAAAGCAGTCGCTGACGACGCGCTGCCTCGGAACGATGATGAATCGTTCCCGGGGACGCTCGGATCACACGCCTTCCATCATGCGGCCGGGCTCGAGCGCGCTGGGCCTGGTGCCGACCGCCACCGCAAAGGCTGGGCGCGCGTCGATCGCGGCCTGCCAGCGGGTGAAGCTCGGGATAGGGCGGGCGCTCGATCGGAAATTCCAGACAACGCTTGACGATCGAACCGAGCGCAATGTCGGCGATGGTGAAACGATCGAGCGCAAACCAATGCGCGCCCGGCGATGTGGCCATCGAGTATCTTGAGCTGCGCGACCAGGTCGGCCGCCTGCGCGGCGAAATCGGGAGCCCGCTCGGCGGGCGCCTTCTGGCGTCCTTGAACACCGCGACAGTATGGCGTGTTCAGGTCGCCGAGCAGCGCAATCCATCCAGCGTTCGACCATCGTGCGTCTCGGCAGGCGTCGCTCCGGTCAGCGTCAGCTCGTGAACGGCCGCGAGATATCGAAGAATGGTGTGCGACTCCAGATCACCAGATCGCCGTCGATCATGGTCGGGACCTTCGCATTCTGATTGAGCTTGCGGTAGGCATCGGTCAGCGTATTGCCGAACTGGCGGCCGTAATCCTCGCGGGTGTGGGGCAGACCAAGCTCCTCGAGGCAGAAGATCGCTTTCGCACGTTTCCCTGATGTCTGACGGCCCAGCAATCTGATGCCGCGTCGCGTCCTCCGGTTGTGCCCGGCGGAACGGTTTCGACTGCCGGCCGCCGATAGGTGGTCATGGATATGCTTTGACGTCATCGGCCGCGCGGCTTGTAGGCGATGGCGTCCATCTCGATCTTGGTGCTGATCACCGCGCGCGCCTCGACGGTGGTGCGCGCCAGCACCGCATCCTTGAAGTGTTCGCCGAACACCTGGTTGTAGCGGCCGAAGTCGCGGGTATCCTCGAGATAGGTGGTGACGCGCACGACGTCGGCGAGCGTCGCGCCTTCTTCCGCGAGAATGCGGCGGATCGGCCTCGATCGTGCCCGCGCGTCTCCTCCTCGATCGTTCCGGCAGATCATGTTGCCGTCGGCGTCCTTGCGCAACCTGGCCCGACACGAAGATGAAGTCGCCGCGCGCGCACCGCCGGATGGAACGGCAGGTTCGGATTCTTCTTGCCGATCGGATAGACGTCCTTGCGCGCTCGGCACCTGCGTCGCTCATAGCTTCGATCCTCATCCGAATGCGCTGGTTTCGATGATGTCGACGCCGCGGATGCGGTCGACCAGATAGATCAGCCCGCGATCGTCGATCGTCACGTCGTTGGAGGAGGCGCGATCCGCGCCGTCGGCGGATCCGGCAGAAAATGGCCGACCTCCTTGGGCGCGAACGGGATCCGCGATGTCGACGAGCCGCAGGCCCTGAGCGAACCAGGCGAACGGGATCACGGTGCCGTGGAAGCGCTCCGACGGCTGATGGCAGCCGCTCATCGCCGGCTGCGGGCTGCCGTCGCGTGTCGAGCCCGGGCACCTGGAACGTCGCGATCGGCAACGGCATGCGTCTCGACCGTGATGTCGTAGATCCAGGTGAAGGCAGGGCGCCGACGGTCGCAGCTTGGCGACGTCCTCGTCCGCCACCACCATGATGTCGCGGCCCTTCAGCGGCTGCGGAATTGCGCAGGCAGGTGTGCGTCGGGTGCGGAAACGCCGGGCTGGTATTGGTGTGCGCGATCGCCTTCGGCTGCGACATGTCGGAAATGTCGAGAATGAAGAGCCCGTGGTGCCAGTAGCTGACATAGAGCCGATCGCCCATGCGCAGCGGATGGTGGCAGCGCGGCGACGACCCAGTCGTCCCATGGATAAGGCTCGCCGCCCGCCTTCCACTGGCCTGGAATCCACCAGCGTCCGACCTCTATCGGCCTTCGCCGGATCGGCGAGGTCGAGGATCATCACGATGTTGCCGACATAGCCCTCGGCGGTCGGCGAGATGTAGGCGTAGCGGCCGTCGAAGTCGTAGCGGTGCACGCCGCGGCCGGCGGTGCGCCATTTGGTGATCAGCTTCGGGTCGCTCGGCCGCGACACGTCGTAGATCCCAAGCCCGCCGCCGAACTCCGCCGCTCCGCCTTGCCCGAGCTTCTCGTGGTTGACGATCATGATGCCGTTCGCCGCCCGCACCTTGTGCGAATGCCAGCCTTCCGGCATGTCGATGGTCGCGAGCGGCGCGGGGATGGCGCGGGTCGGCGACGTCGCACGATCGGTCGTGCCGCTGCGGGCTGCGCATGTGCGCGATGATAGAGCGTCGTGCCGTCGACCCAGACCTGGCCGCCGCCGGGCAGTCGAAGTGCGACACGGGCTGGTGTTGGATCGGCTTGGCACGGACGCTCGGAAATGGTCGGATCACGCTGGCCGGAGCGACCGGTGGCACAACGACGGCCGACGGACCTCACGCGAGCTTGACGTGTCGCCGGCTGCGTCGCGACCCCACTTCTTGAACAGGTGGAAGCACTTCAGCGCCGGCTCGTCGCTCGCGACGAACAGGATCGCCGGCTGCTTGTCGGTCGCCGTTGACGTGCTCGAACCAGGAGCCGCCCGGCACCGCGAGATGTGTCGAACGCCTCCCAGTCGAAGCGCTTGCCGTCGATGATCGAGTGTCCCTAGCCCTCGAACGGCGCGACCAGCAGGCTCGCGGTCTGCCGCACCGGCTGCGTCTTCTCGCCCGGGCGCAGCATCTGCACGAAGAACGTCATGGTCTTGAACACCGGCCCGCCGGTCAGCGGATCGACATACTCGACCGTCAGCGCCTCGTAGGGATCGCCGTCCCAGTCCTTGAAGCGCTCGATCAGCTCGCTGCATCACCTCCCAGCGATAGACGTACATCGGCGAGGAGAAGCCGGCGCCGCGGTCGATGCTCGAGGAAGCGCGGCCTGCAGCCCGCCGTGGTCGTAGGCGCGCGCCGAATAGTCGGTCGGCACGGTCGCGGTCTGCTGCTTCTTCTTCGACCGGCTTGCCGTCGACCATCTCGGTGTAGTCGTGCTCGAAATGGACCGCGTTGAGCGTCTCGACCAGCGGCAGGTCGAGCACCGGAGAGATTGATCGCCGGCTCGTTCCCGACATTGCCGTGGTTGTGCCAGGTGTCGACCGGCGTGAGCACCATGTCGCCCGGCCCGAAGGTGATGTCCTCGCCGCCGACGCCGGTGAAATTGCCCTTGCCGGTCAGCCCGAAGCGGATCGGCGTTCGGCGAATGCCGGTGCGGCGGCATCACCTCGTTGGCGTCGTTGAGCCGATAGGCGGTGTACATGGTCGCTGACGGTCGCGCGCCGCGGCGCAGGCCGGGATTGACCAGGATCAGCGAGCGGCGCTCCGAATCGTCCATGGTGACCAGCTCGGCCGCGCGAAGCAGGATCGGCTCGATGTCGCCCTTGTAGCTCCACAGGTGCGGCACGGCCTTCTGCGTGCCCATCAGCTGCTTGATCTCGTCATGCGCGACGTCGGTCGACGTCGCCCAGAACGGAAACATGTTCTTGGCGAAATGTCGTTTGTAGAGCGCGTCCAGCGCCCGCCTCTCGGCTTCGGCAGTCGACGCGCGGCACTCGATGCATTGCTCTTGCCTGCCGACATGATGGTCGCTCCACTGCTTTGAGAGCCCGGAGTGAACCGGCGGGGTTCAGCTATCCGCGGGCGGAGTTCAGCCTCGATTGTACGCGCAACTACGCGGGTTGCTCCACGCGTCCGTCTCGCGCGACGCCCGCCGGAGCTGCGTACGAACCGGGCGCCGGGATCTGGAAAAAGTCCGCGAGCTGCGCTTTTGCTCAGCGGCGCATCGAGGAACTTCATCTCCGACCGCGGTCCGCCATGACCTGATCGATGTCGGACAGGCGGTCCGGCGATAGTGCCTCCTTCAGGTTGTACTGATCGCGCTGCATCACGACCAGGCTTTCCGGCTGCTTGATCGTCTCGGCGTAGTATTTGACCGCGAGGGGTTCGAATACATCCAGTCGATCGACTCGCGGTAGGCGCGCATGAACCGCACCATGACGTCCTTGCGTTCCTTGAGCGCGTTTGCATTCACGATCTGCACCCGGATCGTCTGGTTGCGCAGCGTCGGTACGTCGGGCCGCGGGCGATGACCGGATCTTGCCGTCCTGCACGCTCGAGCAGGCCGAACGGAACCACCGCCCAGCCAATATCTATCTGTCCCGCTCATCGTCATCGTAATAGGTTGCGGGCGGTCCGCCGGTCGCCGTCGGTTTCGCCTTCACGCCGAGCTGCTTGACGAAGCCAAGCGCTGATGACGTGCGACGTGGACGCCGTTGGTGGAGTAGCTCAAGGTGTTCTTTTCGGTCGCATCCGCGAGCGCTCTTGAGCGGGGAGTTGGCGGGCACGTACCAATATTGATCGCCGACGCCCACGGTAGGCAGCTGCGATCACACGTACCGGCGCGCCGCGCGCAGACGCGCGCATGGCGCCCGCGGTTCCGATGCCGATCCCGATATCGGCGCGATCCGGCGATCACCGCCTGGAGCGTCTCGCCGGCGCCCTGCGTGCCGAAGGTTTCCAGGACGATGCCGTGCTTCTGGAAGATCCCGGCCTTCATGCCGAGCGTGGGAGCCTGGTTGGCCCATGCATCGATCTGTCAATCGCGACCTTCACGTTATCGGCCGCCCGGGCGGCTGTCGTCACCGCGGTGCTCAGGAGCACCACCGCCATCAAACGTAGAGCGATCCGAACCGACATTGTCACCTCAAGCGGGCATCCCGACCGCGCTGCCGCGCTACCGCAAAGGATAGCAATTGACGCGGATTCGCTAGGGGAAATGCGACGAGCGAGACCTGACGTTCAGAAACCGTGTCGAAGCCCGCCCATGCAGCCGCGGCACACGCCCGGTTCCGATCGCGACCGAATTCGGTCTACAAGGGCGGATGGATATCCTGTCATCCGCCGACGTCGGTCCATCCGTTAGCCGGCCTCTCCTGGCGTCGTTTGTCACCGCTTTCATCGGTGTCTTCACCGGCGCCGCGGGCGGGGTCGATCTTGCTTGCGATCATGGCGATGGTGATGCCGCCCACCGCCGTGATCCCGGTCCACACGATCGTGATGCTCGGCACCGGCATATCGCGCACCGTGATCATGTGGCGGTTCGTCATGCGCGGCACAGTCTTGCCGTTCATCGGTGGCTCCGCGGTCTGGCGCGGCGGCGGGCGCGAAGGTTTTCGTGGCACTCCCCATCTCCTGGCTGCAGGCCATTCTCGGCGCCTTCATCCTGCTGGTGACCTGGATGCCGCAGCTTGGCCGCATCGGCGCCCAGCGCGGCCGGTTTGCTGTCTTGGGATCTGGAGCCGTGTTCTCTCGGCGTGTTCGTGAGCGCGACCGGCACGTTGCTGGCGCCGTTCATCGCCAGCGCGGCGCCGGATCGGTACAACCTTGCCGCCACCATGGGCGCGCTAATGACGATCACCCACATCGCAAAGCTGGTTGCTTTCGGATTCATCGGGTTCGCGATCGGCAGCTTCGTGCCGTTGATGGCGGCGATGATTGTGGCAGGCGCGCTCGGCAACTGGATCGGCGAACTGGCCCTGCACCGCACGACCGAGCGCCGCTTCCGCCTGGTCTTCCAGTTGATCTTGACGTTGTTGGGCCTTCGTCTGCTTTGGAGTGCGGCCCCGGCGATGGGGTGGTCTTAACGAAGATGATGCTGATAATGGCTTTCCCGCACCGAGTAGCGGTCCAGTCGCGCTATTTGGGGCAAAAGCGATTCAAGCTCAGCAAGCCGCCACAAGCCTGCCTGCGGTCATTGTTGGATCGTGGACCAGAACGGTTTGAGCTCGTGTGCCGCAGGACCAATCAGATCGCCGGCCGGCACCGCGGGCAGGCACGTGGGGGTGACGATTCCGAGATGTCGGGTTGCCGCGGTGTCACGACACAGGAGCGCAGGATGGAGGGCTTCCCAACAGCGGCGCGTGTTCCATCGCGGTCGCGCGCAATCGGGAGCCGATCCTCGCGGTGCTGAAGCCGGATCCTGCCTGCGCGCGGCGTCGTACTGGAGATCGCAAGCGGCACCGGCGGACATGCCGTGCATTTCGCAGTCGGACTGCCTCATCTTACGTGGCAGCCCAGCGACCACGACCCCGATGCCCTTCACAGCATCGCGGCGCACCGCGCGTCGGCGCAACTGCCGAACCTTGTTGGCTCCGTCGAACTCGACGCCTCGCGCGCGCTTGGCCGCTCGCTCGCGCCGACGCCGTCGTCGCGATCAACATGATCCACATCGCGCCATGGATGCGCGGCGGAGGGCCTGATGGCGGGCGCCGGACGCGCCTACCACCCGGTGGCGTTCTCTATCTTTATGGGCCCTTCAAGCAGGACGGGCAGCCACACCGCGCCGAGCAATGCGGACTTCGATGCGAGGCCTCCGGGCACATAATCCCGAATGGGGCGTGCGCGATCTCGGACGACGTTTCCGACTCTCGCGCATGCGCAGGGACTGGAGCTCGTCGAACGCATATCGATGCCGGCCAACAATCTGAGGCCTTGTCTTTCGATCCCGAACGAGCTGAGGGCGCCATTCCAAATGGATACGCACAACTCACAATACCCTTTTCGCACGACGCTTGGAACAAAAACGCGCGCATCTATGAAATCATTCGCACCATGCCGTTCAACGCAGCCCTCGCGGCAGGGACGTTGAGCGAGGCGAGGTTCAAGCATTACATCGTCCAGGACGCGCATTATCTCATTGGCTTCGGACGCGCCTTGGCGCTTGCAGGCGCAAGGCCCCGAGCCCCGGACCGGATCGTGCAATTCGCCAAGTCGGCCGAAGGCGCGATCGTGGTCGAGCGGGCGTTGCACGGGTCGTTTTCCAGCAGTACGGCATCAGCTCGCAGGCATTTGCGCAGACGCCGCTCTCACCGGCATGTCATCACTATGTTTCCATATCTGCTCGCGACCGCCTACGCGGAACCCTACGAAGTGCTGCTGGGTGCGCTGCTGCCTTGCTTCTGGATCTACGCCGAAGTCGGGCGCGACATTCATGATCGCGCCGCTGCCGCCAATCCGTACCAGGCCTGGATCGACACCTATTCCGGGGAAGAGTTCCACAACGCCGTTAGCGCCATGATTGCTGCCACCGACGAGGCCGCCGAGACCGCCTCGTCATCGTCGCGCGAGCGCGATGCATGCCGCCTTCGTCCGCGCGACGCAGCTCGAATGGATGTTCTGGGACTCGGCCTTTCGGCTCGAGACCTGGCCCGGTCTAGAGTAGGGACGGTGTATCCGCGCGGCCCCTGAAGCACATCGGTTCTGGAGCGGAGGTTCCGGTCGCTGCTGCGCCGCGCTCATGGAACGGGTGCATCATGAGTTGGTGCCGGGCGACAGGACCAGGTATCCCCATCGTCCTGTCTGGCGCGCGACGACTTCGACTTCCTGTTGATCTGCGTCAGCATCGCCTCGAGCTCAAGAGGATCGACGCCATCGGCGCTCATCAGCGCCGTGACGATGGAGTCTGACAGGAGTTCTTTGAGGGTCGGTTCGCGCTGGCGCCAGATCATGGGGTCTCCAATCAGTATCAATGACTCATCAGGCCGGACACAGTGAACTGATGCCGTCTATTCTGCGGCAATCCGCATGACGGCCAGCCGATCAACATGCACCATGGGCTCCGGATCGGCGGTGATCGTATCGAGCGTCTCGTCACTGCGCACTCTGAACCACAGCGAATAGAGCGCCGGCACGACGAGCAGAGTCAGCGACGGTAGCCACGAACAAGCCGCCCATGATGGTGATCGCCATGGGCCCCCAGAAGATGCTGCCGCGCGAGCGGGATCATGCCGAGGATCGCGGCGAGCGCGGTGAGCACCACGGGACGTGCACGCCGCACGGTGGCATCGATGACGGCGCGATGCCGTCCATGCCCGTCCGCGATGTCGCGGTCGATCTGATCCACCAGGATCACGGTGTTGCGCATGATCATGCCGGCGAGCGCGATCAAGCCGAGCAGCGCCACGAAGCCGAACGGACGGTTGGAGATGAGCAGGGCGCCGGTCGCGCCGATCAACCCGAGCGGCGCGGTCACGAACGACCAGAGGCGAGCCGCGAGAAGCTCTGCAGCTGGATCATCAGGAACGCCAGCATCACGATTGCCATCACCGGGAAAACCGCGGCGAGGCGCAGTATTGGCCTTGACGACTTTCCTCGATCGAGCCGCCGGTCTCGATGCGATAGCCGTAGGGCAGGGCGTCCTCGATTGCCTTGAGCTTCGGCTCCACCTCGTTGCTGACGTCCGGCGCCTGCACGCGATCGACGATGTCGCCGCGCGCCGTCAGCACCAGGTCGCGATTTCGACGCCACAGGATCGGCTCCTCATATTCGTAGATGAGGCGGCGCGATCTGCGACAGCGGAACCGCGACGTCCGTTCCTCGTGGCGATGGTCAGCGCCGGCAGACGGTTGAGTTCGAGTCGCTCGGCGGCAACCGCGCGGGCGATCACGTCGATGTGCTCGATGCCTTCGCGATACTGCGTAACGGTATATCCCGACAGCAGCGTCTGCAGCGTCTGCGCGACGTCCTGTGGTGTCAGGCCCAGCGCGCGAGCACGATCCTGATCGACTTCGAGCCGGATCGATTTGACCTGTTCGCTCCAGTCGAGGTGCGGGATCGACGATCTTGGGGTTGGCCGCCATGACCTTGCGTACCTCTTCGGCGATGCGCGCGCACCTTCATCGGCGTCGGGCCCGATGATGCGGAACTGCACCGGAAAACCGACCGGCGGCCCGAACACGAAACGATCCACCCGCACGCGCGCCTGCCGGCAGCGCACCTTCCGGCAATCGCCCGCTCCAGCCGGGCCTTGACGCGCTCGCGCGCCTCGAGGTCGCTCGGTGACGATCACGATCTGGGCGAAGTTCGGGTTCGGCAACACCGGGTTGAGACCGAGCCAGAAGCGCGGCGAGCCCTGTCCGACATAGGTCGTAGAGGTCACCATGTCCGGATCGCCGGCGAGCAGGCGCTCGGCCTGCTTGGCCGTTGCATCGGTTACGCCGATGGCCGTGCCTTCCGGCAGCCGCATCTCGAAGAACAGTTCGGAGCGGGTCGAGGTCGGAAAGAATTGCTGCTGAACGAGACCGAAAGCTGCCAATGCCGCGATGAACATCAGCACCGTGGCAGGCGACGACGGTCTTGCGCCAGCGCAGGCAAAGCTCGATGACGCGTCGCAGCGACGCGATAGATGCGCGTGTCGTAGATGGCGTCGGGATGCCCGTGCGCACCTCGTCGTGCCGCGTTGCCGGCCGAGGCGGGATCTGGCTTGGCCCAGCAGACGTCGCAAACCCGAAGCGGTTGAAGCGTGGGCGGATTGTGCCGGGGCGGTTCCTGTCCCGGCGCGCTCGGGCAACAGCTTCAGGCCGAGATACGGCGTGAACAGAACCGCGACGAGCCAGGACGCGATGAGCGCAAGGCCGACGATCCAGAAAATGCCGCCGGCGTATTCGCCGGCGCCCGATTTCGCAAAGCCGACGGGCAGAAAGCCCGCGGCTGTCACCAGAGTGCCGGTGAGCATCGGGAAAGCCGTCGAGGTCCAGGCATAGGTCGCGGCGCGTGCCCGGTCCCAGCCCTGTTCCATCTTCACCACCATCATTTCGATGGCGATGATGGCGTCGTCGACGAGCAGCCCGAGCGCGATGATGAGGGCGCCGAGCGTGATGCGGTGGAGGTCGATTCCGGCGGCGTACATGACCAGCAGCACGATCGCCAGCACCAGCGGCACCGAAAGCGCCACCACGACGCCGGTGCGCCAGCCGAGCGACAGGAAGCTCACCACCAGCACGATGACGAGGGCTTCGGCGAAGGTCTCGCACGAATTCCGAGACCGAGTCCTCGACGATGTGAGGCTGGTTCGCAATCTGGCGTCACCTCGATTCCGACCGGGAGCTCGGCGACGATGGCGGCCATGGTGCGCTTGAGGTTCTCCCCGAGCGTGATGATGTTCGCGCCGTCCTGCATGGAAACGCCGAGCCCGAGCGCGGGCTTGCCGTCCTGCGCGGACGAGGAAGGTCGGCGGATCTTCATAGCCGCGTTTGACGGTGGCGATGTCGCCAAGCCGGAAAGCTGCGGCCATCCGCCTGGACCGGCACTGGCGGCGATCGCGGCGACGCCGGAGAACGCGCCCGTCACCCGCAGATTGATGCCGGTCCGCCGAGGTATCGACCGAGCCGCCGGAGACGACGGCATTCTGCTTGGCGACGCTCTCGAAGATCTGCTGCGGCGTGACGCCGAGCGTAGCCAGCTTGGCGTGGCTGAACTCGATGAAGATCTTCTCCGGCCGCTCGCCGATGATGTCGACCTTGTTGACGCCGGCGACCCGCAGCAGGCCGCTGGCGGATGTCCTCGGCGCGCGCCTTGAGCTCGGCGAGCGTGAGCCCGTCGGCCGTGAGCATGTACAGCGCCGAGTAGACATCGCCGTATTCGTCGTTGAAATTCGGGCCGACGATGCCCGGCGGCAGCTCGCCCCTGACGTCGCCGACCTTCTTGCGGACCTGATACCAAAGCTCCTTCACCTGGGACGGGCGGCGTCTTGTCGGTCAGGGTAACGCGGATGAACGATACGCCCGGCTGCGAATAGCTCTCGATGCGGTCGAGATAGGGTAGCTGCTGCAGCTTCTTCTCGATCTTGTCGGTGACCTGGGTCTGCATCTCCGGACGCGGTGGCTCCTGGCCAGCAGACCATGCACGACCATGGTCTTGATGGTGAAGGACGGATCCTCGGCGCGGCCGAGATTGCGGTAGGAGTAGATCCCGGCCGTCGCCGAGCAGGCAGGATCGTGAACAGCACCAGCGCGCGGTGGGTGATCGCCCATTCCGACAGGTTGAAGTGTTTCATGGCGCGATCCCCACGATAGGCTCATTGGATCTCGACGGTGCGGACCTTCAGGCCTGCTTCGAGCTTCTGCACGCCAAGCGTTACGACCTTGTCGCCTTCATCGAGGCCCGACGTGACGATGCGCCGCGTCCTCGTGCGAATGACGCGACCGTCACCGGCCGCGCTGCAGCGCGCCGGTTGCGTCGACGACATAGACCGATGGGCCGGCGCCGCGGTTGAGAATTGCCGAGAGTGGCAGCTCTCGCGCCCTTCGTACTCGGTCGCGGGCGTGAGCGTGACCGTTGCCGTCATCCCGAACGCGACGGTGTCGTCGGCCTGCGTCAATGGTGAAGCGAGCCGCATAGGTGCGCGTCGCTTCGTCCGCCTGCGGCGAGCTCGCGCAGCTTGGCGTCGAAGGCGCGGTCGCGATCCGACCACAAGCGCACGACCGCGCCCGACCTGCGGGCCTCGGCGAGCCAGGTCTCCGGGCAATGCGACCACGGCTTCCTTCTCGCCCTGATGTGCGAGCCGGGCCACGGCCTGACCGACGGCCACGACCTGGCCGGGCTCGGCAAGCGTCGCCGTAATGACGCCTTCGGCATCGGCCCGAAGGTCGGCATAGCCGTGTTGATTGCGCGCGAGATCGAGCGAGCGGCGGGCGCGCTCGAGCCGTCCTTCCGCTTCGTCGCTTGGCCGCCTTCTTGCGCTCGAAATCCGCGACCGACGCATAACCGCGCCCCGCAACGTGGTGTAACGCTCGAGATCGGCCGCCGCCTGCGCGAGATTGGACGTCGCCGCCGCGAGCTCGGCATCGGCGCTTTCGACCTGCAGCTTCGAGATCCTGTGGATCGAGGCGCGCCACGACATCGCCGACATGCACGCGATCGCCGACATTGACTATGCGGGTGACGATCTTGCCCGCCGACGCGGAAGCCGAGGTCGTTTTCGTAGCGCGCCTTCACCACGCCCACGAATTCCCGTGCGCTGTCCTGGTTCTCGAACGTGACGCGCTGTACCCCGACCGGACGCTCGGTCTTGGGGGCGGGCGCGGTGTTGGCGTCGCATCCCGCGAGCAGGACGCAGCGCGGCCGAGCCAAGAGCGGTTGTGCGCGCGAGCGCGAGAGCGACATGGTGCTACTCCTTCGAGTCGCGCGGATGTGATAAGTGACGAAATTGCGTTATCGTCACAATTTGGGCAGGCCGATACGCTGGTGGAGTGGGCGGAAGGCATGGATCAGCCTCGGGGGTGATGGCGCGGAGGAGAAAGCGGACCGTCGCGCGGGCGTCGGCCTCCGGGTCCTCGCGGTCTTGCAGCGACTGGGCGACGAGCACCGGGTGACAGAACTGGACCAGCGATAACATCAGCAGCCGGGAGGTCTCGCGCGGGTCGATGGATTCGAATTCGCCGGTCCCAACGCCATCGCGCAGGATCGATTCGAAGATCATCCGCATGTGCTCTTTGTGCGCGCGGATGGCTCCCCAACTGAGCTCGATCGCGGCCAGGACCATGTCGTTAACCCGCTGGTCGGTCAGATGATTATCCTTGTGATAGGCGAAGGTTTCGAGCACCAGCCGCTCGATGCGTTCGGCCGCCGAACCGCGCGAACGCGCGGCCGCCCAGGCTTTTTCCTCGAGTTCTCCGAGAGCAGCGCTGGCAGATCGCCTCGACGATGGCATTCTTGGACGGGAAGAAGCGGTAGACATTTGCCGGCGACATCCGAAGCTCACCGGCAATATCGGCGACCGCCGTCTTGCCGAAGCCGAGGCGGCGGAACAGAGCCTCGGCCGCGTCCATGATGCGTACGCGGGTGTCATCGGGCTTGGTCTTGACCTGGGTGCTCACGGTTCCACCGATGACGATTGGATGACGAGTGACGAAAATGATAATTCATCAGTTCGTAATGTCAAGGGCGATTTGAGCAGCCGGCGAGGGCCCGTAAAGGGGGTGTCCCCTTGGTCTGGTGGCAGCGCAGCGACCGGCCCAGCCGGTCCATCGGGTTCGGCGGGGAGGAGGTGTCCGGGCCGCCGCGAATCGGACCTCTGCGCCGCGGTCAGATCCGTTGCGCCCAGAATTGGTGCATCCCGACAAATGTCAGCGGATTGTCCAACTCCAATTCGTGCCAGCGATCGAGATCGGTCATCGTCTTGTCCGCGGGAACCGGGCCGCATACTGCCGGCGGGTCCAAGCATCGCTCTCGAATCCGATGAACCTGAGACCATGGGCGGCCAGATCAACCTTGATCTCGGGCAAAGTCAGTCCGGTGCTCCTGGACGTGGAACAGCAGATCACGGCACTCAGCTCGTGTTGTAGAATTCAGTCGTGTAGGTGACGTTCTTCCAACGCAGACCCGTTCGAGCAATTCATGAGTTGCTGTCGGCAACAGCGAATGTCGTCCGGGCCTCCGCCGTATCGCGTTGCTGCGCGATGAAATGTCTTGCCGCCACGATATTGCAGCGCGCGCTTTCGCTGTAGAGGCCGAAAAAGATGAAAACCGCCGGGCCGCAACAGTGAGGACAGCACATTCCATCCTGCCCTCGGGTCTGCCAGCGTTTGCGGGCTGCCGACGGCCTCGATCACATCGAACGTGCGTCCAAGCGAGGCGAAGCTCCAGGATATCAGCTTGCGCAAATTCGACGTTGTCGACGCCGAGCATGGAGCTTTGCCGTCTGGCGTAACCGAGGCTTGTCAGGCTGAGATCGACGGCGAGAAGGTTCGCCCCTTTCCAGGTCGCCGCGCCACCTCCAGCCGCATGCCGTCCGGTGCCGCAGCCGGCAATCAGGACGTCGACGTCGCGCTTGCTTGCCGAGCGGGCGGAAGGTGCCAAGCGGAAAAAGACGGCGCATGTAATCATCGAACGACACGGCCCGTAGCCGCTGGCGCGGGCTTCACCCAGCGCGGGTACGGATTTTCCATGTATTGCTGGGTGACGAGCAGCGATACGTCGTTCTCGATCGGCGTCAGCCGTGGAATGGCGGCGCGAATCTCCAGCCTCATGTTGAGGTTCGATGACTTGTTGCGCCACCACCGGCGCGACCGGGTCGGGCCACGATCTCGACAACAGCGCATCCCGGCAGGACAGCCCGTGAAGCGGAAAATACGCGGCAACGGCGATCGGCCAGATGGCGGGGACTGCGGTTCCCGATTGCAACGCTGGCGACCAGTCGCTCGCGCAAACTGGCGGCGAGCTCGGTCTCGTTGGGCGTGCAATCGAAAACATAGTCGCTGATGAAACATAGGCGTGCCAGCGCCGAGTAGAACTCCAATTCGTCGGGACTGAACGCGTCATGCCCGGCCATCGCGGTGGCACGCTCGAGCACGGCGAACCGCAGCAGCGTGAGCAATCGCTCCAGCGCCTGGTCCGGTACGCATCCGGATTCCAGCAGCGCCCGCAGCAGTCGATCCCGAACGATGGCGGCGAGTTCCGAGTGATTCATCAGGTCGTTCAGGGCCTGTCGCTTCGGCCATATGCTCTGTGCCCGCTCAATGACGGGACCGAGATCGTCGCTTGCAACAACGAACCGCGCCGCCAGCCGGGGCGACGTCGCTCGGTCTGCCCCAGGGCTCCACTAGCGCGCGAAGAACAAGTTCCGGGATATCCGTTTGCATTTGGAATGGCAGGCGCGCCCCTTCATGCACTCCACCAGCAGCGCCTTGGTTTCGTCGGCCTCGCGGATTTCGAGCGCGCGCTTGAGGGTGTCCAACGCCTGGAGCGTGGCACGCTCGGAGATATAGATCCGTGCGAGATTGTTGTAGCGCCTCGATAAAGTCCGGCTTGGCTGCAAGCGCGCGCTGATGGGATTGAAGCGCCGCGTCGTTTCTTCCCATGGCGAACAATGCGATGCCGAGATTGTTATGGGCCTCGGCCAGACCGGGCATGCGCGCGAGGGCGTCCCCGAAGGACTCGATAGCCTCGCTCGAGGTTGCCCTGGCTCATCAGCGCTACGCCGAGATTGTTGCGGACCTGGGCATGGTCGGGCTTGAGCGCGATGGCTTGGCGATAGTACGCGATCGCCTCCTTGACGTGTCCTTGTTCGGCCAGCGCCTTGCCCAGGTTCACATAAGCTTCGACCAAGTTCGGACGAAGCGCGATGGCGGCGCGATAGCGGCCTTCGGCTTCGACGTTTTTCCCTGCGCCGCGAGGACGATGCCGAGATTGTTGCTCGCCTCCGCGAAATCGGGCTCCGAGTGCAAGCGCCCGCTCGTAGGCCTGCGCGGCCTCGTCCAACCTCGTCCGCTCGGCAGAGCACGTTGGCCCGATTGTAATGCGCCTGCACGGATCGGGGATTGAGCGCGATCACGCGCTCGTAGCAGGAGAGCGCCACATCGGGCTTGCCTTGTTCCCCGACGGCGTTGCCGAGGTTCATGTGGGCCTCGGCATAGTCCGGCTCTGAGTGCGATCGGCCTGGCGATAGTGCGCGACGGCGTCATTCACGCGACCGAGGGCGTGCAGCGCCAAGCCCAGGTTGTATTGCCACTCCGGAACATCGTTGTTCAGGGCGACCGCTTTGCTGATCATGTCGGCGGCGACGTCGGGCCGCCCGATCTGAACCCCGATCAGCCCGGCGTTGTACAGGCTGCTGATGTGCTTGGGCTCGACAGCCAGGATGTGACGATAGAGGCTGTCCGCATCTCTCTGAGTTGGCCGGCCTGATGATGCTCTACTGCCTGCGCGAACAGCCGATCGATGTTGCGCGTCGCGATATTCATGTCGATGCCCCGCCGACGACCCCTGCAGCGGCGGCGAGGCAAGCACGATGGACGTCGTCGGAGCCGTCATCGCGCCGTCATACGGCGGATTTGGCCGGCGCATCAAAGCATTGGGGCCCCTCCGAAGAGGAGTCCGGTCTCGCCAGCACGGAGGCGATCGGGAGGTGCAACAGCTTCGTCGGGCGTCAATTCGCCGTCAGAG